>Ga0302279_10003735_pt1 | contig 18630 bp, 14 predicted proteins | sample III_Bog_N3_3_FD_194541 | JGI IMG/M metagenome (GOLD analysis project Ga0302279, IMG submission 194541) | Peat permafrost microbial communities from Stordalen Mire near Abisko, Sweden - III_Bog_N3_3 | ecosystem: Environmental > Terrestrial > Soil > Wetlands > Peat | place: Sweden: Abisko...
GCATCACTTCGGCGGAGTCCGTCGTCTTCGGGTCGCGGCCAGCATCACTTCGGCGGAGTCCGTCGTCTTCGAGTCGCGGCCAGCATCACCTGGCGCGAATCCGTCGTCTTCGGTGCGCGGCCAGCATCACCTGGCGCGAATCCGTCGTCTTCGGTGCGCGGCCAGCATCACTTGCCCGCCCCTCGCGCACCGGAGCCCGGGATGGTAGAGTCTTCGCTCGGGTGCGCAGGGGCGCCCGTCCCGCCGAAAAGAAGCGTTCACCCTGCGCGCACTCGTGCGAACGATTCGCGGTGATGTCCTCGAGGCCGAGGGAGCGGGGGATGGCCACGACACGAGGAGACCGCCATGCGAAGCCCCGTTCGTGAGCTCAAGGTACGCGCCGAGATCCTCCACCATCAGCTCCAGGCGCTCCAGCCTCCAGCCGCGGTGGGCGCCCCGATGCCCCCGCCGCTGGTGCGGCTGCGCGCCCTGACCGAGCTGCGGCGCGCGAGCGAGGCGGCCGTGTGGGAGGCCGCCGCGGGGGTCCGTCGCAAGCACTGCCTCGCGGTGGTCGCGCGGGAGCTGGGGTTCGCCAGCTTCGAGCACGCGCGGCGAGTGCTCGACGGGGACCCGGCGGAGGTGGACTTCGGCACCTTGCTCTACGGCGCCGGCGGGGCCGCGTACCTGAACCACTGGTTCGCGACCCACGGCGAGGCGCGGGCCCAGCAGGTCGAGGCGGCGGACACGGGGCCGCGCCAGTACCTGCTGGCGTACAAGCGGCAGTGCTTCCTCGCCGAGCGCGGCTTCGTCGAGGCGCTCGGCTTCGATGCGGACGACCCCGACTGGGCCGCGATCGGGTGGGACTGGGTGCGGCCGCGCGATCTCGAGGCGCGCGGGCGCCTCTACGCGCGGCGCCTGCTCTCGCTGCCGGCGGGAGCGGCGTCGTGAGCTCGGCCGAGGCGCTGCTGGAGGACGCTTCGATCGCGGAGGCCCTCCGCGCCACGTTCGGCGGCGCGCCGGTGGAGTCCGTCGCGGCGCTCCACGGGGGCAGGTCGGGCGCGGCCGTGGCCAAGCTGACCGTGGCGGGCCGCGCGTACGTCCTCCGCCGCGCGCCGGCGATGACCCCTCAGGCTGGTCCGCGAGGTGGCGCGCGAGCGTGCGACGCCCGCGTATGCCGCCGCGCTGGCGGCGTTGCGCTGAGCGTCTCCCGCGGACTGCCTGGACCTGGGCGGGTGGCGGATAGAAGATGCCACTCTGGAGCGTTCTCCCGGCATGGCCCTTCCTGCGTCCGTTTCCTTCGCGCGCCTCCGCTGGGCTCTCGCTGCGGCCGTCCTCGGCGCCTCCGCGGGCGCGACCGCCTTTGGCGTCTCGGAGATCCTGCCCCCGCCGGGCGCCGTCGCCCGCGGGGTCCGCCTCGGCGGCGTGCGGGTGGCCCCCGGCGAGACCGCGCGCGCCGCCGCCGAGGCGGCCGCTGGCCGGGTGCTCGCCCGTCGTCTCCAGGTGACGTGGGGGAGCGAGGCGCTCGTCTCTGCCTCCGCCGCCGAGCTGGGAGCCACCGTGGACGTGGACGGCCTGACCCGCGCGATCGAGAGCGTGGGACGGCGCGGCGATCTCACTGCGCGCCTCGACCAGGCGCTGGAGGCACGTCGTGGCGCCGTCTCGATCCCGGTGCGCGTCGAGCTCCCCGTGGAGCCTCTGGCCGGGCGCCTCGAGCGCCTCAAAGAGGAGCGCGACACGCCGCCGATCGCTGCTCGCCTCGACCTGGCCACGCACGCCGCCACCGCGCACGCGGCCGGGCGCTACCTCGACGTGTACGCGGCGGCCGAGGCCGCGGCGAGGGCGCTCGAGGATCCCTCGTCCCCTGATGCGGTCGCCGCGCCTGCCTTCGAGATCGAGCCGCGCGCGTCGACCGAGGTGGTGGCCGCCATCGACACCTCGCAGGTGGTCTCCCGCTTCGAGACCCACTTCGGCTTCACCGGCGATCAGGCGGGGCGGGCGCAGAACGTCCGCCGCGCCGCCACCGGGATGGACGGCGTCGTGCTGATGCCCGGCTCGGTGGTGTCGTTCAACGCCAACGTGGGGCCCCGCAGCGAGGAGAACGGTTTCGCCGAGGCGCCCGAGATCTACAAGGGCGAGATCCGCCCCGGCATCGGCGGCGGCACCTGCCAGGTCGCGGGGACGCTCCACGCGGCGGCCGTGTTCGGCGGCGTCGACGTGATGGAGCGCGCCAACCACTCGCGCCCGAGCGGCTACATTCGCATTGGGCTCGACGCGACCGTCGTCTACCCGACCGTCGATCTCAAGCTGCGCAACCCCTACGACTTCCCCATCGTGATCCACGCCGCCGTCGACAAGGGCACGCTCGCCTTCGAGCTCCTCGGCCGGCGGCACCCCGCGACGGTGAGCTTCGCCACCGCCACCGTGGGCACCGCCGACTACAAGCGCCGGATCGAGGAGATCGCGGGCCTGCCCGAGGGCAAGGTGGTGCTCAAGCAGCACGGGATCCGGGGCGTCTCCATCAAGAAGACCCGCACCATCCACCTCGCCGGCGGGCCCGATCGGGTCGAGGTGACCACCGACACGTACCCCCCCACGCTGGAGATCTACCAGGTCGCGCCGGGCACCGACGTCGAGGCGGCGCTCCCGCCGCTGCCCGACAGCCGCACCGCCGAGAACGACCACAAGCCCCCCGTGGGCCGGTGATCGCGAGCGGGGCTTGACCCCCCGCCGCGTCGGCGCGACGACCCCGGACCATGGCTGCCGCTGCCCCCGACGACCCGCGCGAAGTCGTTCTCCAGGCCGAGAGCGCCGTGAGCTCCGCCATCTTCTCGACCGCTGCCCCGGGCAACCACCGGCAGCAGCAGGTCGCGAGCGGCTCGGCGGCCCTGCTCGCCGCCGCGGAGGCGGCCCACCAGGGGCATCGGACGGCAGCCGTGCTCTCCCCCGGGGAGCTGCTCGGCGCGCTCTCGGCCCTCCAGACCGTCGCCCGCGGGGGGGCGCCGATCGTCGTCCACGTCGTCGGAGCTCCGGCTCACGATGGGGGGTGGGCGCTGGGCAGGGAAGAGATCGCGCCCGCGCTCGACGCCGGCGCGGGTGTGCTGGTCACCTGGAGCGCGCAGGAGTCCGTCGACCTCACGCTCGCCGCGCGGCGCGCCGCCGAGGACGCGGAGGTGCCCTTCGTGCTCGTCACCGACGGCGCCGGGCCCGTGATGGCGCTCCCCGGCTCGGGGTTGATCACCAAGTTCCTCGGCGCGAGCCGGCCGGCGCGACCCCCGCGCGAAGCCGCCTCTGCCGTCCAGAGCAAGCGGGCGGAGCGGAGCTTCGCGGCGCGGGTGCCCTTCGCCCTCGCCGGCGCCATGCGCGAGCTGGGCGAGCTGACCTCGCGCCCGCTCGCGCCCGTGGAGCGCTACGAGACCGCCGACGCCGAGGAGATCGTGGTCGCCGTCGGCCAAGCGTACCCCGCCGCCCGCGCCGCCGCCGAGGCGCTGCGGCGCGAGGGGCGTCGCGTCGGCGCCGTGGGCGTGCGCGCGCTCCGCCCGTTCTTCCCCGCGGAGCTGGTCAAGGCGGTGTCCCGGGCCCGGGCCATCGCCGTGATCGAGCCGCTCGACATCGCGCTGGCCCCCTGCGGCCCGCTCGCCGCCGGCCTCAAGGCAGCCTTCGCCGACGCCATCACCTGGGCCCCCGGGTACCCGGGCGTCGGCCGCATCCCGCCGATCGTCTCGGTCGTGTTCGCCACCGTCGACGGCGCCGTGACCGAGCGCCAGGTCCGGGAGGCCCTGGACGAGCTGGGCGCGGGCGACCGGGCCCGGCGGCTCATCGTCTTCGGCACCGAAGCGGTCGGCTAAACCCCCCGCTTCCCCCCCCGCGCGGGCCTGGCGGAGGGGGGAACACCAGCCCCCACGGTTGCGCAAGGCCCGGAACATGGGTATGGGAGGTCCCCGCCCTGGAGGGTTGCACCTTTGAGCATGTACTCGTCTCAGCCAAGCGCACCCGGCGCTGCCGCTCCCGCCGCCGCACCCACCACCACCGGCACCGCGCCCGCAGAGGGGCCGCCCCCGTCCGGACCGGGCGGCGCCGGTGGCTTCGGCGGCCCCATGTCGATCTTGATCATGGTGCTCCCCATCCTCCTCATCTTCATGACGATGCGGGGGCAGACCAAGAAGCAGAAGCAGGTCGAGCAGGGGCTGAAGACGGGCGACACCGTGATCACCCAGTCGGGATTGATCGGCAAGGTCACCGAGTTCGTCGGTGAGACCCGCGTCAAGGTGGAGATCGCCCCCGGCGTCAGCGTGCGGATGCTGAAGAGCGCCATCACCGGCATCGACGGGGGCGAGGTCAAGACCGGCGACGCCAAGGCCGACTCCAAGGACAAGGGCTCCGACAAGTCCGACAAGGGCTCCGACAAGCCCGCCGACAAGAAGGCGTAAGCGTAGCGGCCGCGCCGGGGCTCTACCCCGCAGCCGGCTCTTCCTGGGACCGCCCGAGCGCGGTCCCGACATCGACGAGATGAGTGGACGGGGCCGGGGCCTCGTCCGGCCGGCCGAGCCCGGTGGGTGGTCGCTCCGACGAATCGGGATTTTACGTGCTCCACAACCTCTTCCAGTTCGGGTTCGCCGGCCTCGCCGGCATCTGCCTCCTCGGCGCCTTGTTGCGCCGGGCCCACCGCGGGAGCTTCTTCACCGCGGCGATCAGCGCAGGCGCGGCGGCCGTCGCCGCACACTTCGGCGTCTTCTGGGCGCTGACGGTGTTTGGCCTGGGCGTGGTCTGGGCGCTCTTCACCGCGACCAGCTACATCGACCTCGCTTGGCGGGCGAAGACGGGGCTGGTGCTCTTCCTGGCGCTCGGGGCGGCGGTCTGCATCTACCCCACCGCCCACGACGAGACGCAGGGGGCGGACGACCACGCCAAGCTCAGCTCGGACGAGCGCAGCGAGCTCGAGACCGCGCAGCGCAACGGCGACAAGGGCTTCGGGGCCTTCCTTCGCTCCAACATCCCCTTCCGGCTGGTGCGCGGCCTCGACCTCAAGGGCGGCCTCCGCCTCGTGTACACGGTCGACGTCGACGAGGCGATCAAGGACAAGCGCGACCGCTACTACGACGAGATCCGCGCCGCGCTCACCACCGCCCTCGGCTTCCACACCGGGGACAAGGCCCCCTCGGTCGAGGAGCTCTCCAAGCTCCCCACCAAGGTCCAGGTCGCCAAGAGCAAGGACCAGGCGGGCACCATCACCCTGACCTTCAAGGACGTCGCCGACGCCAAGAAGGTGGACGACGCCTTCCTCAAGCGCTTCCTCACCGAGCTCCAGCTCCAGCGCAGCGCCGACCAGAAGACCCTCACCTTCCGCCTCCGCAGCGAGAAGGAGAGCGAGATCCGCGAGCACGCGGTCACCCAGGCCAAGGAGACCGTCCACCGCCGCATCGACATCATGGGCGTCAAGGAGGCCTCCCTCACCGTCCGCGACGAGGACCTGATCATCGAGGTCCCCGGCGAGGACGAGCGCCAGTTCGCCGAGATCCGCGACATCATCAGCCAGACGGCGCGCCTCGAGTTCAAGATGGTCGACGACGACGCCGACTTCTTCGAGACCGCCGGCAAGGCCGAGGACCTCCCCAAGGGCATCACCCTGGTGCCCGAGAACGCGCCGGTCGGCCAGACCGCGAACCACGAGACCAAGAGCAAGGTCAACCACTACGCCCGCATCAATCGCGGCGAGCACGAGGACATGCCCGACGCCCTCAAGCGGCTCAAGGAGTGGGTGGGCACCCTCAACGTCGATCCCGACCACGAGATTGGCTACGAGAAGGTCCTCGATTTCAACGAGGAGAAGGACGAGTACGACGACGTCGGCTGGCGCACCTACTACCTCTTCTCCAAGGCCGAGATCACCGGCGACATGGTGCGCGACGCCACCGCCGAGCCCGACGACAGCGGCAAGGGCCTGGGCGGCTGGCACGTCTCGATGGAGATGACGCCCATCGGCGGCGATCGCTTCGAGGAGATCTCGGGCAAGAGCATCAAGCGCCGCTTCGCCATCATCCTCGACAACAAGGTGGAGAGCGCGCCGGTCATCCAGAGCAAGATCTCCGGCGGCCGCGCCCAGATCACCATGGGCGCGGGCAACCCCGATCAGCAGGCCGCCAACGCGCGCAAGCTCTCGCTGGTGCTCAAGTCGGGCGCCCTGCCGGCCCCGATCTCGCCCTCCAACGAGCAGCGCATCGGCGCCTCGCTGGGCAAGGACGCCATCGTGCAGGGCGGCAAGGGCGCGCTCGCCGGCATCGTCCTCGTGCTGGTGTTCATGGTCACCTACTACAGCCGCGCCGGCTTCATCGCCGACATCGCCGTGCTCTTCAACCTGGTGCTCCAGATCGCCGTGCTGGCGATGTTCGGCGCCTCGATGACCCTCCCCGGCATCGCCGGCCTCACCCTCACGGTCGGCATCGCCGTCGACGCCAACGTCCTCATCAACGAGCGCATCCGCGAGGAGCTGCGCCACGGCAAGAGCCCGCGCGCTGCCGTCGACATCGGCTATGACAAGGCCTTCAGCGCCATCATCGACGGCCACGTGACCACGCTGATCTCGGGTCTCATCCTGATGCAGTACGGCACCGGCCCGATCAAGGGCTTCGCGGTCACCCTCTTCATCGGGGTGCTCGCCAGCCTCTTCACCGGCGTGGTGTGCACCCGCCTGATGTTCGACTGGGCCGTCCGGGCACGCAAGGTCAAGAACCTCCACCTCGGCTGAGATCTCGATGGTGGGGGCCGAAGGCCCCCCCAAACCCCCCTGACTGAGCCGCTCAATACACCATGGAAATCATCAAGCCCGGCCGGCAGTTCAACTTCATGAAGTGGCGCTGGCACTTCATCGGTGCCTCCGTCTCGCTCCTCGTCCTCTCGCTGGTGTCGTTCTTCGTCCCTGGCCCCAAGCTCGGCACCGACTTCAAGGGCGGCACCGAGATCGAGGTGGCGTTCACCAAGCCGGTCAACGCCGGCGACGTGCGCACCGCGGTGGAGCACGTCGGCTTCAACTCGCCCGAGGTGGTGAGCGTCGCCGACGCCCAGAACCCCAACCGCTTCCTCATCCGCGTGCAGGAGGTGACGGTCCTCACCGAGGCCGACAAGGACATCCTCCGCAAGCGCATGTGCCTCGCGCCCGAGGAGGGCAGCCCCCCCGCGGGCTGCGTGCCCAGCGCCACCGCGAGCGAGATCAAGTTCAGCCCCGGCGGTGACAAGATCTCCGCGCGGTACGACAGCGCGCCCGACCTCGAGGCCATCCGCAAGCAGCTCAGCGGCGCCGGCGGCGTCGAGCTGCGGGCCGGGGCCAACAACCCGATGCTCACCAGCGAGCGCGACCACCGCGTCGAGATCCAGCTCAAGTCGCGCGGCGATCAGCTCCTCGACGGGCTGCGCAGCCAGCTCGGCGCCGACAAGGTGCCCGAAGCCGCCATGCGCGTGGAGTGGATCGGCCCCAAGGCCGGCGCTCAGCTCCGCGACGCCGCCATCAAGAGCATCGCGGTCGCCTCGTTCTTCATCATGGCGTACATCGCCTTCCGCTTCGACATGCGCTTCGCCCCCGGCGGCATCGTGGCGCTGGTCCACGACGTCGGCATCGCGGTGGGGGCGATGATCTTCACGCGCAGGGAGATCACCCTCTCCACCGTCGCCGCCATCCTCACCATCGTCGGCTACTCGATCACGGACACCGTGGTCGTCTACGACCGCATCCGGGAGAACCTGGGCAAGCACCGGAACCTCAGCTTCGCCGCGGTCATCAACCTGAGCGTCTCCGAGATGCTCGGGCGCACCCTGATCACCTCCGGCGTGACCTCGCTGGCCCTGGTCGCCTTCCTGGTGTGGGGCACCGGCGCACTCAAGGACTTCGCCTTCGCGCTCCTCGTCGGCATCGTGGTCGGCACCTACTCGTCGATCTACGTCGCCGCCCCGATCACCGAGTGGGCCGACCGCCGCTTCTTCGGCGGCTCCGCCGACCAGAAGAAGGCGCTGACCCGCACCCGCGCGGCCAAGAAGGCCGGCGCGGTGGTGTGATCCCGTCTGGATGGAGGGAGAGCGAGGCGCGACGCTGAGCTCTGCCCACCCCCGTCGTCCCCACCCCTCGCCTTCTCGCCTCCTTCACCCGCCCATGGCTGTGCTCGGCTCACCCCGCCCCCGCGATCCGGGTGAGGCGTCCGCCGGTGCGCTCGATCTGTCGCGCGCGCTGGGCCTCTCCATCACCGCCGCCGACGTGCTCCACCGGCGTGGGCGCGGCGCCGACGACGGCACCCGCCGCTACCTGGATCCGCGCCTCTCCCACCTCACCTCGCCCGATGCCATGGCCGACCGGGATGCCAGCGCCGAGCGCCTGGCCCGCGCTGTCCGCGCCCACGAGCGGATCTGCGTCTTCGGCGACTACGACTGCGACGGCATCACCGCCACGGCCATCATGACGGGTATCCTCCGCGCCCTCGGCGGCGAGGTGGTCCCGCTCCTCGCCACCCGCCGGGAGGGCAGCTACGGGCTCTCCATGCGCGCGCTCGAGCGCGTCCTGGCCACCTCGGCGACGCTGCTGGTCACCTGCGACTGCGGCTCCAGCGATCACGAGCGGCTCGAGGTGGTGCGCGCCCGCGGCATCGACGCGATCGTCATCGATCACCACCTGGTCCCCGCCGAGAAGCTCCCCGCCTACGCGTTCCTCAACCCGCACCGCCCGGAGTGCGGCTTCCCCTACAAGGGCATGGCCTCGTGCGGGCTGGCGCTCTCGCTGGGGGCCGCGGTGCGCCGCGCGCTCGGCGTCGATCTCGACGTCCGCCCCTACCTGGACCTGGTCGCCATCGGCACCATCGCCGACGTGGCCCCCCTCGACGGCGACAACCGCGCCCTGGTGCGCGCCGGCCTCGGCGTGCTCGCCGGCAGCGGACGGAGCGCGCGCCCCCGCCCCGGCCTCCGCGCGCTCGCGGAGAACGCCAAGATCGACCTCAGCCTCGACATGCGGGCCGAGGACGTGGCCTTCCGCATCGCGCCGCGCCTCAACGCGCCCGGCCGGCTCGGCGATCCCGACCTCTCGCTCCAGCTCCTCCTCGAGCAGAACCCGGCCACGGCCGTGGCCATCGCCGCCGCCGTGGAGCAGCTCGCGCTGCAGCGCCGCGCCATCCAGGACGAGATGCTGGCCGAGGCCTTCGCCGAGATCGAGGCGGCCGGCTGGGGCAGCGCTCCCGGCATCGTGGTGGCCCGCAGCGGCTGGCACCCGGGCATCGTCGGCATCGTCGCCGGGCGCATCGCCTCGCGCTACGGGCGGCCCACCATCGTCGTCGCGCTCGAGACCGACAAGGGGCGCGGCTCGGTGCGCGGCCCGGCGGGCTCCTTCCTCCACGACGCGCTCACCCGCTGCCGGCACGAGCTGGTCGGCTTCGGCGGCCACCAGGCGGCCGCCGGCGTCGAGGTGCGCGCCGATCGCGTGAGCGCCCTGCGCGACGCCTGGTGCGACGCCTTCGTCGCCTTCCCGCCGCAGGGCGGCGCCGACGACGGCGAGCCCGACGTGCGGCTCGACGACCGCGACGACCTCTCCGCCGTGGTCCGCGACCTCCACCGCCTCGAGCCCTGCGGCGAGAAGAACCGGGCCGCTCGCCTGCTGGTGCCGGGGGCGCGGGTGCTCTCGGCGCGCAACCTCAAGGGGCACCTGCGCGTCGAGCTGACCTGGGGCCGCGGCGCCCTCGGCGGCTTCGGCTTCGAGCTCGGGTCGGAGGCCGCGGGCCTGGCCGGGGCCCACGCCGATGTGATCGGCCAGCTCCGCGCCGACACGTGGCGGGGGGGCGAGGCGGTCGAGATGCGGGTGGAGAAGATCGTCGTGGTCTGACGGCGGCGCGGCGGCCGAGGGTCAGTCCTCGTCGCCCACCCCGCGGCCGATTCGGCGGCATTCTGGACGCGATGGGGTGGGCTGGCTACCGTCGCTCGATGGGGACGCTGCGGCGGCACACGATTCTCAGGCAGCTCTCCTGCGACCTGAAGGATCTGCCCCTGAGCCCCACCGATGGCTTCGTGCTGACGCTGCTCGACGGCAAGCTCACGCTCGGGGACGTCGCCGAAGCCTACGGGATGACGCTGGCGGAGCTGTTCCCCCACGCGGACAGGCTTCTCGAGGTCGGAGCGGTGAGCGTCGTCGGCGACCAATCGCCCGCGGGGCAAGCCCCTCGCTCTTCCACGTCCCGGAGGCGCGAGTCGAAGGAGCTGGCACGCCCGCGCCAGTCGAAGACGCCGCCGCCTGGGCGAGCTCCGGGGGCGACCGCGGCCGCGCGGACCACGCGGCGACCCACGCCTCGAGTCGTCGAACGGGGAACGCCGCGGGCCACCACCCCGCGGACCTCCGCAGAACAGGTGTGCACCCTCGAGGAGGACGTCGTCAGGCGGATCCTTGCCTTCGATGCGCAGCTCGCGACGGTCGATCATTACACCTTGCTCGGCGTCGAGCGCGGGGCCGAGAAGGCGGGGATCAAGCGCGCCTATTTCGCGCTGGCGGCAGAGTTTCATCCCGATCGCCACTTCGGCCAGACGCTCGGGGCCGCCGGAGCCGCGCTGATGCGTGTCTTCACGCGCCTCACCCTCGCCCACGACGTCCTGGTGAACCGGGCGCGCCGCGCCGAATACGACGCCTCGCTTCCGCCGGCTCCGTCCCCCGTCGCTCGAGCGGTGCCTCCCGCAGCGGAGGCGGGCGGGCCGCCGGCCTCGCGCCCCCCTGCCGCGCGGGGCAGGCGCAGCACCCGGAAGCTGAAGGCGGTCGCGGCGTCCGCGCCGGCGACAGCGCCCGTCGAGACGCCGGTCCCGGTACCCGTGCAGAGCAGGACACCGGCACCCGACACGATCCCGGCCGGCGCGAGCCCCGGAGCCGCGGGCCGGTCGCGGTGCGCGGAGGAAGCGCTGCGGCGCCTTTATCGAGGCGCGAAGCAGGAAGAGATGCGCCGTCACGTCCGCGTCTTCATCGAGGCGGCCGAGGAGGCGGTGAGCCGGGACGACATGGTGGCAGCCGCGAACAACTACCGGCTCGCGCTCCAGAACGACGCCGATCCCGCGCTCCGCGCGCGGCTCGCGGCCATCGAGGAGAGGTCGGCCGAGCAGGTCCACGAGCGCAGCGTCAGCCGCGCGCGAGCCGCCGAGAGGCTCGAGTGCTGGGCGGACGCGGCGAGGTACTTCGAGCGGGCGAACGGGGCTCGCCCCGAGGCCTGGACGGCGGAGCGCGCCGCCAATGCGCTGCGGAGGGCGGAGGGGGATCTCCACCGCGCGCTGAAGCTCGCGGAGCAGGCGGTGATCGCCGAGCCCCTGACGGTCGGATACCGGCTGACGCTGGGCGAAGTCTGCCTGGCGGCGAGCCTCGTCCAGCGGGCGGCAGGCGAGGCCGAGCGCGCCCTGGCGATCGAGCCGCGGAACGAACGCGCCCTCACCCTCGCCCAGGAGGCGGCGAGGCGGCGGTGAGGGGTGAGTCCCGAGGCACGGCACGGCCCGAGAGGTCCGGTCGCGGGACGCTCTCGGGCGTCCCGCGGGATGACCGGGCGTCCGCCCTCTGGCTGCACGAGCCCGTCCGCCCGACCCCGCCCGCTTGACGCCGCGGCGTGGCTCCTGCACCCCCCGCGGATGACCACTGCGCCGACGCTCCGCACCTTCTACCCCGAGATCGAGGCTCACCGCACGGGCACGCTCCGCGTCTCCGCGCTCCACGAGATCGCCTTCGAGGAGTCGGGCAACCCCGAGGGCAAGCCGGTCGTCTTCGTCCACGGCGGGCCGGGCGGGGGCTGCGAGCCCAAGCAGCGCCGCTTCTTCGATCCTGCGGTGTATCGCATCGTGCTCTTCGACCAGCGCGGCTGCGGCAAGAGCCGCCCGCACGCGGAGCTGCGCGAGAACACCACCTGGGATCTGGTGGCGGACATGGAGCGGCTCCGCGAGCACCTGGGCATCGCTCGCTGGCAGGTCTTCGGTGGATCGTGGGGCTCGACCCTGGCGCTGGCGTACGCGGAGAAGCACCCTTCGCACGTCACCGAGCTGGTCCTGCGCGGCATCTTCCTCCTCCGCAAGCAGGAGATCGACTGGTTCTACCAGCGCGGCGCCGACGCCATGTTCCCCGACGCGTGGGAGGACTACCTGGCGCCCATCCCGGCCGCCGAGCGCGGCGACATGCTGGCCGCCTACCACCGCCGACTGACCCATGAGGACGCTGCCGTGCGCCAGTCCGCGGCGCGGGCGTGGAGCGTGTGGGAGGGGCGCACCAGCTGCCTCCACCACAACGCCGACCTCGTCGCCAGGACCGCGGGCGACGCCTTCGCCCTCGCGTTCGCGCGCATCGAGTGCCACTACTTCGTCAACGGGGGCTTCTTCGACAGGGACACCCTGCTCCTCGACGAGGTGGCGAAGATCCGCCACATCCCCACGGTCATCGTCCAGGGCCGCTACGACGTGGTGTGCCCGATGGAGAGCGCCTGGGCGCTGCACCGCGCCTTCCCGGAGGCCGACCTGCGCATCGTGCCCGACGCCGGGCACTCCGCCTACGAGCCGGGCAACCTCCACGAGCTCATCCTCGCGACCGACCGGTTTCGCCGATGAAGAAGGCCTCCGCGCCTCCGCGCGGTTGCCCCTGCCACTCGGGGCTCGCCTACGAGGCCTGCTGCGCGCCGTTCCACCGGGGCGAGCGCGAGGCGCCCGAGCCGGGGGCCTTGATGCGCTCGCGGTACGCCGCCTTCGCCTGCGGAGAGGCCGAGTACCTGGTGCGCACGCTGCACGAGGATCACCCCGACCGGGCGCTGCCGCGCGCGGACCTGATGCGCTCGCTGCGCGCCGCCAAGGAGCGGCTCCGCTACCCGAGCCTGCTCATCCTCGAGGAGCGCCGATCGCCGCCGGGGGCCGGGGGCACGGCCGAGGTCCTCTTCGCCGCGGGCCTCGTCGAGAGCGGGCGGGACTGCTCCTTCGTGGAGCTGTCCGACTTCGCTCATGACGGCGCCGGCTGGCGTTACCTGTCGGGGATCCTCGTGCCGCTCGCCACCCTCGGGCGCGCGGCCGAGGGGCTGACGATCGACGCCTTCCTCGCCCTCGCCGCGCGCTGAGGCGCCGAGCTCAACCCCAGAAGTGCCACCAGGCGCGGTGCTCGCCGCCGCGACCGCCGCGTCCCTCGCCGCCGCGTCCCTCGCCGCCACGTGCCCCGCGGTGCTCGCCGCCGCGGCCGCCGCGGTGCTCGCCGCCCCGCCCGCGGCCGCCGCCGCGCCCACCACGACCGCCGCCGCGTGCGTACTCCGTGAAGCCCTCGTCGGCGGAGGCCACCGTCTGGGTCGCGCCCTGATCGTCCGTCGCGCTCGCCATCTCGGTGGTGGCGCTCTCCGGGGCCGCGCCCTCGTCGTCGGACTTGCTGCAGCCGGTCACGGCCACCGCGCCGACCATCATCGTCACCAGGAGCAAACCTCGATTGAGCTTCATGATCCTACGCCGTCCTTCCAGGAGCCCGGGAGGAGTCAGCTCCTCGTCACGCTCTGGGTGTCGGTAGAGCAACCGGCGGGCCACGCCGATCTTCACTGGTTTCTCGGTGATCACGGGGCCGATCGGGGAGATCGTATCCATCCCTGACGTCGCCTTGCCCCACGCCGTCAAACGGGGGAACACTCGCTCCCGCCGGCCTCGGCAAGACCCCGCCGGCCGCCCGGCCGCCGCGCCATCGCCCCGTGCTAGGCTCGGCGCCACGGTAGGTGTCAGGGTGATCCAGATCTTCGGTACCGCCAAGTGCAAGACCACGCGGGCCGCGCAGCGGTTCTTCGCCGACCGGCGCATCAAGGTGCAGGTCGTCGAGCTGCGCGAGAAGGGGCTCTCCAGGGGCGAGCTCAACAGCGTGGCCCGCGCCGTGGGCGGCATGCGGGCGCTCTATGACGCCGACAGCCCCCGGGTGAAGGAGCGGGGGCTGCAGTACTCCGATCCGGGGGACGCGAGGCTGGCCGAGCTCCTGCTGGAGGACGCGCTGCTGCTGCGGACGCCGATCGTTCGGGATGGCCAGCGCGCCGCGGTCGGGCCCGCGGAGGCGGTGTGGAAGGCGTTCGCCGACGCGGCCAAGGGCGGATAGGAAGAGGTTGCCCAGAGCATCTGGCCCCGACCTCGGCGATACTGGAGGTGGATGGAAGCCGGGGAGGTGGTCGACGCGCGTTTCGTGATCCAGCGCCGCGTCGCCTCCGGCGGGATGGGCCACATCTACCGCGCGCTCGATCGGCACTCGGGAGAGATCGTCGCCTTCAAGCTCCTCCACGGCCACGCCAGCGAGCGGCCGGTCCGCTTCAAGCGCGAGATCGAGGTGCTGCTCTCGCTCGATCACCCCACCATCGTGCGCTACGTGGCCAACGGCACCACCTCCCGGGGCGCGCCGTACCTGGTCATGGAATGGCTCGAGGGCACCACCCTGGGGGAGCGGCTCGCTCACGGGCACCTCGGCGTCGAGGACAGCCTCGCGGTCGGAGCAGGCATCGCCGAGGCGCTCGCGGTGGTGCACGCGGCGGGGTTCATCCACCGCGATCTCAAGCCGAGCAACATCTTCCTCGTGGGCGGTTCGGTCTCGCGGATCAAGCTCATCGATTTCGGGCTGGCGCGGGTGGCGCACGCCGACGGGGGCCGCACCGAGCTCACCGTCCCGGGCCTGGTGCTCGGCACCATCGGCTACCTGGCCCCCGAGCAGGCCCGGGGCGAGCCGACGGTGGACGCGCGGGCCGACGTCTTCGCGCTGGGGTGCGTGATCTACCGCTGCGTGACCGGCAGGCGCCCCTTCGTGGGCGAGGACGATCTCTCGGTGCTGCTCAAGATCATCGTCGAGGAGCCCCAGCGCCTCCGGGAGGTCCGCGCCGACGTGCCGCAGGCCCTCGACGAGCTGGTCGCGCGGATGCTCGCCAAGGCGCCCGGGCTGCGCCCGCCCCACGGAGGCGCGGTGGTGGACGCCATCGAGGCGCTCGGCGCCGGCGCGCCGATCACCGTGCGCACCCGGCAGCCCGAGCTCACCGCCAGCGAGCGCCGGGTCATGGGGCTGGTGCTCACGCGCGATCCCGCCGAAGGCCCGCACCGCCCGTCCGCCGCCGCGCCCGGCGCCCCCGGCCCCCCGGGGGGCGAGCTGGTGAGCCTGCTCCACGGCACCGTCGAGCGGCACCGCGGGCAGCTCGAGCTGCTCGCCGACGGGTCCTCCCTGGCCGTCTTCACCAGCGACGGTGAGGCCACCGATCTCGCCGTCCGCGCGGCCCGCTGCGCGCTCTCCATCCGCGCGCTCTGCCCGACCGCGCCGGTCGTCGTCGTCTCTGGACGCGCCGAGCTCGAAGGCCGGTACCTCGTCGGCCAGCTCATCGATCGCGCCGTCGGCCTGCTCCCCCAGGCGGCGTCGCCGGCCCACGCGCCGCCGCACTCGATCCGCCTCGACGACGTCACCGCGGCGCTCCTCGGGCCGGGCTTCGTGGTCGGAGGCGGCTTCCTCGAAGGCGAGCGCGAGTCGCTGGAGGCCCCGCGGACGCTGCTGGGCAAGCCCACCACCTTCGTCGGCCGCGACCGCGAGATCCTGCTCCTCTCGGCCGCCTACGAGCGCAGCATCGAGGAGCCCGGCGCCAACGTGGTGCTGGTGACGGCGGCGGCGGGCATGGGCAAGTCGCGCCTCGTCGCCGAGTTCCTCCGGCGCCTCCGCCAGCGCGACGACGCACCCGGCATCTGGATCGGCCGCGGCGACCCCATGAGCGCCGGCTCGTCCTTCGGGCTGCTCGGCCAGGCGCTGCGCCGCGCCTTCGGCGTGCTCGAGGGGGACTCGCTCGAGGCGCGCCGCGGCAAGATCCAGGAGCGCGTGACGCGGGGCGAGCCGCGGCCGGCTGAGGCGGCCCGCGTCGCCGCGTTCCTCGGCGAGCTGGTGGGGACGGCCTTCCCGGACGACATCCAGCTCCGCGCCGCCCGTCGCGACCCGCAGGTCCTCGGCGACCAGATGCGCCGCGCCTGGGAGGACTTCCTCCGCGCCGAGTGCACCGTCCGCCCGCTGGTGCTGGTGCTGGAGGACCTGCACTGGGGGGACGTGCCCACCGTCAAGCTCGTCGACGCGGCGCTGCGGCACCTCGAGACGCGACCGCTGCTGGTGGTGGCGATCGGGCGCCCGGAGGTCCACCAGCTCTTCCCCGACATCTGGGCCGGGCGCGGCGTGGAAGAGGTCCACCTGGCCCGCCTGCCGCGCGGCTCGGGCGAGCGGCTGGTGCGGAGCGTCCTCGGGAGCGCCGTCTCCGCCGCGTTGGTGGGCGGCCTCGTGGAGCGGGCCGACGGCAACGCCTTCTACCTGGAGGAGCTGATCCGCGCCGTCGCGGAGGGCAAGGGTGCCGAGCTGCCGGAGACGGTGCTGGCCATGGTGCAAGCCCGCCTCGAGGCCCTCCACGTCGAGGAGCGCCGCGTGCTCCGCGCGGCGAGCGTCTTCGGGCAGCGCTTCCCGGAGGGCGGCGTGTCGACCCTCCTCGGCGGCGCCAGGGTGCGCGGCTGGCTGCGGACGCTGGCCGATCAGGAGCTGATCGTCGCCGCCGAGGAGGGGCGGTCCAGCGGCGACGCGACCTACCGCTTCCGCCATGCCCTGGTGCGCGAGGCCGCGTACGGCATGCTCACCGCGCCCGACCGCAAGCTCGGCCACCAGCTCGCGGGCGAGTGGCTGGAGGCCGCCGGCGAGACCGACGCCACGGTGCTGGCCGAGCACTTCCAGCTCGGCGTGGAGTACCCGCGCGCCGCCGCCTGGTACCACCGCGCCGCCGAGCACGCCTTCGAGGGCAACGATCTCGAGACCGCCCTCGACCGCGCCGGGCGCGGCCTGGCCTGCGTCGAGGATCCCGAGAGCGTGCTCGCCGGCGAGCTGATGCTGGTGCGCACCAAGGCCAGCCGCTGGCTCGGCAGGAACCAGGAGGCCGAGGACGCGGCCATCTCGGCCATGCGCCTCTTCCCCCTCGGCGGCGCGCGCTGGTGCGAGGCCGCGGCCGAGGTGGTCCACCTGTCCGCCAAGCTCGGCAACACCGAGCACCTGCTCTCCTGCACCGACGCGCTCCTGGCGCTGGGGCCGGCCACCGATCGCGAGGCGGCGGCCTCCTTCGCCATCGCCCTGGCGCGGGCGGCGACCAACCTCCAGCTCTCGGCCGCTCGCCCCGCCCTCGTCGAGGTCCTCCTCGAGCGCGCCGGCGAGGCTGCAGCCCAGGCCGCCGGCGATCCCGCCGTCGCCGGTCACGTGGAGTGGGCGCGCTCGTTGCGGGCGCTCGCCGGGGGCGATCTGAGCACCTTCCTCGAGCGCGTCCAGGCCTCGCGCGCGAGCCTGGAGCTCGCCGGCGATCTGCGCAGCGAGTGCATCCAGGCCCTCAACGCCGCCCACGGCTTCCTCCAGCTCGGCGCCTACCCCGAGGCCGAGGAGATCCTCCGCGAGGCGCTGCTCCGGGCCGAGCGCCTGGCCCTGGGCAACGTGCGCACCTTCGCCAAGCTCAACCTCGGTCTGGCGCTGCTCGGGCAAGGCCGTCTCGAGGAGGCGTTGAGCATGGAAGAGAACGTCCTCACCCTGTTTCGCGAGCAGGCCGATCGTCCCCTGGAGACCGGCACCCGCGTGTACCTGGCGATGATCCTCGCGGCCCAGGGGGATCGCGAAGGCGCGGCCCGCCAGGCGCTCGCCGTGGTCGAGGACCCCCAGGCCAAGCCCTCTTCCCGGGCGTATGCACGCGCCATCCTCGCCGACGTGCGCCTCGCCGAAGGCCGCCCGGCCGAGGCGCTCGCCGCCGCCGAGGAGGCCCTCTCCCTCCTCACCACGCTCGACGGCATCGAGGAGGGCGAGGCGCTCATCCGCGTCGTCTACGCCGAGGCCCTCGCCGCCGTGGGCGACCGGGGAGGGGCCCGCGCCGCCGCGGAGGACGCGCGCGACCACCTCCTCGCCCGCGCCGCCAAGGTCATCGATCCCGAGCTACGGCAGAGCTTCCTCCACCATGTGCCCGAAAACGCCCGGACCCTCGCGCTCGCTTCGACCTGGGAGTGAGTGCCTAACCCACCAGCGAGGCGCCCTCGGGCACCTTGACGCCGTTGGTGACGATCACCCGCGCCGAGGGCGCCACGGCGTGCACCGCAGGCTCGATCACCCCGCGCGCCGTGAGCACCGCTCCCGGGCAGCCGGCGCAGGTGCCGGCGAGGTGCAGCGTCAGGTGATCAGGCTCGACGGCGACGAGGTAGAGCTCGCCACCGTCGGAGCGGATCAGCGGCGCGATCACGTCCTTGCAGACCTTGAGGAGCTGATCGATCGTCGCTGCCATCGTGGGGAACGCCCACCGTAGCACGGCCCGCACGGATTTGGAGTCCCCGTCGGGCGCTCCCCGGGACGACGCCTTCAGCCCCAGAAGACCCTGGGGAGCGCGTCGTGGTTCGCCAGGGTGAGCAGATCCATCGACAGGGCCACCGTCACGTGGACCAGGAAGCCCGAGTAGATGCTCTTGGTCCGCATCGCCAGCGAGCCCAGCGCGACGCCGGCCACCACCGCGCCCGCTGCCTCCAGGTAGGGCTTGCCGTAGTGGATCATGCAGTAGGGCACGCACATCGCGAAGATGGCGCCGGAGCCGAGCGTGGTGCGCAGCCCGGACAGCCAGAAGCCGCGGAAGAAGATCTCCAGGGCGAAGAACTGCGCGAAGT
>Ga0302279_10003739_pt1 | contig 18620 bp, 14 predicted proteins | sample III_Bog_N3_3_FD_194541 | JGI IMG/M metagenome (GOLD analysis project Ga0302279, IMG submission 194541) | Peat permafrost microbial communities from Stordalen Mire near Abisko, Sweden - III_Bog_N3_3 | ecosystem: Environmental > Terrestrial > Soil > Wetlands > Peat | place: Sweden: Abisko...
CGCTGGGCGGCGATTCGGCCGGCGGCAACATGACCTGCGTGATCACGCTGAAGCTCCGTGACGAGCGCGGCCCCAAGCTCGCACTTCAGCTGCCGCTCTACCCGGAGACGCAGATGCCGTTCTTCACCGCCGCGGGCGTCGAGAACCGCTCGGGCGGGTACGTCGACACCGCAGGCGTGCTGTTGTTCGTGTGGTGCTTGCTCAAGCAGGGCGAAGACTACTCCCAGCCCTACGTCACGCCGATGAACGCCTCGAGCCACGCTGACCTGCCGCAGGCGATCCTCGTCACGTGCGGCTTCGACATGCTGCGCGACGTCGGGCACGAGTACGCGAGGAAGCTCGCGGCAGCGGGCAACGATCTGACCTACGTCCACTACTCCGATCTCCCCCACGGGTTCATCCAGATGACGGCGCACTCCAAGCGCTGCCTCGAGGCGACGCTCGAGATCGCGCGCCTGCTGGGCGAGGGACTGAAGAGCCAAGAAGCCGCTGAGGCCGCCCGCCCCGCCGCGTGACCGAGCTCGGAATGCGTTTCGGCCGACGAAGACTTGGTCCGTGCGCAGTCGATCGTGAACCGTCGCGGCACCGCCGCTCGACGCGCGCCATGGGATCAACCGCAGGACGCAGGACGCAGGACTGGGTGCAGGCGGTCTACGAGCTGACCGGCGATCACGGCGCCCACCACCCGACGCGCGACGTCGACCCTGCGACGATCCCGACGAACGTGCCAGCACCATCGTCGAGGTCTCCGGCTGTGGCCAGCACCACTTCTATGCCTGCCAGCGAGGCTGGCACGGGAGGCACCTCGAAACGGATTGCGGCAACATCCTCGACCTCGCCGAGAAGGAGCCCGGGCGGATAGCAATGGCCAGCGCCTTCGCGCGGGCCACGACGCGCTGGGGGGCCGGCGGCGGGTTCCTGCGGCGGCGCGCTTGGCTGGCTACGCCGCCTCGAACCCCTCGAACCCGAGATCCGGCATGCGTGCAGACCAGGGTCATTGCGTAGACGCCCTCCGCATCGCGCCGGGAAGGTCCAGGAGTTCCCAGCTGCGCCCGTGACGGTCAACGCGCTGGCAGAGGTCGCCAGCGTCGCGGCGGGAGGGAACCAGACGTGCGCGCTGGTGGGTTGCCCCCGAACCCTGTGGTGCTGAGGAGCAAACCAGGACGGGAGCTGGGCACCGGCGCGACGAGCGTGACTCAGCCGATCCCCGTTCAAGCTTACCACGGTCGTAGGCCCCAGCAGGTTACCGCTGCTGTTGAGGCGCTTCCGTTTGGCTTACATCAAAGCCGGATGCCGGCAGGATTGGCGCGTTGACGAACCTCTGCGGCAGCTTTCCGGTGAGACTGCCGAGAAAAGCGACGATGTCGGCCGTATCCTGATCGCTGAGGGCCCGTCCGAGCTGCACCTTGGCCATGATTCGCACCGCCTCAGGAAGCGAGCGCACCGAGCCGTCATGGAAATAGGGGGGCGTCATCGCGACGTTGCGCAGACTCGGCACCTTGAACACGTAAGCGTCCTGCGGATCGTGCGTCACATCGAAGCGGCCTTTGTCCGGCTGCTGGCTCCCCGTCGCGGTCCAATAATCCTCGACGACGCCGAACTTTTGGAAGATGCCGCCGCCGACGTCCGCACCGTTGTGGCAGGCGATGCACCTGGTATCGATGAATTTGCGCAACCCGGTACGCTCCTCCGGCGAGAGCGCCCGAGCATCGCCCGCGAGAAAGGCGTCGAATCGGGACGGCGTCACGAGCGTGCGCTCGAACGCGCCGATCGCCTTGGCCCAGTTATCCGGCGTGACCGGGTCCGGATCCCCGGGAAACTCCTTCCGGAAGAGATCGGCATAGCCGGGAACAGCTTTAATGCGGGCCATCGCGCTCGCATAGTCGGGATTGATGAAGCAGAACGGACCGATCAGCACCTGCTTCGCCTCGTCCTCGACATTCTCGCGATCGCCCCGCCAATGCGCCTTGAACTGAAGAGCGGCATTCAGAATGGTCGGCACATTCCGCTGGTTCAGCTGGTAACGGGCGCCGCGCGCCTTCGGCAGGCCATCCGTGCCATAGAGTGCGGGCTGATGGCAGCGGGCGCAGCTTACGGTCCCGTCGACGGAGATTCGCGGATCGAAGAAAAGCTTCCGGCCGAGCTCAACCCGCGAAGGCGGGATCGGGAACTCGGGCGTCGCCATATCCCTGGGTAACGGCTGGAGGTTGCTCCGGGCGTCGTTGAGAAGGTCGGCATCGACATCTGCCGCAGGCGCAGCCGCATGGTTGGTATCGAAAGCACCGATCGCGAGCACGAACGCAACGCCCGTCAGCGCAATGCCAGGGGCCAGCGCTGCAAGTGTCTGTAAATTCATCGTCGATAAGACTCCGGTGTTGAGTTTCTGCGTAGCGCTTATCTTAGATCAGATCGCTTCGGCACGGCAAGCCGAGGGCCGGAGCACTCCCGGGCCGGAGGGCCGCAGTGTCACGCGGTCGACCGCGCGCTCCCGAGGCGCGGCGGCCGCATTACTTGCCCAGCGTGCGCGCCGCGTCCTCGATCATGGCGGCGACCTCCCTGGGATGGGAGATGTAGATGGCGTGGCTGCCGCTCACCTCGACCGTGTGGCTATGGGCCCGCTCGGCGTACATGCGCTCCAGGTTCGGATTGATGGCATGGTCGTCCTTGGCCACCATGTACCAGCTGGGTTTCACGCCCCAGGCGGGGCTGGTGATCAGCGCCGTGTTCACCTTGGCGTTCGGCGCCACCTGGGAGCGGGCCATGAACTCCGTCAGGTCTTCCGGCAGGTCCGCGGCGAAGTCCTCGCGGAAGTGGGCCGGGTCCACGAACACATAGCCATCGGGCGTGAGCTGGGTGCGGATCTGCGCTGGGATCTTGGCCTTGTTCGAAGCCGTCGATTCGCCGACGTCCGGCGCATGGGCGGCGATATAGACCAGGCCGACCACATGGGGGTCGGTTCCGGCCTGGGTGATGACCGCGCCGCCGTAGCTGTGGCCGACCAGGATGCTGGGGCCCTGCTGGCGGGCCAGCACGCGCACGGTGGCCGCGACGTCGTCCTCGAGCGAGGTCATCGGCTCCTGCACCATGTTCACGTTGTAGCCGTCTCTGGTCAGGATGTCGTAGACACCCTTCCAGCCGGACGCATCGACGAACTGGCCGTGGACCAGGACGATGTTCCTGATCGGTTGCGTCGGTTGCGCCACGACCGGCGCGCGGGCGCAGGCGAGCAGGGTGGCGGCGGCAGCCGCGGTGGCGATGGCTTTGATCGAGCGGCACATGCAAGGCTTCCTGGTACCGGACTGACGGAACCGGAAGCCTGGGCACCAACCTGGTACCCACTATGAAGCCGCTGCTTCGTCAAGCCCTTCAGGGGGCGCGGCGCCTTCTTCTCTGCGCACGCAGCAGTCGCGGATGGGGCTCGGGCGGCATATCCTCGTAGATGTGCTCGGCTTGATTCTCGCCATTGTGGTACTCCCCGCGCGACCCAGGATCGAGACGGCGGGTGGCCGCTCTTGGCAACCGCGCGCCGAGAGTACCCATCGGTCGCAAAGGTGTGGGCAGACGGAGTTCATGCGGGCGAATTCGTTCAGCGTGCCCACGACGAGCTGAACATCGAGGTTGAGACCGCCCTGGTGCGGACGCTGGCTGGTCCCGCACGGACGCCGACCGCTCCGCTCAGGGTTGCGCCCGCTCGCTCGGTGCCCCCGCGTCCGCCTCAGGGGCGACCCGCGCCACCTCGGTCGCGCCGGCATCCGGCAGGCGCCGCGCCGCGCTGCCCAGCCTCACCTCGATGGGCTCGGGCGAGGTCCCCGACGTGCCCAGCTCGGCGACGATGGCGATCCAGACGCCGACCACGGCGGCCGCGCCTGCGAGGGCGGCGATGGGCAGGCGGCGCCGCGGTCGTGAGGGGACCGGCAGCGAGGGCAGCGCCTCCCTGGGGGCGCGCGTCCCCCGGATCCGGGCGCGATGAGCCACCCGCTCCAGCGTCTCGCGCACCGCGCGCGCGTCGGCGGGGCGATCGCCCGGGAGCTTGCGCAGACAGGCGAGGATCACCGCCTCCAGCTCGGGGTCGAGGGGGCCCGCGAAGGCGCTGGGGCGGGGCGGCGGGGTCTGCACGTGGGCGAGCGCGAGGGCCGTGACGGAGGCCTGCTCGAAGGGGACGTGCCCGGTGACCAGCTCGAAGAGCACCACGCCGAGGGCGTAGAGATCGCTGCGCCGATCCAGCGGGCCGGCGGTGAGCTGCTCCGGGCTCATGTACGCGGGCGTCCCGATCACCGAGCCGTCGCTGACGGGGACGCCCTCGATGAGGGCGGTGCCGAAGTCGAGGAGCTTCACCTCCTCGGCGTCGCCCCCCTCGTCGCGGGAGCGGCGCACGATGCGCACGTTGGCGGGCTTGAGGTCGCGGTGGATCACGCCGCGGTCGTGGGCGTGCTGGAGGGCGGCGGCGATCTGGGCGCCGATGCGGGCGGCGCGCGCCTCGGGGAGGCGGCCCTCCGCGGAGAGCACGTCGGCGAGATCGCGGCCGCCGAGGTGCTCGCAGACCAGGTAGCAGGGGCCGCCCCCGGGCTCGCGACCGAAGTCGAGCACCCGCAGCACGTTGGGGTGGTCGAGGCGCGCGCCGGCGAGCGCCTCGACGCGGAAGCGGGCCAGGGCCGCCACGTAGCCGCCCCGCCCGGCGGCGTCGGCGCGGATCACCTTGACCGCGCAGGGCCGGCCCAGGTCGACGTGCTCGGCGCGGTAGACACACCCCATCGCGCCCGCGCCGAGGAGCGCGCCCACGCGGTAACGGCCGCCGAGGAGCTGACCCGTGAGCGCGCCACCCGGGGCGTTCGCAGGCGGGAGCGGCGGCGATTCGGGGTCAGGCATGACAGCAGGTGGGGAGCAGGGCTGGTGCCAACGAAGGCCTCGTGCGCGGACCGCACAGCGCCGCCGTCCGGCGCTGGAGCGCGCCCGCCCTCGCCCTGAGGCAGCGGGGCGCGACGCGCGCGAGCGCTGTGGACGGCGTGCGCCCAGCTCACAATCCTGCTCCTCCCTACGGTCCGGGGCGGCGCGGCGCGCTATACCGCCCAACGTGGCGACAGCCGTCCCCTTCGGTCCTCTCGCCCTCTCGCTCGAGGATCTGCCCGGCCCCGCCTTCCTCCTCGAGGGCTCCGAGGGCCGCATCGGCGCCGCCAACTCCGCGTTCGTCGAGTGGGCCGGGCGCGGCAATCCCGGGGGCCTCACCCTCGCCGATCTGCTCCCCGGCGACCCCGGCGCGGCGCGCCTGTGGAACGAGGCGCGATCGGCGGGCGCGGCCGAGCACTACGTCGAGCGGCGCGGCCGGGACGGGGAAGGCTCGCTCTGGTGCCTGCGCGCGCGACGGATGCCGGCCGGCGTGCTGGTGTGCGCCGGCGACCTCAGCGCCCTGGCCGCGGCTGCGCACGCCGTTCACGCCGCGGAGCGAGACTACGTCGCGGTCGCCGCCCACGAGCTGCGCGCTCCGCTGGCGGCGATCAAGGCCTGGGCCAGCGCCCTCGACGGGCGCCGCGCCGACCACCGCGCCGACGTCGCCGACGGGCTCGGCGCCATCGCGCGCCAGGTCGACCGCATGAACGAGCTGCTCACCGATCTCTTCGACGCCGCCCGCGCCGCCGCGGGCGCCCTCGCGGCCGAGCGCGCCCCGGTCGCCGTCGAGGCCCTGGTGCGCCGCGCGCTCGCGTCCACTCCCCACGTCGCCAGCGTCGCCGCGGCGCTCCCCGGCGAGGTCCTCGTCGACGCCGTCCAGATCGAGGCCGTGATCGGCCGCGTCCTCGGCTGGATCGCGGCGCGCGCGCCCGGGACGCCGATCGACGTCATCGCCACCCGCGAGGCCGGCGAGATCCACCTCGTCCTGGCCGATCGCGGGCCCGCGCTCGAGCGCGCCGCCGAGGGCGAGATCTTCGCCCGGGCGATCCGCGGCGGGCGGGGCCGAGGGCTCGGCCTCTACCTGTGCCAGCAGCTCGCGGCCGCCAGCGGCGGGCGCATCTTCCGCGAGCGCGCGGCCGAAGGTGCGCACTTCGTGCTCGCGCTCCCCGAGGCGACGACGGGGGGAGATCCCCCAGCCGCCCCGACGCGCGTTCCCGCGACCCCGGCCCGGGTGCTGGTGGGCGAGCCCGATCCGGTCCGCCGGGCGCGCGCGCTGGCGGCGCTGCGGCTCGAAGGGTACGAGGCCGACGGCGTCGCCGACGGAGCGCGCCTCCTCTGGAGCCTGGACGAAGGCGGCTGGGACGTGGTCGTGGCCGACCTGCTCATGCCCGGCGCCGCCGGCACGGCCGACGTCGCGCGCCTCCGGGCGCGCCCGGCGCCGCCGGCGGTGGTGGTGATCGCGCCGCTCGCCGACCGCCCCCGCGCGCTCGACGGCGCCGAGCGCGCCGGGGCCCTGGCGGTCCTGCCGCGACCCCTCGACTGGCCGCACCTGGTCTCGCTGGTGGGATGCGCGGCGGCAGCGCGGCGGGGGTGAAGCGGTCAGGGCGCGGACGTCACCGCGTTCGGTTCGGCTTCTTCTGCAGCTTCTTCCAGTAGGCCCTGGCCGCAGCCACCTGATCGTTCCTGCGAACGAAGGCGGACAGTTCTTCGATGTCGAGATCCGGCAAGAGCTTGCTCCTGGTGGCCCGGCGGTACCCCTTGGCGCCCAGATGGAACACGTCGATGCGGTCGTCCCGCCAGATCCACAGCTCGAGGACGCCGAGCCCGGCGTAGAGGCTGAGCTTGTCGATGGCGCTCCGAGACACGGCCACCTCGATGGCGAGGTGGGGCGGCTTCCGCTGCGTGGCCTTGCCGAGGTAGTAGCACTCGTCGGGCTCCGCCCCGCGCTCCTTCGGCTTCTTGCGGTAGGTCATGGACCCGGCGCCGTAGAGCGGCAGGTCGTGGGCGAGCGCGTAGAGCTCGAGGAGACGGGCGATCGTGGTCTTCTTGTCCTCGTGCAGCAGCCCCGGGCTCATCAGCTCCAGCGTCCCCTCGCAGTAACAGACCCGCACCCCCGATCGCTCGCCCAGCGCGTCGTTGAGGGCGACATACTGGGCCCAGGACACGCCGTGGATGGGGAAGCGCAGGTCGCCTCCCACGGGCTCGACGCCGGCGGCCGCGCGCCGCGTCGCAGAGCGCCTGACGGGAGGCTGGAAATGCAGCGGGAGCGCGGCAACCATTGGCTGGAGCATAGACGAGCGCTGCGGTAGGGGCGAGACGAGGAGGCGTTTGCGTCCGTCGTGCCGCTGTCCTACTCCCGAGAGGCCGCCATGCGCCCCCTCCTCGCCCCCGCGCTCCTCGCCACCGCGCTCCTCGTCGGCTGCGGCAACCGCCCCTCTCCGCCGCTCCCCGATGCTGGCTCCGCGCCCCCCGCCAGCGCCTCCGCTCCTGCCCTCACCGCCGCGCCCCCGCCGGACGCTGCCGCCCCCGCGCTTTCCCTCCGCCACGAAGGCTCCGCCCTCGCCCTCTCCCCCACCGAGGACGTGCTCTACCTCGCCGACGAAGACCACCGCGTCCTCCGCCGCGCCCCCCTCCCCCTCGACCTTGCCAAGGTCACCGCCCTCCCCATGCCCGGCGCCCCCGCGCAGGTGCTCCCCCTGGCGCGCCGCGTGCTCGTCACCATCCGCGACCCCGGTCTCCTGCTCATCCTCGAGCCCGGTCCTGATGGGGCCGCCAAGGGCCTCGTCGAGGTCGCCCGCGTCGCCCTCCCCGCCGACGCCTGGGGCCTCGCCGTCACACCGGACGAGAGCACCGCGCTGGTCACCTCGGCCTGGACGCACCAGCTCTCGGCGGTCGATCTCGCCACCGCCAAGCTGAAGTGGTCGATCGACGTGCCCCGCGAGCCACGCGCCGTCGTGGTGCGCGCCGACGGCGCCGGCGCCTACCTCACCCACCTGGTCGGCGCCGCGCTCACCCGGGTGGACGATCTCTCCGGCACTCCCCGCCCCCACCCCGTCGAGCTGCCCCCTGCCCCGGCGCGCGCCCCCTCCGCCAAGATCCTCGACGCGGCGCTCGCGTACTCGGCGCTGCTCGACGAGGGCGGCGCCCGCCTCTTCGTCCCGCGCCACGCGCTCGGCGCGCTGGGGCAAGGGTCGTGGTTCGGTGCCACCACCGTCGACGTGCTCGCCACTGCCGGCGACACCCCCGTCCTGCCGCGGCGCCTGCCCGGCGTGCCCATGGCGCGGCACCCGCTCATCGTGAAGATGATCGAGGCGGGCCTGGTCACCAACTTCGACGTCTCCGGCGAGGATCTGGCGCCAATCCTCCAGCCGCGCGCCGCGGTGCTGCGCCGGCGCACGCACACGCTCCTCGTCGCGGGCGAGGGCGACGACCGGGTCGCCGAGCTCGACGCGCTCTCGGTGGCGCCGATGATGCGACCGCTCGCCGTCTACAAGGTGGGGCAGGGCCGCGACGCGCGGCTCCCGGTGGCGGCCTCCGGCGGCGCGCCCACCGGCCTCGCGCTCTCCCGCGACGAGTCGCGGCTCTACGTGTTCGGGCGCGCCACCTGCGATCTCGCCGAGATCGAGCTGGTCGATCCCGAGAACCCTCCGCCGGTGACGGGCTCGCCCGACGCCGGCACCCCGGCGGTCCCGGCGCGGATGTCCTCGATCCACCTCGCCGACGATCTCCTCGGCAAGGAGGAGGCGCTGGGGCGGCGCGTCTTCTACAACGCCACCGATCCCGTGGTCAGCGGCGGCCTCGCCTGCGCCGGGTGCCACCCCGAGGGGCGGGACGACGGGCACGTCTGGCACGAGTCGCGGGTCACCTCGCAGAACGAGAGCGAGCGGGTGATCTTCCTGGGCGAGCCGGAGCTCGCCCCCGACGAAAAGGGCGGCAAGAGCGGCTGGGCGCGGCAGACTCCCATGCTCGCCGGCCGCGTCGGCGCCGTCGGCCCCTACGGCTGGCACGCGCAGAATGCCGATCTGGTGGCGCGCCTCAAGGATGGCTTCGGCCTCCACCGCTGGAGCAGCGTCTACCCCAGCGCGGAGGGGGAGCAGCTCGCCCGCATCCAGGTGCTCCGCGCCTTCGTCCAGAAGGGCCTCGTCCCGCCCCCGCGCGAGGCGCGCGAGCCGACGGCGGCGGAGACCCGTGGCAAGGAGATCTTCTCCAGCGAGCAGGCCAAATGCTCTCGCTGCCACGCGCCGGAGACCGACTACACCGATCGGATCGCCTACCCCTTCACCCCCGCGGTCGCCGCCCCGGCTGGCTTCGAGGACGACCCCCGCGCCGAGTTCCGCACGCCCTCGCTCCGCTTCGTCGGCGGGACGCCGCCCTACTTCCACGACGGGCGCTACTCCACCCTGGAGGAGTTGCTGGAGAAGAACAACGATCGCATGGGCCACACCAGCCACCTCTCCCGGGACGACCGCGCCGCCCTGATTGCCTTCCTGAGGACCCTGTGAGCCGCCCTGCCCTTTCACCACGGGCTCCCCTGGCGGGGGCCCTCGCCCTCGCCGCCGCCGCGGCCCTGGTCGTCTGCTCCTCCTCCGTCGCGCTCGCGGTCCGCCCGGCGTCGAGCGTCGCGCCGCCCCCGCCCGTCACGCCGGCAGGGACGTCGCTGGCCGCCGATCCTCCGAGCGCCGAGGTCACGGCCGCGCCCAGGCCCGACGAGTGGAAGAACGCGCCGGCGGTGCGGCTCTCCCACGACGTCGACGCCTGCCGCGCCTACCGCGTGCGCGAGTGGCTCAAGGTCCACTGCGCCGCCTTCCCGGCAGCCGGCGTCTCGCTGCTGGCCGGGCCGCGCGCCGGGGTCCAGCTCTGGGTCGATCCCCCCAGGGATCCGGGCGACGGGATGAAGACGCTCCGCTCGGCCGAGGTGATCTTTCCCGTGCGGCGCGGCGACGGCCGGCTCTTCCAGCTCGGCCAGTTCGGCGAAGGGTACGACGGGCCGGTGGCCTGGAACCTCGCGTTCACCCTCTCGGAGCAGTGGATCGAGGGTGACAGCGCCCCGATCGTCTCCATCCGCTGAGGCGTGGTAGCGTCCGCCCGAGGAGAGATCGCATGGCGCAACCGCGAAAGCTGAAGTGGCTCCTGGTGCTGGTCCCCGTCGTCCTGATGATGGTCTTCGGGAGCTACGAGGGGCTCCGCGTGTGGTGGTACCGCGCCTATTCAAAAGGCTCACGCACCGGGGTCGTGCGCAAGATCTCGGTGCGCGGGCCGCCGTACTGCAAGTACCTCGCCGGGGAGATGTCCTTGCAGGCCGCCGGCCTGGCCGCGCCGGAGGTGTGGGAGTTCTCGGTCGACGACGACGCCGACACCAACCCGCTGGTGGTCGCGCTCCACGCCGCCGAGAAGGACGGCACGCGGGTGACGCTGGACTACCGCCAGGATCTGCACTCGCTGTTCCGGTGCACGCCGTCGGAGTACTTCGTCACCAAGGTCGAGAAGTAGGGGCGGCGTCCTCGGGCGCCGCGCGGCCCGGCGCGGGTGGAAGCCCATGGCAAATGGGCATTGTTTACCGTGTGTTGGGCGGACGCGGTGATCCACGCGATCACCCGCGATCGTGCCGATCGCGGGTCGACCCAGAGCCGGGCCTCGCGCGCGGCTCCCGCGGGCGAGAGCCACGCCCGAACGAGGTGGTCCACGTCTTGCTGACGCCATCAGGCCGACGCAGTCCACCCCTCGCTCCCGTCCTGGAGGCTCCAATGTTCCGCCACCCGGTAAAGGCTCATTCTTTACTCACTCTCCTCCTCGCCACCATCACCGCCGTCGCATCCGGGTGCTCGGGAAATGCGATGTCGAGCAGCACCGACGCGTCCTCCTCCAGCAGCGGCAGCAGCAGCGCCAGCAGCGCCAGCAACGGCAGCGGCTCCAGCACCGGCGCGTCGTCCTCCAGCGGCGGCGCCGGGGGATCGTCCTCCAGCGGCGGCGCGGGTGGGGCGACCTCCTCCAGCAGCAGCAGCACGGGTTCGTCGTCGTCCAGCAGCGGCAGCGTGACGCCTCCGGTGCGCGTGGTGGCATACCTGCCCAACTACGCCGGCAGCTACGCGACCTGGGCCCAGACCATCGACTTCACGAGGATGACGCACCTCGACCTCGCCTTCGCGACCGCCGACGGCAACAACGGCTGGGACATGGGGGCATCGGACAGCGACGTCGCGGCGCTCGTGACCGCGGCGCATGCTGCCGGCACCAAGGTGCTGGCCTCGCTCGGGGGCGGCGGCGGGGACCAGACCGTCATCGCGCAGTACAAGGACTCCGGCAACATCGCGCCCCTCGTGCAGAACCTCGACACGTTCGTGAGGTCGCACGGGCTCGACGGGGTCGACGTCGACATCGAGGATCCAAACAACCTGGGATCGGGTTACTCGGCGTTCGTCGCCGCCGTCGTGGGCACGCTCCGCCCCGAAGGCAAGCTCGTCACGGCGGCGGTCGCTCAGTACCTGCAAGACAGCATGTCGGACGCCACGCTGCACACGTTCGATTTCCTCAACGTCATGATCTACTCGAGCTACTCCGACAGCGTCTCCGGCATGACCTACTACGCGCAGACCAAGGCCGTCCCCGCGAACCTCCTCAACCTGGGCGCGGCCTTCTTCGGCAGCGACAGCAACGGCAACGAGTACGCTTACTCGGCGATCCTCGCCGCCGATCCGAACGCGTGGTCGTACGACCAGACCAAGGTCTCTGGCACCACGGTCGACTACACGGGGATGGCGTCGATGAAGAAGCTCACCGCGTATTCCGAGGGCTACGGAGGGATCATGTTCTGGGACCTCTCGCAGGACACCACCGACTCGCACTCGCTCTACAAGGCCATCCAGGGGGCGCTGTGAGCCGCCGCGTCGCTGGGTACGGGCCGCGGCTCGGGGCTGCCCTCCCGCTGGTGACGGCGCTCGCGCTGGCATCGATGGGATGCACGCCGGCGCGGGGAGCCAGCGCCTCCACGTCGTCGTCCGGCAGCGGCGGCGCCGGTGGGGCCTCCTCCAGCGGCAGCGGGGCCGGCGGGGCCGGAGAGGGAGGCGGAGGGTCGTCCGCCGGCAGCACCACCGCCGCGTCGTCCAGCAGCGGGGGCACCACGGTCCCCTGCCAGGCGAGCTGGACCGTCACGCCGGCGTGCGGTGGCGCGACGACGACCGGCAGCGCGCCGGACTTCGGCCCGAACGTCCTGATCTTCGATCCGTCGATGTCGATGACCACCATCCAGGGCCAGCTCGACGGTGTCTACTCGAAGCAGGACGCCGCGCAGTTCGGGACGGGCCGCTACGCGTACTTCTTCCTGCCCGGCCAGTACGACCTCGACGTGCAGATCGGGTTCTACACGCAGGCGCTCGGCCTCGGCCAGTCGCCCGACGACGTGGTCATCACCGGCGCGGTGCGCGCCAAGGCCGACTGGCTCGGGAACGACAACGCGACCTGCAACTTCTGGCGCGGCGCCGAGAACCTCGCCGTCATTCCCGGGAACAACATCGATGGCAACGTCGACATCTGGGCGACCGCCCAGGGGACGCAGCTGCGAAGGGTCCACGTGAAGGGCGACCTCGACCTCGACGACAACGGCGGCTGGGCGAGCGGGGGATTCATCGCCGACTCGGTCATCGACGGTCAGCTGACCTCCGGCGCGCAACAGCAGTACCTCACCCGCAACGACGACCAGAGCTGGACGGGCTCCAGCTGGAACATGGTGTTCGTGGGAGACGGCACCTCGCCTTCCGGGACCTGGCCCCATCCACCGTACACGACGCTCGCCCGGACCCCCGTCGTCCGCGAGAAGCCGTTCCTCTACGTCGACGGCGCCGGCAACTACCTGGTGATGGTGCCATCGCTCAAGACCAGCAGCGCGGGCCATAGCTGGGGCGGCGGCGCTGCGCCGGGGCTGCCGCTGTCGATCGACCGCTTCTACCTGGCCCACCCTGGCAGCGACACCGCCGCGACGATGAACGCGGCCCTCGCGGCAGGCAAGCACCTGATGCTCACGCCGGGGATCTACCACCTGGAGAGCAGCCTCCAGGTGACCCTCCCAGGGACCATCGTGATGGGGCTGGGCCTCGCGACCCTGATCCCCGACGACGGGACCGCCATCCTGTCGGTGGCCGACGTCGACGCGGTCACGCTCGCCGGCCTCCTGCTCGAGGCCGGGCCGACCAGCTCGCCGACCTTGCTCCAGATCGGCGCCGCCGGCAGCGCCGTCGACCACTCGGCCGCGCCCCTCTCGATCTTCGACGTCCACTGCCGCGTCGGCGGCGCCGACGCCGGGAAGGCGGCCACCTGCGTCACCGTCGACAGCCGCGACGTGATCCTCGACAACACGTGGCTGTGGCGCGCCGATCACGGTACGGGCGTCGGCTGGACCGACAACACGAGCAACAACGGGATCATCGTGAACGGGGACCACGTCACGGCGTACGGGCTCTTCGTCGAGCACTTCCAGCAGTACCAGACGCTCTGGAACGGCAACGAGGGCGCCGTGTACTTCTACCAGTCGGAGCTCCCGTACGATCCGCCCAACCAGGCGGCCTGGACGCGGCCGTCGGGCCAGTGGGGCTGGCCGTCCTACAAGGTGGCGAGCGGCGTCACGAGCCATGATGCGGAGGGGCTGGGCGTGTACAGCGTCTTCAGCAACGACGTGGCCGAGGAGAACGCCATCGAGGCGCCGACGGGGGCAGGGGTCTCGATGAGTCACATGGTGATCGTGTCGCTCGCGTCGGGAGCCATCCAGCACATCCTCAACGACACGGGAGGGGCGGTGGGCAACGGGACCCAGACCTCGTTCTCGAGCAACTGAAGCGCTGTCCGGGGATCCGGGCTGACCCGTGGGCCCATCCTGGTACCGCGGCACCCAGGATGAGCTCAAACCCTTTCCCGAGGGCACGCGAGCTGTCAGGGTGCGGTCCATGACGACCAGGCAAGCCCCCCTTCATTCCGGCTTCGGCGCGCGGACGACCGCACGCGAGGCCCTCGGGAACCGCGATCTGACCGGCGTCGTCGCCCTGGTGACCGGCGGGCACGCCGGCATCGGGCTCGAGACCACCCGGGCGCTCTCGGGCGCCGGCGCGACGGTGATCGTCGGCGCGCGGACGCCCGACAAGGCGCGCGAGGCCGTCGCTGCCATCCCGCGCGCCTCGGTCGACACGCTCGACCTGAGCTACCCGGCCTCGATCGACGCGTTCGCGGAGCGGTTCCTGGCGTCGGGTCGCCCCCTCCACGTGCTCGTGAACAACGCGGGGATCATTGCGACTCCGCTCGCGAGGGATGCGCGCGGCTTCGATTCGCAGTTCGCGACCAACCACCTCGGCCATTTCCAGCTCACCGCCCGGCTCTGGCCGGCGCTGCGGCGGGCGAGCGGGGCGCGCGTGGTCTCGCTGACATCGCGAGGTCACGGCCGCACCGGGATCGACTTCGACGATCCGAGCTTCGAGCGGCGTCCTTACGACAAGTACCTCGCCTACGGTCAATCGAAGACCGCCAACGCCCTCTTCGCGGTCGCGCTCGACGCCCGGGGGGAAGCCCATGGCGTCCGCGCCTTCTCGGTTCATCCCGGCGCCGTGACGACCGAGCGGGTGCGCCAGCTGGTGCGCGAGCTGTCGGGCGAGGAGCGCCGCGCCGCGGAGGTCCGGCTGGGTGACTTCTCGGCCTTCAAGACCCCCGAGCAGGGGGCCGCGACGAGCGTCTGGTGCGCCGCCAGCGCGCAGCTCGACGGGATGGGCGGCGTCTACTGCGAGGACGTCGACATCGCCGAAGCGGTGTCCGCCGACTCGCCCGCGCCACGCGGCGTCCGGCCGTGGGCCATCGATCGGGGCCTCGCCGAGCGGCTCTGGGTGAAGAGCGAGGAGTGGACCCTGGTGCCGTTCGGCGGCTGACTCACGCGGCTGCCGGTCCCGGTCAGGTCTGCTGAGGCGGGCGCTCGTTGGCAGAGGCGACCTTGGTCCCCCACTCGAGGAGCTGGGGGCTGCAATCATCGTGATCGATCCGACACTCGATCAGCACGGGGCCGCCTCGATGGGCACGAGCTTCCTTGATGGCACCGGCGAGCTCGGCCCCCGTCGTCGCCTTGAGCCCGAGCCCGTGACCGTCGCCGGCATTCCACGCCGACATCAGGCCCGCGTAGTCCCAGTTCTTGATGTAGTTGTATGGACCGTCATGGATCTCGGACTCGATGACGTATCCACGGTTGTTGACGAGGAAGATGAGATTCTCGTGGCCGTAGCGGATCATGTTCGCGACCTCCTGTGCGGTGAGCTGGAACGAGCCATCACCGATCACGGAGACCAGCCGCCGATCGCTCTCCAGCCCCGTCGCATAGCCGAACGTGGCCGGGACGGCCCAGCCAATCGAGCCCCATTGCATCTCGATCTCGAACCTGGCGCCGTCGGGCAGGTGCATGAACATGCCGTTGAACCACGAATCACCCGTCTCGACGAGCAACGTCGTCCTGGCATCGAGATCCCGCTGGATCTGGCGACACAGCTCCGCACGCGTCAGCGGGGCGTTCGCCTCGGCGCCGCCGGGCTCGACCTCGACGGGTGGGCTCCGCACCCCGCGCCGGTATTGCGCCAGCGTGGCGCCGTTGGGGCGCACGGCTCTGGCCGTCGCAGAGAGGAAATCCGCCAGCGCGACGTCGGTGTAATCCGCGCGCGGGAAGCGCACGTGCCGGGGCTCGGCCCTGATCGTCCGCTCTCGCGGCGGGACCGCCGTCCAGCCGGCCGTCGTGTAGTCCGTGAACATCGGCCCGGCGGCCAGGACGAGGTCCGCCCAGTCGACGATCGGCTCGCAGCCGGGGGTGCTCACTCCACCCCAGTAGATCCCGATGAACTGCGGATGGTCCTCGGGGAAGAACCCCTTTGCGTCAGGCATCACCGCGACCCCGCAGCCGAGGGCCTCGGCGAGCTCGCGGAAGGCGCCGATTGCCCCGTACGCGCGCAGGTGCGCGCCCGCCAGAAGGAGTGGTCGCCTGGCGTCGGCGAGGAGGGTGGCCGCCGCCTCCACCGCCGCCGCGAGGGCGGAGTGATTGCTCGACCTCGAGCTCAGGAGCGCCTCGATCCGCGCCGGCCGGGGGCAGGGCGCGGCCGAGAGGTTGCACGCGATCTCGATGTACGCCGGCTTGCGCTCGCGCAGCGCCGCGCCGATGGCCTGGTCAATCAGGGAGGGCGCGTCCTCGGCATGAAGCACCCGGACGGCGGCGCAGGTCACCTGCCTGAACATGTCATGTTGATACGAGAAATCGTGGGTGCCGATCGTGTGATGGAGGAGGTGGTTGGCGCTCGGATCGTTGGTGTTGTGCCCCGCCGAGACGAAGATGACCGGCAAGCTCTCGGCGTAGGCGCCGGCCACGCCGTTGAGCGCGGAGAAGGCCCCCACGTTGAAGGTGGTCACCACCGCCCCGACCCCCTTGGCCCGCGCGTACCCCTCGGCGGCATAGGCCGCGTTGAGCTCGTTGCAGCAACCGACCTGCTGCACGTTCTCGTTGCACAGGAGCTGATCGAGCAAGACGAGGTTGTAGTCGCCCGGCACCATGAAGTAGTGCTTCAAGCCGATGTCCTCGAACCGAGCTGCGAGGTAGTTTCCGACCGTGTAGCAGGTCATCGTTGCGTTCCTTCGTCCGGCGGCCCGTGCGGACGAGCCTGATCGCACGGGCGGCGAGGCCGACAGCGCGCCGTCTCGCTCACCGCAAGGCGCATACCAGACGGTTCGTGCGGGCGCCGCACGCCCAGGGCACGCGCTGGCGGCGGGGCGCCGCCATGGGAGGCCGCCCGCGCGCGCCCTTGCGCTTCCAGCTCATCCCCTCCCTCGGAGTCTTGCCCAGAGTGCAGCTCTTCCGGGGCTTCCTGGAACTCGCTCCGGCCGGCTGCCGCTCCGGGACCGCGACGACAGCGGTTGACGCTCGATGGCCGGGGTACACCCCCGCCGAGCCGCGCCACGGTGCGCGCCTCCGGTCGGCGAATTGACGTGCCGCGGAGGTTGCCTCACGGCAACGACGGGGGCGCGACCTCCGCAGGAGACGTGGCGGGGCCCGCTCGCGCCCGAGTACCAGTGGCCCGTGCAGATCGACGAGGGCGAGGTCGTCGTCCGCTGGCTCGCCGGACGCGGATCCGCGCGTGGCGTGGATCCGGCGCGCATCGCGCTCGGCGGCGACTCGGCCGGCGGCAACATGACGTGCGTGATCGCGATCAAGCTGCGCGACGAGGAGGGTCCCGCGCTCGCCCTTCAGATGCCCCTCTATCCAGAGACCGCGTTGCCCTTCGACACCCGGTCGGGCGTCGAGAACCGCACCGGGTACTATCTCGAGACGGCGGGCGTGCTCCTGTTCGCCTGGAACTACATCCCGCAAGGCGTGGATTACTCGCAGCCTCACCTCACGCCGCTGAACGAGAAGAACCTGGCCGACCTGCCCAGGACCCTGCTGGTGACCAACGGCTTCGATCCGCTGCGCGACGTGGGCCACGCCTACGCCCGGAAGCTCGCCGCCGCCGGCAACGACATCACCTACATCAACCACGAGGACCTCACCCACGGCTTCATCCAGTTCACCGAGCGCTCCCGGCGATGCCTGGAGGCCACCGAGGAGCTGGCGCGGCATCTCGGCGTTGCCTTGCGGAAGTGAGGGCTGACGCGTCGGTGCGGCTGCGGGAGGGAGAGCGGCCCCGCCTACCGCCAGAGCACCGCCGGGATCACCGTCAACCCCAGGAACACGCTGTACGCCCGCGTCGCCGGAAAGAATCCGACGTCCCCGCCGAGGTCGAACATCAGCCACCGGCGCGGCGCGTGGGTGAACGCGAAGAGGAAGCCGCCGTCGCGCGGCGCCACGGGCGCGGCCGCGGAGAACAGGTACCCCTCGGCCATCACGCCAAAAGGAGCCACGAGATCCGCCGAGAGCGCCAGCGCCGCGAACCCCTGCGGGAGCGGGTGCTCTTCGAGGCGCCAGAGGTTCGTCCCCAGGTTCAGATCGGCATGGATGGGCCCCAGGTCCTTGCTCGCATAGCCGATGAAGAACGCGTCTTCCGTGCGCAGGTAGCCCTCCTGCCCGGGGAAGGTCGGCAGGCTCAGCGTCGCCGACAGCGCGAGCGCGGGCCGCACCCGGGTCTGGTCCGCGAGGTGGAGCTTGAGCCCGACGACGACGTCGTCGAGGAAGCGCGCGGGCGCCTCGCCCTGCGCCACCGTGTACCCGTTGCCCCCGAGCTGGAGCTGCACCCCGGTGGCCAGCGTGAGCTTGAAGAGGACGGGAGACGCGCGCTGCGTCGCGCCCGACGCGTTCGCCCGGTAGAGGTAGCCGGCCTCCACCTCCAGCGTCCCGGGTGGCACCAGCTCCGCCGTGCAGGCGATCGTCGGGCGGCAGGGCAACACGCGGTCGGAGTCGTCGGGTCCACCGGCCGCGCGCGCCGCGGTGGGCGGGAGCGTCAGGATTGCCGCCGGCAACGCGAGCGCGGAGCAGAGGACGGGCAGGGTTCGCATCGGTCTCGGCTTCTCCGGCCGAGCCCTGCGAGCCCCCACGGGGGACATGCGAGACGCCGGCCAGCGGGGGGCTGGTCGGACGTCTCGTTCGCCTCGGGGATGCCGAGGTGGGGGACCGGGCCGCGAGGCCAGTGTGTCGATCTCCCCTCACCGCCGGATGCGGTGGAACGACTCCCGTCGTGAGGGGACCCTCCTACGGGTCGAAGCCGTCGTCAAGGCGGAGTGGCGCTCGCCGGTTGCGAGGTGGA
>Ga0302279_10003744_pt1 | contig 18604 bp, 14 predicted proteins | sample III_Bog_N3_3_FD_194541 | JGI IMG/M metagenome (GOLD analysis project Ga0302279, IMG submission 194541) | Peat permafrost microbial communities from Stordalen Mire near Abisko, Sweden - III_Bog_N3_3 | ecosystem: Environmental > Terrestrial > Soil > Wetlands > Peat | place: Sweden: Abisko...
CGCGCATCCAGTTCCACGCGCACGCCAGCGGCTTCCAGCGTCGCCTTCACGCTCTCCGCGTAGACCAGGTGCTTCTCGCTCGAGATGGGTACGAGGCCGACCTGCACCGGCGCGAGCCAGAAGGGAAAAGCCCCTGCGTAGTGCTCGATGAGCACGCCGAAGAAGCGTTCGACACTCCCGAACAAGGCGCGGTGAACCATCACCGGCTGATGCAGTTCGCCGTCCTCTCCCTTGTACTCCAGCTGGAAGCGCGCGGGCAGGTTGAAGTCGAACTGCACGGTGGAGAGCTGCCACATGCGGCCCAGCACATCGACGAGTTTGATGTCGATCTTCGGCCCATAGAACGCCGCTTCTCCCGGAATAGTCCGGTACGGAATGGAGCGGCGATCGAGCGCGTGGCGGAGCGAGTCGGTGGCGCTCTTCCAGTTCTCAGCCGAGCCGGTGTAGTCCTTCGGCTTGGCCGGATCCCAGGTCGAAAGCTCGACCTTGAATTCCTTGAAGCCGAAGGTATTCAGCACCGACTGCGCGAAGTCGATGCACGCGACCACCTCGTCCTCGATCTGGCCCGGCGTGCAGAAGATGTGCGCGTCGTCCTGCGTAAAGCCGCGCACCCGCAGCAGCCCGTGCATGGTGCCCGATCGCTCGTAGCGGTAGACGTTGCCCAGCTCGGCGTAGCGCAGCGGCAGGTCGCGGTAGCTGCGCGGGCTGGATTTGTAGATGAGGATGTGGCCGGGGCAGTTCATCGGCTTCAGGCGGTACTCGGCGTCGTCCAGCTCCATGGGAGGGTACATGTTCTCGCTGTAGTAGCCCTCGTGGCCGCTGATCTTCCACAGCTCACGGCGCATGATGTGCGGCGTAAAGACGAGCAGGTAGCCGCGACGGATGCATTCTTCGCGCATCCAGTCTTCCATCGTCTTGCGGATGAGGCCGCCCTTTGGGTGCCAGAAGATCAGCCCCGCTCCGGCGACTTCCTGGATTGAGAATAGGTCGAGCTGACGGCCGAGAACGCGGTGGTCGCGTGCCTTGATCTCTTCCAGCCGCTTGAAGTGCGCGTCGAGGTCCTTGGCGTTGAAGAACGCTGTCCCGTAGATGCGCTGCAACTGCTGGTTCTTCTCGTCGCCCAGCCAGTACGCGCCCGCAATGGAGGTGATCCTGAAAGCCTTCACCCGGCCTGTGGAGGGAAGATGCGGGCCGCGGCAGAAGTCCGTGAAGCCGCCGTTCTTGTACAGCGAGATCGCGTCGCCGGGCTTTGTGAACTTCTCGATGAAGTAGACCTTCATGAAGTCGCCCTGCGTGGAGTAGTCCTTCAGCCCTGCCTCGCGCGGCTCTTCCACGCGGACGAACGGCTCGTTGCGCGCGACAACCTCGGCCATTCGTGCTTCGATGGCGGCGAGATCGGCCTCGGTGAACGGCGTCTCGCGGTAGACATCATAGAAGAATCCGTTGTCCGTCGCAGGGCCGTGGCCGAGCTTGGTCTCGGGGAACAGCTCGAGGATCGCGGTCGCCATCACATGCGCGGCGGAGTGGCGCAGCACCTTGAGTGCGGCCTCGTCGGCCTCCTTCAGCAGCCACAGCTGCACGTCTTCCTGCAGCGGCACCGCGAGATCCACCAGGCGAGTGCCGTCGTCGCCTGCAGCGGCCGCGCCGTACATCGCGGCTTCGGAGTCTGAGCTGGCGTCGGACTCGGGTGCACCAGGTCTCGATTCCGAGACCTGGGTGGAACCTGCAAGCGGTCGGATGCGCGCGATGACGACCGCGGCGGCAAGCCGAGGCGAGATGCCGGTGGCAATTTCGAAGGGGGTGGTTCCGCGCGCGACTTCGCGCCGAGACCCATCGGGAAGCTGGACTTGAATCTGTTCTGTGCTCACACTCTACAGAATACTTCGTTCCGCAGCTTCTTACATAGCAGCGTTCAGCAGCCGCAGCGAAATGCGGGTAGACAAAGCGTTGAGAAAATGCGGGCAGACAATGCGTAAAGAGGAATTGCGGGCGCGTGAATTGCGTACGTTTTCTATAACATTGCTGCACGGAGCAAGAGGTCGAAGCGGAGTGGGCGCGCCCGTTTGGCGACTCTCCCACCTCGCTTCGCCCATCGCGGCCGGTCTATTCTGCGCGACCGATCTACGCGGCCTGGCTGTTCTACTCGGTAGATGGGGAGGCCGTACGCAGAGTCATGCGATTGGCCTTCGCCCACACATGTCCATACCAGATGCCAATGAGGGGAGCAACTGCAACGATAACAAACGTCAACGCTACTGCATGCCGCATAGTAAGTTCTCCTTGTGTGACCTCGGCAGTTTGGGGCCGAGTCCGAACGGTGAGGACCAAGAAATGTGTGGGTTTGCACCCGTCTTCACCGCCGCACACTACTTGTATTATCGACAGGGAGAACTCCCCTCACCATCCCACCTTCGACCTTTCCGCGAATGCTCGCGGTACTTCCGCGTGACACGATTGTGTTATCCCCGACGCGCCAAAGTTCCTGGCCTGCCCATTTGCACGATCCGATGCGAGAGAATGGATGAGGAGCTGTTCTCTCACCGGCTGTGGCTTGCGCGGGTTGCAGCGTTCGCAGGCATCCACAGGGAGAGGCGGCAATCGAATGGGAGAGGCGGCAATTGAACTGCGAATGAGGAAGCACATTTGAGCGACTCCGAAGAACCAACTGGCGCGGGCACGGATGCGGTCGAGCAGCCCGGCGCGGCGAGTTCGCCTAACGCGTCCAGCGCGGAGGAGCCCGCCAGCGCGGAGGAATGGCGCATCGAAAGCGGCGCCTCGCACTCATGGCGCGCGCTGCGCCATCGCAACTTCCAGCTCTTCGTCGGCGGGCAGAGCATCTCGCTGATCGGCACCTGGATGACGCGCGTGGCCACCGGATGGCTGGTCTACCGCCTCACCGGATCGGCGCTGCTGCTGGGCACTGTGAGCTTCGCCGGACAGATCCCAACCTTTCTTCTGGCACCATTCGCCGGCGTCTGGGTGGACCGGCTCAACCGGCAAAAGGTGCTGGTGTGGACGCAGACGCTGGCCATGGTGCAGTCGCTCGCGCTGGCCGCGTTGACGCTCTCCGGGCGCATCACGATTCCATGGGTGCTTGCGCTCAGCATCTGCCAAGGACTCGTCAACGCATTCGACATGCCGGGCCGCCAGGCATTCATGGTGCAGATGGTGGAGGACCGGCGCGACCTGGGCAACGCCATCGCCATCAACTCGTCGATGGTCAACATGGCGCGTCTGATCGGGCCGTCGCTGGCGGGAATGCTGATCGCGGTCAGCAACGAGGGCTGGTGCTTTTTGATCGACGGTATCAGCTATATGGCCGTCATCGCGTCGCTGCTGCTGATGCGCGTTCACACCCCCACAGTGAAGCGCGCGGCCACCTCCATGCTGCACGAGCTGAAGGAGGGCTGGACGTACGTCTCGCAGTTTGTGCCCATCCGCACCATTCTGTCACTGTTTGCGGTGGTCAGCCTGATGGGGATGCCGTTTGTGGTGCTGATGCCGATCTTCGCGGCGCGCGTGCTGCACGGCGGGCCGCATACCTTCGGCTTCCTGATGGGCGCGATGGGATCGGGCGCGTTGGTGGGCGCGCTGCTGCTGGCCGCGCGGCGGAGCGTTCTCGGGTTGGGACGAAAGATCGCCATCTCCTCGGCGGTTTTCGGCGCGGGGCTGATCGGCTTCGGCCTCTCGCACACCTTCTGGCTCTCCATGGCGACCGTCGCCCTCGCAGGCTTCGGCATGATGCAGGGCATGGCGTCCAGCAACACCATCATCCAGACCATCGTCAGCGAGGACAAGCGTGGACGCGTGATGAGCTACTACACCATTGCGTTCGTGGGCATGGCGCCGTTTGGCAGCCTGCTGGCCGGGACGATGGCCAGCGCCATCGGAGCGCCGCACACCGTCATCCTCAACGGAGTAGCAGTGCTCATCGGCGCGGCGTGGTTCACCACACGGCTGCCTGCCGTGCGCCACGCCATTCATCCTATCTACCGCGAGATGGGAATCCTGCCCGTCGAGGTCGTCAGCGGAATGACCAGCGGTGGCGCAAGCTAAACTGTTGCGCGATTCGTTCGTCGATGAGCAAAACCAGCCTTCCCTATCCTCCGTATGCAGAATCGGCATCAGACACTTTGTGTCCCTCTGGCGCAGCAGGCCAGGGAAGAGTCAGACTTGAAAGCCGCGGGCAAGGGAGACAACACCATGCACAACGACAGCGACCATGCGCACGAAGAGCCGGACTTCACTCCTACCTATCAGGAGGAACCGCAGAAGCGTCCGTACTGGAAGCGCGCGCATCTGGACTGGCGCGTCTGGGTCGCCGCCTTCTTCCTCTTTGCGGCCATCGCTGTCTATGTTTGGACCGTCGATCTTTCGATGGTGCCTCGCGTGTGAGCGGATGGTCTGAAGCTCGCGCTACGAACTGCGCGCCCGCAGCAGTGCATTGACCTTCGCCATCACCTGAAAGGCGTCGGCGACGTAGACCACGTCGGCCTTGCCGCGCGTCCATCCGCAGTTCGGGTCCAGGCTGATGGCGCGCCGCTCCCCAACGAAGCGCCAGCCCACCACATGCGGCTCCTCGCCGTGGCAGCAAGTGGAGAGTCCCTTGGCGTGGCGCGGAGTCGAGCCGGTCTGGCCGATCTGGTTCATGTGACTGAGGAAGGGAAGCACCGACTCTTCACCTTCCGCCTTCTGGTCCGCCAGCGACTTGCTGCTGCCCAGCGACGCTCCGCTGAGACGCAGGAACGAGAGGATCAGTTCGCCGGCCACAGCGACGTGAATCTGTCCGTCGGGCTGCTTCTTGGTCCATCCGGCCCCGGCGACAAAGAGCAGCTTCGCGTCCGGGCGAATCGTCTGCGCGTCGCGCATCGGCGAACGCAGGCCTTCGACCGTCGTGCGAACGGGGGGCAGAGTTACCGTGACCGCCTCAACCTGCGCTGCGGCTGGTTCGCCCGCAAAGGGCGCATGAGTCCCCGCGTCCAGCAGCAGGAACCACGGGCGCGCCTCGCGGCTGATGGCCGCCTCCACGCGTTGGCGATAGAACCAGCGCGTCGCGTCCACGCTGTCGTTGCTGGATAAAGCTGTGATGTGGGTGTCGATAAATCCGCCCAGCCGATGCGCGACTCCGGCAGAAACGCGCACAAAGCGCGAGCTGCCCGGAGCCAGAACAATGCTTGCCTGCGCCGCGCGCGCGAGAGCCTCGCCGCCCGCTGTGTCGGTTGCGTAGCGCGGCTGTGCAAAGGCCCCTCCCGAGACAGCCAGCAGTCGCGCGCCGGTTGCGGCAACAGCACCGGCCGCGGAGTTCGCGGCTTCCACGGAAGCGGACCCAAGAATGCCGATGGTCAGCGTCGCAGATAGTTGGCGCGCCAGCTCTACGCCAGCAGTGACGGCCTCCAGCGAGGCCTTGGTCAACGCCGAGCTTGTTTCATCGACGTGCGTCAGAACCAGAATCGTCTCCATTGTGCTCACTCCGCTCCGATCCATTCCACCAGCTCGCGTGCGATCTCATCGGCTGTCATATTCTTCTCAATGCGCGTCTCGCGCTGCTGTTTGGGCAGGTTCACCGAGACGTAGCGCAGTCCGTTGGCCGCAAGCTCGACGTGTTTGGCCTTCTGCAAAGCGGGCATGATGCCGCGCATATTCGCCATGCCGGTCTGAGGATTGTTGCGCGGCTCGGAAAGATTGCCCGTCGCCCATCCCAGAACAGCGGGAGTTCCCGCGCAGACCGACACCTGGTGCTTGCCTCCCTCGACGCGCTCCAGCACCTCGAACGATCCATCGTCGCGCAGTGTGATCTGGTCGACGCCCTGGAACTGGTCCGCGATGCCCAGCCGCTCGCCCACAAGTTGCAGCGTCACGCCCGCGCCGCGCGTCGCCGACTCCCATCCGCCGAAGAGCAGCAGCCGCTCGCGGTCGAGGCCGGGCAGCGCGGCGATTGCCTCGGCCAGCGCGGCCGCCGTCGAGTGCGCATCGGGAAAGCCGCCAATCGGCCCGTCTACAGGCACCAGTTCAAACGCGGCCTTCTGCCCCACGGTCATCATCACCTGTTGCAGCTTGGCCTTGGGGCCGAGGCTCACCAGCCAGAGCTTGCTGCCGGGGTTCTTCGCCACCAACTGCGCCGCTTCGTACAGTGCGCATGCGGCCCAGGGATCGAGCACCGCGGGCAACACCATCTCATTCTTCAGCCCCGGCCCATTCGGCCCGCTCACCGGCTCCAGAGTCTGCAGCGGATCGGGAACAATTCCCGCACAGACCACGATTTGCAATGCTTGTGCCATAAGACATCCTTGATTGAAAGAGTTCTTTGAATGTTTCTACTGATTGTGGAGTGTGTAATGCTGCGAGCAAAATGCGGGGATTCTTCCCCATCACTCCGTTCAGGGTCAGAATGACAATTTTAGCTCTCTACACGGAGGATTAGTTCTCCGCCGAGTGAAGTCCGCCAGAGCCTGCGCGGAAGTCGATGTTATTTCGCCCATCGTCGGTTGCGTGAGCGCAGTTCCACAGGCACGCGCCGCAATGGACGCACTTCTCGCGCTCGAAGGCGATTGTGCCATCCGCGCCCTGCGTGATGGCCTGCCCGGAGCACATGGCGACGCATGTCTTCTCCGCGCACTCGGCGCAGAGGTGCGGATCGCGGAAGACGACGTGGTCGGCGAATCCGGCCATGGCCTGCACCTTGCCGCCCATCAGAAGCGCGTCCTGCTGCGTGACCAGCAGGCGTCCGTCGAGTTCGATCTCCGGCCAGCCGCGCGCGGTCATCAGGGCATCGTGTAGCGGATGTCCGCCAAGGTGCGCGTCCTGCGCCAGCCGCTCGGCTTCTGCGGGGTCGACGCCTGCAACGGCATCCGGCGAGAAGGGATGAATCTGCTCCTGCTCCGATGGAATCCTTCCGCCGAAGGAGAGCTTGCCTCCGGTCAGCCCGGCCAGAGCCATGCCGATCAGCCCGCGCACCAGTCCGCGATGGAACCCATTGCGCGCGTTCTTAGCTTCCTGCGCCTCGTGTTCCAGCGAGCTTGCGTGGCGGCGCGCAACGTAGGTGGCATAGAGGTTCGCCTGCGTGAAAGGCTTGCCGGCGCGCAGCAGCTCCACCACCGCGTCGCCGAGCTGTACGCCGGTGGTCCACGCCTCGTCCACGCCAGAGTTGGTGAGTATGTTGGTGCTGCCGGAGCCTTCGCCGATGCGCGCGAATCCGTCGCCCGTCAGGAACGGCTCGCCGTGCTTGCCCGACTCCTGCAAGGACTTTGCGCCCCAGGAACGCAGCGTGCCGTCCTTGAGATAGCGCCACAGCGCGGGGTGCTGAATGTAGTGCTGCAAGTAGCGATAGGCCGTGCGCGAGGGATCGCCCATCCACGACGGGACGAAGATTCCCACTGACGCCAGCCGGTCTGGATGCACATAGAGGAAGCCGAAGATCTCCGGCTCAGGGAATCCGAAGGTATGCCAGACGGTGCCGGGCTTCAGCGGCGTGTCCTCCGGCAGCTCGACGACCATCTTCATGCCCAGCGCCCACTCGCTCTGCGCGTGTCCCGGCGGCATTCCAAGCCGCTCGTTGAGCGCGTTGCCCACCGCGCCCACCGGCCCATCGCCCACCACCGTCAGCGGAGCGAGAACGTCCATCCCCGCCATGAATCCATCGGCCGGCGCGCCCGTGCGGTCTACGCCCTGATCGGCGAGGCGAACCCCCTTGACCGAGAAACATTTCTTGATTGCACTCGCGCAAGGGTCGCCCCCTCCGCAAGGTCTGCGGCCTGCGCAAGGCCCGCTACTGAAGATCGGCTCGCTCACCGGCGTTCCCGGCCAGATCTGCACCAGACCTGTGGCCATCAACTGCGAGCCGACCCACTGGTTGAACTGGCCCATGGAGAGCAGCAGCCCGCCATGCTTGTGCAGGAAGGCGGGCGTCCAGGGCAGCTCGTAGGCGGAGTCCTTCACGCCCAGTAATCCGCTCAATCCGCGCAAAACTGCATCGCCCGCGCACAATACGAACGACCGGCGGCTGGCTCCGATGGGGTCGAGCAGATACATTACTCGCTCTTCGGCAACCGGCGTGGCCATGGGGATTTCAGACGAATTCAGTTCAGGGAAGCTGGCGCGAATCCCCCGCGCGCTGGTGACGATGCCGCTGACTCCGGCGGCAATATCGTCGGCGCGCTCGTAGCAGAGAACCTGCAAGGGCATTCCCGGCGCGATTTTGCTCATGAACGCGGGATCGTCCGGGTGCGCGGTCCACTCGCGCGTCAGTGTGGTGAGGAAGCCGCCCATCGCCGGGCCGAAGCCGACGCAGGCGATGTCCACCTCCATCGTCGCGCGGTCTGTTTCCGGAGCCGCGGCGCTTTCCGGAGCCGTTGCGTTTGCGGCAGAGGCTTCGCCACTCATGCGGGATAGTCCAGTGCTTCGGGGATCATCACCTTGCTCACGGTATCGGCTGCGCGGTCCTTGGCCAGCCGCGAGCCGCTGAGGCAGGTGCAGAGCTTGTTCTGCATTCGCTGGAACTCGCCTGACCCGGCACAACCCGCGCAGGGCCCGGCCTTCGAGGGATGACCTCCGTTCGAGTCGACCACGTCCGTAGCGAAGGCGGAGATTCCCGGCATCGTCTCCTCCAACTCCTCCAGTTCCTGGGCCGTAAAGCAGTGACTACAGCCCTCCGTATCCCAGGCCGGGTGCAGGTTGTAGCCGAAGACCAGATCGGCGCATACGCGCGAGACCTCGCCGGCGGCGCGCGCCGCCTGTACATGGCAGAGGTCGCTGAGGAACTGCACGGTGCCGACAAGCCCCTCGGCGGCGACGGCATCGTCCGGGCCGCGGGCCTGCAACTCCAGCACGTCAAGGATCTGGCAGCGCGAGGACATCAGCCAGCAGAGCGCATCGGCCAGGGCAAAGGTCACGCCCTGCCGCTGCCCGTGATAGAGCTTGTTGCCCGACGGATCGGTGGCGTTCTGCAAATGGGCCAGCGTCCACTGCCACATCTCCATCGCCGAAGCCAGGGTGCATGCGCCGGTTCCCGGATGGAGCGAAGCAATCTGCCGCATTTCAGCGATCCATGTGCGGAACTGCGCCAGGAAGACATCGCGCGTCATGGTGATGGTCAACTGTCGCCGCTGCACGGCCTCGGGTCCTTCGTAGGTCGCCTCCAACTGCGCGTCCATCCACTTGTTGGCGAGGAATCCGGGGCAGTCCTCGGTGATGCCGTAGCCGCCCATCAGGCTGACGGCCTCGCGCATCATGTTGGCGCCGACGCCGGTGTTCCACAGCTTGGTGGCGGGGCAGAGTACATCGGCCTCGGAGTCCTTCAGTACAAAATCGACCAGCGGATCGGCTGCCAGCTCCTCGCGGCGCGGATTGTTTGGGGCGAGCGCAAGCCATTCGATGGCCCGCTGTTCGCTCTCCTGTAGAGCCTTATGCTCGGCCCGTTTGCCGCTGACTCCGCGCTCCTTCATCAGCGCGTTCTTCTGCTTCTCCAGCGGCTCCAGGACGTCGAAGATCCGTGCCGCGGCAAATCCCAGCGACGCGGCGGCCTCGCCCGTGGCCCATACATCGACCAGCCGGTGCAGCGCGTCCTCGCGCTGCTGAATGCCAAGCTCGTAGCGCATGGAGCCGGGCTTTACGCCGGCCGCTCCGTGGAATCGCTCCCTCTGGTAGCGGATCACCGGTTCGACCGCCGAGAGCAACTTGGCCGCCGTCATCAGGCCCACGGTGACGCGCGTGCGGCGGAAGACCGCCTCGATCACCTCGCCGTGGCTGTAGTTCGGCACGATCACGCCTTCCTGCACGGTGTATCCGCCGATGATGCGGCTGGCTGGAACCTTCAGGTTGAAGATGGGGTCTCCGGTGGAGGAGAGCTGATGCACCAGCTTCCTGGTTGCAGTGCCGCGGTCGAAGATGCCCTCGTCGCCCTCTTCCAGAATCACCATGCAACTGCCCTTGATGCGCGGGTCGTCGGAGACGACGGCGGCGGTGACGAAGTTGGCGAAGGCGATGTTGGTGATGAAGCGGCCGCGCTTGTCGGCCTGTAGAATCGGCTCCTCGCCGTCCTTCCACTCCGAGACGCGCAGCTTTCCGCTCAGCATTCCCGTGTCGATGCCGACGTAGGGCAGCGGCTCGGTCAGCGCGAAGGCACCGCGCCAGGGCTTGCGGTCCTCGCCCGCCTGCGGAGGCGCGGCCAGCGTCTTGTAGTGGCTGATCTGCTCGGCGGTGCCGCACTCGTGGATCGGGGCCAGCGCAAGAAAGCTGGCCAGGCTGCCCGTCGCCGCGCCGCCATCCACCCAGGCCAGCTCAAATGCAGCAAGCGAGAGCGCCAGGTTCTTCGGTCCAACAATGAATCCGCCCTCTTCCGGTTCCATGAACGCCGCGGTAATCCCGGCGCGATCGAACGCCTCCATCATCTCGGCCTTGGCGGGGGTCCACTCGTGAGTATTGCGCTCGCCTGCCGCGACCATCTGCGCCACCGTAGTGCGCGCCACCGCGCGCGACGACTGCACCAGCATCTGCAGGTCGAAGCGGTCCGCAAACCGCCATTGGATTTGGCGCACCGCATCCCCGGGGAGCGTGTGCATGGTCTTTACCTCTGGTGCCGCAGCCGTAGCCATTGATCTGAACCTCGCGCAGTTCCACCTATTGTCTCAGGCAGGGGCTGGAGCGGCTTGTGACCATCATCACCAGCGGGGGTCCCGGCACCAGGCATTGCGGCCGGTCAGGCCGCCTTCTGGTGCTCCGCAACCACCACGCTTGACACCTTCTTCCGCCTCTTCCGCGACGCAACCCAGAGGTCCCGCTGAATTTGCATCCGCAACCATAGGTCAGCGTTTACTCCTAGTGCGTCCTGGAGCCGCAGAGCCATCACAGCCGATACTGCGGATCTACCATGGATGACGCGTGACAGCGTCGCTCGGGTAACGCCGAGATGCTTTGCCAACGCAGTAACAGAATTTCCGACGCTCAGATTGCCATTCTCCAGAATGTCCGCAATCAACTTCCCAGGATGTGCCGGGTTATGCATCCTCATAGCTTCTCCTTAGTGGTAGTCCAGGTAATCGACAAGGATGGCGTTCTTCCCTTCAAATCCAAACGTCAATCGCCAATTCCCATTGACTTCACAGCCCACAAGCCTTCCAACTCACCCCTCAAGGGATGCCAATTCCAGCCAGCCATGTTCATCTCTTCCGGTGTCTGGGCAAGATGCAACGCCGTAAGCTGGACGTTCAGCCGCGCCGCGTGCTTTGGCTGAATGCCTGCCTTCGAGCCGGTCTCGAAGAATAGCTGGACGCCCTTGTGCCGGAAGCTCTGGATCACGCACCTATCGTATACCGAAACGCTACGCTATACGATTTTATTTTGCCGGAGCGGATGGTCCAGTCTGGTTCCGCAGGATGGCAAGAACGCCGGATCGAGCAAATTCTTCCAGGCCATTTTGCCGCGCCTTCTATAATGGCTCATGGCAATCACTCCAGCGGCCCCTGGAAGGTCCGGGAAGGCCGCACCTTCGAGGCTGGAAGGGACGAGTACCGACTCCATCGCGACGGGCGCAGGCATTGAGCGCGATGCAGCTCTGCCGCAGCCGCTTCTAGAGGGAGCTATGCGTTCGGAGCCGCTCGCCGAGGCTGCGCTTGCGGGGTCTCGGCCGGTGGGCGACAAGGAAGATGAACAGGTGGAGGAGTCCTCGGCAGGACATCTTGCCGGCTCCAGCGCGGCGACCATCGACCAGATGGATGCAAAGTTCACGCGGCTGCTCGCAGAAGTCCATAAGAACCGGCCGGGCGACGACCTGGAGATTATCCGCCATGCGTGGGCCTTCTGTCTGGAACAGCATGAGGGGCAGAAGCGAGCCTCTGGCGAGCCGTATGCTGGGCATCCGCTGGAGGTCGCGCTGGTGCTGGCGGAGCTGAAGATGGACTCCACCGCGATTGCGGCCGGCCTGCTGCATGACGCGGTCGAAGACACCGATGTCACCACCGAAGAGGTGGAGAAGCGCTTCGGCGAACAGGTGGCGCATATCGTCGAGGGCGTCACCAAGCTGGACAAAATCAAGTTCGCCAACCGCGAAGACCATCAGGCGGAGAACATCCGCAAGATGCTGCTGGCCATGGTCACCGATGTCCGCGTAGTCATCATCAAGTTGGCCGACCGCCTGCATAATATGCGTACCCTGGAGCACCTGGTCAGCGAGAAGCGGCAGAAGATCGCCAAGGAGACGCTCGACATCTACGCTCCGCTGGCCCACCGCCTGGGTATGGGCAAGCTGCGCGGCGAGCTGGAAGACCTGGCCTTCCGCTACACCGACCCCTTCGCCTACGAGCAGCTCTCCACCGAGGTGGACGCGCTGCGCGGCGAGGGCGAGGTCTTCCTCCAGGGAGTCGTCAAGACGCTGGAAGACAAGCTGGCCGAGCACAAGATCGCCGGCCGCGTGGAGTGGCGCATCAAGCGCCTCTTCTCCATTCAGCAGAAGCTCTCCGAGCAGAAGATCCCCCTGGACCAGGTTTACGACCTGCTTGCCATCCGCGTCATCTGTCAGACGGTTCAGGACTGCTACGCTGTGCTTGGCCTGCTGCACAGCATATGGCGCCCGGTGCCGGGCCGCATCAAGGACTTCATCGCCATGCCGCGGCCCAATCTCTACCAGAGTCTGCATACCACGGTGATCGCGCCCGGCGGCCATCAGTTCGAGGTGCAGATTCGCACCGAAGAGATGCACCGCGTTGCGGAAGAGGGCATCGCGGCGCATTGGAAGTACAAGGCCGCAGACAATGTCACACCCAAGGACGAGGCCCGCCTGGCCTGGGTGCGCCAGTTGATGGAGTGGCAGCGCGAGATGTCGGACCCCAACGAGTTCATGTCCACGCTGAAGATCGACCTCTACCCGGAGGAGGTCTACACCTTCACACCCAAGGGCAAGGTGGTGGTGCTGCCCAAGGACGCAAGCCCCATCGACTTCGCCTACACCATCCACACCCAGGTGGGCAATACCACCACCGGAGCCAAGGTGAACGGCCGCATCGTCCCCCTGCGCACCAAACTGCGCAACGGCGACATCGTCGAGATCACCACGCAGGCCGGCCACTCGCCGAGCCGCGACTGGCTCAGCTTCACCAAGAGTTCGCGCGCCCGCAACAAGATCAAGCACTGGCTCAACGAGCACCAGCGCGAGCGCGCCGTGGAGGTTGGCAGCAAGCTGCTGGAGCGCGAGGCGCGCAAGTACAAGATGGCGCTCTCCAAGTATCACGAGGCTGACTACGACAAGGTCGCCGCCGAGTACGGCCTCAGTTCGCAGGCCGAGCTGCTCGCCGGCGTCGGCTTCGGCAAGTACTCCGCGCGCCAGGTGCTCAATAAGCTGGAGCCGGGGTCCACCATCGCAATCGAGCCCGCCACCCCGGAAGGCGTTGTCGGCAATACGCTGGGCCAGATGTCCGACGCGGTCAAGCGCGTCTTCTTTGGCAGGGGATCGGAGTCGCTCCAGGTGGAGGGCCAGGACGACCTGCTGGTCTACCGCGCGCGCTGTTGCAACCCAATCCGTGGCGAAGAGATCATCGGCTATGTCACGCGCGGCAAGGGAGTCGCGGTCCACGCCCGCAGTTGTCCCAACGTGCAGAACCTGCTCTACGAGTCGGACCGCAGAATTCAGGTCGAGTGGGCCCCGCTACCCGGAGATGCGGGAGCCCAAGGCGCGGCGCAGACCTATCCCGTGAAACTCACCGTGATCTGCGACGACCGCGCTGGAATGCTGAAGGAGTTTACCGCCATCATCTCCGACGAGGGAACCAACATCCGCTCCTCCAGTTCGGAGGTATCCGATGACGGCGGCGCGGTGGTGGACTTCGTCGTTGAAACCATCGATGTCCGCCATCTCAACCGCCTGGTCGACAAGCTGCGCCGCGTCCAGGGAGTCCACGACGTCCAGCGCGTGCAGAAGATATAGTCTTGGTGTGCGGCTTTACTCTGCCTTGTACTGACATCTGTGAGTGCCGTCTTAAGACACTCAATAAGGAAGGACTTGAGTTTCGCAATGCCACAACCACATCTAGAACGGGTTCTCGTGACAGGAGCCACCGGAACTCTCGGGTATAACATCGTCAGGCGCCTTGGGCTGATGCATCCCGCAACATCTGTTCGTGTGCTGATGCGACGGCTGGACGACACGCTCTTCGCGGACCTCGCGAATGTAGACCTCAAGCAGGTCGATATCGCGGACACCACGCGTCTGATGAAGGCGGTTCTGGACTTCCAGCCGACTGCCATCATCCATTGCGCAGCCAGTGGAGTACGCCCATCGAAGATCGGATGGTTCGATCTTATTCGGCTGAATGTCTCCGCCGCCGTAGCGCTCTTCGAGGCATCCTGCGAGATCGACCGTTGCCACTTCATCCACATCAGCACCGGCCTTGTCTATGCCGATCAGAGCAGGCCATGCCGCGAGGGCGACCCAATTGACACGCTGCACCCCTATGGGGCGAGCAAGGCCGCGGCCGATTGTCTGCTGCGTGCCGGAGCCGAGCGGCTGAAGCGACATCTCACCGTCCTGCGTCCGTTCTCTTTCACCGGCCTGCATGATGGAGGCGACCGCCTATTTCCATCCCTGCTGCGCAGCGCGCTGAAGGGTGAGCCGTTCAGCATGTCGGCCGGCACGCAGATCCGCGACTTCTGTGCCGTGCAGGATGTGGCAGAGGCGGTTTGCCTTGTCCTCGAAGAGGGAATGCTGCCCGGACGCGATGTGTTCAATATCGGCAGCGGTCTATCGATCTCACTGCGCGGCATCGTGGGTTCGGTCTGCCGTCAGCTAGGACTCGATGTAGATCTCCGTCTGGGAGATATGCCGTTCCATCCCTATGAGCCGATGAACCTGGTGGCCGACATCCACATGGCGCGGTCGCTCGGCTGGCAGCCCAGGACGAATCTTGCCTACGCCGTCTGGCAGCTTGCGCAGTCGGAATTCCCAGAACTCCAGGTTGCCCAGCCGGAGCAGTATCGATGATGCAAACTGACCATACGCTTGACTCTGTCGACTTGACCGTGATGCTGCCTGCATACAACGAGGCAGCCGCATTGCGCGATCTCCTGCCCACGATCAAGGCCGCGGCAGCCGCGCTGACACCAAATTATGAGGTCCTAATTCTTGACACGCAGACTGCAATGGACGATACCGCAGAGGTATGCGCGGTCAACGGCGTGCGCCACATCCGCCGCTCCGGGGGCAACCAATATGGCGACGCCATCCGCACCGGCATCGCCGAGGCACGTGGCACGCACCTGCTCTGCATGGATGCCGACGGCTCGCACAACGCCTCGTACTTCGCCTCAATGTGGGCACGGCGGGCAGATTTCGACATCGTCATCGGATCGCGCTACGTCGCGGGCGGACACACGGAAAACCCTGCAATCCTCATCTGGATGTCCTATGTCCTCAACCTTACCTTCCGCGTGGTCTTCAACATCCATGCCAGGGACGTGACCAACAGCTTTCGGTTGTATCGCACCGCAATCCTGAAGCCGATGAAGATGGAATCGAACGACTTCGATATTCTCGAGGAGATTTTGATCAAGGCGGTGACCTGCCGTCCGTCGGCGCGAGTGGGCGAAGTGCCCGTGACCTTCGGTCGCCGCAAAGCCGGCGAGAGCAAGCGCAAGCTCCTCCAGTTCGCACTTGGTTACTTCAACACATTGCAGAAGCTTCGCCGGTTTCAAAAGGCTGCACGAAAGGACAATAAGTCAAAATGAACGCTCTGATCACAGGCGGATGCGGATTCGTCGGTAGCAATCTCGCAGCCCACCTGCTCAGCCTGGACCTCTCCGATCCAGACCAGGCAAACAAGGTCACTGTCTTCGACAATCTCTCGCGCCACGGCGCGTCGGAGAATCTCGCCTGGATGCGCACCCTCTCGTCCGCCGGGCAAAACCCCATCGAGTTCATCCACGGCGACATCCGCAACGCCTTCGACGTCGAGGCAGTCGTCAAGGCACTCCAGCCGGACGTCATCTTCCATCTCGCCGGGCAGGTTGCCATGACCACATCCATGCAGAGCCCGCGCCGTGACTTCGAGATCAATGTGCTCGGCTCCATCAACGTGCTGGAGGCAGTGCGGATCTATACGCCGCAGACCGCGATTATCTACGCGTCAAGCAACAAAGTGTACGGTAACCTGGGACACCTCGATCTGGTCGAGACAGCGACCCGCTACCAGCCGCGCGCCTCGCAGAACGGCGTGGACGAATCCGTCGCGATCGAGTTCCACACTCCATACGGCTGCTCCAAGGGCGCGACGGACCAGTACATGCAGGACTACGCGCGAAGTTTTGGTTTGAACACCGTGGTCCTCCGCCACTCGACCATCTACGGAGGACGGCAGTTCGCCACCTACGATCAGGGCTGGGTCGGCTGGTTCTGCCGCCAGGCGATTGAATCGAAGGCCAACCCCTCGCGCCCGCCCTTCACTGTCTCCGGCGATGGCAAGCAGGTGCGCGACCTGCTGCACGTCTCCGACGCGGTGCGCTGTTACGTCGCCGCATATGAGCACATCGCAGCCGCACGCGGCCAGGCCTTCAACATCGGCGGCGGCATGGAGAACAGCATGAGCCTCCTGGAGTTGTTGCATTATCTCGAAAAACGTCTCGACCTCAAGCTCAACTACACCCACCTGCCGTGGCGGCAAAGCGACCAGAAGTTCTTCGTCGCGGACAACTCCAAAGCCGGCAAATTCATTGCGTGGGCACCCGTGATCCGCAAAGAAGAAGGCATCGAAAGCGTCCTCAACTGGGAGAAACTCGCTTCGTCGCTCTCGTGATTACGAGGCCGGAAGTCCGGCGTGATTGCCCCCCGGTACGCCCGTCTGCTGTGGTTGCATCCCGCCCGCCGGACCATCGAAGTACGCGCTACGCATCGGAGAACGCGCCGCCACTACCAGCAGCGCAAGCAGAAGCAATAGCTTGGCGTCCCCTGCGTAGAGCGTAAGGAAAGTCAAGGGCGAGAACAGCAACGCATAGATCACGGCAAACGTCAGCATGGAAGCATAGGACAAGGTTGCCTTGCCGGTGGCCACCTCACGCGTCAGAAACACCAGCAGCGCTCCAAATGGGACATAAAGGTGAAGCAGCGTATAGTCCGCGGCGGAGAGCGGGAATAACGTGACAACCACTCCCAGCGCGGTCAACTGGTTGAGCATTGGCATCCTGTAGAAGACGGCAAGCAGCAGCATAAACCCGGCTATCGCGATGTACGCGTCAACGAGCACCAATGGGAGCACAACATGCTCTTCCCAAGTTCTGTCGTCACTCAGTTTAGGCACTTCTACGAGGGCCTTGTCCGGATGAATGCCGCCCATCTTCACGGTCAGCGCGGCTGACTTCATGCCGTCGAGCAGGGAGTGGTTGAATCGCTCTTCCTCGACTTGTGCCAGGTTGGCTACATACATGCCGAGATAGAGATTTACACCAGGCCTCAGTTCCTGATATGCCTTCCAGGGGTTCGGGCCAAGGGCCGTTAATGCCGCCAGCGTCACCAGTCCCGTGGTCACCAGGCTTAGCGCCGCCTGCTTGAACCAGCGGCGGCGAAGCAGAAGCAATAGGAACAGAATGGAAAAGGGCTTGACGCAGGCGGCGAGGCCGATCAACACGGACGCCGTACGGAGCCTCCCTCGCAACAGAAAGCAGAGGCCCGCCGCGGACAATGCCCACGCCACGCCCTCGATATTTCCCCGGTCGGCGGTGAACCACATCGGATAGCCCAATACGGCGGTGGCGCCAATCGCGGCGGCAAAGGAGAGTCGAACCACCCGGCTCGCGCGACCGGCACGCCATGCCGCAACGGCAAAGCCCAGGATGCAGATCGCGAGAAACACAAGATAGGGCAGAACCGGATAGCCCGGGAACGTGTGGAGCAGTGCTTTGTAAACGAAGGCAGCAGGCGCGGGATAGGTGAAGATGGGAAACCCGGAGCCCAACGCTGCGGCTCCATGGTATAGATGCGCGGTCTTGTCGACGTAGTTCGTAAGGTCGTTGAATTGCTCGCTTTTCTCGAACAGCGGGCGAGTCATCTCATTGCCGCTGCGGTTGTAGATGCTCCAACTCGCCCAGGTGACCAACGCAACCAGCAACGCATAGACCCAAAGCGCGACCCTGACCTGCGATGCCGCATTGCCAGCAACGATTTCTCTGCGCAAATATTCCTCCACCGCGGCAAACACGGCTCGACAGACTCCATCCATCTTACTCGGCTGCCTTGATTGTACCGACGCCTGCGCCGGCAGGATAAGCCTCTTCGATAAGAGGCATAGTCGGCGCGCTTGCGCAAGACCTCCGCAAGCGCGACAATCGAGCCATCTTCCAGAAGACGAAAGCGCGATATGGCACAGACCAAGACGATGATTTCTACCACGCAGGCTCCCAGGGCAATCGGGCCGTACTCGCAGGCGGTGCGCGTGGGCGAACTGCTATTCACCTCCGGCCAGGTGGCGCTCGACCCGGCCACCGGAGCGTTGGTTGGCGGAGGCATTCGCGAACAGACCAAGCGCGTGCTGGACAACCTGGCCGCCGTGCTGGAGGAGGCCGACCTGGACATGGCGAACGTGGTCAAGACCACCGTGTTCCTGAAGAACATGGCCGACTTCGCCGCCATGAA
>Ga0302279_10003746_pt1 | contig 18600 bp, 10 predicted proteins | sample III_Bog_N3_3_FD_194541 | JGI IMG/M metagenome (GOLD analysis project Ga0302279, IMG submission 194541) | Peat permafrost microbial communities from Stordalen Mire near Abisko, Sweden - III_Bog_N3_3 | ecosystem: Environmental > Terrestrial > Soil > Wetlands > Peat | place: Sweden: Abisko...
CGCCCTTCACCGAACTGCCACCCGTGACCGATCCAACGGCGAAGCCGCAGCAGGCGGCGTTTGAGATTGGTAGTGCGGGTTTCACGGTCAACGGTGCAAGCTACAATCCAGACGTAGTAAACATCACCCGGCAAGTGAACACCGTCGACGCGTGGGAGTTGACCGCGCCAAGCTCCAAGCAGAATCCTGGCGAGCCACACATCTATCACATCCATGTAAACCCCTTCGAGGTGATGGACGTGACGTCGGACGCGGATGGTAAGTCCATATTTGAGTCCGGCGGTAAGTGCAAGGCCAGCGTCCTCAAAGACCCAATGCAACTGGCGATCCAGTACTGCAATATGTGGCACACATTCAAGGACACAATCTTTGTGGAGCCTGGGTACACCGTGCATACGCACACGCTGTATGACCGATACATCGGCGAGTACGTGCTTCACTGTCACATCTTGGACCACGAAGACGCCGGCATGATGCTCAACATCAGTATTGTTCCGGACATGAATGCGCCGGGCGGCGGTCTTGGGATGGGCAGCATGCACGGAATGAGCCACGATCATTGATCGTTTTTGTCAAGGAGAGATCATGGCGCTGAAAGTTGGAATGCCTCTGTACGAAGGGTTCGATTCACTGAGTGTCACCTCACCGGGCCGGGCGATACCTCCGGGCCGCTGCCGGTGACTTCGTTCGAATGCATACTTGTGACTCCGGATACGACGTTCCAGAACTGTCCGCAATTGGATGTGCTGCCCGTTCGGATCGCTCCGACCCGGTTTCCGTCTTGAATGCCGGGCATCCCGGCAGCAACCCCTATCTTGACTTCTTGATCCAGCAGGGTGCGGGTGCGCAACTGTGATGATTTCGATTCTTAATTAGCCCCCCGCGCCTGCTTCGCAGAGATGTTCAACCGTAAAGCCGTCATCCCGGAGTAGACCAGTTCTATGGCATCGCCGTTCCTTTCGAAGGTGAAATCCTTCGCATCGCTGGTGACATCCACTTTTAGACCGGGAAGATTCCACTGCCTGGCTTCTAGCCTCGCGGAGGTATCGTATGCTTGAACAAGCAAACGCACGGTCCCAGTTGTGGAGATGGTCAATCCACGCTCATCGGCTACCGCATTCAACTCGGGCGACTGAATCAGGCGCACCCAGCCAATCTTTCCAGAGGGTGTTCTCCACTGGATGGTGGCAGGATGAAACTGCGTAGTTGCGCCCGTATCGCGCCTCTTGCCGGTAGCCTCGCCGCCAAAGATTACATCGCGGCCTATCCACGAGGTGGCCTCACGATGGCTGGCAATCTTTTTGTAAAGTAGATGCTCGCCAGCAAAACTCTTCAATTGGGGCAGCACATCGGGTGGAATGCGCGCTCCCAGAATTGCCATGTGCGGCGCAAACCAGATATCGGCAACATGATCGGTATACGGAGTAATCGACGGTAAAGGCGCTTCACTGCCGTTCAGTTCCATGCGCATCCACATTCCAACCAAGCTCACGTAGCTCTCCATGTCCATGCCATAGGAACGGTCGAAGGGGCCGGAGATGTTGTGCAGACTCGGCTGATAACTGGCGGCAATTTCGCGCCACAGCTTAATTTCCATCTCACTGCCCATGGCGCGCATCTTAGCGGTGGAACCGTAGGAGCGCCACAACGCCAGGCCATAGAGATCGACGCCGTAGTAGGTCGGCGAATTGTACTCGCTGAAAGCGTCATTCTGCTTGAAGAGCCTGTAGACTCGCGTGGTCCATTTGTCCGCCCGCTTCTGCCAGTCGGCGCGGTGTTCGCGCTGCGCGGCGAAGTCCAGAAGGAATCCGTACATCAAAGCGATGTTACTATACGAAGTCTTAAGGCGGCCATCCTTCATCTCGCCTTCCACCGCGCAATCGATGGCGGCATTCATACGCTCGCCCAGTCGCTGGGGAATGCGGTCGGGATATTCCATCAGGATGACGGCAAAAGTGGATCCGATGAACTCCCGCCAATTGGGATCGTAGCTCTTCCAGGCCTTGCTGGTGTAATGAGGGGATGGCTCCTCCGGCGAACGGCGAAAGGTGCCGTACCAACGAACATTTGGTGTGTTGTACTGCTCTCTTAGCACCGCATCAAGTGCGCGTGCGGCGCGCTCACGGTCTCCTGGCGCATCGCGCAACAGCAGCCCCAGCGCATACCAGCTCGATTCCCGCACCATGAAAGCTTCATCGTGAGAGGGCGCAGGTTGGGCAGAGGGATATTGAATCAGGCCGATCTTGTCGTTCCAGTACTTGTCTTCCAGTTCGAGCGATTGATTGAGCAATGCGCGCGTGTTGTCGTTGAGTTGTTGCGGTCCAATGCTGTGCGGAGCTTCTGCAGCATGGCACCTTCCCAGGAACGCCAGCACCAGCGCTAACACGTGCCGTTTCTTCATTGAAACTCCGTGAGAAGAGGTTACGCAGCTGTCGCCCATTCGATGCGCCAGCCGCGACCTCGCCGAATACGCCTCATGCGCTCCAGCCCTGAACTACGCCGGACTTCGACTGAACCCGAGGTTAAGCGATTCCATTCCTTGCCGGCTGTTATTGCAAAGATCCACCAACGTTTGCACCTGCGTGCCCGCAAAGAGACGTAACTACTCCGCTGGCTCCTTGGAGATATCCCAGTCCACTGCTTCAGGGCCGTTGGGACCGCTCTCCGCGGTGTAACTCGACAACGCGTTTAGAGTGCTGGCAAGCTGGGCAATCGACAGCAATTCGCTGCGCGTTCCGCTGGGAATGCCACTAGGCGCAGAGTCGATGGTTTCGGTGACGGTCGGACCCCACTGGCCATTGAAGGCCAGCCATTGCGCCGCGACCGGATCGCTGTCCAGCAGCACGAAGTTGCTGGTAGAGGACCAGGGCTCCCACACTAGGCCGTTGGCGTAGAAGTTCAAAGGCGTGTGATAGGTAGCGAAGGTACCGGAGTTGGCTGTGACATCGACGACTTTCAGCCAGCCCACCGGGGCGATGCCCGGATCACCGAGAATGGTGGCGTTGACCTGAACACCCGAGGTCGGATAGTTGGCGTGGCTGTTCCATCCAGCCCAATCCTGCACGTGCGTTCCCACCATGGTGGGGTTGGTGACCCAGGCGCTGCCATGATGCTCACTGAAGAAGACGCCTTGTATGGTCGAGAGGTCTTCGCTGAGACGAACCGTCACATGCTCCCAGTCGCCGTAGTGAGAGGCAAACTGCGCCCAGTCAAAGTTGTAGCCGGTCGTCGAAAGACCCGAATCCACACCCACGCGGAAGGGCTGGAATCCGTTCCAGGTGTAGAAGTAGAAATACTTGATGTCGACATAGGTGCCGAAGTCGCATACCTTGACATAGACCGGCGCAGTAACCTGCCCCAGGCCGGTGGTGCCCGAGGCAGTCGCCGTTACGCCGCTTTCAAAATCGTTGCTGGAGCTTGGATAGACGCCGTTGGACGGAACCATATAGTTAGTCGACGCAGTGTTGGCGGCAAGAATAGCCGGCGTCACGGTCGAAGCGAGTACATTGCCGTTCACGTCGAGCAGCTTGCTCTGCGCGAAGAAGTTCAGTACATCCATGGGGCGGTTGTTTTCATACGCGTTGAGATAGACGGTGGGCGCGTACTCCTGAATGGTTGCCAGGGTGACGGTGGCGGCAGACGCGGTTACGGCTGAAGCAGCCAAAACCAGCGCTAAAAGACGCGAAGAGGCCTTACCAATGCTTTTCATGCACAGTTCTCCGTGGATTCGGTTTGGGTTGTGAGTTGCTGCCCAAAGGGTTTCCCTGCGGGGGTAGGCGGAGGGGGATATCTTTCCGGCTCACCCGCGGGCGAGCCGGATAGATCTGGGGAGAAAGTTCCGCGATCCTCTGCCCGCCGCAAACTACGCGGTATGCGGCGCTGCAAGAGGTTTGGTTAGAAGTTGAACTTGGCGCCGAACTCCACCGTGCGCGCTTCATAGACTGGCGTGCTTGCGGTCGAAGTGATCGTGCCCAACGTGGAGCTGGTATTGCCGGTCAGAGGAATGGTGGCATTCGGCGTGCCCAGCTTGGCGTGATTGAAGATGTTGAAGGAGTCAGCGCGCAGTTGCACGTTATAGCGCTCGCTCCAGTGGATGTTTTTAACCAGGTTCATATCCGCATTCCACCATCCGGGTCCGCGCAGCATGTCGTAACCGGAGGTGCCGATATTGACATAGGTATTGCCATCCGAGCCGACATAGGTGCCCGGCTGAGTAAAGGCCGCGGGGTTGAACCACTGCGCCTTGCTCTTGTTGTGCGGGTAGAGAGCAACACCCGGTACGCGGTTGGCACGGTAAGTGGAGCTGCTAAGCCCAACAGTCTTGCTGGGGGTAGAAGCGTTCACCGAGAAAGGCTGACCGGTCTGGAAGGTGCCTACGCCGGACCACTGCCATCCGCCCAGAATGCTATTGACCAGGCTGCCGGCATTGCCCAGCAGGAACTTACCCTTGCCTACCGGCAGTTCGTAGGTGTAGTTGAGGTTCAGCACCTGCGGCGTGGTGCCGGATGCCGGGCCATAGGAATCATTGAGGTTCGCGCCCGAAGGATTCTCGACGTTTTCGACGCCCAGAATGCGCGTCCACTGGTACTCGGCATTCACCATCAAGCCATGGTTGTACTGCTTGTGCAATCCAACCTCGAGCGAGTCCATGGTGGAGTGGAAGTACGGAATGGTATTGAGCGTGATCGAGCTGAAGGGCTGCACGTTGTAGGTACCCTGAGCAGTCGTCGTGTAGATGATCGGATTCGCAGTCACGTTCAGGTTCAACGCGGTCGTGCCCGGTCCCTGCACGTTGTTCTGCTTCAGGTTATGCTGGCCGACGTAACCGATGCGCAGGTCATAGCCCTTGCCCAGTTCGCGTTCTATTGCCAGGTTGTAAGTCTCGGTGTACGGAGTCTTGCTCTTGGCCTGCGCTCCCACCGACGGATTGGCGTTGTACTTGCCCGTCGCCGTGAAGGCGTCGTTCATGGTGAAGTAACCGTTGGAGGTTGCTGCGGCGCTGTTGGAATAGGTAACCGCGGCGGTAAAGGGCAGGTTGTTGATCTCCGTGTTGGTGTATTGCGTGGCGATGAGGTTGTAGTAGATGCCATAAGCGCCGCGCACCACGGTCTTGGGCATCACTTCATAGGCAAAGCCAAAGCGCGGTCCGAAGTTGGTGACCGGGCGGCCAAGATAGGACCAGGGATCGCTGCTCATGTTGGCAGCGGCAGAGGTCTCGATGCGTCCAGCCGTAGTCAGCGTGTTGACATAGCTGCTTACTGCCGCGGAGGGAATCGAGTTACCGAAGACAACCAGTTTCTGCTGTTCGGGAACATAGAGCGAGTTATGGCCGTAGACATCCGATTCGAACCACTGCAGATCGTAGCGCAGGCCATAGTTCAGGGTCAGCTTGGGCAGAATCTTCCAGTCGTCCTGGATATATGCGCCATACTGGCTCTCATTATCGCGATAGGCATACATGCCGGGAGTGCCGTTGCCGGAGGTGGTGGGCAGACCAAACATAAAGTCGGCAAACGCAATGCCCGAATAACCGCCACCGCTGCCATTGCCAAAGGTGAAGGAACCGCTCGAGACCGGGCTGTTGGCGTAGTAGTTGCTGTGGATGTAGGAGAATCCGGTCTTCAGCGTGTGGCGCGCCAGCAGCTTGATCAGCGAGGTGTTGAACTGGATATCCTGCTCCAGGCCGGGGTGTCCGCCGCCGGAGTCGCCGGTGCTGGTGATGCTGGTGCCGCTTAGCTGGCTGATCGAGATCGACGGTGCGCCGCCAAATTGCAGTGCGCCCAGGCCGGGGATGATCGATCCAAATTCGACATTATCAACGTGCGGCTGACGAACCACGATCAGATGCAGGTAAGAGCCGGTGGTATCCAACAGCAGGCTGGGTGTAAAGGTGTGGGTCCAGCCGAGGATGGAGTTGACGTTGTGTTCGCCCTCGGCGCTGTAGCCACCTTGCTTGCTATCGGTAAAGCTAAAGGGATAGGGACCGTAAAAGGCGCGCAGGAAAGTGCCGCGGAGTTGATCATTGTCGCTCAGCTTGTGATCGAGGCGCATCGAAAAGCGCTCTGCCTTCTGGGTATAGTCAATGGTTTCGAAGGTGTTCACACCGCAACCCGAGGTGGTGGGCGTCGGGTAGAGGATATTCAGCAACTGCTTGGTGATCGGGCTGATGTAGGCCGACATGTTGTTGTTGGTGATTACGGCACTGCTATTGAGCGGGTCGGTGATGGTGGTGCCGGTTTTGGCTTTGGTGAAATCACAGACGCCGCCGGCCAGAAATTCGCTGAAGTCACCCGTGCGTTGCAGCGCAGTCGGTTGCACCGTGCTGACATTCGACGAGTTGGTCAGGTGGTAGCCTTCATAGGCTGCAAAGAAGAAGGAACGATCCTTGCCGTTATACAAATGCGGAATGCTGATGGGTCCGGAAAAGTTGCCGCCGTACTCGTTGCGCTCATACGGTGCGCGCGCTGGGGTGGTCGCGCGAGGAGTGAATGAATAAGTCTTGGCGCCAGTGCCCTTGGAGCGGTTGTACTCCAGCGCCTCGCCATGGAAGCTGTTTGCGCCACTCTTGCTGGCGACCACAATCTGCCCCGCCTGGCCATATTCCGCTGGAGCGCCGTTGGTGATGATCTTGAACTCTTCCAATGCATCGATGGAAGGAACTTCCGCCTCGGAGCGCTGCAAGGAGACCTGCTCGTTAATGGTGCCATCGAGGGTGGTGGCCATGCCGCCGTAGGAGTTGCGGCGTCCGGTGCCCACCGAAAGGGTTACACCGAAGGCTGGAATCGTATCCTGCGCCGTCGCCAGATTCTGAATGCCAGGGGCGAGAATCATCAGGCCCAAAAGGCTTAGGCGGCCATTGAGCGGCGTGTTCTGCAGGTTGTTGCTATCGATCACCAGTCCAACCGAAGACTGCTCGGTTTGCAGCACCGGCGTCTCGGTAGTCACTTCGATGACTTCCTGCTTGGAGCCAACCTTGAGCGCGGCGTTGATTTCAACCACCTGGTCAATCGCCACAGTTACATTGTCTTGTTGAGAGCTCTTGAAGGCGTTGGCTTCGATCTTGACGGTGTAATGTCCCGGCGCCAAATGAGCCACTTTGTAGCTGCCTATCTCGGAGGTGACAACCGTACGGACAGCGTTGGTTGCAATATCGTTAATCGTGACCTTGGCGCCGGAGATCGGCGCGCCGCTGGGATCGGTTACTGTACCCGCGATGGCGCCGGTGACCTCCTGTCCGTTGGCACCCGGCCCAAGAACCAGCGCGATCAGCAGGAACAAACCGGCAAGCAGCGAGATCTTTCTGGCGGAACGAAGCGCCGGAGGTTTCCCTGTGCAGGCGGTGAAGATTGGCATCTCCCCAAAGATATTCATCGTTTCTCCTTATTTTTTCCCGTGAACAATTCCGTGAACCCGCAGAGTGGTCATGCTCGGCTTTGTAACCGGAAGATGCTGCGAGTAACTCGACAGTATCCGGGTGCAAATACCGCGTATAGGTTTTTCACGGTCAAAGCGAGCCGGGCAAAATGTGAAGAAAATGGCGATTGGAAGTTGCCCCATACACTTTGCAAGGCTGTTTGCAGCCCGTTCATGCGCATGTAATATCCCTGTAACAATGAGCCCGGCGCGCCTATCTCTAGCATTGACTCAGATCTTTATGAAGATACGATGAACATAGAGAATGCGCATAGGTATATAGCAGGCATAAGTGAAGAGCAACGAATAGCTGAGCGACGCCATGGCGAGTGTGCAGCCGTTCCAGCGAGAGTGTTGCAGGAAGCCGAAGGTGTGAGCACTGTCGCCGCCGGTATTGACCAAAATCATCAACGCCATCGTCAGCCCGCGCAGTTCGTCCAGAGAGTTGAGGCGAGGCAAAGCAGACTGCACATGATTCGCGGCAGAAGTGCCGGAGCTCAAGCACCCGATCGGGTTGACTCGCCGTACTCACTGCCTCCTCGAGGGAAAAGAGCCGTCATTGTGCCTGGCACGGTCTAGCCCCAGTGGACAGCTTCGCAAAAGCACTCGGTTTTCGCCAACAATTTCACTGTTTCACGCGCGCTTTCACTGTGAAGCCCCGAATAGGAGGAGGTCTTCGAGCCAGTTTTCTCGACATTTGTCGCAATGCAGCTATTTTCATGACAAGCTGACTGCACGCAAGGCTCGATTGATTGCCGGCTTCGCCGCATTTTAACAATGCGCCGATATCTCGAAAACCTAATGCCAATTAGCATCGAGGTACAGGCGGATACGAAGATGCCAGAAGATTCGGCCATTACCGAGGAGAAGCAACGTGAATTACTGCGTCGCATCCTTGCGTCTCCGGTCTTCGGCAAGTCCGCGCGTCTGTCTGCTTTTTTAGCCTTTGTCTGTGAAGAGCAGTGGAGCGGACGGGCCAACAGTATTAACGAGCAGCGCATCGGAGTGAATGTCTTTGGCCGTCCCGAGGGCTATCACGTAGGCGAAGACAGTATTGTTCGCTCCCAGGCACGATTTCTGCGCCAGCGTCTGGATGAGTACTTTTCAAAATCCGAGGACGAGGGCCTGCTTCTCACCATCCCCAAGGGCTGCTACCAACCTCTCTTTCAACTGCGAGTGCCGCAAGACTCCGCTCTTGCACTGGCTGAAGTCCATGCTGCTCAGGAACCAGCGCAACATGCCGAATCAGGCCGCGGCAAGAGTCTGCTTTGGAATAGCTGGCTGCGCTGGGTCGCCCCGGCTGTCTCCGTAGCCTGCCTGATGGCATTGATCGGGTTTTATTTCCAGCACAGGAGCTCTTCCATTCTGGAAGCCAAGGAAACCTCGGAAGCGCGCTTCTGGGACTCGATCTTCGACAACAAGCGCGTCCAGATCATCGTGCCCTCGGACAGCAGCCTGGTCTTGCTCGAAGAGATGAGCAAGCGCGAGGTTCCGCTGGCCGACTATATGAGCCGCATATACTTGACTGAAAACACTTCGGCAAATGCGAACAGCATCTGGCACTCGGTGGCTATCAGCCAATACACCAGCTTGGCCGACCTTCACCTGGTTTCGCAGCTGGAACAGCGCTCCGAAGCCCAGCACGCCAAGGTGCAGATTCGCTACGCCAGGGACCTTACTCTCGAAGAACTGAAGAACACCAATGCCATTCTGATCGGCGGTAAGCGCTCCAACCCCTGGGTCGAACTATTCGCCCCGGCCATGCCCTTCAATGTGGACTACGACCTCGCCAAGCGCCAAAACTTTGTTTGGAACCGCAAGCCGAAAGAGGGTGAGCAGGAGCGCTATTTTGAGTTAGATAACGGCGGCCAGCACACTGCTTATGGAGTCATTGCCTACCTACCCAGCCTTGACAGCCATGGATCGGCTTTGCTGGTCGGCGGCACCAGTAAGGCTGGCACCGAGGCTGCTGCTGAGTTTTTGTTTAACAACGGCTTTGCTTCTTTGCTGCGCGGCTTAGGTGACAGTCGCACCTTACCGCACTTCGAGATCCTGATCTCGACCAAGAATACCAATGGCGAGTCACATGACGGAAAGATTGTGGCTTTTCACTGCCTGGATGAGACAGCGCCTGAGTAAGATGTCCCGACCTTGCGAGCGGATTCCCTGCCCTCCATCTTGGAAGAGGCCGTAGTCCATTAAACGAAGGCTATCTATCCCCTGAGACGCCTTCAAACCGAAGCTTTGATCGCACTGGCTAGTGTGGCGGCTATCGCACTTGGGGCTGGCTCTATCCCCAGCCATCCCCTATCGAGCAGTTCTGGTCCCCAGCCTTCGGTTCGCCGTCCCGCGTCACCCTTTGTGTAGGTCTGCAATGAAACTGCCATTTTGCCGACCACAAAGCAGTGCACGGAGATCCCGTCAGCCGGCGAAGCCCCCGACAAACTTGACAGAAGTAAGTGATTGCCGCAACTTGTAAGTAAAAGCAGGGTCTAATCTGAAGTAGAGCAAGTCTTCGCTCTCGCAAACCAGGGAAAACCGGCGTTCATGGGTGCATGTTGAGTCATTTTGCTTCTCATCCCGCGGGCAGTGGGCTCCATCCGGGCTTCGATGCAGTCACTGCGTCGGGGCGCGGCGTCATTGCCCATGGCAAGATAGATGAGTTGGTCTTTGCTCATCTCGCAAGAGCAGGAGTTGCGCCCGCCACGCTCTCTTCGGATCAAGTTTTTCTCCGCCGCGTCTTTCTTGATGCCATTGGCACATTGCCGACCGCGTTGGAGGCGCAGGCGTTTCTGGCCAGCAATGACCCCCAACGGCGGACGGTCCTGATCGAACAGCTTCTGCAGCGCGACGAGTTTCCCGTCTATTGGGCGATGAAATGGAGCGACCTGCTGCGCATCAAGGCCGAGTTCCCCATCAATTTATGGCCAACCGCCGCCCAGGAATACTACCGCTGGTTGCGCGAGTCGCTGCAAAAGAACAAGCCTTATGACCAGTTCGCTCGCGAGTTGCTGACCTCCAGCGGGAGCAACTTCCGCGTGGGCCCAGTGAACTTTTATCGCGCCCTACAGAACCGGGAGCCTCAATCCCTGGCACAGGCGGTTGCGCTGGCCTTCATGGGCGTGCGCACAGAGAAATGGCCTGCGGCGCGCCGTGCCGAAATGGCGGTTTTCTTTTCGCAGGTGGGCTACAAGCCCACGGGTGAATGGAAAGAAGAGATCGTCTTCTACGACCGGAGTAAGCCCCCAGCCTCAACTGAAGCGGTGTTTCCGGACGGAACCAGAACTCGACTGGAAGCCGGGCACGATCCCCGCGTGGAGTTTGCCGACTGGCTGATCGGTTCCCGAAACCCATACTTTGCATGCAATATCGTCAACCGGATATGGGCCTGGCTCTACGGCCGGGGGATCATCGACGAGCCCGACGATATTCGCCCCGACAATCCGCCGCTCTATCCTGACCTTCTCGTCTTTCTGAAAGCGGAGCTGGTCGCCTCGGGCTACGATCTCAAACACATCTATCGCCTGATCCTGAACTCCAGCACCTATCAGCTTGGTTCGATTCCGCGCGGTCCGACAGCCGCAAGAGACTTCGCCAGCTACCCCTTGCGGCGTCTGGATGCAGAAGTGCTGATCGATGCACTCAGCCAGATTACGGGGACAGGTGAACAGTATTCCAGTGCCGTACCGGAGCCCTACACGATCATGCCCAATGGCGAGCGCGCCATCGCGCTGCCCGACGGCAGCATCACCAGTTCCTTTCTCGAACTCTTCGGCCGATCGCCGCGCAACACCGGCATGGAGTCGGAACGCAACAACCGCCCCACGGCAGCGCAGCGCCTTCACCTGCTGAACTCCAGCCAAATCGAACGCAGAATCGAACAGGGACCGGCGTTGCAGGAGATCTTTCGCAAACCTGATCCGCGCGCCGTGTTGACCAGCTTGTACTTGACCATTCTCTCCCGCTATCCGACAGAAGCAGAGATGAAGATTGCAGCGGCCTATGCGCAATCCAGTGGCCTCGATCGCCGCAAGGCCGTGATTGATGTGGCGTGGGCGTTGATCAACAGCACTGAATTTCTCTATCGCCACTGAGATCTGGTTTTACTCCAGGAGATGAGCACCATGCGCAACGACGACCGGAACGGTACCCCGAAGCTGCCTCTGTTTGCCGATATCTCGCGGCGTAACCTGTTGCGCCTGGGAGCGGTGGGAGGCGCGGGAATGGCGCTGGGCGACCTGTGGTTTCTGCCCGCATTTGCCGCGCCGCCCAAGCCGTCGGCAAAGGCCAAATCGGTGATTCAAATTTGGATGTGGGGAGGCCCGGCGCATCTCGACACCTTCGATCCCAAGCCTGAAGCCGGTAGCGACTATTCCGGTCCGCTGGACCACCCCATCGAGACCAACGTCAGCGGAATCCGCATTTGCGAGTTGATGCCTAATCTGGCCAAGTGCGCCGACAAGTATTCGATCCTTCGCGGCATGACGCACGGAGTGAATAGCCATGAGACGGCTTCCTACGAGGTGCAGACCGGACGCGCCTCGGGCGGCAAGGACTCCTATCCTTGCGTGGGTGCAGTAGCTTCCTACTTTAAAGGAGTGAATGCCGGTTACAAGGGTTTGATTCCTCCCTACGTTGTTCTAACCGAGCCGCAGGGCCGCTTCTCGGAAGAGGGCTTTCTCGGTTTGCGTTACAAGCCCTTCGCCACGGGCGGTGATCCGGCGCAGAACCGCTTTGCCGTCGAGGGAGTGGTGCTGCAAGGCATCAGCGACCAGCGCCAGCAGAGCCGCCGCCAGTTGCTGCACGATCTGAATAGCTTCGACAAGGCCATGGGTGATGACACCCGCATCGCGCCCTGGAAGGAGAGCGAACGGCAGGCCTATGAGTTGATCCTCGGCGACGGCGGCAAGGTCTTCGATCTCTCCCAGGAAACCGATGCCATGCGCGACAGCTATGGTAGGAACACCTTCGGACAGTCCTGTTTGGTGGCACGGCGGCTGGTGGAGTCCGGCGTTCCCTACATCACGGTCAACTATCAGGGTGGGTGGGATACGCATAAGGAAAACTTCCAGACCATGCGCCGTCGCGTTCCGGAGATGGACAAGGCCATGGCGGCCCTGTTGCTGGACCTTTCCGACCGGGGCCTGCTGGACAGCATCATTGTCTGGTGGTGCGGCGAGTTTGGACGCACCCCGAAGGTGCAGTGGGAGGCTCCGTGGAACGGGGGACGAGGCCATTGGGGACAAGTCTTCTCCTCGGTGATTGCCGGCGGAGGCTTTGCCGGGGGCCATGTGATCGGTTCCTCGGATGCGCGCGGCGAAGAGGTCAAGGATCGGCCAGTCTATCCGATGGACATGCTTGCAAGCATTTATACGCAATTGGGAATCGATCTTCACGCCAGCCTGCCGCATCCGCTTGGCGAATCCGTCTTTGTCGCTCCGGGCAAGGATGAAAACGTGAGAGCCGCGGGGATGTTGCGCGAGATCATGGGAGTGCACGCATGATCTCTCGCGCTGGATCTCTGCTGCTGCTGCTGGGGTTGGCGACGGCTTCGGGACAGCAGAACTCGCCTCGCGCCGCATATGTCTATCCCGCTGGAGGCAGTCTCGGAAGCAGCTTCGATGTCACTGTCGGTGGCCAGTTTCTGGATGGAGCAAAGCAGGCTTTCTTCGCCGCGGATGGCGTGAAGGCCTCGATAACCAGCTTCTCCAAGCCTCTTTCGCCCAAGGAAGTGGATGATTTGCGTGCACAGCTGAGAGAACTGGAGCAAAGCCATAGCAATACTCCCGCCGGGTCAAAAAGAGCTTCCAAAGCCCTGGCGACGCCACCAGGGTCTACCGCCAACAAGCCGGAATCGGCAACTGGTTCAAACGACGCTGGCGCTACCCCCGGCAAGGATCCGACAACGGCACCCGCTCAACCCCGCGTCACTACGCCGTGGACGCCCGAGGACAGGAAACTCGCCGCCGATCTGCACAAGCAGATTGACGCAACCATGCGCATGAGGGCTGCGCCGGCGCTCTCGCAGTCGGTTCGACTGCACGTGACGGTGGACGCACATGCCGCCCCCGGCAGCCATGAGTTGCGCCTGCTGACCAACCAGGGACTCACCAATCCGCTTAACTTCCTTGTAGACAAGTTTCCTGAGACCACACGCCCCTTCCAGTTTGTTCCGCTATCGCTGGCGGCTGGCGGCGGTTTGCCGCTCTCCGCGCAGGCTCATGCCGAAGCCTCGGAAGCTCCGCTGGAAGTAGCCTTGCCCACGATCGTGAATGGGCAGATGATGCCCGGAAGCATGGACCGGTACCGATTCCATGCGGAGAAGGGACAAAAGATCGTCCTCTATGCCATGACCCGCGCGCTGATCCCTTATATGTCGGATGCAGTGCCGGGATGGTTTCAGGCGGCTCTCACACTCTCCGACGCGACCGGCCGGGAACTGGTTTCGGCCGACCATTTCCGCTTCAATCAGGAACCGGTTATCGAAGAGGATATCCCCGAGACGGGAGATTATATTCTCTCAGTACGCGACATTTTGTGTCGCGGCCGCGAAGACTTCGTGTATCGGATTGCAATCGGCGAGATTCCGTTTGTGACTGGCATCTTTCCCATGGGTGGCAAATCCGGCGCTCATACGCAGGTGGAAACAGCGGGCTGGAATCTGCCTGCAACTGAATTCAAGACTTCTCTGAAGGAGCCGGAAGTTCATCTGTTTGCAGTTGGAGACAAACTCTGGAGCGGGATAAATCCCGTTCCATTCTCCGTGGACACGCTGCCGGAGGCAATCGAGAAGCAGAACTCATCGGACGCCACCCATGCCCGCCGCGTCAAATTGCCGCAGATCATCAACGGGCGCATCGATCATCCCGGCGCTGTGCAGTATTTTCGCATCGAGGGCAAAGCCGGGGAAGAGATGGTCGCCGAGGTCCAGGCCCGCCGCCTAGGGTCGCCGCTGGACTCTTCGCTGATGCTGACCGACTCCCACGGCAAGCAGTTAGCCTTCAATGACGACTTCGAGGACAAGGGAGCGGCTCTTGTGACCCATCAGGCCGACTCCCGCCTCATCTATCGCTTCTCCGCAAACGGCGTGTATTTTCTGCAACTCGCCGATACCGAACAGAACGGCGGGCCCGACTACACCTACCGGCTTCGCATCAGCCAGCCGCGTCCGGATTTTGAACTGCGCATCGCTCCTTCCAGTATCAATTTGCGCCCCGGACGAACGGTTCCAGCCACTGTTCTTCTGATTCGGAGGGATGGATTCGATGGCGCTGTAACCCTGAGCATCAAGGATGGACCGCCGGGATTGATGCTTGGCGGTGGGACGATTCCCGCTGGATCTGACACCGTTCGCGTCACTCTGACTGCTTCGGCGGAAGCAATTGTGGAGCCTCATAAATTCCTGCTGGAGGGAGCAGCCTCCATCAACGGACGAACCGTGCGTCATACAGGGGTTCCAGCCGAGGACATGATGCAAGCCTTTCTCTGGCGCAGCATGGTTCCCGTCGAGCAAGCCATGATCAGCATCCAGGGCAACGAACGCCGCAAGCCCCTCTGGGGCTCGACAGAGAATCGCCTGCGCCTTCCGGTTGGAGGGGCTGTGACGCTTCGTGTTCAATTGCCGCCGGGGCAGGTTGAAAATCAAATTCAGTTGGAACTCAGCAATCCTCCAGATGGAATAGGCCTGACGGAGGTGAGTCAGGCTGGTAGCTTTCTCACGGTTCGCCTCAGCGCGGATCGCAAGGCCAAACCGGGACTGGCTGGAAACCTGATCGTCGAGGCCTCCGCACTCAAGTCTCCTGGCGCTTCCGATCCGCAGCCTAAAAAACAAAAACCAGTGCCTTTGGGCTTTCTTCCAGCCATTCCCTTTGAAGTGGTGCAGCCTTATTAGCGATTCCAATACTTGCACACCTGGAGACCCGTTCCATCCCAGTCAATACACGCACCGGCGGGCAGCGACCTCACATTCATTGAACCGGTCTTCGAATAACTACTTACACAAAGCGACATGAATCATAAGTGCCTAGAAATCACTTACGGGGCTCCTTTCTTCGAGCTGAGTGAATACCTCTATTTGGCAAACATCAGGTAATCACAGCCACGGCCCACAAGTTTGCTCACATTGGCTTTCAGTTTGCGAACGTCTGAAGCTGATTAACATGCGATGATGGAGGCCATTCGAGGAGGTCGTATGCGCACGCATTCAAATTCCGTGAAAGTGCTTCCCTTCCCGCCATTTGTACTGATTGTTCTGGCGGTTGCATGGTTTACGCTGCTCTCGACCTGTGCGGCTCAGATGAAGACACAGCCGGACGGGGTCTCCACTGGATTTTTGGTACGGACAACCAGCGGCCCCTTGCGTGGTTTCGCGCGACCGGGTGGTGGAGCGGAGTATCTCGGAATTCCCTATGCGCAGCCGCCTGTGGGCGATCTGCGCTGGCATGAACCCATGCCCGTCAAGCCGTGGAGAGATGTTCGCACGGCGGACAATTTTGGCGCCCCCTGCACTCAGTCGGTGATGGGAGACTGGAACCGGAACGACGCCGAAACAGGCGGAGAAGATTGCCTGTTTCTTAATGTAGTGACACCGGTTTGGCCAGCCAAGCAACTCCTGCCGGTCATGCTCTACCTTCATGGCGGCGGCAATGAGGGCGGCTCGGCATCGAGTGTGTTCTACAACGGCGGAACACTGGTCGATCACGGCATTGTGCTGGTCACCATCAATTACCGGTTGGGCATCTTCAGCTTCTTTGCCCATCCCGCATTGAGCGCGGAATCAACTCATCATGGTTCGGGAAACTACGGTCTCATGGACCAGATTTTCGCCCTGCGTTGGGTACGTGAGAACATCGCGAACTTTGGTGGCGATCCCAACAATATCACCCTCTTTGGGCATTCCGCGGGCGCAATTGATACTGGATTGCTGATGACCTCCGACCTTTCCAAAGGCCTCTTTCAGAGGGCCATTGCCGAAAGCGGCACATCGTTCAGTCACCCGCTGCCACCACTGGCTGTGGCCGAAAAAGCCGGTGAGGCATTTGCCGCCAATCTCAAACTTCCCACCGGCGCGGAAGGCCTGAAGCAACTACGTCAATTAACCGCACAGCAAGTGATGGCATTGAAGTTCAGCCAGAGTCCCTATTCGCACTTCGGCCAGAGTATTGACGGTTGGGTCATCTCCCGACAGCCAGCTTCCGTTTTTGCTGCCGGAGAAGAGGCTGCGATTCCCTTTCTCTTCGGCACGACATCACGCGAGCTTGGGGCCGCAGCCTATCGCACGCCCACGGCCCCGGATGCCTTGCGCAAAGCCATCGCGGTTTTCTTCGGTAGTCTTGCTCCGCAGGCGTTGGCGACCTATGGGATGGCCGAGGGAACAGAGCCAGTTGCAGACCCGCTCTACGGCTCAACAGCCGACCAGTGGGCCGGCGATCTTATACTTCGCTGCCCAGCCACGGCGCAGGGAGGCTGGCACAACGCGGCTCATCATCCTACCTACGAATTCGAGTTTACCCACGCCATTCCCGGCCAGGAAGCACAGGGTGCTGTCCATGGCGCGGAACTACCCTATGTATTCGGATACTTTCCCAAGTGGGGCGACATTACCGGAAAGTTTGCTGACGCGGATATCCAACTTTCCGACAGGATAGAGACCTATTGGAGCAACTTTGCCAAAACCGGTAACCCTAACTCTTTGGGTCTTCCTGAGTGGCCAGCATTTGGTGTCGAGAGAAAGTACATTCGATTTGACCAGGAAGGCAAAGTGGTTCCACTGGCGAGCCTGCGTGGCGCCCAGTGCGAAGTGTACAGGGATTCACTAGCGACGCATATGGCCTCAAGCATTCAATGATCTGGTCAGAGTAAGGATTCGTCGCCTGCGACGGAACGGCGCGGCTGTCCGCCGGCTTACTCGTGATTCGTCGCGTACTACTCCAGTTGGACGAGGGAGGGGCTATTCTCAAAACTGACAATAGCCCTTCACTCGTTCGGGTGTTCAGGAGACAGTGTATTTGGCCAGATTGACAGTGACTCGGTCGTCGGGAGTTTTGGTGGTGGCGCCGTCACTCTGGGGATGATATTCGATGCTCATGGTTTGAGCGTTGACAACTACGCGGAGATACCCGTAATCACTGGCATCAACGCTGTTCAAGGTGAGCGTATCGCTGATGGGGTAAGGGGTGCGGAGGGTCTTGCGCATCTTGGAGAGCGGATTGTGGCCTCCACAGCCAGCCACAATGCAGGGAATCTGCTTGCCGTTTACGGTGCGGGTATAGCGCTGGTAATTGTGAGCATGGCCAGAGAAAACAGCGTGAGGCCAGACACCTGCGGCAGTGCATGCTGAGTCAATGTCGGCAAGCATAAGCGGACTGCCGCCGTGTTCCGATCCACCGGTGAAGGGCGGATGGTGGACCGCAATGATGATCGCGCCGGTAAACTCTTCCGACTTGATCCGCTTGAGAGCGGCAGTGAGAAAGTCAATCTGGCGCGAATCCAGCACTGTATTGGGGCTCGTCGTATCGGCTTGGGCGGAGATAACACCCGGATCTTCGAGCACGTTGCTATAGAGTCCCAGGATTCGAACCAGCGGCGCCTGGAAGGTGAAGTAGACAGCGGGCTGAATCATCGCGGTGCGGTCAAGATTGCCAGCGTCCGGAGAATGGACCGGGGTTGAAGCGCAGAAGTTTGCAACGAAAGCGTCCAGACTCTTGGCTGGATCGCTTGCATACACCACGCCGTCGTGATTGCCGGGAATGGCGAGGATGGGCGCGGGGTAGTCTCGATAGGGCTCGTAGAACTGGTCGTAGTAATAGGTGCTTTCGCCAAAGTAATAGACAACATCCCCCAGGTGGTAGAAGAAACTGGGGATGTCTGACGCATTTTCTTCATCAAAGTCTGCGACCATCTTGTCGGCGACCAGGCTCTGAGTTTGGGGGCCAGTCACGCTGCCGGTGTCGCCCACAGAATGAAAGACAATCTGACCGGTGTCTGTGATTGCCTTCTCTTTCGCTGCGCCCACAGAACCGTAGACCTGGGCGAGAGTGAGCACCGGTTCGACAAGATCGGCGGGGTTGGGGCTACTCGCAGGAAAAGGTTGAAGCTGGTTGAGTCCGGCGACTCCTTTGTCGGTTACTTCCTTGGTAAATGAGATGGGGTCGGGGGAAGGTTTCGGCTGGCCAAAGGCGGGCTGGA
>Ga0302279_10003747_pt1 | contig 18594 bp, 19 predicted proteins | sample III_Bog_N3_3_FD_194541 | JGI IMG/M metagenome (GOLD analysis project Ga0302279, IMG submission 194541) | Peat permafrost microbial communities from Stordalen Mire near Abisko, Sweden - III_Bog_N3_3 | ecosystem: Environmental > Terrestrial > Soil > Wetlands > Peat | place: Sweden: Abisko...
TGAAAGTCGGAGCGCCGGTCACCGTCGCCGCCGACGACTACGGCCGCGACCCGATCGCCGGCGCGCTGGTCGGGATCAACCGCCACCGGGTGGTGATCGCCCGCCGCGATCCGACCCTGGGCAAGCTGAATGTGCACTTCCCACGGGTCGGCTACGTAGTGGCGGCGGGATAGGCGGAGCGCGGCTGGCAGACGCCTCACTGACACACCCCTCACCGTACCTCTCCCCGTTGCCGGGGAGAGGGATACTCATGGGTCGGCGCCCCTTCACGGCCCCTCCGTCATCTCGCTCTTTCAGTATCCCTCTCCCGCGTCAGTGGGAGAGGTGAGGTGAGGGCATGCGTCGCGCCTCGACGTCCTTCAGATTGCCCGCGCCGCTCCGTACAGTTAAACTGGCCGTTCGAGCCTAAAGGACCAGCGACCATGCGCCTGACGACGAACCGATCCGCCAATCCGTTCGTCCCTCAGACCCAGGCGCCTCATGCTCATCACCCTCGACGGCCTGACTTTTCGCAGTCCTGACGGCCGCGTTCTCTTCGAAAACCTGACCCTCGCCTTCGGGCGCGAGCGCACCGGCTTCGTCGGCCGTAACGGCGCCGGCAAGACCAGTCTGCTCAGGCTGATCCTCGGCGAGGCGCAGCCGGTGGCCGGCGCGGTCAGCGTCAGCGGCCGGATCGCGGTGCTGCGCCAGGCGCTGAGCCCGCCGCCGGGCGCGAGCCTCGCCGATCTGCTCGGCGCCGGCGAGGGCCTGGGGCGGCTGGCCCGGATCGAGGCCGGCGAAGCCGTGGGCGGCGACCTCGAAGCCGCCGATTGGAACCTGCCGCAGCGGGCCGAGGCGGCGCTGGCGCGGATGGGCCTGGCTGGCCAGGATTTCAGCCGGCCGGCTGCGTCCTTGAGCGGCGGCGAGGCGACCAGGGCGGCGCTGGCGGCGCTGCTGGTCGCCGAACCCGACTTCATCCTGCTCGATGAACCGACAAACAACCTCGACGCCGAAGGCCGCGCCGCGGTGGCCGAGCTGCTGGAGGACTGGCGCGGCGGGGCGCTGGTGGTCAGCCACGACCGCGCGTTGCTGCGGCGGGTGGACCGGATCGTCGAGCTGTCAGGGCTGGGCGCGGCCGTCTACGGCGGCGGCTACGATCTCTACGCCCTACGCAAGGCCGAGGAGGAACAGGCGGCGGCCCGGGATCTGGAGACCGCCGAGCGCGCCGTCCATCGCACGGCCCGGGACATCCAGCTGGCCAAGGAGCGCAAGTCCAGGCGCGACGCGGCGGGCTTGCGCGCCCGCGCCAAGGGCGATGCGCCGAAGATGCTGCTGAACGCCCAGGCCAATCGGGCGGAGAACACCAGCGGCCGGCAGAACCGACTGGCCGAGCGCCTGCGGGCCGAAGCGGAGCGCGATCTGGAAGCGGCGCGGGCGCGGATCGAGCGGGTGCGGCGGCTGGCTTTCGAGCTGCCGCCCTCGGGCCTGCCGCCGGGCAGGGCGGTGCTGGCCTTCGAGGACGTTAGTTTTGCCTGGCCGGACGCCACCCCGGTGCTGGCGGGCGTCTCATTCCGGCTGATCGGGCCGGAGCGCCTGGCGCTGACCGGGCCCAACGGCAGCGGCAAGACCACCCTGATCCGGCTGGCCGTCGGCGAGCTTGAGCCCACGGGCGGCGTCATAAGGCGCGGCGCGCCGGCCGTGCTGCTCGACCAGCGCGCCGCCATGCTCAGCGGCGACGAGACCCTGCTTGCGAACTACCGCCGCCTGAACCCAGCGCAGGACGACAACGCCGCGCACGCCGCCCTCGCGCGGTTCGTGTTCCGCAATCTGGCGGCGGAGAAGCCGGCGGGGACTTTAAGCGGTGGCGAGCGGCTGCGCGCGGCGCTGGCCTGCGTATTGATGGCCGCCCGGCCGCCGCAGCTGATCGTTCTCGACGAGCCGACCAACCACCTCGACCTGGAGTCCATCGCCGCCGTCGAGGCCGCCCTCGCCGCCTACGACGGCGCGCTGCTGGTGGTCAGCCACGACCGGGATTTCCTGGACGCGGTGGGCGTGGACCGGGAACTTGTGCTGGACGGCGGCTAGGGCGGGCCTCGATCAGGCGGCCACAGTCGGCGCCGTGTTGGGCTCGCCGGCCTCATCCGCCTCGCCATCGACGGGCAGCACGTCGCCGCGCACCTTCAGCGGCGTTCCGATCCAGAGGGCGTCCTGCAAGTGGTCGCGGCGGGCGTTGGTGGTGTTGGGGTGGACGAGGATGCTCAAGCCCGCGTGGTTGAGCATCAGGAACGGCACGAGCGTGGCGAACACGGGGGTCTCGAAGGCGATCTGGTACATCGCCTGGTCGTGCGGCCCGACCTTGACCTCATGCCAGCGGCCGAGCCGCACCCGGAAGCGCTCGCCCACCTGTTCGCGCAAAGCCTCGGCCAGGGGCCGGGTCGCCGGGTCGAAATAGATGTGGGCGTGGTAGCTGGCGATCTCGCCGATGGGGCGGGGCGTAGCGGGCATGGACGAGGTTCCCACAGAGACTGAGCCCTATGTGTGGTCAGTCCACGGCCGGGTAAAGGGCTCGGCGGATCAGGCCTTGCGATCGAGGGTGATCGCCGTGGCGGGGACCCGGCGGGCGACGCCGGGGCCGTAGCCGGCGTTGGAGGCGCGGCGGGTGGCGATCGCCTCGGCGATGGCGCGGACCAGCCCTTCGGTGACCGTTTTTGAGGCGGCGATCGCCCGGGTCTGCCGCTCCAGCACCGCCTCGAACGCCTCTGTGGCCCGCATCAGTCGTTGGCGGGCCGCGGGTGGCGAGGCCAGGGCGGAGGCCGGCGCCGACTGTATGCGCGCCGAGCCCGCCCGATAGAGCCCGGTGAGCTGGGCGACCTTGGCCATGGTCACCGCGGCGTCCTGAGGCCGATGGCGTTCGAACGCCCGCGCCTGATCGGCCAGCAGATCGGTCAGCCGTTCGGTGATCTCGATCATGCCCTCGACGGTGCTGGCGTCGAAGGAGCGCGGGCCGCTCACGTGGCGGCCTCCGTCAGACCCTGCATCTTCAGCATCTCGTTGGCCACCGCCTTGGAGACGCCGATGCCGCCGGCCTTGGTCATCTGCTTGGCCATCGCGTCGGCCAGGAACGAGCGCCACATGTCCTCGCCGGCGCCGCCGCCGAAGGGCGGCTCGCTGGAGCTGACGCCCTGGAACATGGTCTGCAGCATCGAGGTCAGGAACGATGACTCGAAGTTCTGGGCGGTTTTCTGGATGTTGCCGCGCTTGGCCAGTTCGGCGGCCGTGGCCGGGGTCGAAGCCGAGCCTTGCAGCAGGCTGACCGGTGTCGAAACGAGCGATCCAACGTCCATCACATCACCGCAATGTCGGCCTGCAGGGCGCCCGCCGCCTTGATGGCCTGTAGAATGGAAATCATGTCCCGGGGCGTGACCCCGAGAGCGTTGAGGCCGGACACCAGGCTGGAAAGCGAGGCGCCGTCCTGCAGCATGATCAACCGCTTGCCCTTCTCCTCGCTGACCTTGATGTCGGACTTCGAGGTGACCGTAGTGGTCCCCGAACTCAGCGGGTTCGGCTGGCTGACCTGCGGGGTCTCCTGAACGCTGATGGTCAGGTTGCCCTGGGCGATGGCGACGGTGGAGATGCGCACGTCCGAGCCCATCACCACCACGCCGGCGACCTCGTCGATGATCACCTTGGCCGGCGCGTCCGGCTGCACGTCGAGATTCTCGACCTGGGTGACGAAGCTGACCATGTCCATGCCCGGGGGCGGACGGATGGTGACGATGGTCGGGTTCTCCACCTGGGCGGTGCCAGGGAAGGCGGTGTTGATGGCGTCGGCGATGCGGCCGGCGGTGGTGAAGTCGGGATTGCGCAGGGTCAGGCGCATCTGGCTCATGCTGGCCAGCTGGAAGCCGACCTCGCGTTCGACGATCGCCCCGTCGGAGATCCGCCCGGCGGTGGGTACGCCCTTGGTCACCGTCGAGCCCGAGGCCCCGGAAGCCGAGACCGCGCCGGTCTGCACCGTGCCCTGGGCCACCGCGTAAGCCTGGCCGTCGGCGCCCAGCAGCGGGGTGACCAGCAGCGTGCCGCCGAGCAGGCTCTTGGAGTCGCCGAGCGCCGATACCGAGGCGTCGATCGGCGAGCCGGAGGCGGCGAAGGCGGGCAGGCGGGCCGTGACCATCACCGCCGCGACGTCCTTGGTGTTGATGGTGGCGTCGGCGGCCCGGGTGTTGACCCCGAGGCGTTCGAGCATCGCCTCCAGGCTCTGTTTGGTGAACGGGGCGTTTTGCAGCGAGTCCCCGCTGCCGTTCAGGCCGACGACGATGCCGTAGCCGACCAGCATGTTTTCGCGCACGCCCTCGAATTCGACGATGTCCTTGATCCGCGAGCCGGCCAGCACCGGCCCGGCGAAAAGCGCCAGGGCGAGGCCGACAAGGACGGTGAAACGCAACGGATGACGCATAAGAGATGGGGCCCCAAACTCAACCGATCCTCAGCATGCCAGAACCGCGCCAGCGCGGCCGTGACAAAAGATGAATGAAAACAAGCTAGTTGGAGTCGGCTCGTGGGGCGGCCGCAGGTCCCTGGGCAGAATCTGCCCGGCATTAACCATGCCGCAAGGCTGACGGCTGACAGTGCTCATTATGAAGGTGAGCGGAACAGGCGGGCCAAGCGCTTCCAGCGGGCCACGAGGCGTCCGGCCCCAGGCCGCCGCGGGCGGGTTCTCGCCGATCTCGACCCCCGCCGCGCCGGAAGCGGCCGGCATCTCCGGCGCTACCGGCGTGTCCCACGTCAGCTCCCTCGAAGCCCTGATCGCCCTGCAGGAAGTCGGTGGTCCGCTGGAGCGGCGCCGACGCTCGGTGCGCCGGGCTGGGACCATTCTCGACGCTCTCGACGCCCTGAAGCTCGACCTGATGGACGGGCGGCTGTCGAAGTCCGCCGTCGAGGCGCTGACCCGGGCGGTGCGTCAGCAGCGCGACCTCACCGATGAGCCGGGCCTCGAAGGCCTGCTGGACGAGATCGAAACCCGCGCGGCGGTGGAAATCGCCAAGCTGGAAGTGGCGGCAACCGCGGCGTGAAAGCACGCCTTGCGCGAGGTTCATTGCCGTAGCGCAAGGTTTTGCTATAAGCCCGGCGCCCGACGTACGAAGCGGGGCCTTGGGTGTAGGGTGCAGTGAGGCGTCAATGCAGGCGGCGGCCACAGTGTTAGAAGAGACCGAGTATCGTCCTTCAGAGGACGAGGAGTTCATGAACGAGCGGCAGCTTGAGTACTTCAAGCACAAGCTGATCAATTGGAAAGAAGAGATCCTCCGCGAATCTCGCGAGACGGTGACCCACCTCCAAGCCGAAACCGAAAATCATCCCGACCTGGCGGATCGCGCGTCTTCAGAGACCGATCGAGCACTTGAGTTGCGCACGCGAGACCGGCAACGCAAGCTGATTTCGAAGATCGATGACGCCCTGCGCCGAATCGAGGAAGGCGCCTACGGCTACTGCGAAGAGACCGGCGAACCCATCGGCCTGGCCCGTCTGGAGGCTCGCCCGATCGCCACCCTCAGCCTGGAAGCCCAGGAGCGTCACGAACGCCGCGAGCGCGTCCACCGGGACGACTAAGGCTTCGGCCGGGTCGGTGCACGGGGCTGACACCCCTCACCGTACCTCTCCCCGTGCCGGGGAGAGGGATACTCGCAGGTCGGCGCGCCTTCACGGCGATCCGCAACCCCGCGGCCCTACCCCGCTCTTGCAGTAGCCCTCTCCCACGCCAGTGGGACAGGTGAGGTGAGGGCAAGCGTCGCCGCCTTCAAGTCCCCGTCTGCGCCACCCAGGCCACCACCTGGCCCAGCACCTGCGTGGTCGCCTGGTCGAAGCCGCCGGCGATGGCGCCGATGCGGTTGTCGGCGGCGGGGACTTTCACCTCGAACGTCTGGTCGCCGATCGGGGCGTGGTCGGCGCCGCGGTTGAGCGCGGCGTGCACGCGGATGATCACGGTCGGCGCCGCTGTCGGCCCCTGGTCGTAGCGAGCCTCGAAGCGCAGCACGTCCAGCTTCAGCACGAAGTCGGGCCGGGTGGCCTCGCCCGCGCTGATCAACCGATCGGGACCGCCGGCTTCGTTGAAGGCGCTCTGCACGGCCGAGTCGAACATCAGCGGCGCGGCCACCGCCCAGCGTCCGCCCTTGATGTAGGCCACTTCGTCGCCGGTGACCGTGAGGATGCGGTCGGTCGACGCCATCCGGTCGAAGTCGATGGCGTCCTCCAGCACGGCATACCTGGCGACCTGGCCCGATGACGACGGCGTCGACGCCGACGCGAAGCGGTAGAGCTGTTCGGGCTCCTCCTTCGGGAAGATGGTCACGCAGCCGCCCAGAGCCAGGGCGAGGGCGGCGGTGGCCGCGAGGCGTATCGCAGGGCGGATCATGGTTTCACCTCGACTTCCTTGGCGGCCGGTTTCTCGATCAGGCCCCGGGGATCCTGCTGAACCTCGCTCACCAGGCGATCGAGATTCTGGGTGGCGGTCTGCAGGTTGGCGATGGCGCTGGTCAGGCGCGGCAGACCGTTGTTGGCGAAATCGGCCGTCGGCGTCTTCAGCTTGGCGACCAGATCCCGGAGGTCCTTGGCCAGGCCCTGGACCTCATCGGCGGTGCTCTGCAGCTTGACCAGCGACTGCTTGCCTTCGCCGTTGACCAGGTTGTTGGCCGAGACGCCCAGGGTCTTGTAGGTCTGCAGGGTGGAGTCGGCGGTCAGCAACGCCTTGTCGGCGTCGCCGATGATCGCCTTGCGGGCCTTCAATTCGGCGGTCACCGACTGCACGTCGCTCATGATGGCGCTGAATTTCTGGATGTTCTGATCCGACAGCACCTGGTTGACCCGGTTCAGCGCCTCGACGGCCTTCTGGACCATGGCTCCGCCGCCGGCCAGCAGGTCGGAGAGACCGCCGCCCTTGGCGTAGATGGTCGGCAGCTTCTGGTCATCGACCAGCGGCAGATCCTTCAGCAGTGGCTTGGACGGCGTGCCGGAGGTGATCTCCAGGTTGTTCACGCCGGTGATCCCGACCAGTTCCAGGGTCGCGTAGGAGTCCTGCCGCACCGGCGTGTCCGACTGCACCCGGATGGTGGCGACCACCAGGCTGGGATCCTTGGCGTCGAGCACGATGTCCGACACCTCGCCGACCTTGATGCCGTTGAAGGCCACCTCACCGCCCTTAGACAGCCCGCTGATCGGTCCGTGGAACACCACGTTGTACCGATCGAAGTGCTGGCTGAAGGCGAAATTGGTCAGCCAGAAGATGAAGACGATCATCGCGATCAACAGGATCGTCGAGATCAGCCCCACCAGGGCGTAGTTGGCGTTTCGCTCCATCAGTTCGCTCCTGACGCCGCAGCCTGGGCCTTGCGCGCCTCCGCCGAGGCCCGTCCGCGGGTCCCCAGGAAGTACGAGCGAATCCAGGGGTGGTCGGACTTTTCCAATTCGCGCACGGGCGCCATGGCGACCACCTTCTTGTCGGCGAGCACGGCCACCTGGTCGGTGATCGCATAAAGGCTGTCCAGATCGTGGGTGATCATGAACACGGTGAGGTCGAGACTGTCGGCGAGATCGCGGATCAGTTCGTCGAAAGCCGCCGAGCTGATCGGGTCGAGGCCCGAGGTCGGCTCGTCGAGAAACAGAAGCTCGGGGTCGAGGGCCAGGGCCCTGGCCAGGCCCGCCCGCTTGATCATGCCGCCGGACAGCTCCGAGGGCTTCAGCGCCCCGCTGCCGGGCGCGAGGCCCGCCAGAGCGATCTTCAGGTCGGCCAGTTCGCTGATTTCCTTGTGGCCGAGATTGGTGTGCTCCTGCAGCGGCGCGGCGACGTTCTCCTTCACCGTCAGGTTCGACCACAGCGCGCCCTGCTGGAACAGCACCCCCCAGCGACGCTCGATGGCGGTCCATTTGCGCCGCGATGCGTGCTCGATGTCCTGACCGAAGATCTTCACCGTGCCGCCCTCGGGACGTTTCAGGCCGATGATGGTGTTCAGCAGCACCGACTTGCCCGTGCCCGAGCCGCCCACCACGCCGACCACGTCGCCGTGCGGGATGGTCAGGTTGAGGTCCTTGTGGATGATGTGGTCTTCGAACGCGGAATACAGGCCCCGCACCTCGATGGGCGGCGCACGCTCGTCCAGTTCGTCGGCGCGATCGGCGGTCATATGTCGAGCTTCATGTAGATCAGGGCGAAGACCGCATCGATCAGGATGGTGGCGAAGATCGCGTGCACCACCGAGGCGGTGACCTTGCGGCCCAGGCTCTCGACGTCGCCGCCGACTTCCATCCCTTGGTGGCAGCCGATCCCGGCGATGATGATCGCCAGCACCGGCGCTTTCGACATGCCGACCCAGAAGTGGGTCGGTCCGACGGTGGTGAGCAGCTGGGAGAAGAAGAACGTCGGGCCAAGGCCCAGTTGCGACCAGGCGACCACCAGGCCGCCGGCGAGGCCGGCGATGGTGGCGGCGAACACCAGCAGCGGGAAGGCTAGGAACAGCGCGAAGAACCTGGGGAACACCAGCGCGTCGAAGGGATCGACCCCCAGCACGCGCATTGCGTCGATCTCCTGGTTCATCTTCATCGCCCCGATCTCGGCGGCGAAGGACGAGCCGGACCGGCCGGCCAGCAGCACGGCGGTGATGATGACGTTGAACTCGCGCAGCACCGCGACGCCGATCAGCTGCACCACGAACACCTGGGCGCCGAAGGTGCGCAGCATGTTGGCGCCCAGCAGCCCGACCACCGCGCCGATGAAGAAGGTGGTGGTGACCACGATCGGCAGGGCGTCGAGCCCGGCGCGCTCGAACAGCGAGAAGCAGGCGGCCCAGCGCACGCGCCGGGGATTGGCGCAGGCCCGGGCGATGGCCACCAGCAGGTGGCCCATGAACACCATGGTGTCGAAGGCTTCGAGGCCGACGTTGATGACCCCGTGGCCGATCCGCTCGAAAAACTCGTGGAACGAGCGGCGGCGAACGACCGGCGTGCCCTCGGCCTTCACCGCCCGGTCGACCAGTTCCAGCAGCCGGGTGATCTCCGGCCGGGCGATGTAGTTGACCGTGCGCGCGCTGGCGTCGGCGGCTTTCAGGATCTCATAGGCGCCGGCGGTGTCGAGCCGGCCGATCCCGGTCAGGTCGATCGAGACCTCACGGACGCCGACCAGCGCCTGCACCAGCTTTTCGTTCGCCGGCTCCATGCGCGTGGCCGTCCAGTCGCCGCTCAGCACGGCGGCGCGACCTTGCGCGGTCTGGCTCAGAGTGAAGTCGGCCGGTTGGTCCATCGGTTGTCGAGTCATCCCCCGTACCCAAGCCTAGCAGACCAAATGCCCGGCCGTTAACTCCTAAGACAGCCAGGGCCGTACCGCCACCACCGGCGCCGAAATCTTGTCACACCTTGGCCCCACTTCGGCTCGCGACTCAGCCGGGCCTCGACTAACGAGGGCCGGGGGACAGAGTAGATGCGCACTATCGCCGTCATCGCGCGCAAGGGTGGTTCGGGCAAGACCACCGTCGCCGTTCACATGGCCATCGCCGCCCACCTGCGAGGTCTTAAGACTCTGCTCGCCGATTCCGACCCGCAGCGGTCGTCCAGCGACGTGCTGAAGGTCCGGCGGGGACCGGGACCGGCCTGGCTGGAGACCGCCGGACCGAAGCTGTTCGCGTTGCAGGTGGCCGCCCAGCGCGCGGCCGTCGACGCCCTGGTGATCGACACCGCCGCCGGCGCCGAGGACGAACTGGCCCACGCCATCGTGCTGGCCGACCTGTCGTTGCTGGTGATTCGTCCGACCTTCCTCGACTTCGCCGCGGCGGTGCGCACCGCCGAGGTGGTCCGGCGGCTGCACAAACCCGGAATAATCGTGCTCAACCAGGCGCCGGTCGCCCGCGAGGGGGTCGAGCCGCCGGCGGTGAAGAAGGCGCAGGAAGCGCTGCGGCTGATGCGGCTGCCGGTGGCGCCCGCCGTGCTGCGCTCCCGGGCGGCCTATCAGTCGGCCCTGGAATATGGCCGATCCGCCGAGGAGATCGAACCCACGGCCGCCGCCTCGCTGGATATCGCCGAACTCTGGGGCTTCATCGAACGCCTGGCCTTCGGCAAACGCGACGCCGAACGGGACCTGTGCGCTTAGGGGCGGGCAAGGCCGGCGAGCGCGTCTCAACACCAGTCACCGACCTGTCAGTATCCCTCTCCCCGCGCCGCGGGGAGAGGTGCGGTGAGGGGTGGACCGCGACCAACCTCGATGCTATTAGTTCTGTGTTTGTTCACGGCGGGTCAGGCCAAATGACCAGGCAAGAACTTCTAGAGCGCGCGCGGCAGCTGCGTATCCATCGGACCGAGTCCGAAGGCAGACTTTGGGGCGAGCTTCGCGGACGCCGGCTCGGCGGCTGGAAATGGCGCCGGCAGGCGCCGATCGGGCCGTTCATTGTCGATTTCTACTGTCCGGCGGCGCGTCTGGTCGTCGAACTCGACGGCGCTCACCACCAGGACAATTTGGTCTATGACGAACGGCGCACGAACTATCTCAATCGGCTGGGATTGCAGGTGATCCGGTTCGAGAGTGATGGCGTCTGGGGCGGAGCGCTCGACCACATCCGCCAGTCGATCCTCGCCGCCTGCGGCGGCGAGGCCCCTCACCGGCCGGACGCCGGCGCGTCCGGCCACCTCTCCCCGCGGGGCGGGGCGAGGGATACCTAGAGGCGGGACGCTGCGCTTACCCCCGTGGCCTCGGGGCGTGGGTGATGCGTAGCAGGTTGGCGGCGCCGGGGGCGCCCATGGGTGGGCCGGCGATGATCAGCACCCGGTCGCCGGCGCCGGCGAGGCCGAGGTCGGCGGCCATGTGGGCGGCCTCGTCGGTCATCGCGGCGACGCCCCGGGGTTGGGTGGCGACCCGGGGCTCCAGACCCCAGACCAGGCCCAGCCGCCGGGCCACCCGCTCGTCCGGGGCCAGGGCCAGCACCGGCAGCCTGGGTCGCTCGCGCGCCACCCGCCGCGCGGTGACGCCGGTGGTGGTGTAGGCGACCAGGCAGGCGGTGGATCGGGCCTCGGCGGCGCGGGTGGCGGCGGCGATCAGGGCGTCGACGTCCTCGTCGGCGTCGGAGCCATGCTCAGCGCGCATCAGGCTGGGCCAATTGGGATCGGCCTCCACCCGGCGGATGATCCGGTCCATCATCGCCACGGCTTCGCGCGGATAGGCGCCGGCGGCCGATTCCGCCGACAGCATCAGCGCGTCGGCGCCCTCATAGACCCCGCCGGCGACGTCCGAGGCCTCGGCGCGGGTCGGCGCGGCGTTCTCGATCATCGATTCCAGCATCTGGGTGGCGATGATCACCGGCGCGCCCCGGCGGCGGGCGGCGCGGACGATCTGCCGCTGCAGCACCGGCACCTCTTCGGGGGCCAGTTCGACGCCGAGGTCCCCCCGGGCGACCATCAGCCCGTCGCTGACGTCGAGGATCGCCTCCAGGTCGTCGATGGCCGAGGGCTTCTCGATCTTGGCCAGGATCGCCGCCTTGTCGCCGACGATCTTGCGCAGGGCGGCCATGTCGGCGGCATGCTGCACGAACGACAGCGCCACCCAGTCGACCCCGATGCGCAGGGCGTAGTCGACGTCGACGCGGTCCTTCTCGGTCATCGCCGGCACCGGGATCATCGCCCCAGGCACCGAGATACCCTTGTGGTCGGAAAGCGCCTCGCCGGAGATCACCTCCGCCTCGGCCGCGCCGGCCTTCACCGTGATCACCCGCAGCCGCACCTTGCCGTCGTCGAGCAGCAGGTCGGCGCCGGGCCGTAGCGCGAGGAACACCTCCGGATGCGGCAGCTCGACCCGATGCCGGTCGCCCGGCTTATCGCTCAGATCGAACTGCAGCAGCTGGCCCGGGGCGATCTCGATGCGGCCCTTGGCGAACACGCCGATGCGGAATTTCGGCCCCTGCAGGTCGGCGAGCACCGCCAACGGCCGCCCGATGGCGGCCTCGGCGGCGCGCACCGCGTGCAGCGAGTGCAGGTGGTCCAGGTGGGTCCCGTGGCTGAAGTTGAGGCGGAACACGTCGACGCCGGCCTCGGCCAGCGCCAGCACCATGTGCGGCGCCCGGCTGGCCGGTCCCAGGGTCGCGACAATGCGGGTGCGGCGCTTGCGGATCATCGGCTCGTGGAAACCCTTGGGCCAGTCGGACCCCTAGTGCCACGTTGCGGGCGCCGCCCCAAGCGTTCAGGGTTGGGGATCGTTCCCTGTCCGACCGGCGCGGGTTCGGGCGCGATGGCGCCGTCGGCCGGTCCGCGGGCGCTCAAGTTTGCCGTTTTCTCGCGTTCCAGCGCAAAACCAGTTCCCATTTCCGCGAAATCCGCCATAGGTCTGCCCCATGCGCATCGGCGTCCCCAAAGAGATCAAGACCCTGGAGTTCCGCATCGGCGCGACTCCCGGCGTCGCCCAGCGGCTGGTGCGCGAAGGCCACCAGGTGTTCATCGAGGCCGGTGCGGCGGCCGGCATCGGCCTGGCGGACAAGGCCTATGCCGATGTCGGCGCGACCATCCTGCCCAGCGCCGACGCGGTGTTCGAGGCGGCCGAACTGATCGTCAAGGTCAAGGAGCCGCAGGCGATCGAGATCGCCCGGCTGACCCCGCGGCACATCCTGTTCACCTACCTGCATCTGGCCGCCGATCCGGAACAGGCGCGCGGGTTGATGGCCTCGGGCTGCACCGCCATCGCCTATGAGACGGTGACCGACCGGTTTGGCCGGTTGCCGCTGCTGGCGCCGATGAGCCAGGTGGCCGGACGCATGGCGGTGGACGCCGGCGCCTACCATCTGCTGCGGCCCCACGGCGGACGCGGGGTGCTGCTCGGCGGCGCGCCGGGGGTGCCGGCGGCCAAGGTGCTGATCCTGGGCGGCGGCGTTTCCGGCAAGCACGCCGCCGAGATGGCCATCGGCCACCGGGCCGACGTCACCCTGTTCGACATCTCCGCCCAGCGGCTGGAGGTGCTCGACGACCAGTTCGGCGGCCGGCTGAAAACGGCGTTCTCCACCCACGACGCGGTGGCCGAGCTGCTGCCGACGGCCGACCTTGTGATCGGCTGCGTGCTGATCCCCGGCGCCGCCGCGCCGAAGCTGGTCACCCGCGCCGACGTCGCCCGCATGCAGCCGGGGGCGGTGCTGGTGGATGTGGCCATCGACCAGGGCGGCTGCTTCGAGACCAGCCATCCCACCGACCACGCCAACCCCACCTTCGCGGTCGACGGGGTGATCCACTACTGCGTCGCCAACATGCCGGGCGCGGCGCCGCTGACCTCGACCTACGCCCTGGCCGCCGCCACCACGCCCTACATCTCCGCCCTCGCCGCCAAGGGCGTCGACCGCGCCCTGGCCGACGATCCCGGTTTCGCCGAGGGCCTGAACATCATGGCCGGCAAGGTGAAACACCCGGCCGTGGCGCAGTCGCTGGGGCTGTAGCGCAAGGGCTGCGACGTCGGCGCCGCGGCGGGCTGCGCTGAACTGAAGGCGATGGGACAATAGGGCGACCTCAATCTCGCATTCCGACCCATCGCAGCCATCAGGCGCGATTTCGCCGAACTTCGGTGCGATCAGCGCGTTGTCAAAGGCCAAGCTGGAAGGAACGATCATGAAAGCCAACGCCCTGGTCCTCGCATTGGCGATTGCCGCCGCCGCCGCCGCCGGCGGCGCAGCCGATGCACGAGGTTGTCTGAAGGGGGCGGTCGTCGGTGGGGTCGCGGGACATTTTGCTCACCACCACGCGGTCGCCGGAGCGCTGATCGGATGCGCGGTCGGCCACCATATGGCCCGCGAGCAAGATCTGCGCAGGGCGCGTGAGCACCGCAAATCCGGTCACTAGCGCTGGACAGCGTAGCCCGCGCGTCCCGGCCCCTAATGCCGAACCCAATGCCGGGCGAGCATGGCTCGTTGGAGTCAAGTCGCGTTTGGAGCGGGCGGGACCCGCCGTGTAGCGAGCTTCAGCAGTGTGCCCCGCGCGGCGATGAGATCCTCCGTTTCAAATCCCTCGGTAAAGCGGTCGTAGATTGGGGCCAGCGCCCGAAGCCCTTCGGCGTGACGACCCTGCGAGGCGAAGAACTGAGCAGCACTTGTGGCTGACCTCAGCTGCCAAGCGAGCGCACCCTGGCGAGCTGCCATCGCGAGCGATGTATTGAAGAAATGTTCGCCGGATTGTGCATCACCCTGCGCGACTGAAAGCAGAGCGCGAACGCGTAAAATCTCGGGCGTACAGAAATGTTCGGGGTTGCGGTCCCTAGCCTTGAGTTCGGCCATCAGGGCCGCCGCTTCGTCGTAGCGGCGCGAACTGATGGCGCCCTCGCAGAGGTGAGCCAGAACAATCGGACTGAAGGTTTCCATATGCGCGTCAGCGAACAACCGGAGCCCCTCGTTCACTGATTGCCGACCCGCGTCGAAGTTGCCTCGCCGCGCCTGGCACAAGCCCAAGACGGAGAGGGCGAAGGCGGCTTCGTTGTCGACCGAAAGCGAGCGACCGTGTTCGAGCAGCTCGACCATGTCCCGCTCGATGGCGCCGATATCTGGATCCGACAGGTATTTGTTGAGGCCCGCCCAGATCAGGACGACGCCGACCGACAGCTCAAACTGAAGGGCGCGGGCTTCCGCGATCGCCCGCTCACCGCCCCTTTTCGCCTGATCGGCAAAACCCAGCATCCAGAGGGTATTCGCCATGATGCCCATGAGATCGCCGCGACGGTCGAGGCCGGTGGCGCGGGTGTATGAGCGCCGCGCCGCCTCGGTGTCGGCGTCGAGAGACGCGTTGAAGTGCGCCTGCGATTCCTTGAGCCGGCCGAGATGATGGTGGGTATGGCCGACCATCCATTGCGCGCCCGGGAGAAACGACGGATCGGCGATCCCGTCCGAAGCCTTCAAACAACGTTCGGCGGTGACCAGGGCTTCGTCGTACCAGGTCTCTCGAATGTCGCGGCCCCAGAGCGCAAGATAGGAGAAGAACTGGCCAGGTCCGTCGTTCAACGCCTCCGCCAGCTCCAGCGTCTTAGTCCAGGTCGCTGTCGATTCCTTCGAGAAGCCGCCCATCGACAATTCGGCGCTGCCCCGCGCGGCCAACGCGAGCACCAGCTCTCGTGGGGTGACATCGCGTGTTGCGTAAACCGCGGCCGCACGCGTCGTCCACGCATGACACTCGCTCAACAGCGCTTTGCTCAGCCAGACCGGTGCGGAATAGGTTGCGAGGTCGGCGCCGAGCGATGCGTCCCCGCTCTTGTCGAATGACCAACGCAAGGCCGCGCGAATGTCATCGACGTCGATGGCGTCCTTCTGCCTTTGCAGGTCGCCCTCCGTTTCCTGCAGGATTTCGCGATAGTAGATCGTCTGCCTGCAGCGGAGCGTGTCGAGCTCGGCTGCCTCGGCAAGCTTTGCCCTCGCATAGGATCGCGTCGTGTCGAGAAGGCGGAACCACGCGCTCTCGCCGGACGCGCCGGTCGACACCAGGCTCTTGGCCACCAAGCCGTTCAGGGCGCTAAGTACGTCCTGATCGAGCAAATCCTCATGGGCCGCGACGCGTCGCGCGGAAGCCAAGGTGAATCTGCCGGCGAACACCGAGAGACGCCGAAGCACCACGCGCTCGGTCTCCGAGAGCAGGCTATAGCTCCAGTCCAGTGTCGCGTTCAGAGTCTGGTGCCGCGGCGGAGCGGTCCGGCGCCCAGGCCAGCGCAAGGCAAATTCGGTGTCGAGGAGCGCCGCGGTCTCGGGAAGCCCGTAGGTGTTGACGCGGCCGGCCGCGAGTTCCAGCGCAAGCGCCAATCCGCCGAGCTTGCGACACATGCCGGCGATGACCGGTGCGTCTTCGTCGGTAAACGCTCCGGATTGGCCGCTCGTGCTGGCGCGTTCCAGAAAGAGGTGAGCTGCGGAGTAGGCGCCGAGTTGGGCAAGCGAGAGGTTGGGGTTGGTCGGCGGGCTTTCCAACGCTGGGAGCTGATAGACCCATTCACCCTCGACGCGCAGCGCCTCGCGGGTGGTAACAAGAATATGCAGTTCGGCGACCTCCGCGAACAACCGCTCGGCAAGCGCAGCCGCTTCTGCGATCAGATGCTCGGCGCTGTCGAGGACGAGCAGAACCCGCTTCCCGGTAAGGCGGCCAATAAGCGCTGGAAGAGGATCGCCCGTGTGCACCGGCAGCCCAAATGCTGAGACGACCGTCGCGGCGAGCAGAGCAGCCTGGCCGATGGGGCTCAGTTCGACGAAGCAAACCTCGCCGTCAAATTCGTTCAACAGACCCCAGGCCGCCGACAAGGCGACCGTCGTCTTCCCAATACCGCCTGGACCTACGATGGTCAGGAACCGGCCAGCAACAACGGAGCGGCAGATCTCCGCGGTGGCGTCGGCGCGCCCGACGATCAGCGTCGGCAATGGCGGCAAGTTGTAGCGCGGGATTGCGGCTGCTGCCCGGGCTTCGGTCATCTCACGTGAAATCTGTCCGATGAAGGAATAGCCGCGCCCAGGAACATTCGCGAGGTAGCGGTCGCCCTCCTGCTCCAGGAGCTTGCGGAGGTCGTTTATTCTAACTCGCAGGCTGACATCTTCGACGAAGATTCCCGGCCACGCATGGTCGAGAAGGTCCCGTTGGCTGACCACAGCGCCGGCGTTTTCGACCAGGATCGACAGAAGGTCGAACGCGCGGCCGCCGACCTTGAGGGGCTCTTCGTTCTTAGTAAGGAGCCGCTGGGATCGCGAGAGCCTGAACGGCCCGAAAGCGATGATTTCTGCGGTGTTGGACGGTGGCATGGAGATCCCAACGCGTCACGAAATCGAGCCGCGCCCAGCCGGCGCGTGTCAGGCGTTGCTCAGAGAACCAAGCGTAACACTTAATAACAACCACGCCTGCCAGCAATGGATCATGGTGCCTCGTGATCCTTCTCCTGGAAAGAACCCCGATGACCAACATCCTCCCTCTGATCGCCGCTGCAGCTTCACTTTCTGGTCTCATGGCTGTCCCAGCCATGGCTGCGCCGGTGAAGAACATCGTCTTGGTACACGGCGCCTGGGCCGACGGCTCCGGCTGGAAGGGCGTCTACGACATCCTGACCAAGGATGGCTACCACGTGAGCATTGTGGCCAACCCGGACACCGGGATCGCCGACGATGTGTCCGCGACCCAGCGGGTGCTCGACCGCCAGGAAGGCCCGGTTATCCTGGTCGGCCACTCATATGGCGGCTCCGTGATTACAGAAGCGGGTGTCGATCCCAAGGTGGTCGGCCTCGTCTACATCGCGGCGTTCGGGCCGGACGAAGGCGAGACCACCGGTCAGTACCTCCCCAAGGGTCCGCTGCCAGTCACGGTCTCGAAGGACGGCCTCGCCTTCTTCACCCGCGACGCCTTCCTCGGCGGCTTTGCGCCGGACGTCCCGATGGACACGCGCGCCTTCATGTACGCCTCGCAGGTTCCGTTGGCCGTGTCGGTCTTCACCGCGCCAATCGCTCACCCGGCTTGGCGGATGAAGCCGTCCTGGTACCTGGTCTCGTCCAACGATCAGATCATCCCGCCGGACGTCGAGCGGATGTATGCCAAGCGGATGAAGGCGACCACCGAGGAAGTCGCCGGCAGCCACGTGGCCTTCATCTCGCATCCTGACGTCGCCGCGCGACTGATCGAGGACGCCGCCAAAGGCGCCGCACGCCCGGACTGATCCAACGCGAAGGCCGGACGGCCGCAGACGCGACCGTCCGGTTGCTTGAAACCAAACAGTTAGGCCAACCCAGGGCGCCGCGATCTCGCGGCCACGCAAGGAGTCCCCGATGAACGACCTATTGGCTTTCGCCATTGACGCGCACGGCGGGCTCGAGCGCTGGAATAGGTTCACGAAACTCAGCGCCGAGGTTTCGATCGGCGGCGCCATCTGGGACGTCAAACAGCAGCCCGGCCTTCTGACCGACAAGGTCTTCGATGTCTGCACCCACGAACAGCGCCTGACGATCTCTCCATTCTCCGCGCCTTTCCTCCGCAGTGTCTTCGTGCCGGGCCGACTGGTTCTCGAAACACTAGACGGAAAGCCGACCGAGGCTCGCGACGACCCCGAAGCAGGACTCGACCAGGAGGCGCGAGAAGACGCCTGGGATAAATTCGACGTCGCCTTCTTCGCTAGCGAGGCCCTGTGGACCTATCTCACGCTGCCGTTCCTCTATTCCTACCCAGGCTTCGAGAGCGAGGAAGTCGAGCCCTGGCATGAGGACGGTGAGGAGTGGCGGCGCCTGAAAGTGACCTTTCCCGACCACATCGTCTCCCACACCAAGACTCAGGTCACCCATTTCGGTCCCGACGGGCTGATGCGGCGCCACGACTATACGGTCGATATTCTTGGCGGTGCGACGGGCGCAAACTACACGAGCAACTACAAAGACTTCCAAGGCGTCCGAATGCCGACCACGCGGCGCATCTACGCTTACGACGCGGCGATGCAGAAGATGCCTGAACCCCTGCTCGTTTCGCTCGACTTCGGCGTCATCGCCTTCAGCTGATCCGTCGGCGCAGCAAGAATGCGCATGACGGTCGGATTCTGGAAAGCGCTCACAGATGTCCAACGAACCCTTGTTCCGGCCGCTGAGTCTCGGCGCGCTGAGACTACCTAGCCGGATCGTAAAC
>Ga0302279_10003748_pt1 | contig 18593 bp, 18 predicted proteins | sample III_Bog_N3_3_FD_194541 | JGI IMG/M metagenome (GOLD analysis project Ga0302279, IMG submission 194541) | Peat permafrost microbial communities from Stordalen Mire near Abisko, Sweden - III_Bog_N3_3 | ecosystem: Environmental > Terrestrial > Soil > Wetlands > Peat | place: Sweden: Abisko...
CTTTGCGAAAAGTGGGAGGTGGACGTGTCGCGCGAATCGCTTCGCAAGGCCTACTTTTCCGGCAAGGTGGTTTCGCAAAAGGAGCATGATTCCACGGTCAAGCTCCTCTCAATTTTTGCGCAGCATCTGGCAATGTTGAGCAACCAGGTCTTCATCCAGCAGGAGAACGCCGAGCCGCCGGTCATCACCCGGGCGCGCGACTACATTGCCGAGCACCAGACCGAGGAGATCAAGCTCGGTCAGGTCGCCAAGGCCGTGAACATGAGCAGCTATTACTTCTGCAAGATGTTCAAGAAGGTCACCGGCATCAATTTTACCGACTACGTCGCGCGCGTCCGCATTGAGAAATCCAAAAATCTTTTGTTGAACCCCAATTTGCGGATTAGCGAAATCGCCTTTGAAGTCGGCTTCCAGTCGCTGACCCACTTCAACCGCGTGTTCAAGAAAATCCTCGGCCAGTCGCCGACAGAATACCGCTCGCAACTGCTCGCGCACTGACCGCGCCCATGGCCACGCCCAAGGCTCCGGCGAAATCGCGGGTCATTTTTGACTCCACGATTGGCATTGGCTTTGGCCGGCAAATTCCTAATATTCCCGCCAACAACGGGATGAAGGACAACAAAAAACAGTCGAACGCCAAACTCCTGGCCCGCTCCGAATCCGCCGTGCGCGACCGCGAGGAGCGCCTCCGCGCCATCCTCGAAACGGCAGTTGAGGGCATCATCACCATTGACGAGCGCGGCAACATCGAGTCCTTTAACCGTGCGTCCGAGACAATTTTTGGCTATTCGTCCGCTGAAGTTATCGGCAAAAACGTCAGCGTGCTCATGGCCACGCCGCACCGCGAGCAGCACGACGGCTACCTCACAAATTACCGGCACACCGGCCACGCCAAGATCATCGGCATCGGACGCGAGACCTTTGCGCGCAAAAAAGACGGCACCTTGTTCCCGATGGATTTGTCCGTCAGCGAGGTGAAGTTGGGCGACCGGCGGATATTCACCGGTTTCGTCCGCGACATCACGGAGCGCAAGCGGCTGGAAAAAGAAATTTTGGAAATCAGCGAGCGCGAGCAGCGCCGCATCGGCCAGGATTTGCACGACGGTTTGTGTCAGCATCTCGCCGGCGTCGAAATGCTGGCGCAGGTGCTCGCCCAAAAGCTGGCGAAAAAATCCCAGAACGGCTCCGCCCGCGCCGTGGAAATCGCCAAGGCCGTGCGCGAGTCCATCAGCCAGACACGGCTGCTGGCGCGCGGGCTTTCGCCGGTCACGCTGGAGTCGGAAGGCCTGATGTCCGCGCTGGCGGAGCTGGCGCTGAACACGGAAAAAATCTTCCGCGTGCGCTGCACTTTTGATTGTCCCGTAGTCGTGAAGTTCGACGATCACGCGGCGGCGACACACCTGTTCCGCATCGCGCAGGAGGCGGTTTCCAACGCCATCAAGCACGGCAAGGCAAAGAATCTTTCCATCCAGTTGCGCGAGGACGCGAGCCATCTGCGCCTGCGCGTGAACGACGACGGCGTCGGTTTTCTGGAAAATTTTTCCACCAGTTCCGGCATGGGGCTGCGTATCATGCAAAGCCGCATCGGCATGGTCGGCGGCACGGTGACCATCGAACGGCAGCCCGCCGGCGGCACGAGCGTCATTTTCATCGCCCCCAAAATCCGCTGAACCATGGCCGTCAAAAATAAAAGCAAAACTCCCGCCCGGAGCATCCTCATCGTGGACGACCACCCGATGATGCGCACCGGGCTGGCGCAATTGATCGGCAACGAGCCGGACCTGAAGGTCGCCGCCGAGGCCGACACCGCCGGTCAGGCGATCAATCTGGTGGCGAAGCAAAAGTTCGACCTCGCGCTGCTGGATATTTCGCTGCCGGACAAAAACGGGCTGGAGCTCATCAAGGATCTCCGCGCGCTGCGGCCGGAGCTGCCAATCCTAGTTGTCTCGATGCACGACGAGATGATTTACGCGGAACGCGTGTTGCGCGCCGGTGGCCGCGGCTACATCATGAAGCAGGAGGGCGGGCAGAAATTCCTGAAGGCCATCCGGTCGGTGCTGGCCGGTCAGGTTTTTGTCAGTGAAACCATGTCGTCGCGCATCATGGAAATTTTTTCGGGACGGTCGCCGGAACAAACCGGTTTGCCGGTGCAGAAGCTTTCCGACCGCGAGTTTGAGGTCTTGCAACTGGTCGGCTTGGGCGTCGGCACGCGCGCCATCTCGGAACAGCTGCACCTGAGCATCAAGACGGTGGAAGTCCATCGCGCCAATATCAAGGGCAAGCTCGGCCTCAAAAACGCGCCGGAACTCCTCCGCTTTGCCGTGCGCTGGGTGGACGCGCAGGGACCGGCGCAGAAGCCGGACTAGCAGTCGCGGCCGGCCCGGTTCCGGTTTGTCGGGCTTTGCACGGATGGCAATTTCCGGTGATGATTTGCCAAACTGGGTGAAGTCATCACCGCCGTTCACTGGCATTTTCTCTGTAGCAATTAAACAAACACTGCCAATTATTATATGACAACCCTTGCCAACACCGCCACGCAGCTCGAATCTGCCCACGACATCCTGCACCACACCACCCGCCGTCCGCTCGACCCGATCTTCTCCCCCAAGTCCGTCGCCATCATCGGCGCGACGGAAAATCCCGGTAGCGTCGGCCGCACGATTTTGGAGAACATGGTCAAGGGCGGTTTCGCCGGCAAACTATTTCCCGTCAATCCCAAGCGCCCCACCGTGCTGGGGATCAAGGCCTACACCAGCATCACCGAAGTGCCGGAGAAGGCCGACCTCGCCGTCATCATCACGCCGCCGGCGACCGTGCCGGGCATCGTCCGGGATTGCGGCAAGGCGGGCGTGAAAGGTGTCATTATTATTTCAGCCGGTTTCAAGGAGATTGGCCCGGTCGGCGTCGAACTCGAGCGCCAAGTTTTGGAAGAGGCCAACAAGGCCGGCATCCGCATCGTCGGACCGAACTGCCTCGGCGTGATGGTTCCCGGCAATAAGCTCAACGCCACCTTCGCCGCCGACATGGCCAAGCCCGGCAGCGTCGGTTTCATCAGCCAGAGCGGCGCGCTCTGCACCGCGATTCTCGACTGGAGCCTGAAGGAGAATGTCGGTTTCAGTGCGTTCGTTTCGCTCGGCTCGATGCTCGATGTCGGCTGGGGCGATCTCATCAACCATCTCGGTGATGATCCGAACACCAAAAGCATTGTTATTTACATGGAATCCATCGGCGACGCGCGGGCGTTTTTGTCCGCCGCGCGCGAAGTGGCGTTGACCAAACCAATCATTGTCATCAAACCCGGCCGCACCGAGGCCGCCGCCAAGGCCGCCGCGTCGCACACCGGCTCGCTCACCGGCAGCGATGAAGTTTTGCAGGCGGCGTTCCAGCGCGTCGGCGTTTTGCGCGTCGAGGCGATTTCCGAATTGTTCGACATGGCGGAAGTCCTCGGCAAACAGCCGCGCCCGAAAGGCCCGCGCCTGACCATCGTCACCAACGCCGGCGGCCCCAGCGTCATCGCCACCGATATGCTCATCGGCAGCGGCGCGCAGCTCGCCGACCTCACGCCGGAAACCATGGCGGCGTTCAACGCCATTCTCCCGCCCACCTGGAGCCATAATAATCCAGTGGATATTATTGGCGACGCCAAGCCGGAGCTTTACGCCAAGTCCTTGGAAATCGCGTCGAAAGACCCGAACACCGACGGCATCCTCGTCATTCTCACGCCGCAGGCGATGACTGATCCGACCGCGACCGCCGAATGCCTCAAGCCCTACGCGCACATTCCCAATAAGCCGGTGCTCGCGAGCTGGATGGGCGCGGACATCGTCGCCAAGGGCGAAGACATTTTGAATGCCGCGAACATCCCGACCTTCAAGTATCCCGACCGCGCCGCGAAGTCCTTCTATTATATGTGGCGCTACTCGGAAAATCTGCGCCAGCTTTACGAGACGCCCGCGATGCCGCAGGACGACGCCCACGGCGAGATTGACCGCGATCTGGCCGCCGCCATCATCAAAGAAGTCCGCAAGTCCGGGCGCACGCTGCTCACGGAATTTGAATCCAAGAAGCTGCTCGCGGCCTACGGCATCCCGACCGTCGAGACCCACATCGCCACGACCGAGAGCGACGCTGTCAAGCAGGCCGCGCGGCTCGGCTTCCCCGTCGTGCTGAAACTGCATTCCGAGACCATCACGCACAAGACCGATGTGGGCGGTGTTCAATTAAATCTCCGCACCGCCTCCGCCGTGCGCCAGGCTTTCAAGACCATCGAGACTTCCTGCGCCAAGAAGGCCGGCAAGGAACATTTCCAGGGCGTCACCGTCCAGCCGATGATCAAGCTCGACGGCTATGAAATCATCATTGGCAGCAGCGTGGATCCGCAGTTCGGGCCCGTGCTGCTCTTCGGCACCGGCGGCCAGCTCGTCGAGGTTTACAAGGACCGCGCGCTCGGCCTGCCGCCGCTCAACGCCACGCTCGCGCGGCGCATGATGGAACGCACCAAGATTTTCACCGCGCTCCAGGGCGTGCGCGGGCGCAAGGCCAGCAACATCGCCGCGCTCGAACAGATTCTCGTGCGCTTCAGCCAGCTCGTCGTCGAGCAGCCGTGGATCGCCGAGATTGACATCAATCCCCTGCTCGTCTCCGCCGAACGCATCTTCGCCCTCGACGGCCGCGTGGTGCTGCATCCGCTGGACACGCCGGAAGACAAACTGCCCAAGTCCGCCATCCGCCCGTATCCGGTGCAATACGCCACGCCGTGGAAGCTCAAGAACAAGGCGCCGGTCCTCATCCGCCCCATCCGGCCGGAAGACGAGCCGCTGCTGGTGAAATTCCACGAAACCCTGTCCGAGGAGAGCGTCTATAACCGGTATTTCTCCGCGCTGCAACTCTCGCAGCGCGTCACGCACGAGCGCCTCACGCGCATCTGTTTCAACGACTACGACCGCGAGATCGCGCTCGTCGCCGAACTCAAGCCCGTCAAGAAGAGTGAAAAGGCAAAAATCCTCGGCGTCGGCCGGTTGAGCAAACAGCACGCGACGAACGAGGCGGAGTTTGCCATCCTCGTCAGCGACGAATGGCACGGCCAGGGGCTGGGCACGGAACTGCTCCGCCGGCTCATCGCGATTGGCCGCGTGGAAAAGCTCACGAAGATTTCCGGGCAGGTGCTGGCCGACAACCACGCCATGCACCACATCTGCCGCAAGGTCGGCTTCAAGGTGGTGCATGATGAGGACAGCAACCTGTTCACCGCCAGCTACACCTACTGAACCGGGAGAACTTTCCCCACCGATTCCGCCGGCCACCCGCCGGCGGAATCTTTTTTTTGAGGCGCGCGAACCGGCGTGTCCAAATAAAAACGGCGTCCGACAGCGGCCGGACGCCGTTGGATTTTCACCGGCTTACTTCGCCCTGTGGCTCACCGGCTCGCTCCATTCGCTGCGCTGGTTGTTGGAACCCCGCGCACGAGGTGGCCAATGTCAACGGCGTGGCCTGCACGGCGGCGGCGTGCGAGGCGGCGGCCCAGGCGGTCAGCACAGCGGAATCGGCCAGCAACCAGAGCAACACGGATGCGGGCACGGCGCAGGCAAATTATCAGGCGGGCTTCACGGCGGCGCGCAACCGCGCGTCCGGCCTGCTGGCGGAACTCACGCAATTGCTGGACGCCAACGACCCGCGCTGGCTGGCGTTCGGCTTTGAGCTGCCGGGCAATCCGTCCGGCCCGGACGTGCCGGAGAATCTGGTGGTCACGCCGGGCGCGACCGGTTCGCACCTGATCTTCATCCACTGGGGCGATTCCCGGTGCGCGGACGGCTATCGTGTGGTGGTGAAGGATACGACCACCGGCACGACGCTGACGGAACAGTTGACGCAGGACGCGGAGGTGACCGTGGGGAACCTGCCCGGCGGCGCGTCCGTGAACATCGTGGTGAGCGCGCGCAACGCGACGGGCGAAAGCCAGCCGACGGATCCCGTCACGGCGGTCGTGCCGTGACGCCGGCGCAAGCCGGTAATTTCGGAGGAAACAGCACAGCCGGGGCGAGCGATTCGTCCCGGCCTTTTTATTTTGCGGCGGGCGGGTTGTAAATTTGCGGCCGCAGCACGCCGACGAACGGCAGGTTGCGGTGGCGCTCGGCAAAATCCAATCCGTAGCCGACGACAAACAAATCGGGAATCTCGAAGCCGACGTAATCGGCGCGGATTTTTTCCACGCGGCGCGCGGGCTTGTCCAGCAGCACGCAAATTTTTATCCGGCGCGGCCTGAGCGCTTTTAATTTTGGCAGCACGCGGCACAAGGTTTTTCCGGTGTCAAGAATGTCGTCCACCAGCAGCACGTCGCGGCCGCGCACGTCGAGGCGCAGTTCCTTGGTGAAAACGAGGTCGCCGGATTCCGTGCCCGCGCCGTAGCTGGAGACGCCGATGAAATCGAGGCGCAACGGCACATTCAACTGCCGGATGAGGTCGGCCAGAAAAATCACCGTGCCGTTGAGCAGCGAAACCACCACGGTCTCGCGTCCGCGAAAATCGCGCTCAATCTCGCGCGCCAGCGTCCGGATGCGCCGGGCAATCTGCGCGTCGGTGATGAGGATGCGTTGGATTTCCTGACGCCATCCGCCTTTGCTCCGCTTCGGCGCGGCGCGGCGCGGCGAGGATGGCGGATGGCGGACGGAAGCTGGAGCGCGAGGCGGGCGCTTGGCCAGCTTCGATCTTTCCTTTTCCAGCTTCGTTTTCATGCAGCGCGGCCGAGCGCCCGGTTCATTTCCTGCACGAGCCAGCCGGCCTCGGCGGCGCTGGCGAGGCTGTTGGCAACGGTCACGCCGGCCGGCCCGGCGGCCTGGCGAAACCGTTCGGCCACGAGCTGGCTGGCCGGCGACCCGACGGCAGACGGTTTCGCTCGCTCCGCAAAGGCCGCGTCCGCGCCGACGCGCACGAGTTTGATGTCGGTAAAAATGGTGGAACCGCTTTGCATCCCCGTCTTCGTGGCGAACCGGGCGATGTCGCCGGCGTCAAACTGCCGGGTCCGCGAAAAAATCAGCCAGCGGTTGACGGCGATGACCCGCGTCGGATTGACGGTAATCCGGCCGGACTTGAACCAAAGGTTGAAGGTGCCGAAGATCAAAAGCACGCCCACCAAGCCGAACACGATGGGAAACAGCAGCGGCACATGCGCCCGATACATCAGCACCGCCGCGCCGTTAAACACCAGCATGAACACCGTCGTGAAGAATGCCGTGCCGAGGTTGCGCGCGGCGGGAAAATAAAATTCGCGGCCGCCGGGGCTGTCGGTGACTTGGATCCGGGAAGGTTCGGCGGGGCGCGCCACCTCCACGGACGCCGGGGGCATGGTGGCGGGATCGGCAAAGTCAGAGTCGGACATCAGGCCGGACGGCGTGGAGAAAGCGGCGTTGGTGGGAATATTCGGCCCAAGCTTTTGTCGCAACCATTCCGTAAACTCGTTCGCCTTTAATTCATCCGTCCAGTCGGCCAGCTTTTGGGTGGCCGGCTCCGTCCCCGCCAAATGCAGGGTCGGGGCGTAAGTATAGGAAGTGCCGCCCTTGTTGCCGCGATGTTCAATCTTTTCGACAAACAGGCTTTTGATGTCGGCGACGCGCGCGGTGATCCGAGTCTTGCGACCATAGGTCAGCGGCAGTTCCAACGAGCGCGATACCTCGTTGATTAGGAGGTCGTCAATGCCCGAGTTGATTTTCTGCCGTTGCCACCAATAAACCCCAAAGCCGGTTCCGTAAACCGCCGCGAAGGTTGCCAAGACAACCGGTATAGCGGGAGTCATGTTCGTGCTAAAACCGACAATGAAGATGGCAATGAATCCCAATCCGCCGGTCGCGGCCAACCCCCAGCCCAACGCAGGAAACTGCGGCAGCCGAATCCGCGTCACCATGCCGTCGGAGATGATTCGCACACCGCCGGCCGGGGGCCGAAACCAATGTTCCCGCACCCAACCACCGAGCCAGAGCCACAGACCGAACATCACCATGTTGAACGGCGTCATGAAAAGCAGCCCCATGAAATCCTCGCCGGTGACGCCCGGCGACAACAGGGATTCCGTCGGATTGGCCGGGTTGTAAAACACCGGCACAGCGGAACCAAGCGGGTAGGCGTTCACCTGTTGCGAGGCGGTGGCATAGCTCGAAATTTTTATGCCGAACCGAACGCGGTCGCCGGAATATTTCTGGTCGCCCACGACATATGTGTAGGCGATGACGGCGTTGTAACTGATGCCGCCCTTGGACGTGCGATGACTGGTGAGTTCGCTGTGCGTAATGCCACCCGTCACGCTGGGATAATGGGTGGATTCAATCTGCTTGTAGATGCCATGCCCCATGACCCCGTTAAAAGTCAGCACGATGGCGGACCAGAATAACGCGAAAATGAGTAGGAACAGACTGCTCCCTCCACCAGAAGCAACGACACGGGGCGCGGTCGCCGAAGCCGGATTTTGCAACTGACGCAGTCCCCGCGTCACGCTGAACACCACGGAAACAATCATCACCAAAAAAAATCCACCGAACATCAACTGCGGGATATACGAGACGGGATGGCCGCTGGCTTGCGGACCGCGAATGTCCTTAAACATGCCCCAGAAGAAGTTCCCCATGAACGCCACCATCCCCGCCAATACAGCCAGGACGATGAGCACCCGTTTTTTCCGGTCCGGCGGTTCCATAAAAAAGCCCTTACCCCAGAATCGCGTCGAGATGGTCGAGGCAGATCTGCGACCAGGTTTCCATCTGTTCGCGCTTCGCCTTAAGCTCGGCAATGGGAATAAATTCCATTTGCGTGATGACCTGCTCGTTTTTCTTCACCTGCTCCGCCGTGCGGAACAAGACGTGCACCACACCGAAATGAACCTGGCCAACCTCGGTGGAATCGTCATTGATCAAACCGACGGGGCGCGCGTCGAATTCGCCCTGAACCGAAAGCTCCTCGCAGACCTCGCGCTTCACGGCGTCCTGAAAGGCCTGCACGCCGAAGGCGAAGAGCGTGTGGTCCTCGTCGTTGATATGTCCGCCGATGCCGAGGGAGCCTTTGGCGACGAGGCGCTGCTCGCCAGCCTTCTTGCCGCGCACATAATGCAGGATGCTTTTCCCGTCGGTGATGATGACGTAAGGAATAATCTGCTTGAACGCCGGATTGGTCTCGGCGCTGGCGCGGGCGAGGAAGCTGTTGTTTTTCGGATCCAGGATGGCCGGCAGATAGCGTCCGACCTCGGCGTTAAATCCCTGAAAGATTCCCAGCTTTTCAAACAGCGGACGGGGAAACACCAGCACATTTTCGTTTGCAATAGCCATATCGTTTGCAGCATAGCGGAGACAAAAATCAGAAGCCAGAATTTAGAAAAAGAAATCGCCTTGCCTGCGTTCACCAGCCAGCGGTCGGACGCGCGCGGCAATTTTGCGCTTTGAACTTGCCCCGCAAACCCCTATACAAACATGATGCTGCCGACACTTTTAGGCAATGGCGGACCGGTCATCTGGCTGATCCTCATTGCCGCCGCCACCGCCGCCGTCGTGTTCATCGAACGCGCCCTGTTCTGCCACCGCTCGCAGATCAACTCCGCCGAGTTTCTCAACGGCGTCCGCACCGTCATCAAGCGCGGCAACATCGTCGAGGCCATCGCCATCTGCGACGCCACCGCCGGGCCCGTCGCGCGGCTCGTCAAGGCCGCCATCCTCGCGCGCGACCTTGGCCGCGACCGCGTGCGCGAGGCCGTCGAGGAAGCCGGCCTCACCGAAGTGCCGCGCTTGGAGGAGAAATTAAACCTCCTCGCCACCATCGCGCAAATCGCGCCGCTGCTCGGGTTGTTCGGCACGATTGTCGGCTTCATTGATGTCTTCGGGCAGATTGAGCAGGCCGGTTTGTATGCGCACATTGAACTGCTCTCGCACGGCGTCTGGAAGGCGCTCGTCTGCGCCGCCGGCGGCATCGCCGTGGCCATCCCCGCGCACGCCGGATATAATTATCTCGTCAGCCGCGTAAACAAAATCGTCTTGGACATGGAACGCGCCGCCGCCGAGATCGTCAACATCGTCACCGAAAACGGCCACGGCCAATGAAATTCCCGCGCACCGCCCGCATCCTGCGCAACCAGTTCGACGTCGCGCCCTTCGCCGCCGTTTTTTTTGCGCTGCTGATTTTCCTGCTGCTGGCCGCGCTGCTGCCGGTGTCCGGCCTGCGCATGAATTTAACGCCACCGACCGCCGCCGACCTGCCAGGCGTGGACCGGCCCATCGTCGCCCTCGCCGTGGACGCGCAGAACCGCCTGTATTTTGAAAACCAGATTGTCACCGAGGCGGTGCTAAAAACCTCGCTCGCCGCCGCCGTCAAAGGCGCGCACGAACCGCTCACGCTCGTCATACACGCCGACAAGGCCGTGAGCTACGACGAGCTGGCACACCTCGCGCTCCTCGCACGCGCGCCGGAGATCGGCATCACCAACCTGCTGCTCGCCACCCTGCCCCGCCTAGTGGACGCCGCAAACCCGCCATGAACCCCGGCGACGCCGCACCGCATCCGTTCCCGGAACTGCCGCCGGCGGAAAGCTGGGGCTGGAAAAAACTTTGCCTCGTCAGCGCGCTTGTCTTCGCCGCGCAACTGGCCCTGATCTTTCTGCTGGGCGCAAAAAAAATCCCGCCGCCGCGCGTCGTCGCCAACGTCCCCGTCTTTCGTCTCGCCGACAACGCCGGCGACCTCGTCCGGCTCACCGACCCGACGCTGTTTGCGCTGCCGCACGTGGCGGATTTTACCCCCGGCACCTGGACGCGGCCGCCCGCCGTCGCGCCGCCGGCGTTTGGCTACGACGAGCCGCCGGCCTTTCTCCCGCTCAACGCCGCCGACTTGGGCGCGGCGTTCGGCGCGTTCATGCGGACGAACCGGTTGGCCGGCCGGCAGCCTAGCTTCAAGCCGGAACCGCTGCTGGCCGCGCCGCTGGCCACGGTTGAATCCGCGCTGCCGCAAAACTCCTTCTGGCGGCTCACCGGCCAACTCGCCACCCGGAAAATCCTGACCAGTTTTACCGCGCCCACCGTGGCCTGGAACGACGTGCCGGCACCGAGCCGCGTGCAACTGCTCGTGGCTGCCGACGGCCAGGTCCTGTCCGCCGTGCTGCTGGCAACCAGCGGCGACGATGCCGCCGACCAGACGGCACTGATGCTGGCGCGCACCCTGCGGTTCCGGCCGGCGGCGCAGGCGATGTTCGGGGAAATCATTTTTAACTGGCACGCCGTGCCGGCCGCCACGCCATGAACATCGCGTCCCTCCTGATCCTTTATGTCGCGACGGCGCTGGGGGCGCTCTGCGTGGTGGGGATATTTTCCGAGCTGCAACGCCGCCGCTTCGGCCCGGCGCATCCCGAGGACCGCGTGTTCCGCTGCGCCAAATGCGGCCTCGTCTATACCGACGACGCCGACGTGGAGCGCTCCCGTTGCACCCAATGCGGCAAGCTCAACACCCCGGTGGTGTTTTAATTTCCGGTCTTCAATTCCACCACGTCGTGCGGGACGGCTTCGCGCTGGCCGGCGGGGCTGACGCGGATGTAGCGCGCCTTGGCCCGGAGCGATACCAAATCTTTCGCGCCCAGATAACCCATGCCGCTCTGGATGCCACCGATGAGCGTGGCGAGCACGCGGTCCACCGAGCCGCAGACTTCCTTAAGCGCCTCGATGCCTTCGGCGGCGACCTTGCGGGTGGCGTCGGCCTTCTCGTGGCCGTAGCGCGCCGCGCTGCCGGATTTCATCGCCGCCAGGCTGCCCATGCCGCGATAGTGCTTATACATTTTGCCGCTGATCTCCACGACGTCGCCCGGCGCCTCGGTGCAGCCGGCAAAAATGCCGCCGCAAATGACCGCCTGCGCGAGCGTCAGCGCCTTCACGATGTCGCCGGATTTGGTGATGCCGCCGTCGGCGAGGATGGAAACTTTTTTCTTTTTGGCGGCGAGCGAACAGACGTAAAGCGCCGTCATCTGCGGAATGCCCACGCCGGCAACAATGCGCGTGGTGCAGATGGAACCGGGCCCCTGCCCCACTTTGATGGCGTTCGCGCCGCAGTCGGCGAGATATTCCACGCCCGCCGCGCTGGTGACGTTGCCGGCAATAATGGGTAATTTCGGAAACGCGTCGCGCAGGACTTTCACCGTGTCGCCCACGCCCTGGCTGTGGCCGTGCGCGGTGGAAACGGCGACAACATCCACGCCGCGTTCGACGAGGCCGCTGACGTGTTCGAGAATGCGTTTTTTGTCCAGTTCGCCGAAGGCGTTGCGCGTGGCGGAGACGGCCGCACCGCAGACGAGGCGGAACTGCGCGTCGCGCGCGGGCTTGAACTGCGCCTTGCGCTCCAGCGTAATGCGCTCGACATCGCTCATAGTGATGAGGCCATGCAGATGATCGGCGTCGTCCACCACAAGCAGCTTGTGGATGCCCAGATGCTCGGTGAAAAACTTGTCGGCGCGGGCGATGGGATCTTTGCCGAGCTCTTTCTTGGTGATGGTGTGAACCGCCTTGCGCGGCGTGAGCGCCTCGATGACTTTCTTCGTGGCGTAACGCGGCTTGACAACATGGCCGGACAACAGGCCGAGCAGCGTGCCTTTTTCATCCACCACGGGAAAGGTGCTGAAGCCGAATTTCTTTTCCTCAATCAGCGCGAGCACGTCGCCGATGAGCTGGTCGGGCGCGATCTTGATCGGATCTTGGATCAATCCCTGGACGTGATACTTGACGCGGCTCACCTGCGAGAGCTGCTCACGCTCGGGCATGTTGTAATGGATGAGGCCGAGGCCGCCGTTGAGCGCCATGGCGATGGCCATGCGCGATTCGGTGACGGTGTCCATGTCGGCGGAGATGGCGGGGATGTTGAGTTGCAGGCCGTCCGCGAGCGTGGTGTCGAGCTGGGTGTTGCGCGGAAGGATGTCCGAGTAAAGCGTCGCCAGTGTGATGTCGTCGTAGGTGAGGCCGATCTTGCTGTTCGCGGCGAAAAAGGAATCCGCCTTTTGATAGAACGTGTCGTCGGGATGAGAATTGCGCGTCGCTGCCATGTCAGAAAATGCCTGCGGGACGGCGGGTTTGGCAAGAAAAATTCCGCAGCTTCAGTCGGCCAGCCCGGTGTTCACCTCAATCTCGTCGTAACGGTTGTGGCGGTAGATGGCGATGGAAACCAACCAGCTCACCACAAAAATGCCGATGATGACCAGGCCGATGACACCAAAATTACCGTTGAGGAGGCCAATCAGATCCCAGATCGCGCCGTGGATTTTAAACTGGCCGCCAATCAGCCCCAGCACTTCGATGCCGCCGACCAGCAACGCCACCAGGACCGAGACAAACGTGATGGTCAGGTTGTAGTAGAGCTTGCGGATCGGCTTGACGAACGCCCAGCCATACGCCCCGAGCATCAGAATGCTGTCGGTCGTGTCCACCAGCGCCATGCCAGCCATGAACAGGGTCGGAAAAACGAGGATGGCCCAGCCAGAAAGGCCGTTGGTGGCCTCCGTCGCCGAGATGCCGAGCAAGCCCACCTCCGTGGCGGTGTCGAAACCGAGGCCGAACAGAAAACCAACCGGATACATCTGCCAGCTGTGTTCAATCAGCCGGAACAGGTTCCGGAATACGCGCCCGAAAAACCCGCGCTGGCCGAGCAGCAAATCCAGGTCTTCATCCACGAACTTGCCGCCGCGCTTGACGTGCTGGAACGTGCGGAAAACCGAAACGAGAATGAGGAGGTTGGCGGCGGCGATGGCGAGCAGGAAAAATGCGGAGACGCCGGTGCCGATGATGCCCCCGACGGCCTCAAACGAATTAAACCGGTTCTTGAGGGCGACGGAAGTCAGGGCAATCACGGCCGACAAACCAAAAACGACGGTGGAATGGCCGAGGGAAAAAAAGAAGCCGACGCCGACCGGCCGCTTGCCCTGCTGCATCAGCTTGCGCGTCACATTATCAATCGCCGCAATGTGGTCGGCGTCCACGGCGTGCCGGAGGCCAAAGGCGTAGGCCAGCAGCGCCGTGCCGAGCAGCACCGGATGGCTGTGAAAGGCGACCAGCGCCCAGAGCCATGCCCCGACATTCACGCCGACCAGCAGCGCATACATGGCGACCACCCGGCCCCGCACGCCGGGCGGAATGAAGGGGATGTGCATGACTGATTTTCCTGTCTGGGCCGCAATCGCGCAACCTAAATCTTCATACGTCTCTTGCCATTCGTAACACCAATTTTGCCGGCCGCAAGCGGGTTGACGCGGCCGGCGGCTTTGCTACCGTCTTGCCAGCGCATGAAAAAACAAACCGCCACCCGCTTCACTGTTTCGCTGCCCCCGGCCCTGCTCGACCAACTCGACGAGATGACCGGCGAAAAGGGCTACGACAATCGCTCGCTCGCCGTCGCGGACATGATCCGCGCCCAGCTCATCGAGCACCGCCAGAAGTCCGACTCCGGCGAAATCGCCGGCACCATCACGCTGGTCTATGACCATCACAAGCCGCATTTGCAGGCGAGCCTCACGGACATCCAGCATGACCACCACGACGCGATTTTATCCACCGTCCACGTCCATCTGGATCACCACAACTGCCTAGAAGTTTTGATCGTGCGCGGCAAAGCCAGCATAATCCGCAAGATTGCCGACGAACTCATCGCCGCCAAGGGCGTGAAGCACGGCAAGCTCACCGTGACCACGACGGGAAAAGATCTGCCGTCGTAAAATAAAAACGCGGCGTCCCGAAAGACGCCGCGTTGCAATTGCCAAATAGTGTCCGCGTCAGTCCGCGTAGCCCGTCGGATGCTTCAGATGCCACGCCCAGGCCGTCTTCACGATGTCTTCGAGCTTGGGATATTGCGGTTTCCAGCCAAGTTCGGTATAGGCCTTGTTCGCGGCGGCCACGAGCCGGGGCGGATCGCCGGGACGGCGCGGCTTTTCCACCGCCGGGATTTTCTTGCCGGTGATTTTTTCGCACATCGAGATGACTTCCTTCACCGAATAGCCGTCGCCGTTGCCGAGGTTGAAAAAACCGCTCTTGCCCGGTTGCAGGCCGAGGATGTGCGCCTGCGCCAAATCCTTGATGTGGATGTAATCGCGGATGCAGGTGCCGTCCGGCGTCGGATAATCCGTGCCGTAAATTTCCACCTGCGGCTTCTGGCCGAGCGCGACGAACAGCACGTTCGGGATCAGGTGCGACTCGATGCGGTGGTGCTCGCCGAATTTTTCACTCGCGCCGGCGGCGTTGAAATACCGGAACGCGATGAACTCCAGCTTGTAAATCTGCTGATACCAAATGAGCGCCTTCTCGAACATCAGCTTGGATTCGCCGTAGGGATTGATGGGACTCTGCGGCAGGTCTTCCGTCATCGGCACACGGTCGGGCGGGCCGTAGGTGGCGCACGTCGAGCTGAAGACGAATTTCTTCACGCCACATTCCACGGCGGCGTCGGCGAGCTTGAGCGCGTTGACGAAATTGTTGTGGAAATACTTTTTCGGATTCGTCATGGATTCGCCGACGAGCGCGAATGCGGCGAAATGCAAAATGGCGTCGGGCATCACCGACTTGACGGCGGCGAGGATGTTCCCCTCCTCTTCCGGCTTGGCGAAAATGAATTTCGCGCGCGGATCCACGGCGGAACGATGGCCTTCCGTGAGGTTGTCATAGACCGTGACCTGATGGCCGGCGTTGAGGAGTTCTTCCGTGCAGACGGAACCGATATAACCGGCGCCGCCGGTGACAAAGACGTTCATGCCGACAGTGTAGAAAATTTCCGCGCCGGTGAAAGTTCAAAAGCGAAAAAGCCGCCGCGCGCCCGGAGACGCGACGACGGCCTGAAAGCCAGCGGCGGAATTTAGAACCAGCCTTTTTTGCCGGTGATGTAGGTGGCGACAAAAGCCTCGTCGCTCTTGGTCAGGTAGATGATGCCTTCGATCAGCCCGATGACGCCGCCAACGCCGCACGTCAGGACGCCGATGATCAGCTGGATGATGCCTTCCTTGGTGTAGCCAAGGTAGAACTTATGGATGCCCAGGCCGCCCAGCAAAATGCCAAAGATGCCGGCCACGATTTTCTTTTCTGCTCCCGGAGGTTTGTCGCTCATATTTTTTGTTTTTAGGTTGTTCCAACGCCGCTGGTTTAATGATTTTTTCCAAATCCGTCAACGCGATTTATTCGCGGGTCAAAATCATCCGCCGGCAAATTGCGGATGCGCTGAAAGTTTTTCCCGCGACTCGGCGCTCAACGGCGCGATGCGATAGACCGGCTCCACCATCGGCTCGGCGCTGTGCGAACGGCGGGCGCGTTCCAGCCAGCGGGCGTTGAGCGGCTCGGCAATCAAGCTCAAATCGTTCGCAGCAATGGTCGTTTCCTCTTTCTCGCCGGTCGCGTGGCCGACGCCGACAAAAAATCCGGCGAGCAGCAGCGTCACGCGCAGAATCGTGCTGCGCGAATACGTCGGCAGCGCGCACGGTCGCTGCGGATCGAGCCGTTGGAACAGGTTTGTGAACAGCGGCAGCGTCCACATCGCCGGATTGCGCGCGGGCGAATAGGCGTCGAACAAGATCGCGTGTGGCGCGCGTTGGGGTTCAAGCTTCAGCTTGTCCAGCCCCGACACGCTAAAGCGTGAACTCCAACTTTGAAGGAGCGTTGGGAAATCGCCCAGGTGAAATTCCCAGTCCACCGTCTGCGCGCCGTCTTGAAACGTCACGCGATGTCCGCGGATAAATTCTTCCAGATGATTTTCATAGCCGCCGAAGTAGCCAAGTTCGGCGGTGTGTTTCAAGGCAAATTTCAAAGGCTCCAACGTGTGATCGAAACTCATGAGCCGGATCCGGCACGCGAGGTCGCGCGTGGCGCGCAGGACGGCGAGCGGATTGGCCGCCGCGCCGAGGCCGACATCCCAGATGACAAATTCGCCGGCGTGATTTTGCAGCCGCTCGCGCAGCCGGAGCTGGTTGACGTAGAGCGCCTGCGCCTCGGCCACCGGCCCGACGACGGGATGAAACGTCTCGGCATCCGCCAGCGAACGCACGGAGCAGATGCCGTTGTTCAGGCGGACGAGCTGGTAACCGGAGTCGGTATGCACGATTCAGTCTTGCGGAAGCGCGAGGCGGCGAAAAGGAAAACCGGCGACTGCTCGCGCAATCGCCGGTCAAGTAATTTACATGGTGGCCGTCCGCAAGGACTCAAAGCTGCGCCATTGCCTTGTCGAGCGCGGCGTAGAGCTGGTTCATCGTGGCCTCGGTCTCGTCGCCCATGTTCGAGAGGCGGAAGGTCGTGCCCTTGATTTTGCCGTAGCCGCCGTCAATCAGGAAACCCTGATCCTTGACGAGCTTCTGCAATTTCGCCACGTCCACCGTGCGGCCGCCTGGACGCGCGCCGTTGCTGACGCAGGTGAGCGTGACGGATTCAAAACCTTTTTCCGGGAACAAATTAAATCCGTGCTTCGCCGCCCAGTCGCGCGTGAGCTGGTTGGTTTTCTTGTGGCGGGCAAAACGCGCGTCCAAACCTTCGGCGAAGAAATCATCCAGCTTGGACGACAGCGCAAAGACGTGGCCGATGCTCGGCGTGCTGGGCGTCATGCTTTGCTCGGCGTTCTTCTGAAACTCCACGAAGTCGAAATAATAGCCGCGATCCTTGGCCGTCGCCGCTTTCGCCAGCGCGGCGGGCGACGCGGCGAACACCGCGAGTCCCGGCGGCAGCGCAAACGCCTTCTGCGTGCCGGCGAGCAGCACGTCAATGCCCAGCTCGTCAAACTTGATCGGCAGCGCGGTGAGCGAGCTGACGGCGTCCACGATGAACATCACGTCGGGATATTTTTTCTTGAGCGCCGCGATTTCCGCGACCGGACTCATCACACCGGTGGAGGTTTCGTTGTGAATCAAAGTGAGCGCGTCAAATTCGCCGGTGGCGAGCTTCTTGTCAATCGCCTCGGCGCGGATCGGGGAACCCCATTCGACTTGCAGCGCCTCGGCCTGCTTGCCGCACTTCTTGGAGACATCAAACCATTTGTCCGAGAATGCGCCGCACATGCAATTCAGGACTTTTTTCTGGACGAGATTGCGCACGGCGCCTTCCATCACGCCCCACGCGGACGAGGTGGAAAGATATACGAGTTGCTTCGTGTAAAAAAGCTGCTGGAGCTGCGGCTGGATTTTCGCGTAGAGGTCTTTGAAGCCCTGGCCGCGATGGCCGATCATCGGCGAGCAAAACGCCTTGAAGGTTTTCTCACTGACTTCGACGGGTCCGGGGATGTGCAATTTGACGTGTGCCATAAAGGTCGTGAAATTTTTCACAAGCCGAGGCAAATGGCAAGAAAACTTTGACCGCAAATGAAGGCGGAAATTATTTTTTGACGTAGCCGTTGGCGCGAAACCACGCCACGGCGTCGGCGAAGGCCTGTTCCGGCGGCGATTGCGGCAGGCCCAGCTCGCGGATCGCCTTGTCAGGATTGAACCACATCTTGTATTTCGCCATCCTCACGCCGGCCAGCGGCGCGCGCGGCGGTTTGCCGGTGACGAAGGAGAGCATTTCGTTCGCCTCAGCCACGCGCAGCGCGAGCCAGTGGGGAATCTTGGTCTTGGGCGCGGGAATGCCGGTGATTTTTTC
>Ga0302279_10003754_pt1 | contig 18568 bp, 15 predicted proteins | sample III_Bog_N3_3_FD_194541 | JGI IMG/M metagenome (GOLD analysis project Ga0302279, IMG submission 194541) | Peat permafrost microbial communities from Stordalen Mire near Abisko, Sweden - III_Bog_N3_3 | ecosystem: Environmental > Terrestrial > Soil > Wetlands > Peat | place: Sweden: Abisko...
TCGTGGCCGCCACCTATCTCGGCCGCGACCAACTCACCCCCGCGGCGCAGGTGGCGCTCCGCGACTCCTGGCGCCACGTGATGCAGATGCGGGGAGACACCGAGAACCACTTTGCGATGTACTACGCCTCGCTCTACCTGATCTCCCAGTTCTATCCGCACGAGCCGGGCGCCACCTGGTACACGGGCCGGAGCTCGGAGGAGAGCCTGGCCGAGTCGCGCGACTACCTCATCCACTGGATGGACCTCACGACCACGATCGGCCAGGGCGAGTTCAACCCGACCGGCTATATCACCGAATATGCCATCCCCATGCTGTACCTGGCGACCTGGGCGCAGGACCCCGCCATGCGCCAGCGCGCGCACCTGACGCTCGACTGGCTCTTTGCCGACCTGGCGGCGCACACCCTGAACGGCGAGCTCAGCGCGCCGAACGCGCGCACGACCGACACCGCGGTGCTCGAGCATTCCAACGACAAATCCGCGTTCTACGGCTGGCTGCTCTTCGGCAACATCCCGCCGATCTCCTTCCTCGACGGCTTCGGCGTCTATTTTTCCGCGGCGGCGAAGAACTACGAGCTGCCCGAGGTGATCTACCGCATCGCGGTCGACCGCACCGGCGACTACGTGCAGCGGGACCTCAAGCGGACGCGGCGCCGCTGGCGCAACAGCGACGTGCTGATGGCCCCGATCTACAAGACCACCTACATGCGGCGCGACTATGTCGTCGGCTCCTACCAGGGCGGCATGGCCGACCCGATCCAGACCCACGTCTGGGACGTCACCTGGGCGGTGCCCGATCCGCGCGGTGTCCACAACACGATGTTCTCGATGCACCCCACCTCGTCGGCCTACGACATGCAGACCTACGACGCCGAACTGCCCGGCGGGCTGGTCAAGCGGGTGACGCAGCAGCTCAAGCCCCTCTATGATTCGCCGGACAAGTTTCTCGGCGGCTCCCGCTTCGAGCGGGTGTTCCAGGATCTCGACACGATCGTCGCGCTCTACGCCATCCCGCCGGGGACGCGCTTCCCCCACATCAACGGCTTCTTCTCGAAGGACCTGGTCCACCTGACCGAGGACAAGTCCGGCTGGATCTTCGCCCAGGGCGGGCGCGCCTACCTGGCCTACCGGCCGCTCGCATCCTACACCTGGGTGCCGGCGGGCAAGGGGGACCGGCGGCTCTACAGCCCGCACCTGCACAATGGGACGATCCTGCAAGCCGCCAGCGTGGATGAGTTCCCGGACTTCGCCGCGTTCCAGGCGGCGATCAAGGCCCTGCCGCTGGAGTTTGCGCTCGATCCCGTGCCCACCGTCAGGCTGCGCACCCTGCGCGGGAAGAACGTCGTGTTCACCTACGGGCAGGCCCCGGTGGTGGACGGCGTCCCCGTGGATTACTCGAAGTGGAAGCTGTTTGAGGGGCCCTATCTCAACGCGGAGAAGGGATCGCGCGTGCTCACCATCACCCACGGCCCGCTCCGGCGGGTGCTGGATTTCAACACCCTGACGATCAGCGACAGCGTGCAGGACGGTCCGGGGGTGGGGGAGGCGCCTTGACGGAATTCGAGCACGCGCTGGAGCTGCTGCTGCTGATCGCCGCGCTTAGCGTCGTCGGGCGCTGGCTGCCGTGGCCCCAGCTCATCACCTACCTGCTGGGCGGCGTCGGTGCCGCGCTGCTTCCCGGCTTCCCCCGGCTCAGGCTCGAGCCGGAATTTTTTTTCCTGTGCTTTCTGCCGCCGCTGCTCTTCTCCGACGGCTGGCTCATGCCCCTGCGCGAGTTCGTGCGCGCCCGGCGCCCGATCCTGATCCTGGCGATCGGGCTGGTCGCGTTCACCACCGCGGCCGTCGGGTTGGTCGCGCACTGGCTGGTGCCCGGCCTGCCGCTGGCGATGGCCTTCGCTCTCGGCGCCATCGTCTCGCCGACCGACGCGGTGGCGGTCAACGCCGTGACCGAGCGCCTGCGGGTGCCGGCCCGGCTGACCACCATTCTCAACGGCGAGAGCCTGATGAACGACGCCACCGGCCTGGTCGCCTTCAAGTTCGCCCTCGCCGCCGTGGTCGCCGGCAGCTTTTCGCTGCGGCGGATGACCATTGAGTTTGCCGTGCTGGCCGCCGGGGGCTTCGCCGCCGGCCTCGCCGTGGGCTATGCGGTCGGGCGGCTCCGCGACCTTCTCCAGCGCCTGCATGCCAGCGACACGCTGATTGAGACCACGCTGTCCCTCATGACCCCCTATGCGGCTTATCTGGCGGCCGAGCGGCTGGGGGTGTCGGGGGTCCTTGCGGTCGTGGCCGCGGGGCTTTACAGCGGTTGGCGCGATCCGGTCCGGATGGATGCGGCGACCCGGCAGACCGCCTACGAGGTGTGGGAGCTGCTCCTGTTCTGGCTCAACGGCGTCGCCTTTGTCCTGCTCGGCCTGCAGTTTCCCCGGCTGCTGGCCGCGGTGCTGGGCGTGTACACGATCCCGCACCTCCTGGGCCTGACCCTGGCGGTCGCCGGCGCCGCGATTGGGGCGCGCCTGCTGTGGATGGTGCCCTCGATCTTCCTGCCCACTCTCGTCTCGGGCCCGTGCGCCAAGTCGGACCGGCTGTCGGTGCCGGGCCTGCTGGTCGTCGGCTGGGCCGGCATGCGCGGCACCGTCACGCTGGCGGCGGCGCTCTCCATCCCGTTGCTGCTGCCCGACGGCGCGGCATTTCCGGGACGGGACATCGTCATCTTTCTGGCCTTCGGGGTCATCGCCGTGACCCTGCTGGTGCAGGGCACGACCCTCGAGGCGCTGATTCACCGGATGGGCCTGCGCGAGGACGAGAGCCGGCCGAAGGAGGAGCGGCTGGCGCGCATGACGGCGGTGGACGCCGGCCTGCGGACCCTGCGGTCGATGGAACCATCGGCCGAAACTCCGGACCAGAGAACGGCCCTGGGGCACGTGATCGCCGAGTATGAGCAGCGGCTCGCCGTCCTGACCGCCGAGGGCGAGACGCGGAAGAGCGCCAGCCGGCGGCGGAGCGCCAGCCACCGCTACCGCACGGCGGCGCTCCAGGCGGAGCGCCGGGCGCTGGACGCCCTGTGGCGCAGCGGCGCCATCATCGACGAGGTGCACCGCCCGCTCCAGCAGCTGCTCGACCACGAGGAGTCGCTGCTCCTCGGCTCGACACCGGCGGCGGAAGAGTGAAATATCCCGGCCCTTTTATGAGCAAAGAAAAATTCCGTGTAGGCATCATCGGCGCGGGCAGCATCGCCCAGGCCGTGCACATCCCGGGCTGGAAGGCCCTGCCCGACGTCGAGATCGTCGCGGTCGCCGACCTCAACGAGGCGACCGCGCGCCAGGCGGCGGCGGCGGCCGGCGCGGCGCACGTCTTCACCGACTACCGCGAACTGCTCAAGCTGGGGCTCGACGCCGTCGATGTCTGCACGCCGAACCGGGTGCACACGCCCGTGGTGCTGGCCGCGCTGGGCCGCGGGTGCCACGTGCTCTGCGAGAAGCCGCTGGCGGTCACCACCGCGGAGGTGCGCCGGATGGGGGAACTCGCGGACAAAAAGCGGCGCCTCCTGATGACCGGCCAGAACAACCGGTACCGCGCGGAGTCGTATGCGGTCAAGGCCTGGGCCGCCGCGGGCAACCTCGGCGCCGTCTACCACGCGCGGGTCCGCGCCACCCGCCGCGCCTGGCTGCCGACCCGACCCGGCTTCATCGACGACAAGCTCTCCGGCGGCGGTCCGTGCATGGACATCGGGGTCCACGCGCTCGACGCCGCGCTCTGGATCATGGGATTTCCCAAGCCGGTCCGGGTGAGCGGCACGACCAAGGTCAACTTTGCCCACGGCCGCAAGATCCCCGGCAAGTGGGGGGATTGGGACCGGAAGATGTACTCGGTCGAGGACTTCGCCGCCGGGTTCGTGCATTTTGCCAACGGCGCCACCCTGGCCCTGGAGGCCTCCTGGCTCGGCCACCAGACCGAGGACGAGGATTTCAGCTTCCAGCTCTTCGGGACCGAGGCCAGCGTCAAGTGGCCCTCCGCGGAGTTCTCGAGCGTGGCTGCGGGGGTGTTCGTCGACGGCAAGCTTTCCTATCCGCGGCGGATCGAGGCCACCCATGCCGAGGAGATCGCGCTCTTTTATCGCGCGATCCAGTCCGGCCAGCCCTCGCCCGTGCCGTGGACCGAGACGATCCACGTGATCGCGATCCTGGAGGCCGTGTACCGGTCGCAGCAGCTCGGCCGCGAGATCGTCCTGAAATGAGCGCGCCGCGCATCGCCTTCCTCTCCACCGCCCACGTCCACACCCGGGGCTTCATCGACAATTTCCTGAAGGCCGCCGACGGCCGGACGGTGGGGGCGGTCTGGGACGACGTGCCCGACCGCGGCCGGCGCTATGCCGCGATGGCCGGCGCGCCCTTCGTGCCCGACCTCGCCGCGGTCATCGCCGACCCGTCGATCGACGGCTTCATCATCACCGCCGAGAACACCCGGCACCTTCCGCTGCTGCGCCAGGCGCTGCCGGCCGGCAAGCCGGTGTTCTGCGAGAAGCCGCTGGTGACGAACGGGGTCGAGCTGGCGGAGGTGCAGGGGCTGCTCGCGCGGCACCCGGCGCCGCTGTTCTGCGGCTACTTCCACCCCTTTGGCGCGGCGATCCAGGCGGCGGCCGCGCTCGTGCAGGCCGGCGCCTTCGGCCGGATCACCCGCGTGCGCTATCGCAACGCCCACCATGCGGCCTACGGGCGCTGGTTCGACAATCCGGATCTCGCCTGGTTCCACGATCCGGCCCTGGCCGGCGGCGGCGCCTTCATGGACATGGGCACCCACGCGATCCACGCGCTCCTGACGCTGTTCGGGCCGGTCCGCGAGGTCTTCGCCGTCATCGGCAATCACTCCGGGATTTATCCGGCCTGTGACGACAACGGGATCGCCCTGCTCAAGTTCTCCAGCGGGGTCCTCGGGACGGTGGAGGCGGCGTGGACGCAGACCGGCGGCATCGGTGGCCTGGAGATCACCGGGTCCGAGCGTTCGCTCTGGAACACCGCCGAGGGCTACGTGACCGGCGCGCCGGGCAAGCCGGCGGAGCCGCTGGCGCCGGCCGCGGAGCGGCCGACGCGGGTCGATCGCCTGGTCGCCGTGATCCAGGGGGAGGTGCCCGCTGCCGAGCTGCAGGCCGATCTCGCGGCTTGTATCGGCGCGGTAAGTGTCATGGAATCGGCCTACGCCTCGTCGCAGAGCGGCCGCTGGATGGCCGTTGGCACGGGGGCGCATAACCCCGATTGGAAAGGCACCCCATGAACGTCCTGACAAACGACCAGATAAAGGCATTCAACCGCGACGGCTACCTGCTCGTGCGCGGGCTGTTCAACGCGGAGGAGATCACCCTGCTGGGTCGCGCCAGCCGCGAGGACAAGGCGATGGATCTCTCGGCTGCCGCCGTGGACGACGGCAAGGGGCATCCGGTGCGCCTCTCGGCCTGGAATCACCCCGGCGATGGCATCTACGGGATGTTCGCCCGGTGCCGCCGGGTGGTGGACGCGGTCGAGCAGCTGCTCGACGACGAGGTCTATCATTACCACTCGAAGATGATCCTCAAGGACGCCCGCACCGGCGGGGCCTGGGCGTGGCATCAGGACTACGGTTACTGGTACCAGAACGGCTGCCTCTTTCCGGACATGGTGAGCGTCATGATGGCGGTCGACCGCGCGACCAAGCTCAACGGGTGCCTGCAGGTGCTCCGGGGCTCGCACAAGCTCGGCCGGGTCAATCACATCCTCTCCGGCGAGCAGGCGGGCGCCGACCTCGAGCGGGTGGAGGAAGCGGTGGCCCGCCTCGACCTCGTGTACTGCGAGATGGAGCCCGGCGACGCGCTCTTCTTCCACTGCAACACGCTGCACCGCTCCGCCCAGAACAACTCCGAGTTTCCGCGGTGGTCGCTCATCAGCTGCTACAACGCGAAGCACAACAACCCCTACAAGGAGTCGCACCACCCGCGCTACACGCCGCTCGCCAAGGTGGACGACAGCGAGGTCCTGCGCGTCGCCCGCGACCGCTTCGCCCACAACCGCACCGGCGGGGTGGATTTCGTCGACTTCAAGAAGATCGACGCGAGCGCCAAGAGCCTGGCGGAAAAGTGAAAAAGTAGCGCAGGCGAGACGCCTGCGCTACTTTATTTTCCCCCGGATCCAGAACCCCTCGATCTCCTCCAGGGTCTTCCCCTTGGTCTCGGGCAGGAAGCGCCAGGTGAAGAGCGCTTGCGCCAGGCACATCGCGGCGAGGAAGCCGAAGGTCGTGGCATTGCCCATCCGGGTGACCGCGAGCGGGAAAAAGAGGACGACCGAGGCGTTGGCGAGCCACTGGGTCAGGACCGGCAGCGTCATGGCCTCGCCCCGGATCCGATTGGGGAAGATCTCCGGCATCAGAGTCCAGAAGACCGGGCCAATGCATGACGTGAAAAAGGCCAGGTAGACCAGGATCATGACCAGCACCTTCGTCCCGGTGAACTGGCCGGCGAGCGCGACGGCGACCAGGCCCGCCAGGGCGGCGGCCATGCCGAAGGACCCGACGATGTAGCACGGCTTGCGGCCGAAGCGGTCGATGATCGCAAAGGCGGACACCGTGAAGATGACATTGATGATCCCGATGATGAACGTCGAGAAGAGGGCGGCGTCGATCCTCCACCCAGCCGACAGGAAGATCCGGGGGGCGTAGTCGACGATCGTGTTGATGCCCGACGCCTGCACGAGGATGGCGAGGACGAAGCTCACGGCCAGCGCCCGGCGGATCCCCGGCTGCAGCAGTTCGCCCCAGGCGGCGCGCTGGCCGGTCAGGCTGGCGCTGATCTCCTCGAGTTCGGCGTCCGCGCTCTCCGGTCCCCCGATGCGGGCGAGGATCGCCAGCGCCTCGGCCGGGCGTCCGATCTTGACCAGGTACCGGGGGGTCTCGGGCGCCCGGAACACGAGGAGAAAGAAGGCGATGGAGGGAATCGCCCCGGAGATGAACATCCACCGCCAATTCCAGTCTCCGGCGTCGCGCAGGACGTAGTTGATGCAGTAGGAGACCAGCACCCCGATCACGATCGACAGCTGGTAGAGCGTCCCCATCCGGCCGCGAACGTTGGCCGGGGACACCTCCGAGACGTACATCGGCGCCAGGATGGAGACCCCGCCGACCGCCAGGCCGCCCAGGCAGCGGGCGACAATGAAAATCCTGAAGCTGCCGGCGGTGCCGGTCGCGACCGAGGTCAGCACGAACAGGACGGCGACCCACAGCAGCGGGGCGCGCCGGCCGAATTTGTCCGCCAGGCCGCCCATCACCGCCGAGCCCGCGACGCAGCCGAAGAGGAGGGAGCTGAACGCCCAGCCCAGCTCGAGCGGGTCGAGCGAGAAGTGCTTTTCGATGAACGGGCCCGCCCCGGTTATGATTGCGGCGTCGAAGCCGAACAGCAGCCCGCCAAGGGCCGCCGTGCCGCCGAGAAATAACAGGTAGGGGAGGTTGGTCTTGCCGGGGGGTGGGGGTAGGTCCACGGGGGATGTTTTTTGGGGTTCATGATCGCGGGGTGCGAAGGGGTCAAGGGGACGACGCTTCCTCCAGTTCGCGGAGCCTCGGTCCGTACCGTTCCCCCACGCGGCTGCCGGTCGTGAAGATAACCCAGCCGAAACCGACGAGGGCGACCAGCATGACGGCGAAGCCCCAGAAGTGGTGCGACTCGAAGCGCTCGATCGACCTAAGGTAGCTGCAGAGCGCGAGCAGGGCCGCCACCACGATGACCGCATCGACGCTCGCGCGCTGCCAGTAGCTGCCGCCGAGGTGCAGCCACATGCCGAACTCATCGAAGGTGAGCGCCATCGCCACCCCGTAGACGAGCGCGGTGACTTCGGCGGCGCGGCCCACCGGCCGCCGGAACACGCCGTACCCGCCCACCGCCGCGAGCAGGAAGATGCCGTAATTCAGGTGATGCACGTGGGTCCCGTTCATGAAGAAATAAAAGTTCGGCATCCGGCGGGACATGATCAAAAGCACGCAGGTCCGCGCGATCATGAAGGTCAGGACGAAGCTGAACAAAGCCCAGCGCGCCAACTTTCTGGGGTGGACGTGAACCGTGGGGTAGGCGGTGTTCATCGCGGGGGGCGGCCTAGGCCGACTCCCAGGGCCGGGTGGCCGCGGGGTCCCGGCCCTCGTCGCAGTCGATGAAGTCGAAGAAGGTCTCGATCGGCCTGCCCGCCAGGCCCGCTTCCCGCACCCGCATCTGCAGACGGGCGGCGGTATCCGGATGATCATGCCAGCCGCGCTTCATGAGAAATCCGTTCCAAGTCTCGCATTCCTCGTCGGAGCGGCGCCCGCCGCGGTGCTCCACCCACGCGAGGATCGCTTCATCACCCTGCCCCGCGAGGGCCTGCTCCCGGATCCCGGCGTAGGCCACCCGCAGGAAGGCGCAGCAGCGCGCGTCGAACATGCCCGGCTTCTGGTCACCGAGATTGCCCTGGTAGTCGGCGGGCAGCTGGCCCGCCGCATGGAGGCGGATCTTGTCGAGCATACGGCCAAAATAAACGAGCCGCCCCACCTTGGCGTAGGGGCTGCGAAGTCCGGGAACGTGGGGCATGGGAGGGGTGATCCGCCGGCGACGCTAGCGCAAAGGAGTCGGACCGCCAGTGGGAAATTCGCTTGTAATAGCGAAGCTCAGCGAGGTGGGGCGGCGCACTCCGTGGTAATACATGCCCGACCGCCTGAACGTGGCATGGGCTTCCAGCCCATGTCATCCCCTACACGGGCTGGAAGCCCGTGCCACGACGAACCAGCGCGTTAGGGACAACGCGCTCCACCTGTCATGCCGCGGTGGAACCTGTGGCGGCGGCGGCGGTCTCATGGCGGCGGTTGCCGACCGTCAACGACTTGCGCGCGGCCGGTGTTCGTGGCTTGAAATTCAGCGAATGAGATCGTAATTTCCAACTCCTAATCGGCCTATGAAAACTAAGGGTTTCCTGCCGTTCCTCGGCATCGTCAGTCTCGCCATGATGCTTCCCGCCGCCGCTTTGGCGGCCGGCCCGTTGCCGCTCTTTCCCGCGTTGCCTTATCCCGGGGTCCCGGACTCCCTCGAAGCGGCTGTGGCCTCCCCGGCGTTGCTGCCGAGCTTTTCATTTCCCCCGTATGTGCACAGCGGCACGGCGCCGGTGATCACGACCCAGCCCGCGTCGCAGTCGGTCGCGATTGGCGCATCGGTCACGTTCACGGCGGCGGCCACGGGCACGCCGGCCCCGATGTACCAGTGGTTCATGAACGGGCGATTCATCCGCGGGGCGAATGCGGCGACGTACACGCTGTCGGCGGCGAGCGTCGGGGCCGCCGGCGCCTACACCGTGGAGGTGTACAACGGCGCCGGCTTCGCGACCTCGGACGTGGCCACCCTGTCCGTGGCCAAGGCCGGAACGGTGACGGCGGCGCCGCAAAGCCAGACGATCGCCACCGGGGCCACGGCGGTCTTCAGCGTGACGGCAGCGGGCAGCGGGCTCACCTATCAATGGAATTTCGACGGCTTCCCCATCTCGGGAGCGACGGCGGCGTCCTACACCCTCGCGAACGCGGGCCCCGGGGCATCCGGCACGTTTACCGTGGCAGTCTCGAGCGGCTCGACGGTGATCGCCGAGGAGACCGCTGAACTTTCCGTGGTCACCGATGCCCGGCTCACCAACCTTTCCGCGCGGGCCCAGGTGGGCACCGGCAACAACATCCTCATCGTGGGTTTTGCCTCGTCCGGTACCGGCTCCAAGCAGATCCTCCTGCGCGGCGTCGGCCCGACCCTCGCCACGGCGTTTGACGTCAGCGGCGCCCTGGCCACCCCGGACCTGACGCTCTACGGCGCGAACGGCAAGGTGATCGCCAGCAACAGCACCTGGGGCGGGACCTCCGCGCTGATGACCGCCTTCAGCGCGGTGGGCGCCTTTGCCCTGCCCGCGAATTCGGCCGATGCGGCGCTGCTGGAGACGCTGGCGACCGGGACCTACACGGCGCAGGTGACCGGCCTGAACAGCGCCACCGGGGTGGCGCTCGCGGAGATCTACGACGCCGATACCGGCACCCCGACCGCGAACCTCGTCAATGTTTCGGCCCGGGGCGAGGTCGTCAGCGGTTCCGGCGTCCTGATCGCCGGATTCGCGATCGCCGGCCCGACTTCGGAGACCGTGCTGATCCGGGGTGTCGGCCCCTCCCTGCACTCGGTGCTCGGCTTTCCCAACCCGATAGCCGGCACCCAGGTGACCCTTTACAACTCGGCCGGCACGCAAATCACCGCCAACGCCGGCTGGGGCAACGACCCGTGGATCACGGGGACCAGCTCCCAGGTGGGGGCCTTTCCCCTCGACCCGTATTCGGGCGATTCCGCCCTGCTGGTGACGCTGCCCCCGGGCAATTACTCCGCGCAGGTGGCCGGGGTGAGCGGGGCGAGCGGGGTGGGGATGGTGGAAGTCTACGAGGTGCGCTGACGGCGCGCGGCCACGACCGGCCGACGCGACTGTGATCGGAATTTCGGAAGTAGGATCGATGGTGGAAGGCGAAAGCGGGCATTGGAAAAAACTTCCGTAGGAAGTTATGCACTGCTAACTTCCTCCTTCCGCCCTTCGCTATTCGCCTTTCCGCGCGCGCTTCCCTTTATGATCCGAACCTACCCCAAACTTTTTCTGGCGCTCCTGCTCCTGCCGTTCGCGGCCCGGGCGGGCGATCCGGGATTCAACGGCCGGTGGCACCTGGATACCGGCCATAGTACGGCGCTCGACGGATGGAGCGCGATGGACCTGGTCATAACCGCCGGGGGCACGGGAGTGAGCCTGCGGCACGACATGACCTGGAGGTCGACCCACGTCTCGGCGGTCGATGCGATCGACACCGCCCAGCCGGTCGAAATCGGGGATTTCTTCCGCATCGATCAGCGCCACATGGCGGTCTACGCGCTGCCCAAGGCGGCGGCGCATGTCCGGGCGGCCTGGCTGGACGGCGGCCGCACCCTTCGGGTCGAGGCGGAGGTGCCGCTCGAGGTGTCGCAGGGCGTGAGAACCATGCGGATCTACGACGAATACCGCCTGCTCGAGGGCGACACCGTGCTGGAGCTCATCGAGCTGCACAGCACCCGCGAGCGGCCGCTGGTCTATTATTTCAACAAGGCCACCCCATGAAGCGCATTTTCCTGGTTCTCTCGCTGATCCTCTCGACCGCCGCCGGCCTGCGCGGCGCCGACCCGGCCCCGGCGCTCAATGCCTATGCGATGCGTTTCGACGGCGACTGGCGCGTCGCCGGCGGCCTGCCGGTCAAGGCGATGCTCGTCGGCCTGCAGGGGCTGGTCAATCGCACCGCGCCCCGGCTCTATATCATCCAGGCGCCGGGCTTTCCCTGGGAGATCACCGACCCGCTGGCCGATTTCTACCGGCGCAAGTACGGCGTGGCCTTCACGGAGGTCGGTTCGGCCGACGCGGCGCTCGCCCGCTTCGCGCATTTTGCGCGCGGCTACGTCGTCTGGGACCCGGGGGTGCCACCCACCCTTGACGTGGCCTACACCATCGCCGGGCTCGAGGACGCGATCGTGGTGGACGCGGCGCTGATCCCGCTGGCCGAGCGCCACGGGCTGGCGAAGATCGACGACCTGCGCGGCCGCTACGACGGCTGGAGCAACGCGCAGATCTACGCCGATGCCCGGGCCCGCTACTGGGCGCGGTGCAACCACGACAAGATCATCCTGCTCGGTGGCCAGTTCGGCCCCGTCCGCATCCCGGCGATCGCCGACTGGGGCGTGCGCGGGCGGATGTTCTTCGAGGACCTGGCCGCCAACCCAGCTCATCCCGACGAACTCGCGCTGGAAAAGCAGTTCATGGCGGGCCTCAACCCGGACGGCACGATCTTCGGCTGGCATCCCTACGGCAAGGACACCGAGGAGCAGCACACGACGCTGAGCTCGACCTACGGCCTCAAGATGGAGGGGCTGCAGAGCCTGCCCAACCTGAGCTTCAATTCGCAGTTCACCTTCACACCGGGATTCAAGTTCACCAACAACCCGAGCGTCCCGCCGGACGCCCGGCTGGTCGCGGAGAAGAAAGTCTACCTCGCCTTCGTGCAGTCCGACGGGATCGGGCTGGGCGTGTGGACGAAGCCCGGCCGCGGCCGCATGCCGCTGGCCTGGAACACGCCGATGGGCTGGGTGAAATACTCGCCCGCCGCGCTCGAGTATTTCCACGCCAGCGCCACGCCGAACGACTACTTCATCGGTGGTCTCTCGGGCCCCGCCTACATGTACCCCAACCACATCCCGGCCGCCCGCTTCGGCCCGCTCATGGACCAGGCCAAGGCGCTGATGGCGACGCTGGACGAGCGGGTGCTGGAGATCATGGACAATTCGGCGGCCGACGGGAACGTCGGCAACGCGGACCTGACGAAGGAAACCGTCGACCGCTACTACGCGGCCTTTCCCGACGTGATTGGCTTCATCAATGGCTACGGCCCGGCGCGCACCCGCGACCTGCGCGACACCCGCCCGCTCATCTCCTACGACTACTACATCGACCCGCTGCGCCCCCGCGAGGAGGTTGCGGCCGACCTGGGGGAGCTGATCGCGCTCAATTCCCAGCGGCCGTATTTCTGCCTGGTGCACGTGCGGGAGACCAATGACGTCAACAGCCTGATCGGCGTCATCCACAGCCTCCATGGTCCGGTCGAAGTCGTCCCCCTCGACCGCTTCCTCAAGCTCGCCGCCAGCGACCAGACCTACGTGACGCGCTACCAGCATCCCGACGATCCGAAGCATTTCGCGGGGTTCTGACGCCCGCCGGGGAAAGGGGGGCGGAACCCGGATACGGAGGTTGATTTGGCCGCGGCCCCCCGCTTAGCTTGCCGCGATGCGTTTGGTGCTTACCCCCACCGACTGGATCATTTGCCTGGGCGCGTTGGTTTTCAACGTGCTGCTCGGGCTCTACTTCGCCCTGCGCTCCCGGCAGGGGACGGGGAGCAGCGAATTCTTCCTGGCGGGGCGGGCGCTGAAGTGGCCGATCGTCGGCGCCTCGCTCTTTGCCACCAACATCGGCGCCGAGCACATGGTCGGGCTCTCCGGCGACGCCTACCGCTATGGCATCTGCGCGGGGACGGTGGAGCTGACCACCGCCCTCTGCCTCGGCTTTGCGGCGGCGGTCCTGCTGCCCTATTATTTGAAGAACAAGGTCTTCACGATCGCCGAGTTTTTGGAGATCCGCTTCCGCTCGGAGGCACGGATGTGCTTCTCCGGCCTGATGCTTTTCATCTGCATCGTCACCAAGATGGCGTTTTGCATGTACGCGGGAGCCCTGGTGCTGCAGGCGGTGAGCGGCCTGGGGATCATGCAAAGCGTGCTGCTGATGGGCGCCGCCACCGCCGTTATCACCATGATCGGCGGGTTCGGGGTCGTCGCCTTCACCGACGCCATCCACGCGCCGATCATGATCGCCGGTTCGGCCCTCGTGCTCTTTATCGGCCTGCACCGGGTGGGCGGCTGGGGGGCCCTGGGCGAGGCGATCCGGCATTCGCCGGTGCCGGACGCCCTGCACATGCACAAGCCCTGGACGGACAAATCCTATCCCTTCTGGGGCGTCATCCTCGGCGCGATCTACGGGGGTATCTTTTACTGGGGCATCGACCAGGTGAACGTGCAGCGCATGCTCGGCGCCCGGGACCTGCACCAGGCGCGCTGGGGCGCGATGTTCGCGGTGCTCCTGAAGCTGACCCCGGTCTTCATCTTCGCGCTGCCCGGGGTCATCGCGCTGGCGATTTATCCCCACATCCGGGTGAGCGACAGCCGCGCGACCTTCATCTGGATCCTCAATAACCTGCTGCCCAACGGCGTCCGGGGTTACGTGCTTTCGGCGCTGCTGGGGGCGGTCCTGTCGTCGCTGATCGCGACGATGAACTCCGTCTCGACTCTGGTGGTGCGCGACTTCGTCCTGCGCTTCCGGCCCGCCACCAGCGAGGCGCGGCAGGTGCTGATTGGCCGGGTGGCCATCGTGGCGGCCATGTTCTCTGGCGCGGGCGCCGCCGCCGTCATCGCCTGGCAGCCTGAGGGCATTTACAAGTATCTGCAGACTATTTCCCTGTACCTGGTCATGCCCCTCACGCCGCCCATCGTATTCGGCATCATGAGCAAGCGGGTGACCTTTGCCGGCGCGGCGGCGGCCTTTTTCTCGGGCCTCGCCCTCTCCGCCCTGTTTGTGGCCGACGCGCTGATCAAGGACCGGGCCGTGGCGGCGCAGCTGTTCCCGTGGCTGCATCACGCGATCACGGAGAACTACACTTACCGGGGGTGTTGGGGCACGCTGGCGATCACGCTCGTGCTGTTCGCCGTCTCCGCCTGCACCCGCCGGACCGACCCCGACAAGCTCGCGCGGACGACGGTCGACTGGGGTGGGGCGGTGGAGGCGTTCTCCGGCTGGAGCGACTGGCGGCTGCAGCTCACCGGACTGCTGCTCGTGACCGGGCTGGCTTATTGGTGGATCTGGTAGGTACTGGCGCCCAGATCTTTGACTTTCGCGGATGGGCTTCCATTAACGAGTTGATCCGATCCCATGAATTCCCCGCTGGATTTTGCGGCGCTGCGGCAGAAGTACGACCAAGACGGCTTCGTGATTGTCCGCGGGCTCTACGCCGTGGAGCAATTCCGCGAGCTCCAGGCGCAACTCGATCGCTACGTCCGCGAGATCGTCCCCACCCTGCCGAAGGACGCGGCATTTTTCAACGACTACAGCCGGCCCGAGACCCTGCGCCAGATGCAATCCCTGCACCGCCATGACGCCTGGTTTGGCCGATTCATGGCCGGGGGCCCGCATGTGCCGCTGCTGGAATTCCTCCTCCGCGACCGGTTCAGCCCGCAGGGCCTCGACTGGTTCAACAAGCTGCCCCACGATACCCAGGCTACCCCGGCGCACCAGGACGGGTTTTACTGGTGCCGGAAGCCGAATGTGGCCTGCGGTCTCTGGATCGCCCTGGACCCGGTGGACCGGGACAACGGCTGCCTGTGGTATGCCCGGGGCTCCCAGCGGCAGGGGGTCCTGCCGCACGCCGCGAGCGGCGTGCTCGGCTTCAGCCAGGGGTTGCTGAATTTCGACCCGGCCGCGGCGGACGCCGTGCCGATCGAACTCGCCCCGGGCGACGCGGTGGCGCATTCGTCTGCCACGATCCACTGGACGGGCACCAACCGGACGCCCCGCCACCGCCGGGCGATCGCAACCTTCTGCTTTGGGGCCTCGACCGAGCGCGACGAGAAGGCCTTCGCCCGCTACCGGGAGAGCGTGAAAGCGCAGTTGGAGAAACGGGGCATCGCCGTGACGAGCTGACGCTTCTCGTCGAGCGCCGGCGAATTTGGCAGCGTGCCGCGAAAAATTCTGAAAGAGTAGTTCCGGCGTAACCCCAATGAATCACACGTTTCTTCTCATCATCGGCGCTGGCTTGCTGCTTTGGCCAATCGGGAGATGGCTCCGCGAGGTGCGGGGGCGCAAGATCGCCCAAAAGCGCCTGAAGATCACCGGGGTGGTGACGGAACTGGAGAAGCGGGAGGCCGACCTCCTGTTCGTCGTCATGTTCAAGTCCCAGTTTCGCGGCGAATTTCCGCTGCCGGGGGACCCCGCAAGCGTGGCCCCGGAGGAGCGCCAGTTGGCCGACCGGCTCTACGGGGAGCTGACCCGGGCGGACTCTCCAGTGGCCCGCCTGGCGGACGAATTCGCCCGTTCCTACTACAGCGCCCTGTTCTACATGCACCCGGTCGGGGTGTTCCGGCTGGTGGCCGGGCGGTCCGGGCCGGACGTGCGCCGGCGGATCGTGGCGGAGTCGGCGGCCGCCCTCATGCGCCTCCAGCGGATGGAGTCGGGCAAGAGCATGGATGCCGACCTCATCGCGGCGCTGCTCAGCCAGACCTCGTGGCTCAAGGCCCAGCCGGTGCGCGACGACGCCGCGGCCCTGCGGCCGCGATCGGACGCCCATCTCGAGCTGTTCAAGGAGGTCCTGTCGGGGTCGGTCTACGAGGAAAGCGCCTGGACGCTCGTCCAATGGGAGACGCATTCAAAGCTGAAGACGGCGGCGATCAACGCCTTGAGCAAATTCCTCGGCCGGCACGACATCGTGATGGCGCATATGCGGCCGTTCCAGGCCGACCTCCGGGCCAAGGGGAAGGACTGGCCGCTGGTCGGCTACTCCATGATCGGCCGGCGGCGGATGGACAATCTGCAGGCCTGCGTGGAGACGGTGATCCGCGAGGGCGTGCCCGGGGACCTGATCGAGACCGGGGTCTGGCGCGGCGGCGCCGTCATGCTGATGAAGGCCGTCCTGAAGGCGCACGGGGTGTCGGACCGCACGCTCTGGATCGCCGACTCCTTCGCCGGTCTGCCCAAGCCGGATTCGACGAGCGACGGGACCGATTACAGCGAGAACAAGTTCCTGGCCGTCTCGCGCCGGAGGGTGCAGTCCAATTTCGAGCGGTTCGGGCTGATGGACGACCGGGTCAAGTTCCTCGAGGGCTGGTTCAGCGACACGCTGCCCGGCGCCCCGATCGGGCAGCTGGCGATTCTCCGGCTGGACGGCGACCTGTATTCCTCGACGATGGACGCGCTGATGAGCCTCTACCCCAAGGTGAGCAAGGGCGGCTTTGTCATCGTCGACGACTACCACGGCTGGCCGGGATGCAAGCGGGCGATCGAGGAGTACCTGCTCAGCCGCGGGGAATCCCCCACGATCCAGTCGATTGACGAGGACGGCGCCTACTGGCGGGTGAGCTGACGATGCAGGGCCAAAAGACGATCCTCCCTGACGGTCAGCTGCCCGCGGATGGCCGTTGCGCGCTCCTGGTCGCATGCCGCCCGCCGGGTCCGCTCCCGGTCCGCCGCGCGGTTCGCCAAAACATTGACTAACGTGCAAAGCGCGATGCCCAATACGAGCTCTCCGGAGATGGCTGACATAGGACAAGCAGGAAGCGCGAAAAATAGGTCATGGCAATCCTGAAGGACAAATCCGCCCTCGTCACCGGCTCGACCAGCGGGATCGGACTGGGCATTGCCCGGGCGCTCGCGCGGGCGGGGGCGAACGTGATGCTCAACGGCTTTGGGGACCCGGCCGCGATCGAGCGGCTGCGGGGCGAGCTGGCCGCGGAGACAGGGGTCCAGGTCCTGCACCATCCCGCCGACGTGAGCGTGGCCCGGGAAGTCGCCGCACTCGTCCGGGCGGCGGAGGCGGCGTTTGGGACCGTCGACATCCTCGTCAACAATGCGGGCATCCAGTTTGTCGCCCCGGTCGATGAGTTCCCGGAGGAGCGGTGGGACGCGATCCAGGATGTCATCCTCAATGCGAGCTTTCACGCGATCAAGGCGGCGCTGCCCGGCATGAAGCGGCGCAACTGGGGGCGCATCGTCAACGTGACCTCGGCGCATGGCCTGGTTGCCTCGCCCTTCAAGAGCGCGTACGTCGCCGCCAAGCACGGCCAGGTGGGATTGACCCGTTCGGTCGCGCTGGAGGTGGCGGAGGCCAACATCACCTGCAACGCCGTCTGCCCCGGCTACGTGCGCACCGCCATCGTCGAGGGGCAGATCGAGAGCCAGGCCCGGGCGCACGGCCTGTCGCCCGAGCGGGTCATCCGCGAGGTGATCCTGGCCACCCAGCCGACGAAGCGCTTTGTCCAGGTGGAGGAGATCGCCGACCTGGTGGTTTTCCTCTGCGGCGATTCCGCCCGCTCGATCACCGGCGCCGCCATCGCGATCGACGGGGGCTGGACGGCCCGGTAGGGCGGTTGTTCTTCGCGTGCTTGAACGTAGACGCGGCGTCCCGCCGCGTCCCTCGTCGGGAAGCGGCAAGCTGCCGCTTCTACGTTTCCAAAGGTGCGCAGGCGTCCCGCCTGCAATCTTGACGACGGCAGGCGGGACGCCTGCGCTACTTCTGATCCGCATGGCGTTGAACCCAAGAAAATGAGCACGGTCATCCTGCGCCAGTGGCACGACTCTGATTTCGCCGCCTGGGGGGAAATGAACGCCGACCCGGAGGTGATGCGTTACTTTCCGGCCCCCATGACCGAAGCGGAGCTGGCGGCGTCTTTCGCTCGAATGAAGAAGGAAATCGACGAGCGCGGTTGGGGGGTATGGGCGGTCGAGGTTGAGGGCCGGTTTGCGGGCGCGACCGGGCTTGCCGTTCCGAGATTCGCCGCGCCCTTCATGCCCTGCACCGAGATCCTCTGGCGATTTCGCCGCGAATTCTGGGGCCGTGGACTGGCTCATGCCGCCGCGGAACAGGCCCTCGCCTACGGTTTCTCGACCATGGGTCTTTCGGAGATTGTCGCCTTCACGGCATCCCAAAATTCCCGATCGATCCGACTCATGGAGCGGCTTGGCTTCATCCGTGATCGGGAGGGTGATTTCGATCATCCGGCTATTCCCGAGGGGCATGCATTGCGCCGCCACGTCCTGTATCGGAAATGCCGGCCGGATTGATGCCGGAATCAGCGGCTGCCGCGTTTGGGGTCAGTCGAGAACAGGTGCCTTGAGCGTGGACGAGGCGTGCCGCCTCGTTGCCTCATCGGGACGCGGCAGAATGCCGCGTCTACGTTCAAGGCCAATCGA
>Ga0302279_10003757_pt1 | contig 18564 bp, 11 predicted proteins | sample III_Bog_N3_3_FD_194541 | JGI IMG/M metagenome (GOLD analysis project Ga0302279, IMG submission 194541) | Peat permafrost microbial communities from Stordalen Mire near Abisko, Sweden - III_Bog_N3_3 | ecosystem: Environmental > Terrestrial > Soil > Wetlands > Peat | place: Sweden: Abisko...
GCCCGTGCTCGTCCGTGCCGGTAAGGAAGAACACCGTGTCGCCCATCAGCCGCCGGAACCGGGCGATGACGTCCGCCAGCACCTTCTCATACGCGTGGCCTATGTGCGGCGAGCCGTTCACGTAGTCGATCGCAGTGGTGATGTAGAACGGTTTCATGGTGAAAAAGAAGATGAGCTAGGGGCCGGGCACCTGAAAAGTCGACCCAAAGGAGTCGAGAACAGTGTCCTAAGTAAAATTTTCCCAGCCCCCTACGCAATTGTAGCCGGGGTCCCAGACCCCGGTGCTTGGGGTCCTATTTCGATCCATCAATCCCCCGGCGCGTTGCGCCGGGCCGGGGTCTGGGACCCCGGCTCCATCGCCTCCCGGATTTAAATCAGGACGCTGACCCAGTGAGGGATTTGGTGACGAGCCAGGTGTGAAAACGGGCCCAGGCACCCGCCCGGTGGCTGATGCGATTTTTGATCGTATCGCCCAGCGAGGCAAAGCTTTGGGTGTATCCGTCTGGGACGAAGAGGGGGTCGTAGCCGAACCCCCCGCTCCCCGAGGGGCGGCGCAGGAGGCGCCCGGGACAAGTGCCCGTGAAAATTTCCTCGGCTGAATTGGGCCCACGCAGGACAAGGCAGCAGGTGAACGAGGCTGCGCGGAGCGAATCCGGGACGTCAGCCATTACGGCGACGAGTTTTGCGAGGTTCGCGCTTGGATCGCCGGCGGGGCCAGCGAAATAGGCGGACTCGACGCCCGGGGCGCCCCCGAGGGCATCGACGCAGAGGCCGCTGTCGTCGGCAAGCACCCAGGCATCGGGAGGAAGGCAGGCGGCCGCCGCGAGCGCCTTGATCCGCGCGTTTCCTTCAAAGCTGCCCGAATCCTCCGCCACCGGGGGAAACACGACCGGCGCCAGCTCGACCGGCGTGCCCGCGGCGGCGGCCAGCTTCCGAAACTCCGCAAGCTTGTGGGCGTTGCCGGAGGCGATGTGCAGCTTCATCCCAGGCTGAAGGTGGCCTCGTCGACCTGGAGGCGGTCGGGATAGACAAGGCTGCCCCGCGTGAGCACGTCGTCGCCGAGGATCTCGCGGCGGACGCCGGAGAGCCGCAGGGCCTGGGCCAGGCGCTCGGTGCGCAGTCCGGTCAGGAGGGGCTTCGCCTTCTCGTCGGCCAGCAGGATCGGCGCGCAGTAGCTGAAAAGGTAGTCGAGGTGCCGCTGGTGGAGCACGGTGCTCAGGAGCTGGGCGCCGCCCTCGATGAGAACCCCGCGGATTCCGTCCTCCGCGCAGCGGCGGCGGAAATCCTCCATCGACACCCGCTGGGTCGCCGATGGGAAGACCCAGACCTGGACGCCCCGCTCGCGGAGCTTTCTCACGTAGCCGGCGCCGCCGTGGGGGGTCGTGACCACCACGGTGCGCTCCGAGAACTCGTCGGTGTAGACACCGGGGAGATTCCGATCCACCACGGTGCGCAGGAGCCCGTCGAAGATGAAGCGGATCGGGCACCACTCCGGCTCGGCCGGCAGCCGGGCGGTCAGCCGGGGGTTGTCCTTCATCACGGTTCCCGCGCCGACCGCTATGCCGGGGAAAAGCCTGCGCCAGCGATGGACGTCCCCGCGGGCCGTCTCGCCGGTGATCCACTGCGAGTCGCCGCTGCGGCAGGCGATCCGCCCGTCCATCGTCATCGCCAGCTTGCCGGCGAAGAGGGGGGACTTCCGGGCGACCCAGTTGTTGAATAGGAGGTTCAGGTCCTCGCAGTCGGCCGCCAGCACGCCCGACACGACCTCGATTCCCGCCTTGCGGAGCACCTCCATGCCCCGGCCGCAGTGCTCGGGGGTTGGATCCACCGCGCCGATCACGACGCGCCTGAACCCCGCTGCGATGATCGCGTCGGTGCACGCCCCTGTCCTGCCGTGGGTGGAGCAGGGCTCGAGCGTCACGTAGAGCGAGGCGCCGGGCGCCGGGGGCCTGCCCAGGGCCTCGATTGCAACCCGCTCCGCATGCGGACCCCCGTCCCTGGCGTGGAACCCCTCGGCCGCGATCCTGCCGTCCTCGACGACGAGCGCGCCGACCATCGGGTTGGGAAGCGCCCGCCCCCAGCCGTTGAGCGCGAGCTGCAGGGCCTTCCGCATGAAAGCCTCGTCGTTGCCGGGATTTTTCATTCGAGTCGACGTGTCCGAACCGCTTCGGGAAGCAGACAGTGTACCGGAAGCGGGCAAAGGTCACTCATGTTTATTGGCGGACAAAGGGGTTGCCCTCCTTTTCCGCGCCGACGGTCGTCGCGGGTCCGTGGCCGGGATAGACAACGGTCTTGCCGGGAAGGCTGTATATTTGCCCGCGGATCGACGCCTCAAGCTGGGGAAAGCTGCCCCCGGGAAGGTCGGTCCGCCCGATCCCGCCGCTGAAAAGGGCGTCGCCGACGAACGCCAGCCCCTCGCCGGCGAAGTAGAATAGGACATTCCCCGGGCAGTGCCCGGGGACATGCCTGACCTCCGCGAATTCCCCCGGGCCTGCAAGGCGATCGCCGGGCTCCAGCCACGCATCCACCCGGAGCGGCTCCAGGGTAAGCCCGGGCATGAGGAAGGCCCGCATGACGTCCGGGGTCTCTATAAGGGCGCGGTCGGCCCGGTGCGCGCGCACCCGGGCGCCGGTCCGGCGCACGACCTCCGCGCCCCCCTGGGTGTGGTCCCAGTGGCCATGGGTCAGCCACAGCTCGCCCAGCGTGCGGCCCGCCGCCCGGAGGATGGGGTCGATCGCGGCCCATATCCCCCCGGGCGCGTCGATCAGCACCGCGGGCCCGGGCGGCGGCCCGATGAGGAGATAGGCATTGGTCTGGATGGGGCCGGCGGGCAGCGTGTGTACGGTCACACTGCCAAGACAGAAGTTCCGGCGGCGCAGGCAATGATGAATTGCGATTTGCCGGGCACCTGCTAGCCTCTCGCCCTCCTATGCCTACACTCACGTTCGCCGTTCTTGCCGGTGATTACATCGGGCCCGAAGTCATGGAAGAGGCCCTCCGGGTCCTCTCCCACGTTGCGGGGCAGGAAAACCTCACCCTCGCGCCGACCCGGGCCGACGTGGGAGGCGCGGGCATCGACAACCACGGCAAGGCCCTGCCGGACTCCACGCTGCGCACCTGCGAGGCCGGCGACGCGATCCTCTTCGGGTCGGTCGGCGGCCCGAAATGGGAAAAGCTCCCCCCCGCCGAGCAGCCCGAGCGGGCTGCGCTCCTCCCGCTCAGGAAGCACTTCACGCTCTTTGCGAACATCCGCCCGGGGCTCCTCTACCCCGAGTTGACGGACGCCTCGCCCCTGAAGGCCTCGCGCATCCCCAACGGCATCGACATTGTCTGCATCCGCGAGCTCACCGGCGGGCTTTATTTCGGCAAGCCGAAGGAGACCACCACCCTGCCTGACGGCGACGTGCAGGCGGTCGACACCATGGTCTACAAGCGCAGCGAAATCGAGCGGATCACGGCCACCGCGATCACCGCCGCCCGGTCCCGGAAGAACCGCCTGTGCTCCGTGGACAAGGCCAACGTGCTGGAGACCTCCGTCCTGTGGCGCCGGACCGTGGCCGAGTATGTCGCCCGGCACGCGCCGGATATTGCGCTCACGCACATGTACGTCGACAATGCGGCCATGCAGCTGGCCCGCGACCCGAACCAGTTCGACGTCTTCGTGACGGAGAACATGTTCGGCGACATCCTCTCCGACGAGATGGCGGTGATCTGCGGCTCGCTGGGCATGCTTTCCTCGGCGTCGCTGGGCGCCCGGAAGAACTCCCTGGGCCTGCCCTTCGGGCTCTACGAGCCGGCCGGCGGAACGGCCCCCGACATCGCCGGCAAGGGCGTTGCAAACCCCTGCGCGCAGATCCTCTCGGCGGCCCTCATGCTTCGCTACAGCTTCGGGATGGAGAAGTCCGCCGCCCGGATCGAGGCCGCGGTGCGCAAGGCGGTGACCGGGGGCACCCGGACCGGCGATATCGCGTTTGGGGGGAAGGCGGTCGGCACCCGCGCCATGGCCGACGCCGTGATTGCAAACCTGTAGCACCCGACCATGACATCCGCCGAGATACGCAAGTCGTTCCTGGATTTTTTCGCCGAGCGCGGCCACACGATCGTCCCGTCGTCCTCCCTCCTGCCGGATTCGCCCGGCCTGCTGTTCACGAACGCGGGGATGAACCAGTTTGTGCCGATCTTCCTGGGAGACCGCGCGCCCGATGTCGCCGGATGGGCCGGCGCCCGCCCCGGCCGGGACACACGCGCCGCCGACACCCAGAAGTGCATCCGCGCGGGCGGCAAGCACAACGACCTGGAGGATGTGGGATTCGACACCTACCACCACACGATGTTCGAGATGCTGGGGAACTGGTCCTTCGGGGACTACTTCAAGAAGGAGTCGCTTGAGTGGGGCTGGGAGCTGATCACCGGGCGCTGGGGGATTCCCGCCCGGCGCCTCTTCGCCACGGTCTACCGCCCGGGCAAGGGGGACCCGTCGGAGTTCGACCGGGAGGCCTTCGACATCTGGTCGGGCATCTTCAGTCGGGCGGGGCTGGACGCGGCCCTGCACATCGTCGACGGGGGAAAGAAGGACAATTTCTGGATGATGGGCGAGACGGGCCCCTGCGGGCCCTGCTCGGAGATTCACTTCAACCTCCTGCCCGACGACGACGAGGCCGCGGGCCGGAAGCTGGTCAACGCCGGAAGCCCCCGGTGCATCGAGATATGGAACCACGTTTTCATCCAGTTCAACGCGAACGCCGACGGCTCCTTCTCGCCGCTCGCCGCGAAGCACGTGGACACGGGAATGGGATTTGAGCGGGTCGCGGGGATCTGCGCGACAACGCGCGGGTTCACGGACTTCTCGCGGGCCCCCTCGAACTACGACGCGGACGTCTTTGCCCCCCTTTTCAGCCGCATCGCCGCCCTTTCGGGCAGGCGGTACACCGGGAGCGTGCCGGACCGGCGCGAGGGCCTGGGTGAGCAGGAGGCGACCGATGTCGCGTTCCGCGTGCTGGCCGACCACGCCCGCTGCGTCACCTGCGCGATCGCCGACGGAATCCTTCCGGGCAACGAGGGCCGCCGCTATGTCATCCGGCGCATCCTGCGCCGCGGCATCCTCTACGGACGCAAGCTGGGCCTTCGGCCCGGATTCTTCGAGCAGCTCGCCGAGCCGGTGGCCGAGTCGCTCGGTGGCGTATTCCCCGAACTGCGGCTCCAGCTCGACCTGGTCCGGCGCGTGATCGGCGGCGAGGAGGAGAGCTTTGGGCGGACCATCGACCGCGGCCTGGAGCAGTTCAACCTGCACACCTCGCGCAATCCGGGCGCGGTTATCCCGGGGCCGGTCGCATTCCTTCTTTACGACACCTACGGCTTCCCCCTGGACATGACGCAGCTCCTCGCCCAGGAGCGGGGACTGAGCGTCGACACGGCGGCCTTCGAGCGGGAGATGGACCTGCAGCGGGAACGGGGACGGGCCGCGCTGAAGCGCGAGGTCCTTGTCGCGGCAACCGAGGGCGACGCGGCCGTTGTCGCGAAGCCGACCGCGTTCCTCGGCTACGCGCAAACCGAGGCGCATGCCCGGGTGCTGGAGGCGGTCGCGGCGGGGAAGGACACGTTTCTTGTCTTCGACCAGACCCCCTTTTATGCGGAGATGGGCGGCCAGGCCGGCGATGCCGGCACCGCGCTGATCGGCGGCCATGCCTGGCCGATCATCGACACGGTCAAGGACAAGTCCGGGAGGCACCTCCACCGGCTCGACCCGTCATCACCGCCCCCCGCTCCGCCCTCCGGGCTCCCGGGCTCGGAGGCCCTGCTCGCCGTCGACGCCCAGCGGCGCCGGGCGATTTCCCGCCATCACTCCGCCACCCACCTGCTTCACTGGGCGCTTCGGAAGGTCCTGGGCACGCACGTTCGCCAGGCGGGAACCCACAAGACCCCGGACCGGCTTCGCTTTGACTTCTCGCACTTTGAGGCCGTCACCCACGCCCAGCTCCAGGAGATCGAGCGGCTGGTCAACGAGAAGGTCGTCGAGAACGGCCGGGTCGAGACCTACGAGACGGAGTTCGACAAGAAGCCCGCGGACACGCTTGCCTTCTTCGGCGAGAAGTACGGCCGGATCGTCAGGGTGGTCGACATCGGCGGATTCAGCCGCGAGCTGTGCGGCGGGACCCATGTGGGGACCGCCTCGGAAATTGCGCTCGTGAAGATCGTTTCCGAGAGCGCGATCGCCGCGGGAACACGGCGCATCGAGGCGGTCGCCGGCCAGGCGGCCATCGACCTGGTCGCCGCGCGCGAGGGCGCGCTGGCGGCGGTGAGCGCCCACCTCTCGGCGGGCCCGGCCGACGTCGCCCGCAAGCTCGAGTCCCTGCTCGCCAGCCATCGGGAGATGGAGAAGCAGCTCAAGGTATTCCAGCAGAAGGCGTCCGCCGGACTGGCCGGGTCGCTTGCGGCCGGGGCCGCCCACAGGGATGGCCTCGCCTTTGTCTCGGCCGTCGCGCCCGCTGAGTCCCCGGAGGCGCTGCGCGGGGTCGGGTCGCAGGTGCTCTCGAAGCTCGGGGAGGGCGTCGTCGTGCTCGGCGCGGCCTTCGGCGAGAAGACAAGCATTGTCGCTTTCTGCTCCCCGGCCGCCATACGGGCGGGCCACGAGGCCGGCAAGATCGTCGCGGGCCTGTGCGCGGCCCTCGGCGGCCGCGGCGGTGGAAAACCCGATTTTGCGATGGGCGGCGGCCGGGACGCGACACGGCTCGCCGAGGTCCTCAAGCCAAGCTAGAAGTGCCCCCGTCCCCCACCCACCCGCAGTGCTGCATTCTCGCGTTTGACACGGGAAGCCGGCTGGCGGTGCGGGTTTCGGCCGGCGCGCCGGAGATGCCCTTTGCCGGGCCGGATTTCGCGGCGGCCACCGTCGCGCTGGATTCCTCTTTTCCCGGCCATACCTCGCCGTCGCCCCCCTTCGTGGCGGAGGCGGGGGGCGCGGCCTGGAGCGTGTCCCTCTGCCAGGTCGAGCCGGCTCCATCCGGCCCGCCCCCCGGCCTGGAGTTCCAGTCGATCGAGCGCCTCCAGTCGCCGGCGGCCGCGGTCGGGCCGGCCCTGGCCGGGATCCTGCGGGCCCTGGAGCCCCGCCTGATCGAGATTCCCTACCTGCACCTCGGGGAGAACGACTTCATCTACAAGTTCCGCCCCGAGAAGGAGCGCAATGTGGCCATCTACGCGCAGGACGCGGCGGCGGGCACCCTCTACCAGTCCCGGCTCTTCACCGCGATCAAGGCCCTGGCGCGGCGGCATGAGCGGGCCGCCACCGACCCGGTCACCCTGGATTTCGGAGCCGTCACCTATGTCATTCCAAGCCACTTCGGGTTCTGTCTGGGGGTGAAGAATGCGATCGAGCGCGCCTACGAGACGCTCGCGGAAAACCCCGGCCGGCGGGTCTTCATGCTCTCCGAGCTGATCCACAACCCCTTTGTGAACGAGGACCTCCTGAGCCGAGGGCTGCGCTACCTGCAGACCGACAAGGGAGAGCCCTACGGGCCGGATGGGCGCCTCGCGGGAAGCGGCCCGAGCCTCTGGGACACCCTCACCCCGGCGGACATCGTCATCATTCCCGCGTTCGGGGCGACCGACGAGGACAAGAAGCGCCTCGTTCGGAAGGGAATCGCCGTTTACCCCTACGACGCCACCTGCATGCTGGTGGAGAAGGTCTGGAAAGCGGCGCGGACCTACGCCCGGGAAGGCTACACGGTGGTGATCCACGGCAAGCACGAGCACGAGGAGACAAAGGCGACCTTCTCAAACACCCGCCGGCACGGTCCGGCCGTGATCGTCCGCAACCTGGAGGAAACCCGTCTCCTGGGAGAGATCATCGCCAGCCGGGACCCCTTGGTCCGCGCCCGGTTCCATACGCTGTTCGCCGGCAAGCACACGCCCGGCTTCGACGTGGAGCGGCACCTCGAGCGGGTTGCGGTCGTGAACCAGACCACGCTTCTCATGAACGAGACCCGCGAGATCATCGCCTACCTTCGCGACCTCTATGCGGCGCGCTTCGGCGCCGATGCCCCGGGGGCGCCCGCCCGGGTGGGCGGCAGCGGCCGCAACGACACCCTGTGCTACGCGACCCAGGTCAACCAGGACGCCCTGGGCCTCGCCCTGGCGCAGCCCCTGGATGCCGCATTTGTGATCGGGGGCCGGAACTCGTCAAACACCTACCAGCTCTACCGGCTCTGCGCGCAGAAACTGGGCGGGCGCGCCTTCTTCATCCAGGGCGAGGAGAGCATCCGGAGCCGGCTTGAGGTCGAGCACTATGTATTCCCGGCGAAGGGCCAGGCTTTGGTCGGAGGCCGGATCGAGGCCCGTCCCCTCTGGCCGGAACCCTGGGACGGCAGCCCGCGGCGCGTCCTGATAACCGGCGGCGCATCCTGCCCGGACGGCATCATCCAGCAGGTCATCAACCGGATCAACACCTTCTTCCCCGAGAGCCGGCTGCGCAGCCCCGAGGCCGTCCTCTCCGACCTGCATTGATCCGGGGCCCGGCTGCCACTCAGAACTTGAAGGTCATGCCGCCCCGGATGCCCTGCTGGGTGGAAAAGTCCACCTTGGTCGAGTAGGATCCCTGGGAGGTGTTGGAGTCCACCGCATAGCCGCTGACCGTCTGGTTGTAATTGCCCGCCTCCTGGAGGAAGGCACCGAGGTACACCCCGGCCTTTTCGCTGAAGTCGTACTGCAGGGTCGCATCCGCGTACACGGCCGGCAGGAGCTTGTCCTCGACGTCCTGGAAGGTTGCGATTTCCTGCGCGCCGGTGGGCGGGGTCAGGACCGCGGTCACGTTGAGGGTCGAGCTGGCGTCAAGCAGCTCCGGGCCGGCGCTCACGGTGAACCTGAAGTGATCGTTGAAGTTGAAGTTCAGGGCCGGACCGGCGCGGAAGGCAAGGTAGGCGCCGTGGAGCTTGAAATTATTAAGCACGCTGACCGTGTCGATGGCCGTGGTAACCGAGTGGCCTATCGGCGCGTTGCCGATGAGGACGCCGGTGTCGGCGACCTGGGTGACATTGTTTCCACCGGAATTCAGGACGTCATTCCCGTTGTTGGTGATGTTCTGCGTGGTCGTCGCCGGGTAGAAAGCCGGCCCGGGCGCGATGGCGCCCCCGTAGAGGTTGTAGGTGTCCGTCAGCGTCGTGACCGCGGCCGTCATGTTTGTGGCCATGTTCGCCTGGATGTCGTTGAGGCTGACGCCGGCAAAGAGCGACCAGGTGAAATGCGAGCCGATCCTTCCCATGTCGTGGTCGGTGCGAAGCTCAACCCCGGAGGTTCCCCGCGCGGACTTGCTCCGCGCCAGGTCGTCCGCCGAGGTGGCCTGGTACAGGTGAAACTGCATATAGTCATCCCCGGTGACCTGGCTGGTCGTCCCCGTCCCGGAGGCAAGCTCCTGGCCATTCGTGTCGTAGGTCCAGGTATTGGTCTTCCCGTCCGGCAGGATCGGCACGGAAGCCGCTATCCCGTTGGCGTTGAGCACTGTCTGGCTGCGCGTATCCTGCTCCACCTCGCCGTCGTGGTATATGCGGGTGAAGCCGAATCCGGTGGCGGGGGGCGTGGACTCGGGGGGGGCGATGTAAAGGCTGACGAGGCCGCCCCACTGGTAGATCTGGTTGGTGGTGTTGCTGGGGACGGAAATCGTGTTGTTCCCGTGAAAATTGGTCTTCACCCCGCTTACGTAACGGAATCCAACCGAGGCATTTCCCTTGGGCTGGTAGACAAATTCATCCAGGTTGCTGAAGTCCGGGACGTCATCCTGCGGGGCGCTGCCCTTGTCGTCGTCATCCGCGGCATGGGCGCAGAGCGCGAGGCCGGGCAACAGAAGCAGGAACAGGCGTAGGTATTTCATTCGGTGGGTAGCCGTCCTTGGACGGCTGAAAAGCGAAAATGTTTCCCTTTAACTGTGCGGAGCGCCGCAGGGCCCGTCAATCAGATTGCCACTTGAAGATCAGCGTGGAGAGCGGGGGGAGCGTGACGAGGATGGACTGGCTGAATCCGTCCGCGGGTTGATCCTCGGCGGCGCGGCCCCCGTCGTTCCCCAGTCCGCTGCCGCCATAGTACTCACTGTTCGTGTTGATGATCTCGCGCCAGAAGCCGCGCCGGGGCACCCCGATGCGGTAGGAGCGAACCGCCCCGCCAAAGTGGCCGACGGCCGCAAAGAGGGTCCGCTCGAAGGCATCCATGCGCAGGTAGGCGATCACGTTGGCCCCCGAATCCTTGCAGGAGAGCCAGCGGAATCCATGGGGGTTGAAGTCGTTGGAGCTCAGGACCGGCTCCGCGGCGTAGAGCCGGTTCAGGTCCCTGACCAGCAGCCGGACGCCCTCGTGGTCCTGGTACTGGCAGAGGTGCCAGTCCAGGCTCGCGTCGTGGTTCCACTCGTGGGCCTGCGCGAATTCCCCGCCCATGAACAGCAGCTTCTTTCCCGGGTAGGCCCAGAAATGGGCGTAGAGGGCCCGCAGGTTGGCCGCCTTCTCCGGAATGTGCCAGGCCCCCATCTTGAGCAGGAGCGACCCCTTTCCGTGGACGACCTCGTCATGCGAAAATACCCCGATGAAGTTCTCGGCGTACTGGTAGAGCATGCCGAAGGTCAGGTCGTCCTGGTGCCAGCGCCGCGTGATCGGCTCCTTGCTAAAATAGCGCAGGGTGTCGTGCATCCACCCCATGTTCCACTTGTAATCAAATCCCAGGCCGCCGTCCGCCGTGGGCCGGCTGACCTTGGCGAAGGATGTGCTCTCCTCCGCAATCATGGCCACGCCCGGGTGGTAGTGGTGGGCGAGGTCGTTCACCCGGCGGATAAAGTCGATGGCCTCCAGGTTCTCCCGGCCGCCGTAGCGGTTGGGGATCCACTCGCCCGCGGGGCGGGAGTAGTCCAGGTAGAGCATCGACGCGACCGCGTCGACCCTCAGCCCGTCCACATGGTAGCGGTCGAACCAGGCGAGCGCGCTGGCGATGAGAAAGCAGCGCACCTCGCTGCGGCCATAGTTGAAGATCAGGGTGCCCCAGTCGCGGTGCTCGCCCTGGCGGGGGTCGGCGTGCTCGTAGAGCGCCGTGCCGTCAAACGCCGCCAGCGCGAAACTGTCGCGGGGAAAGTGGGCGGGGACCCAGTCGAGGATCACGCCGATGCCCAGCCCGTGGAGGTGGTCGACAAGCGCCGCGAAGTCCTCGGGCGTGCCGTAGCGGTGCGTCGGGGCGAAGAAGCCGGTCACCTGGTAGCCCCACGAACCGTCGAAGGGATGCTCGGCGATCGGCATGAGCTCCACGTGCGTGAATCCCATCTCGACGGCATAGGCGCCGAGCTCGACGGCGAGTTCGCGATAGGTGAGAGGCCGGTTCCCCTCCTCGGGGCGGCGCCGCCATGATCCCGGATGGACCTCGTAGATCGAGAGGGGCCGGTCCGGCCTGTCGCCGAGCGCGGAGCGGCTCTTGATCCACTCTCCATCGGTCCACGGGAAGCGGCCGGTCGTGCAGACGATGGCGGCGTTCCCCGGGGGCGCCTCGAACCGGGTGCCGTACGGGTCGGTCTTCAGCAGGATTGCCCCGCTCCCGTCGCGGATCTCGAACTTGTAAAGCTCTCCCTCGCCCAGGCCCGGGACGAACAATTCCCACACGCCGGAAACCCCGAGGGAGCGCATCGGATGGGCGCGGCCGTCCCAGGCGTTGAAGTTGCCCACGACCGAGACGCGGGTTGCGGCCGGCGCCCAGACGGCAAAGGAAACGCCCTTCACCCCGCCAAGATCCCGCGGGTGGGCCCCCAGCTTCTCGTGCACCCGATGGTCGTTGCCCTCGTTGAACAGGTAGAGGTCCTGCTCCCCGAGCGTCGGCAGGAAAGTATACGGGTCGAAAAACTCGCTGATCGTCCCGTCTGCTGCGGTTGCGCGAAGCCGGTACTTGAAGACGGAGGGCCGCCCGGGAATCGTCACCTCGAAGAAACCCGCCGCGGCGATCCGCTTCATCGGGAACTCGGGCGATCCCGCTGCGTCGGGTTCCACCACCGAGCAGGCCTGGGCGCGCGGAAGAAGCGCGCGGACCACCACGCCCTTGCCCCGGCCCCTCGTGCAGGGGTGCATCCCGAGGACGGAATGGGGCGATGCATGGCGCGCCCCCAGAAGCGCGTTCAGGTCCTCCTTGGATACCGGCATGGGGCGATCGTGGGGGCCGCGGGGCCCGGGGGCAAGGCGCCAGTCCCGGAACCGCTCAGCCTGTGTTCTTCAGCCCGCCGCTGATCCCGTTGATCGTGAGCTCGATCACCCGGCGGACGGCCTCGGCTTCGTCCGGCGGCAGGCCCCCGGGACGCCGCAGGCGCCGGATCATTTCCACCTGGATGTAATTGAGGGGGTCGACGTAGGGATTGCGAAGCTGCACGGAGCGCAGGAGCACGGGCTCGCGCTGAAGGAGCTGCCGGTCGCCCGTGGCGGCGAGGATTCCCGCCTCGGCGCGGGCGAACTCCCGCGCGAGCCGGGCGAAGATCCGGCGCCGTATCCGCGCGTCATCGACCAGCTCCGCGTAGATTGCCGCGATGCCCATGTCCGCCTTCCTGAGGGTGAGCTGGGCGTTCTCGATGAGCGTCTGGAAGAAGGGCCAGCCCCGGTACATCTCGCGCAGGAGCCGCCGGCCGGAAGGTCCGCGCCTGAGGATGACCGCAAGCGCGCTTCCCAACCCGAACCAGCCGGGGAAATTGAACCGGCTTTGCATCCAGGAAAAGACCCAGGGAATGGCGCGGAGGTCCGAAACGCTGGTGGTTGCCCGGCGGTAGGCCGGGCGCGAGCCCAGGTTGAGGCCCCCGATCTCCTCGATGGGCGTCGCCTGGCGCCAGAAGGCCAGGAATTCAGGGTCGTCGTGGACGAGGGCCTTGTAGGTTGAAAATCCGGCGGCGCTCATGGCCTCCATCGCCTCGCGCCACTCCGGCGGGGGTTGCGGGCCGGATGCGGCTGCGTGGGTGCCCAGCATGACCCCGTAGGCCATCTGCTCGAGGATGCGGTGCGCCAGGTCGGGATCGTGGTAGCGGGTCGAGAGCACCTCACCCTGCTCCGTCACGCGGATCGATCCATCGGCCAGCCCGGCCGGCTGGGCGAGGATCGCCTTTGCCGCGGGGCCGCCGCCGCGGGCGATGCTCCCGCCCCGCCCGTGGAACAGGCTCAGCCGCACACCCGCCGCCCGACAGACCGCGGCGATCGCGTCCTGGGCCTTGTAGAGCGCCCAGTTGGCCGTGAGATAGCCGCAATCCTTGTTGCTGTCCGAATAGCCCAGCATCACGTGCTGGATTTCCGGCTTTCGGCCGGGCATGGCCAGCAGGTCCCGCAGGATACCGGGTGCGTGCTCAAGGTCGGACAGGGTCTCGAAGAGGGGCGCGATTGGAAGGTTGGCGCCCGTCAGCTTCTCCAGAAGCTCGACCTCGAGGATGTCGGAGACGTCGTTGGTCATGCTGATGACGTACAGGCCCATCGCCTCCGGTCCCCACGCGGCCGTCGTCCGTGCAGCCAGGGCCATGGGCCCGAGCACGTCCCGGGTTGGGCCGCTGAAGGCTCCCAGGGCCGCCGCGTCCAGGGGGGCGGCCGCACCGATCGCCTTCTCAAGCAGGGCGAGCTTTTCCGCCTCCCCCAGCGTGGGATAGTCGGAGCGCCCGAGGACTTCCGCGGTCGCCGCCTCGTGCCGGGACGAGTGCTGCCGCAGGTCCAGCCGGGCGGTGTGCAGGCCAAAGACGTCGAGCTGGATGCCCATTGCGCTTAATTCACCCCCGGTCAGGGCGGCGCCCTTTCCGGCCAGGAGGCTGTCCCCGATCAGGTTCACGGTCCTGCGAACCTCCGCCTCGAGAGCCCCGCCGCGCGCGGGACCGGGAGCCCCGCCCGCCTCCGCTCCCCGGATTTCCTGGACCGCCCCGCCCAGGGTTTCCCGGAGAATACCGAGCAGCAGGCGGTAGGGCTCGTGCGGATAGCGCCGCGCAAGGTCGCGCAGGTGGGCGGAGGGGGGCCCCCTTCCCTCCAGCGCTCGGCGCAGCTCGGGGGTGACCGAGTCGCGGCGATCGCTCACCGTGAGCGTCCGCGCCAGTTCCCGGGCGGCCAGGCGCAGCTTCTCGATCGCCAGGCGGCGGTTCAGGAGGAGAATGCCGGCGGTCACCTCCGCGGTGACGTTGGGATTTCCATCGCGGTCGCCGCCGATCCAGGATCCGAACGAGAGCCACCGGCGCGGGGGCTTCACTCCGGGGAAATGTGCGCTGAGCGAGCGGGCAAGGTCGGCGTGCAGGCGCGGCAGCGTCTCGCAGAGCGCGACGTCAAAATACCAGAGCCCCGTCCGGGCCTCGTCGGCGACCTCGGGGCGGGCGGTGCGACTCCGGTCGGTCAGCCAAAGGGAGGCGATTTCGCGCTCGACGCACCCGTTGTCGAGGACACCCGGGTCCGGGGCCCCCTCGGGGTGCGCGCGCTGCCGGAGGATTTCCGCCAGGCGCCTGAGCTTGGCGAGCAGGGTGCGCCGCTTCGACTCGGTCGGATGAGCGGTGAAAACCAGCTCGATGTCGAGCCGGTCCACCAGTGCCTGCATTCCCGCGGTTTCCAGGCCGCGCCGCTTCAACTCGACGACCGCGGCCTCGATCGACTCGCGCATCGGTTCCGGGGTCCCGGCGGCCCCCATCAGTGAGGCGGCCCTGCGGCGGCGCAGGAGCCCTATGCGGAAATTCTCCTCAGCCAGGTTCACCAGTTCGAAATACAGCGTAAAGGCCATCGCCTGGTTGAACGCCTCCGCCGGGCCGAGCGCCGCCACCCTCTCCCGAAGCGCCCCGGCGGCCTCCGGGTCGCCGGCGCGGCGGGCCTTGGCGAGCTTGCGGAGGGCCTCGACCGTCTCGAAGGCGGCTGCGCCCTCCAGCCGGGTGATCACGCGACCCAGGGAACTTCCAAGCTCCCTCACGTCGGCCCCCAGGCGGGCCAATTCGCGTCGGGCGGAGGATCGGCGTTTGGTCATGGCGGTTGGGTTGGCTTGAGGGCTTCTGGTTTTCCGGGTGCTCAAGCAAGTGTCGGACCATGCGCGGCCCGCGTCCAGCGTTTGTGGAAGGACCCACCCACGGGCCGGGTTTTCCAACCCATCGCCCACCTGCGCGATCGGGGATCGCGCTGCCCGCAATGGAGAGATTAAATCAGGTGCTTGCCTGAATGCGGGGCCATGCTTTGCTCCGCTGCGTGATTTGCCGCCGCGCCCTCGCCCTTGCCCTTGCCCTGGCGCTTCCGCGCGTCCTGGCGGCCGTCGCCGGGCAGCCGTACATGGAGGCCGACAGCATGGAGGGGGATCTCGACGCCCGCACGACGATCTACCGGGGCCACGCGCTTGTCAGGGACGGGCAGGTGCTTCTCACCGCCGACGAAATCCGCTATGCGGAGACGACTGAGACGCTCGTGGCGACCGGGCATGTGACACTGACCCGGGGCGACCAGCGGCTCCTGGCCGACCACCTGACCTACCGGCGGGTGGACGACTCATTTTCGGCGACGAACGTGCGGATAGGCCGCTACCCCTTCTACATCGAGGGGACGAGGGCCGAGGGGAATCTCAAAAGGGTCGTGGTCCATCATGCCAAGGTGACCTACGGGGAACCCGGCCCGTACCAGCCAACGGTGAGGGCCGAGACGATCACCTACGAGCCGGGCAATTACCTTCGCTTCGTCAGCTCGATGGTGGGCATCGGCGGGACCGATTTTCTCCCGATCCCGAAGTTCAACCAGGACTTCCGGAAGGGAAATCCCCTGGACATGCTGACCGCGGACGTCGGCTACCGCTCCACCCTCGGGGGATCCGTCGATATCGGGTATCATGAGCCCGTCTTCCCGGGTGCGCAACTGGGTGGCGACCTCGGCTTCTACACCGCCCGCGGGCTCTTGCTGGGGCCCACCGGCACCTACAAGTCCGTCGACGGCAGCGACGACCTCGCGGGCTCCCTCCAGTCCGGCTACATCTACGATTACGGGACCCGCGGGGTGGACATTCTCGGGGCCCCCGTGCAGGCAAACCGGGCCTTCCTGGAGTGGACGCACCGCCAGCAGCTTTCCGACGGGATCAGCCTCGCCGCGAATATCAACTATTGGTCGGACTCCGACATCATCCGCGACTTCCGCTCCCAGGATTTCTACGCCGTCCAGACGCCGGATAATTTTCTCGAGGCGAGCTACGCCGGCGACGACGTTTTTGCCTCCATCTTCACCCGCTTCCGGCCCAATTCCTTCGAGCAGGTCCAGCAGCGCCTCCCCGAACTCTCGGTTGCGCTCGCCCCCTCGCCCCTGGCGGACGGGTTTTACCAGCGCTCGAGTGCGAGCGCGGTGTCGCTGGTCGCCTGGCCGGTTGTCGGGGGAGCGGAGCTGGCCAGCGACCGGGTGGACGCCTTCTATGAGCTCTCGCGGCCGATCAGCCCGACGGACTGGCTCACCCTCACCCCGGTTGCCGCGGCCCGGTTGACAAACTACTCGAACACGGTCGGGGCAAGCGTGCCCGGCGGCACGACGCGGGCGATCGGGGAGGTCGGCTTCGACGCGATCATGCGCGCCAGCGGTACCTTCGGCTACCGAAACCCCCTCTGGGACATCGACGGGCTGCGGCACCTGCTGACCCCGCACGTTTCCTACCGCTACATCCCAAATGCGGATGCGGGCTCGAAATACATCCCCGACATCGATGGCCAGACCTTCAACACCTATCTTGCGCCCCTCGACCTGGGGGACATCCGCACCCTCGACCACATCAACCCGGTGAACACGCTGAGGCTGGGCCTGGACAACACGCTGCAGACGCGGGACGCGGGATACGGATCGAGGGACCTTTTCACCTTCAATGTGGCCGACGACCTGAATTTCATCCGGACACCCGGGGAGCCGGATTTTTCCGACCTGCACACGGATGTGGCGATCACCCCGGCGCCGTGGATCAGCTACAGCATCGCAAACATCATCTCGCCGCAGACAGGGACGCTCTACGAGCTGGATTCGGCGCTGACCATCCACGACGCGGATGCCTGGAAGCTTGAACTGGGCGAGGACTTCGTGCGGCACGAGGACGACGACTACATCCTGGACTACCGCCAGCGGCTGAACGAGGCATACGAGGCGCTGGTCGCCCTCGAGTACGGGGCCCGCAACTTTCGGCTGAACACGGTGGAGGTGGGGCTCGTCCAGGACCTTGCGAACATTTGGAGCGTCCGCTACCTGCTGTCGTTCAACGCCGGGCCCAACCGCGATGGGCACTTCGGGTTCAACGTCCAGCTCCTCACCCTCCACTACTGACCGGGGTCGCATGAGCATCGTGGAAAACCAGCGGAGGGTCCTGCTGGAATTCATCCGCGCGCTCCGCCCGCACTGGAGGCGGGATGCGGCGCTCCCGGACCGGATCGAGCGGCTCCTCCGGGGCGACCGGCGGCTCGGTTCCCGGGACCGGCGGCTCTACCGGGAGCTGCTTTACACGACCCTGCGCTTCCTGCCCTGGATCGAGCCCTCGCTCGATTCGGCAGCGGACCGCGCGGTCGAGGCCGCGGCGCTGCTTTCGGCCGACCTTCCCTCGACGCGGGCCTTTCGCTCGGCATTCGGCGCTCCCGCGGGGGAGCCGCCCGCGGGTGTTGCCGCGAAGGCGGCGTTGGTGGCCGGGATCCTGGGGGAATCCGCCGGTATCCCGCTGCTGCCGGACTGGTTCAGGGCCGAGTGCCCGGAGGCGTTCTCGGGGCCGGATTATGAATCCCTTGCCAACCGGGCTCCGCTATGGCTCCGGCTGCAATCCGGGGATGCGGCTCCGGTGCTTGCCGAGTTTTCAGCCCGCGGCTGGCCGTGGAGGGTGTCCCCCGCGCTCCCGACCGCGATCCGGCTTGCTCCGGACACCGACGTGAAGGGAACGGACGCCTACCGCAGCGGCTGCGTCGAGATCCAGGATGTCGGTTCGCAGCTCATCCTCGAGGCCGCGGCGATTTCCGCAGGAGGGGCGTGGCTGGACGCCTGCGCCGGGGCCGGGGGCAAGACGCTGCAACTGGCCACCCTGCTCGGGCCGAGTGGCCGGGTCGATGCGCTCGATCCCAGGCCGGCGGCGCTGGCCGAGCTCGGGCGGCGGGCCGCCCGGGCGGGCCTCGATGGCGCGATCCGCCTCCCGGGAGTGCCCGGTGCGGCCTACGACGGCGTCCTTGTCGACGCGCCCTGCTCCGGGTCGGGAACCTGGCGGCGTTCGCCGCACCTGAAATGGACGACATCCGCCGCCCGGGTCGCCGACTGCGCCGCGCTTCAGCTTTCACTCCTGTCCCGGTACGCCCGCCACGTCCGCCCGGGGGGAACGCTCATCTATGCGACCTGCTCCCTATGCCGAAGCGAGAACGAGGCGGTCGCCGCGGCTTTCCTGGCATCGTCGCCGGAATTTGCGCAGCGGGGTCCCGGCATCCGTATCTCCCCCTCCGCGAACGACGGCGACGGGTACTTTATGGCCGTCTTCAAGCGGTAGTGTTTCCCGATTTAAGACCAGCAGGGTCCGGGGCGGATGTAGCCGGGGTCCAAGACCCCGGAGGCTTGGGGTCCTACTTCCGAACGCCGGCCTCCCTATTCAATCTCCGGC
>Ga0302279_10003759_pt1 | contig 18562 bp, 16 predicted proteins | sample III_Bog_N3_3_FD_194541 | JGI IMG/M metagenome (GOLD analysis project Ga0302279, IMG submission 194541) | Peat permafrost microbial communities from Stordalen Mire near Abisko, Sweden - III_Bog_N3_3 | ecosystem: Environmental > Terrestrial > Soil > Wetlands > Peat | place: Sweden: Abisko...
CCGAACACCGCGCCGATCCGCGCGAGCAACCCCTGCTCCGAGTACATGTTCCTCGACGACTCGGCCTGCAACCTTGCGTCGGTCAACCTGACGAAGCTCCTCCGTGACGACGCGGACGGCACGCAGTCGTTCGACATCGACGGCTACCGCCACGCCTGCCGCATGTTCCTCCTCGCGCAGGAGATCCTCGTCGACCTCTCGAGCTACCCGACGGCGCCCATCGCGCGAAACAGCCACGACTACCGCCCGCTCGGCCTTGGCTACGCGAACCTCGGCAGCATGCTGATGCAGCTCGGCATCCCGTACGACAGCGACCAGGGTCGCGCGGTCGCCGGGAGCCTCACCGCCATCATGTGTGGCCACGCGTACAAGACGAGCGCGGAGGTAGCCGCGAGCAAGGGGCCGTTCGCCGGCTACGCGAAGAACCGCGAGCCGATGCTCCGCGTCATGAACATGCACCGCGACGCCGCGTACTCGATCGATCGCGACGCGAGCCGGCTCCCGGACGAGCCCTCGAGCGCCGCGGGCGTTCTCTACCGCGCCGCCTGCCAGGACTGGGACGAGGCGGTCGCGATCGGCACGCGTCACGGCTACCGCAACGCGCAGTCGACCGTGCTCGCGCCGACGGGGACGATCGGTCTCTTGATGGACTGCGACACGACGGGCATCGAGCCCGACTTCGCGCTCGTGAAGTTCAAGAAGCTCGCGGGCGGCGGCTACTTCAAGATCGTGAATCAGTCGGTTCCGCCGGCGCTCCGACGCCTCGGGTACTCCGAGCACGAGACGCAGGAGATCGTCGCGTTCATCAGCGGGACGAACACTCTTCTCGCGGCACCGGAGATCAACCGGCGCACGCTTCGTGAGAGAGGGCTCACCGACGCGGACCTCGCGAAGGTCGAGGCGGCGCTTCCGTCGGTGTTCGACCTCGCGGCAGCGTTCGCGACGTGGATCCTCGGCGAGGATGCGTACGCGCGGCTCGGCGCGACCAAGGAGGTCCGCGAGAAGGGCGGGAAATCGTTCTCGCTCCTGCAGTACATCGGATTCACCAAGGCGCAGGTCGACACGGCGAGCGACGTCATCATCGGTCGCATGACGATCGAAGGCGCGCCGCACCTCCGGCAGGAGCACTACGCGGTGTTCGATTGCGCGAACCGATGCGGCAAGACGGGGAAGCGATTCCTCGCTCCGATGAGCCACATTCGGATGATGGCCGCGGCCCAGCCGTTCCTGAGCGGCGCGATCTCCAAGACGGTCAATCTGCCGAACGACGCGACCGTCGACGACGTCGCCAAGGTCTACGAGGACGGCTGGCGCCTCGGGCTCAAGGCAGTCGCGCTCTATCGCGACGGCTGCAAGGCATCGCAGCCGCTCTCGTCCGGTGGCTCGGATGCGTCGGAAGGGAAGACGACCGACACGACGGCGAAGAAGCAAGAGCCGCTTGCCGCGGACGGCGCTCTCACCCCCATTCCGAAGACGGACGAGCCGCAGGACCAGACGCAGCTCACGCTGCAGATCAACGACGGCGGCAGGCCGCACGGTCTCCGCGTTCGTCTGCCGAAGAAGCGCCAGGGCTTCACGCAGGAAGCGCGGGTCGGCGGTCACAAGATCTTCCTCCGGACGGGCGAGTACAAGGACGGCACGCTCGGCGAGATCTTCATCGACATGCACAAGGAAGGGGCCGCCTTCCGTTCGCTGATGAACTGCTTCGCCATGAGCGTCTCGATCGGCCTGCAGTATGGGGTCCCGCTCGAGACGTACGTGGAGCAGTTCACCTTCACCCGCTTCGAGCCGCAGGGGCTCGTCGAAGGGCACCCGTACGTGAAGTTCGGGACGTCCATCGTCGACTACCTGTTCCGCGTCCTCGGCGTCGAGTACCTGCACCGGTACGATCTGGCGCACGTGAAGCCGGAGGAGCCCGCGTTCGAGTCTCCCGCGCTGCAGCCGTCGTCGGCGCAGATGGCGTCCTCATCCAGCAGCGGCTCCAGCAGCGTCTTCCCCGGCGGTGATCGCAACCTCGGCTACACGAAGGAGGCCGTCGCCCGCAGCGCCGTCATGAGCGAAGGGCTCGAAGGGCGCATCGTGAACCATTCAGAAGCGCCTGGACCGCTCGTGCAGACGCACGGGAGCCACGGCGGCCACGCGGGGGCCAACCCGCTCGACGCCCACCTCGACGCGATGATGGGCGACGCCCCCGTCTGCGACGTGTGCGGCCACATCACCGTCCGCAACGGCGCTTGCTACAAGTGCCTGAACTGCGGCAATTCGATGGGCTGCTCCTAGGCGGCTGCTCCTAGGCTAGAGCAGGCGCTACGCTAGAGTTCGATCGCGTTCTAATCGCGGTCGGTTCGTTGTGCTCTTGCGGAGAGCGGGCTACCATTCTGGGTCCATGTCCCCTCCGCTCCCGCAAGAGCAGCAGATGTTCGATGCGTTCCGCCGCCTCCGTACCGACTGGCCTCGGCGCGGCTGGAGCTGGGATTCGCGACTCTCGTGCATCGCCTCGACGTTCAGCACCGACATGGAGTCGATCGCGCGTGGCGTCGCTCTCGCGGCGTTCCCTGCGGAGTGGGTTCCGCGAACGCTCCCGACGTCACCGCCGAACGTGCAGGAGCTCGCCGAGCGCTGCGGCGGGCTGCGCGCCGGTCAGAGCCTCTTCAGCGGGCTCGGGGTCGGTCGCGTCTTCGCGTTTGGCCTGTGGTGGCCGTGGGGTGACGGCGTCTCGGTCTCGCTGCGCGTCGGCCTGTCGGGCATCGACGACAACCACGACATGATGAACCGCTTCCGCGACGTCTTCGGGGTGACGATGTAGCGCTCACGATGTAACTGCTACGGTGAAGGCTGCGGAGCCTTCGCGACGTCGTTCACATTCCCTGGCGCGTTCCCGGGCACGCTCCCGACCGCCGTCGCCGCCGCTCGTCTCGCCACGTGTCGCCTCCAGGCGTGCCTCGCGAGGTAGAGGACGATCGCCAGGTTCACGAGGAGGACGACGAGCCTCCCGACATGCCCCTTCTCGATGAGGGCGTGCACCTCGAACGGCAGGAGCGACGACGTCGCCGCGACGACGAGCCACTCGCCCCACGCGCGGCCGCGTGAGAGCGCGTACCACTCGACCGCCGTGCTCACTCCGTCGAGAAAGAGCGCCCACGTCGCGACCACGAGGTGTCGCCGCTCGGTGACCGAAACGATGGCGTCCGCGAGATAGACCGACCAGGCCGCCGTCACGTGCTCGCGCAGGTGCGTCGTTATCACGTGGAGATGCACCGACGAGCCCGTCATCAGCATCCCCGTGAAGACGAGCGCCGTCGAGAGCACGAAGACCGACTTGAGCAGCTTCTCCAGCATGATGAGCCGGAGCGCCAGCTCGCGTCGATCCTTCGTGACGACCGTGGCCGCCGGATCCGGTACGACGGCCGCTTCGGGCGCGGAGGGGGGCTTGGACGCGGACACGAGGACGACCGAGCGTAGCCTCTACGGCGTCGCCGGGGGGGATGACGCGCCGAGGATCGGCGCTGCGCACGGCATCGTGGCTTCGGCTCGACCGTTGATCGTGGCGTAGATGCGCAGGTACGTACCGTGTGCGAAGACAGACGCTAGCTCGACCTTGTCGATGGCGCCGTGAAAGCAGGCGTCCTTGCCACCGAACGTAAGGTCCCCCGCGAGGCTCGCCCGCACCTGCCTGAGCCGTTCACCAAGGTCGAGCCGCAGGGCCGTGCGCGCCTGGTCGCGAATGGCCGTGGTTCCCGCGGCCGCCTTGAGCGACAGGAGAAGGCTCTTCGTCTCGATGGTCGGCTCGAGGTCCGGCACCGAGAGCTCGTTGTCGGACACGCTGATGTGGCCCGTGAAGAAGATGTCGCCGTCGAGGTCTGTGTCGATGCCCATCGCGTGCACTGCGCCTCCAAGGTGCAACTTCAGCACCACGAGCCCCTGCGACTCGTACACCTCCGGGCTCGCGAGGAAGAGCTCGGGGTAGTCCTTCGAGAAGAAGAGCTTCCCCCCCGTGAACGCGGCGCTCATCGCCCGCGCCAGCTCTTCGTAGCTCGCCGCGATCGGGACCGAGAGCGTGAACGGCCCGGTCGGGAGCGACGCCACGTTGGCGAGCCGCGGGAGCGGCGGGAGCGGCGGAGAAGACGGAGCCGAAGCGTCGTCCGCGCACGGGAACGTCACCTCCGGGGCGACGACGAGCGCGAGGTCCTTCTCGAGGCCGTCGGCGATGATCGTCGGCGCCGCTTCCACCCCGAGCACCGCGATGCGCGCGCATCCGACGGCGTCCCCCACCGGGAACTTCAGCGGCCGCACGAGGCGCGTGTACGCGTCGCCCACGAGCGGACGCACGTCGTACGTGAAATGCTCGACCTGCGCGCGCACCGCCTGGCCGAGCGCGTCGAACACGCCGCCGAGCAGGTTCGCGACCTCGAGGCTCCTCGCGGGCGACGACGCCTTCACGTCGACCGACTGCAGCGCGACCGCATAGTCGCGGTTCATCACCGGCTCGGCGGCGATCTCGAGATCGAGCGGCACCTCGAACGTCTTCAGCGGCAGCTTCACCCGCGCATCGACGTGCACGCCGAGCACCAGCCGCCCTTGCGCGAAGCGGAGCGCGAGCGGCTCGCGCGCCCAGGCGTAGTGCCGCGGTGAGCCGAGCAGCACGACGTCCCCCTCCCCCGCCTTCGGAACGGCCGCGTCGAGCGCGCTTCGCAACGCGTCGTGGCTCACCGACACGTGGACGACGAGACGCGACGGCGCCGGGTCGGTCATCGGCGGGCCGGGCATCGCAGCCGGTCGTGGCGGATACACGGCGCCAAAGCGCGAGCAGCCGAGCGCGAGCGATGCGCATGCCGCGGCGACGACGGCGGGGCGAGCGAGGGAGAGGAAGCGCACGGTGAGCGTCGTCATAGCCGAAGGTGGGCTTCGAACGCACGGCGCGCGGTTTCTAATCCACGAGCCGCGCCCCCTTGATACGGTGAAGATCCGATGACCCGCCTGCCGCTCCGTATCCTCTTTGCGCTGCTCACCTCGTCGGGCATTGCCCTCGTGTCCCTGTCCGGATGCGACCGTTGCGACAAGAAGCCGCCGCCGCCGGTCGACCTCACGCCCCCTGCGCCTCCGGTCGTCGACGCTGCGCCGGAGGTGATCAAGCCGCTCGACGATACGCCCGACGCGTCCGATGCGATGGCCGCCCCCGCGAAGCCGCACGGCCCGTGGACGCCGCCGAACACGAACACCGCCCGCATCAAGCAGTGCTGCAACGCCATCCGTGGCCAGGCCAAGACGCTCGGCGCCGCCCCCGAGGCCGTGATGTTGATAGGGGTCGCCGCGCAGTGCGACATGATCGCCGTGCAAGTGGGCAACGGCGGATCGGCCCCCGAGTTCGCGCAGGTGCGTCAGATGCTCAAGGGGCGAACGATTCCGGCGGCCTGCTCGGGGATGTGAAGCCTCACTGCGATACGTCGATGCAGCTCCCCGTGGGGCCGTCGTTCGAGCCGCTCCCCGAGCAGCAGAGCCAGCTGCCGTTGATGTCGAGGTAGTGCGGAAAGTGCGCGGGACAGTTGACCTTGGGCCCGCCTTGCGACCCGCCGCCTCCGCCATCATCGGAGCCTCCGAGACCACCGCCGCTGTCGGCGAAGTCACCACCGTCGTCGGACGCGTCGTCGTGCTGGGCGCCGCTGTCCTCGTCGAACACGCCCGCATCCGCTTCCGAGAGGAGCGCGCTCGTCCCGCCGTCGTCGTCCGACGTGTCGACCCCGTCCCCCTCGTGCACGAATTCCCATTCGAGCCCGGTGCGGTCGCCGCAGCCTGCGACGAGGACCGACAGTCCCAAGACCACGACGACCGCACTCCCCAGAAGGCGCATGCGTGCTCATGGCCACGCTGGCCGCGTTCCGTCGCGACTGGACTCCGGCGAGCCGTCACTCGCGCGATTCGTCGCGCGGTCTCTCGAAGTGGTCGAACCCGCGTTGCTCGTTCCCCGAGAGGCGTCGTCGCTCGGCGTTCGGGCCGTGGAGCCACACGCCATCGCCCGCCTCCACGTCGCCCACGCGCGCGAAGCCGTCGAGCGGCTCGGCCGAGGTCGCGAGCAGGGCGTAGTCCTCCCCCCCCGTAAGGACGAGCCGAAGCGCGGATTCATTCAACAAAAGCGCGGCGCGCCCGACGATTTGACCGGCGTGCGCGAGCAACCGCGACTCGTCCAGCACGAGAGCAACCCGGCTCGCCGTCGCAATATGCCCCGCGTCCTGCGCGAGCCCGTCCGACACGTCGATCGCGGCGTGCGCCTTCGAGCCGAGCGTGCGCCCCTCCGCGATCCGCACGCGCGGCCTTCGGAACGCGTCGATCGCCGCATCGAGCTCCCCTCCCGACCGCCCCGCCATGAGCGCCCGCAGCCCCGCTCCCGCGAGCCCGACGGACCCCGCGAGCCACACGCCGTCTCCCACACGCGCCCCATCGCGACGCACCGCGCGATCCACCGACCCGAGCAACGTCGTCGTCACCGACAGCTCCCCTCCCCTCGAGAGATTGCCGCCGACGATGGGGCAACCCACGGCGAGCGCCGCGTCAGCTTGCCCACCCGTGAGCGCGTCGAGCGCGTCGTCCGGAAACCCCGCGGGGAGCACGAGCGACGAGAGCGCGCACCAGGGGTCGGCCCCCATCGCGGCCAGATCGCTGGCGGCCGCCACGAACGAGCGCCAACCGACGTCGCCCCACGTCATCCAGTCGCGGCGAAAGTGCTCCCCTTCGACCTGCGCGTCGACCGTCCACACGAGCTCTCGTCCGGCAGGCGGACGCAGCACCGCCGCGTCGTCGCCGATCCCGAGCGTCACGCCTGGCGCTTCGTGGCCGCCGAACAGCGCCGCGAGCCGCGCGATCTTCGAGAGCTCGCTCGACGCCATGCGCTATCCGAACCGCGCGGCCGACACGACGACCCCCATCACCTCGTCGCGAAAGACCACGGCGCCGCGGTCGTCTCGCGCAGCTCCCGCGGCCACCATCAGCGGCATCAGATGCTCCTCGCGCGGATGCACGTCACGCGCGCCCGGCGCCAGCGTCCACGCCGACAGCGACGCGTCACGCACGTGCGGATCGGCTTCGACCGCTTCCTTGAGCCATGCGTCGAACTGCGCAGACTTGGGCTTCGACCGAGGGTCTCCGAAGCCGCGCATGTTGTGGTAGCTCATGCCGCTTCCGACGATGAGGACCCCCTCGTCACGGAGCGGCGCGAGCGCGTGACCGATGGCCAGGTGCGCAGCCGGGTCGAGCCCCGTGCGGAGCGAGAGCGCGACGGTCGGGATGTGCGCCTCGGGGTACGCGACCTTGAGAGGAATGAACACGCCATGGTCGAAGCCGCGCGCGCCGTCCGAGGCCGAGTCGATGCCGGCGGCGCCCAGGAGAGAGCGGACACGATCGGCCACGGCGGGAGCTCCGGGCGCGGGCCAGGTGAGCTTGTACGTCTCGGGTGGGAAGCCGTAATAGTCGTAGAATAGAGGGGGAGCGGAGTGCGACGTGACGGTCGGGACCGCGGCTTCCCAGTGGGCGGAGATGACGAGCAGCGCTTTCGGTGGAGCCGGCAGCGAGGCGCCTACGGTGCGGAGCCAGCCGGCCATGCGATCCCAGGTGTCGCGCGGCCCCATCGTCCACTCCATGAAGAAGCAGGGGCCGCCGCCATGCGGCAGGTAGATCGTCGGCATGCGGTGTGGGGAAGCGTGGGCCATGCCGGATGATAACCACGAGGCGGAGAGGCGTCAGAGGGGGAAGTCTTGGGCCGGGGCCATGAAGTCTTGGGCCGGGGCCACGATGGTCTTGGGCCGGGGCCATGATGGTCTTGGGCCGGGGCCACGAAGTCTTGGCCCGTCGCCACGAAGTCTTGGCCCGTCGCCACGATGGTCTTGGCCGGCCGCCACGAAGTCTTGGCCCGTCGCCATGAAGTCTTGGGCCGCGCCCGTGAAGTCTTGGGCCGGGGCCATGAAGTCTTGGGCCGTCGCCACGAAGTCTTGGGCCGTCGCCACGAAGTCTTGGGCCGGCGCCTAGACGGGCTCGGCCCAGCGCCTACCAGCCTCGATGCCCGGCCCCTTCACTCGTCGCCGAGGCGCTCCCTGCCGGCGTCGGCCCGTGCCCCTTCGGCCGGGTCAGCGCGGCGAACGTCCCCACCCCGAGCACGACCGTGAGCCCTATCGCCAGCATGCTGAACAGCACCGTGCGACCCGAGATCGGCGCCGGAATGCGCGCGGCCGACGCTATCTCGGGGGTCTTCTCTTCGAGGCGAGCGCCAGGCATCAGCCCACCGTACTCCACCGCGAGCCCTCCGCCTGCGGCCGATTGCTGCTAACGAAACGAGCGTCTGCTGCACCGAGGAGCCTCCCCCATGACCACCCCCACGTTCCACACGCCGTCTTCGACCGCCACCGACCCTTTGACCTGGGAGCGCGTGGAGACGGCCGGCAAGGCGATGGTCCCGCTCGTCTTTCGCGCGCGCGTGCCGAACGGATACCTCGTCGCGACGCAGTTCGGCAGCGGTCCGTTCACGACCACCTTCGTCGCGAGCGACGGCCCCTGGCACGTGAAGATCCACGGGAACCCCTGATCGTGGCGCACCAGCACCTCCTCGGCACGCTCGTACCGCTCACCATCCGTCGCTTCGGTCCGCCGGGCGCGTTCCTCGTCGAGCATCCCGACAACCCGGAGTCGGAGACGATCCTGCTCCCGGGCGCCGAGATCCCCGAAGGCGCGGAGGTCGACCAGGTGCTCGAGGTGTTCGTGTACCTCGACTCGGAAGACCGCCCCGTCGCGACGCTGCGTGAGCCGAAGGTCGTGCTGGGCGAGGTGGCGTTCATGACCGTGACGGCGCTCGCACCGTTCGGCGCGTTCGTCGATTGGGGAATGCCCAAAGAGCTGCTCGTGCCGCTCGGCGAGCAGACGCGCGAGATGCGGCTCGGCGATCGTCATCCCGTCGGCGTGTACGTGGACGACACGGGTCGGCTCGCGGGGACGATGCGGATCGCGGAGATGCTCGGAGAGCGAGGCAAGTTCGGGCAGGACGAGTGGGTGAAGGGCGAAGCGTGGAGGAACGAGCCGGAGCTCGGCGTGTTCGTGATCGTCGAGCAGCGCTTCGTGGGGCTGCTTCCCGTGGAGGAGCCGAACGAGCTCTCGCGAGGCGAGGCAGCGGAGTTCCGCGTGACGAACGTGCTCCCGGACGGGAAGATCGAGCTGTCGCTTCGAGGGCCTGCGCACGAGGAGCTCGCGAACGACGCGGCGCACGTGCTCGAGGTGCTCTCGCGACCGGGCGCACCGAAGGTGGGGGACCGCTCGGACCCTTCACAGATTCGCGAGCTCTTCGGCCTCAGCAAGAAGGCGTTCAAGCGCGCCGCGGGGCGTCTCTTGAAGCGCGGCGAAGCGCATCTGGACTCGGGTGGATTTCTTCAGCCGCAGCGGAGACGCTAGCGATTTCGAAGTCCAAACATTGCGATGCGGGGCCTCTGTGCGATGCTCCCGCGGTTGCCAATGCTCGCGCTTGTTAGCGCTTGTTCACCGCCCCTTCAGCTCCACACGGGTCACGACTTCATGACGAGCCTTACCAAGCTTATCGCGCTGCTCTCGTTCGCCACGTTCTTCGCAGCGACGGCCGGGTGCGGACGCTCCGACGTGCTCGACTACGACGTCACGATCGACGGTGGCAGCTCGGGGACCGACGCGCACGTGGACGCGGACGCGGACGCGCACCAGGGGAGCGGCTGCACGACGAACGCGGGCTGCGAGACGACGCCGGCGACACCGTTCTGTGAGCTGCCGCAAGGCAAGTGCGTGGCGTGCCTCACGAACCCCGACACGTGTCCGACCGGCGAAGCCTGCGACCCGGCGACGCACGTGTGCGAGCCTGTGACCACGGGATGCACGAGCAACTCGCAGTGCCCCGCGAGCAAGCCCATCTGCGACACGAACGACGGAGACTGCGTCGGCTGCCTGCACACGAGCCAGTGCCCGAGCGGCGACATCTGCCTCGATACGCAGTGCGTGCCGTCGTGCGGCGGTGGCGCGGCCTGCACCGGAGGCGCGTCGTGTTGCAACGGGGGCTGCGTCGACGAAGGGACGAACCCGAACGACTGCGGCGGGTGCAACAACCCGTGCGCCACGGGGAGCTGCCTCGGGGGCATCTGCCAGCCGCCGGCCGGATGCAGCACGAACGGCTGCACGAACGGCAACCTCTGCTGCAACGACGTCTGCGTCGGGAGCGAGACGATCGCCCACTGCGGCAGCTGCACGAACATCTGCAACAGCGACGACACGTGCAACAACGGGACGTGCGTCGGGTCGATCATGACGACCTGCAATGGCGGGCCGGCGTGCTTCGGCTCCGAGACGTGCTGCGACTTCGGCTGCACGGACACGACGAGCGACATGAACAACTGCGGCGGTTGCAACGAGCCGTGCGAGTGCCCTCCGGGGATCGAGTGCGCCTGCGTCGACAGCCAGTGCGTCGGCATGGGCCCCCCGCAGTGCTTCAACGGGCAGATCTGCACCGGCAACGACAGCTGCTGCGACAACGGCTGCACCGATACGAACACCGACCCGAACAACTGCAGCCAGTGCGGCTTTCAGTGCGCCACGGGCGACACGTGCGTCCAGGGTAACTGCACCGCGCCGGCGAACTGCGACGGCGGTCCGGTCTGCACGGGGCTCGAGCAGTGCTGCAAGATGGGGTGCACCGACATCGACACCGACCCGAACAACTGCAGCTCGTGCGGCAACGTCTGCCCCGCGAACAACACCTGCATCGCCGGAGTCTGCACGCCGAACGCGAACTGCAACGGCGGCCCCGTCTGCACGGGGGTGAACCAGTGCTGCGCCGCGGGCTGCACGAACATCGACACGGACACGAGCAACTGCGGCAGCTGCGGCAATGCTTGCGGAGCCGGCGCCATGTGCCTCGGTGGGGTCTGCCAGATTCCCCCCTCGTGCCACGGCGGCCCGGTCTGCACCGGAACGGAGACGTGCTGCGGCCAGGGCTGCACCGACACCACGACCGACCCCATCAACTGCGGCGCCTGCAACAGCCCCTGCCCCACGGGCAATGCGTGCGTCGGCGGCGTCTGCAAGGCACCCACGACCTGCAACGGCGGCCCGGCGTGCGCCACGGTCGACACCTGCTGCCCGAGCGGCTGCATCAACACGACAAACGACGCGAACAACTGCGGCGGATGCGGCGTCATCTGCGGCGGCGGCGAGCCGTGCGTCGACGGCGTGTGCACCTCGAGCGAGGGGGCGTTCAACCCCACGGTGAACCCGACGTACCTGGCGCCCGGCGTCCACAGCTACACGAGCATCAACATTCCGGCCGGAGTCACGGTCTACGTCGCCGGCGCCGGAGCGAGCTCGGGGACGCTGAGCCTCGGCTCGACGGGGGACGTGGTCATCGCGGGGGTCATCAACCTCTCGGGCGGACCGGGGACGCAGAACACCATCACGTCGCAGAGCACGCAGTCGGGGAGCGCCGGCGGCGGGGGCTTCGTCGGAGAGCCGTACATGTCGGCCGCTCCGTCCGCGGCTTGCAGCTTCGTCGGCGGCAACGGCGGCTCCCTCGGCGACGCGATCTCGGGGACGACGGGGTCGTGCACCGCGGCGTCGACGACTGGCTGCGAATCGATGAGCGATCCGGGCGCTCTGCTCTTCACGTCGCCCGTCGCGACGTACGGCGGGGGCGGCGGCGTCTTCACCGGCTACCGCGCCTATGGCGCGGGGGGCGGCGGACCTGCCGGCGGAGCTCCCGGCGCTCTCGGCGCGGCGTATCCGGGCGAGGGCGATTGCTCCGGCGTCTCCGGCGGCGGCGGCGCGATCGGCGGCGCGGGCGGCGCTGGAACCGGCATCTACAAGGGGTCTGCCGGCGTGCTCGGGCAGACGCAGTGCCCGGGGGTGCAGTCGAACATCCCCGCGGCCTACGTCGGCGGCGGCGGCGGCGGCGCCATCGGGATGGCGGCCGTCAACGACCTCGCGGTCACGACCACGTTCCAGACCGGCTCCTCTGGCGGCGGCGGAAGCGCCGACTACCTGAACCGCCCCGTCTTCGGCGGCACGTCGGGCGGGGGGGGCGGCGGCGGCGCGATCAAGCTCACGAGCGCGACGACGATCACGCTCACCGGCCAGATCCTCGCGGCGGGCGGCGCTGGCGGAGACGCGGTCATCGGAATCGGGTCGGACGCGAACTGCGACCCGCAGCCGGGAGCTGCCGGGGGCGGCGGCTCGGGCGGTGTCATCTATCTCGCGGCGCCCGTGGTCACGGTCGCAAGCGGAGCGGTGGTCTCCACTGCGGGCGGCGTCGGCGGGGCCGGCAGCGAATTCGCAACGGGAGGAGGGGGCGGCAAGGGGGGAACCGGGCGCATCCGTCTCTCGGTCACGGCGCCAACCTGCGCGACGCTCAAGGGGTCGTTCACGCCGCCGCTGCCCACCAGCTGCGCGGCAGGATCGACGGCAACGGGCGTCGCGTACATCGGCACGTACCCGAACTGACGGCGGCGCGCGTCGTTGTGGCCGGGGCTACTCCCGCGCTATTCATAGAAATGCCCCTCGTCTAGATCACACGAGGGGCACGGGATGAAAGCCGAACTCGAAGAAGACGCCGCCCCAAGACGCCTGCTCGGGACCTGGGTGCGCGGGAAGTATCGGCTCGACCGCATCGTCGGTACGGGAGGGATGGCGGTCGTCTTCGCGGCGACGCACCGCAACAAGAAGCGTCTGGCGGTGAAGATGCTCCGGCACGCGCTCGGAGGGAGCGCGGACATGCAGCGCCGCTTCCTGCGGGAAGGGTATGTCGCGAACACGGTGGACCATCCGGGCGCCGTCTCGGTGCTCGACGACGACGTCGCCGAGGACGGGTCGGCGTTCCTCGTGATGGAGCTGCTCGATGGGGCACCGGTCGACAAGCTCGCAGAGATCCACGGCGGCAAGCTCGACGTGGCGACGACGCTCAACATCGCGTTCCAGGCCCTCGATACGCTGTCGGCCGCGCACGCAAAGGACATCGTCCACCGCGACATCAAACCCGGCAACCTGTTCGTCACGCGCGGAGGACAGCTGAAGGTCCTCGATTTCGGCATCGCAAGGCTCCGCGACGCGAGCGCGTCCGATGCGACGACCAAGGCGGGCACAGCCTTCGGGACGCCGGCGTACATGGGACCCGAGCAGGCTCTCGGCAAGGTGAGCGAGGTCGACGCGCGCACCGATCTCTGGTCCGTAGGCGCGACGATCTTCACGCTCCTCACGGGGCGAGATGTTCACGAGGCCGAGACCGTTCAGCACGCGATGGTGCTCGCCGCGACGCAGCCCGCCCCCAAGCTCCAGTCTATCGACCCTGCCGTCGCCCCCGCCGTCGCCGCGATCGTCGACCGAGCGCTATCGTTCGCGAAGCAGGACCGCTGGCCCGATGCCGCGTCGATGCGCGACGCCATCGCCGTTGCGTACCGTGAGCTCTTCGGCGACACGGTACGCCCCGCCGCGCTCGTCGACCGCTTGCCTCCGCCCGCATCGCAGCCGGACCTGTCTGGGCATTCGCTCGTGCCCCCGTCGCCGTCGAGCGACCCGAGCATGCCCGACCCGAGCCTGCCCGAGCCGAGCGACCCGTTCGCCGCGACGCTTGCCGGCCCCACGTCGGCAGATCGCGTGAGGACCATCACCCCCGTCTACGCGGTGGCCCAGCCGGCGAGCAGCGGCACGACGCGACGGTCGATCGCCTTCGGGGTGGCCATCGCGGCGGCAGGCGCTCTCGCAGGCGTCATCGGCCTCACCGGCATGCGTGCCCATTCACGAGGTCCCGAGATCGCCGCAGCCACGCAACCTCCGGCCAGCGCCCCGACGGCGCCGAACGCCGTGATACCGACGGCGACGAACGTACTGCCTGCGAATCCGTCCGCCACGGCGTCCGTCGTGCCTGCGGTTCCCCCCGCGGCCCCCGCCACGGTCCCCCCGTCGACCTCGGTCGGCGCAGCTCCCGCCGCGCGTGCGCCGGCGCCGCCGCCTCCGCGCGTCGCCCCACGGCCAGCTCCCAAAGCGCCCGCTCCCCGTCCGGTCTCGGCAGGGCCCGTCGACTTCGACACCCAATGAGCCGCCTCGCCAAGGCCATCCTCGTCTGCTGCACGCTCGTTGTCGCGTGCGCCTGCACCTCCCCTCGCCTGGCGTTCGCGCAGAGCAACGAAGCGGCTGCCACCGAGCTGTTCGACGCGGGGCGCGACCTCATGAAGACGGGCAACTTCGCCGACGCGTGCCCGAAGCTCGCGGCAAGCCTCCGGTTGGACGCGAAGGTCGGCACCCTGGCGCGCCTCGCCGAATGCGAGGAGCACGTCGGGCAGCTCGCCAACGCCCATGCGCACTGGGCTCGTGCGCTCAGCCTCGCGCGGGGTGCGCACGACGCGCGCGTTGGGCGCATCGAAGCCGAGTTTGCGCGGGTCGACGCTCTCGTTTCGAAGATCTCCATCGAGCTCTCGGGCCCGGCCCCCGCAGGAATCGCTCTTGTCGTCGACGGTATCGATTTCGGATCGGCGAGCTTTGGCTTGGACCTCCCCGTCGAACGCGGCAAGCATCACATCACGGTCACGGGGGACGGGAAGAGCCCATGGTCGACCGACGTCGACCTTGCCGGCGACTCGGGCGTCGTGAAGGTCCACGTCCCCGTCCTCGAAGATGCTCCCCCCGCGTCGGCGCCGCCCAGGGTCGAGGCCGTCCCGCCCCCTCCGAGCGTAGCTCCCGAGGCTACCCCCGAGCCGACGAGCGTGCGCGCATCGACGAGGCGCTACCGCACCTCGGGCATCGTCTTGGCCGGCGTCGGGGGCGCCGCGATGGGCACCGCGGTCCTCGTGGGGCTCCTCGTCGCGAAGGCGAAGCTCGACGACTCGAACGCGGCGGGCTGCTCCACGACAGTGTGCCCGACCACGGCCGGGCAGAGCGAGCGCGCGAGCGCCATCACGGCGGGCAACGCGGCCACGGGGATCTTCGTCGGCGGCGCCGTCCTCGCCGCCGTAGGAGTGACCCTGGTGCTGCTGCCGACCCGACCGAGCCAGGCAACACGGGCCACCGCGACGGCGCCGACGCTTCGCATGGACATTGGCTCGCGGTCCATCGCGCTGCAAGGGACGTTCTGATGATGGCGCGGAAGGCGGCCCCACGCGGAGTGATGCTCGGGCTGGGGGCAGTCGCGTTGTCCGTCAGCGCGTGCAATGCCATCCTTGGCATCGACTCCTCGACGTACGTGCCCAAGGCGGACGCGGCGATCAAAGAGGCGGCGGCGCCAGACGCGGAGAGCGCTCACGAAGCCTCGGCCCATAGCTCCGACGACGGGCCCGACGCCGTGCACGATGCCCGAGGCGATTCGACCGTCGATGCCGGGCTCGACGCGACGCTCGACGCGACGCTCGACGTGATGCACGACGCGACGCTCGATGCGACGTTCGACGTGGCGCTCGATGCCCGACCCGATTCGATGGACGCGGCCGACGCCTCGCACCGCAACAGCGATGCAGACGCCGACACCGATGCGAGCGTCTCGATGTGCCCGCCCGCGGACGCGACGCCCGAGGGGGGCAAGGCGCCCGACCCGGGCTTGGTCGAGTGCAACAGTACGCTGCCCAAGGACGACGGAGGGACCTGCCGGCTCGACGCTGGACAGTTCTGCTGCAACCCGGCAGCGGACGCCGCCGGCGTTGCGGGAGGCTCGTGCGAGAGCTCGAAGAATTTCTCCGTCGAGGGGGCGTGCTTCCTCAAGAACTCTCCGGCTGGATGCGACGAGGCCGCCGACTGCCCAGCCAATAGCGACTGCTGCCTGATCCTGAACCTGAGCACCGTCGCCAATGGGGTGCCCCAGACGGAGCAGGGCTGTTTTGCATACGACGGCGGGAATCACTGCGTCATTCCTGCATCGGCCTCCTACGTAGAGACTCTGAGCGTGCACATCTGCAAGATAAACGGCGAGTGCGGACCTTGTGGGCAGTGCCAGGTCTACTGTTGCGCCGGACGGCAGATCGAAGCCTGCGACAACCCGTCCGAGGCCGCGGGCTGCAAGGTCGGCCTGTGCACGCCGACGTTTACCGACTCGTTCCAGAACGACAGCGAGACCGACATCGATTGCGGGGGCCTCTACCGCACCGACGCGTCGCGCAACGACGCTTCGGACAAAGCCCCCGCATGCGGCGCAGGACACAAGTGCAACATCGGTCGCGACTGCGTGAGTCAGATGTGCGGCGCGGACGACGCGGGGGTCAAAAGGTGCCAGTAGCGGGCGAAGCGCGTCTCAGTTGAGCGCGAGCAGCCCCCTGAGGTGCGCCTTCGGGAACGTGTAGGTCTTGTTGCAGTAGTCACACGTGAGCTCGGTCGGCGCCTCCTGCGCGATAAGCTCCTCGATGTCCGACTTCGGCAGAGCCGACAAGGCGATGGCGACTCGCTCGGAGCTGCACTGGCAACCGAAGCGGACGCTCCCGCCGCCGACTACGGTGTAAGGCATCCCGAACAGGAGCTCGCCCAGAAGCGCGCTCGGGTCACCAAGGCCTTTGATGAGGACAGGGCCCATCTGTGCAAAGTCCTTGAGCCGCTCGGCCATGACCCGCATCGGACCGCTCGGGTCGAGCACTTCGGGCAGGAGCTGCACGAGATACCCGCCCGCAGCGAGCACCTCGTCACCTTCGCGCCAACACCCCACGGCGCACACCGTGAAGATCTGCTCGGACAGCTGCATGTACTGCATGAGCGCTTCGGAGACGCCCCCCGCGGCGGTGAGCGCCACCGTCCCTTGTTGAAGGGCGCCGTTGTGCAGAGTCCGAGCGACTTGCAGGAGGTCGCCATCGCGCAGAACGACCTCGACCTTGGGCGAGCGCCGCTGAATGAGGGCTCGAGAGCTTCCGTCCGGATGTGCGTCCGCGACGACCCGCGTGCGCTGCTCCGCGCTCTGCAAGATGACCTGGACGCGAAGGTCGGGCGCCATGCTCTCGCGGACCAAGACGGCGCCTGTCAGGAGGTCTCCGAGCAGCGACGCGGTCACGCCCCGCGCGGCTTGCGCCGACACGCAGCCTCGTACGGTCTCCGTCGTCCGCACGGTAATCACACGAAATGTACCGTCGTCGGTCATCGCACGGACGACACTGTCGGAGGCGGGGCTCGCGGGATTGGAATCGGGTGCGTCGGTCACGTCGGTCTTTCGGGGGGGCGTCGTCGTGCCCGTTCAGTCTACCCGTCGACCGAGCCGCTGCCTCCTCTCAAATGACGGCCCGGATGACGTGGAACGCCATGCCGAGAACGGCGAGCGCGCCGACGCCGAACGAGATGGATCGGAACGGCTGCCGCCCCGAGAAGTAGAACACCGTGTGGAGCAGGCGCGCGGCGAGGAACGTGTAGAAGTAGCCCTGCGCGCCCGCGGTGGTCGCTCCGGTCGCGACGTAGAGCGCCCCTACGACGAAGAACGGTACGGCGTTCTCGAGAGCATTCATGTGCGCGCGCTGCGCCCGGATCGTGTCTGGGTGCTCGCGATCCGAGGCCGCGACCTTGTTGAGCACCGCGTCCTCCGGGAGGACGAACGTCTTGCGGCGACCTCGCAGTCCGCCGGTGACGAACGCCAAAACGAGCAAGTGCACGGCAAGAATCGCGGAGGTGAGCGCGTAGACGTGGAACGCAGGGCTATCCATGTCGCCACGATGCCTGCAAACATGCCGTCGGAACAGCGGCAACTGTCACGGGACGCCGTGGACGCACTACTCGAGCGCAGGGGGCTCTGCGGGCCCCGCGAAGCGACCGCGGACGAAGCCGCGATATGCGACGACTAGGGTCGCCGCAACGACGAGGAGAAGGCCGACGTGGGCGCCGCCGTGGGGCAGGCCGACAACGACGAGCACGAACAGCGTCCAGAGCACGGCGAGGATGGCTACGAGGACTCCAAATGGGCCAAGGTTCCATGGTCCGAGCCGTGTCCACACGCCACGCCGTCGCGCACGTACCCCGAGCCCAATCGGGATGGCGTACGACACGTAGAGGGCGGTCGTCGCCAGAGACGCCACCGCGAGAAACTGGTCGTCGCGCAGGCACGTGCTCGCGAGTCCGACTGCGAGCGGAAACGCGACGGCGACCGCGATGGCCACATGCGGCGTCTGGCTCCGCGCACGGACGCGGCGAACGTAGCGAGACCCGGGCAATCCACCGTCACGCGCGAAGGCGTAGAGCGTCCGCGAGAGGCTGGTCACGCCGGACAACCCGCAGAACCACATCGCAAGAACGGCGAGACCGAGCGCAGCACGGCCCCAGCCGGCCCCGAGCGCACGCTGCAGGACGAAGAATGCCGGGTGCGCGTCTGTCGCCGTCGCAGGCAAGTCACGGATGGCGACCGTGATGGCGAGGACGAGCGCGTAGCCTACGACCGCGCTTACGACCACCGAAAGGACGATGCCCCACGGGGCCCGACGCGCGGGGTCATGGGTCTCCTCACTGGCGTGCGCCGACGCGTCGAAGCCCGTGAAGGTCCACATGCCCAGGAGTAGCGAGCTCAGAAAGCCCAGCGTGTAGCTATGGTCGGGGCGCGTGGTGAAGCCGGTCTCGAACGCGTAGCCGAGGGAAT
>Ga0302279_10003761_pt1 | contig 18557 bp, 13 predicted proteins | sample III_Bog_N3_3_FD_194541 | JGI IMG/M metagenome (GOLD analysis project Ga0302279, IMG submission 194541) | Peat permafrost microbial communities from Stordalen Mire near Abisko, Sweden - III_Bog_N3_3 | ecosystem: Environmental > Terrestrial > Soil > Wetlands > Peat | place: Sweden: Abisko...
CGACAGGACGATGCGGTTCTCCTCGAGCCCGTAGCTCGCATGAACGAGGCCCCGGGCGTTGAACTGGAGGAGCTTTCTGAAAAGCTCCATCTCGTCGGCCTTCGGGGCGTCCCCGATGTGGACGCGGATGAGGACGATGGGCGGGTCCACCCGGATGGCGACGGGGGGGTACTTGTCCCCGGAGGACACGAGAAACGTTCCGGGCTCGCTCTCCAGCGCCTTGAAGCTCCGATTGAGCCTCCCCAAGTAAGCCTCCACGTCCTTCACGGTGCGCATCGCGACTCCCTTCGTCTGCGGCGCTTCGCCGCGACGGTTAGCGGGCCCGAGCCTACCATTGTGATTCTGCGCCGTGCTAGCGTGGATGAACCGGGATGCCCGTGGACTCCACGATCGTCGGCTCGCTAGTGGGGGGCCTGTACCGCGTCCGGCGGCTCATCGGGCAAGGCGGCATGGGGGAGGTCTATGCCGCGGACACCAAGGCGGGCGAGAAGGTCGCCCTCAAGGTGCTCCACGACAAGGCGGCCCAGGACCCCGATCTCGTCCTTCGCTTCCAGCGGGAGGCGGCCATCGCGGCGCAGATCAAGTCGCCCTACGTCGCCGGCATCCTCGGCGCCGGCAAGGACCGCAACGGCAGGCTGTGGATCGCGTTCGAGCGCCTCGACGGCGAGGGCCTGGACGAGCGCATACGGCGCGAGGGCTACCTCTCGTTCGCGGAGGTCGCCCCCATCGTCTACGACGCCCTCCAGGGGCTCGAGGCCGCGCACGCCGCCGGGGTCGTCCACCGGGACATCAAGCCCGCCAACCTCTACATCGAGAAGCGCCAGCTGACCGAGAAGCAGCTCGACGCCGAGGAGCCGGAGGAGCGCACCCGCATCCTCGACTTCGGCGTCTCCAAGTACCGCCGGCGCGACGGCAACAAGAGCGAGCCTTCGCTCACCGCGTTCGACGCCACCCTCGGGAGCTTCGCCTATATGGCGCCCGAGCAGGTGCGCGGCTCGGCCCGGGTCGACGAGCGGGCGGACCTCTACGCGCTCGGCGCCGTGGCCTTCCGGGCGCTCACGGGTCGGCTGCCGTTCGAGGGGACGAACGCCCTCACCCTCATCGCCCTCAAGCTCGATCGCGAGCCGCCGACCCTCGCGCAGACGACGGGGGACGCCTGGCCCGCGACCATCGAGCGCTTCCTCTCGCGGATGATGGCGCGCGAGCGGGACAAGCGCTTCGTCTCGGCCGCCGAGGCCGTCGACGCGTGGCACAAGGTCTGTAAGGTGATGGGCAACAACCCCCGCAAGGGCCCCCCCAGCTCGATCTCGAACCGCGAGGACCGCGCGGAGGAGAGCACGGGGGCCACCTTCATGAGCACCGAGTCGGCGAGCGTCCCCAGCGCCGTCGGCAAGCAGCCCCCTCGCCGACGGTAAGGGGCAGACGGCGCGGGGCGTCAGAAAGCTGTCTTCGAGGGCGTTTCTTCGCGGAAATGACAGCGGCACGGTGAGTGCTACAGTCGCCGCCATGCGCCGCAGACTCCTTTCTTCTTCCCTCGGATTGAGCGTCGGATTGGGCTTCCTCACGCTCGCGCTTTCGGCCGCTGCCGTCCTCACGGCCGTCGCCTGCAAGGTGGAGCAAGAGACGCCCGACCCGGATGGCGGCGGGGACTACGACGCCAACCTCGGTGACACCAACCCCGTCGCCGACGACGTGGGTCCCGACCCGGACGGCTCCGTCGCGCACTGCACGCTGGACGACGGCACGGACCCCGTGTCCCTGTGCACCCAGAAGCTGGTGCTCCAGTCGATGCACAACGCCGCCTTCAGCGCGACGAAGGGCGTCGCCGAGAGCTGGAGCTCGACGACGGGCGTGCCCGACAGCGACGGCGGCGTGCGCCTCCACGACTGGCACGACGACGTGGCGTACGCCGCCGCCGCAGCCCTCTACCACACGAGCACGAACCTCTACGGCGACACCCAGCTCACCCCCACGCTCGACGGAGACCTCCTGGCCCTCGCGCCGTTCATCGAGAAGGAGCTGGCGACGATACCTGCCGAGTACGAAGGGGAGGCCTACCAGCGCCTGCGCGTGGCGGCCGGCGGGCTCAACGTCATCAACGACACCACCGACGGCACCCTCATCAACGCGATCGCCGACAAGATTGGCGAGCAGATCTACACGAAGTACTTCTTCCGCCTCGCGGCGCTGCCGGACGCAGGAGCCGGTGACGCCGGTGACGCCGGAGCCGGTGACGCCGGGCACGACGGCGGCGCCACGGACAGCGGCGGGCAGACGGAGGCGGGGGCCGGCAGCGACGCGGGGCCGCCGCTCGTCGTCGAGGATGGCGTCCTCGGCCTGCCGGGCGCCAACGGCGCCTACTCGTACGTCACGGCCGACGTGGCGACCGGCGCCTACGCGCTCCTCGACCTCGCCGTCCGCTACCCGACGAACGCCAACCACGCGAACTGGGAGCGGGCCGCCGTGAGCGCCCTCGACCACATCTACAACCGCGCGCGGGACCCGGCGACGGGCCTCTATTACACCGCGCTCGTCACGAGCAACGACCCCGACCACGACGCCCTCGACACCACGAACCCCCAGGCCGGGGACCTGCTCGCCGACACCGCGACGACCGTGGGCCTCGTCCTGTCGCGGGCGCAGGACATGGCCAACAACCAGGGCGCCGCGCTCTCCCTCGTCGCGAGCTACCCGTTCAGCGAGCACGTGGACAGCGTGCTCGCCGCGCTGAACGGGAGCCAGCCTCTCTATGATGGGCCCCCGCTCGACGCCGGCGCCATGTCGACGGGCCTCCTCGAGGGCTACGTCCCCGCCACCAAGACGTTCATCACCACGAAGACGACGCGCTCGAACGCCTACGCCGTCGCCGTCCTTCACCGGCAGGAGTCGATGGTGGGGACGACCTACGTGACCGAGAGCGCCCCCATGATCGAGACGCTCGTGAGCCCCGGCCCGCCTTCGAGCTCCAGCCTCATCACGTGCATCCTCGGGCAGGACGCCTACTTCCGCGCCTGCACGCGCGGCTTCGGTCTCCCCGACGCCGGGGGTCCCCCGCCTCCTTCGAGCTACCAGACCGAGGCCGTCGTCACCTTCGTGGAGGGCATGAGCGAGCTCCTTTACGGGCTCCCCCAGTTGAACCCGTAGCACCGAGCCCGCGGCCTGACAGCACTGTTCAAACGTCTGGATCTTTTTCCTAGCTTAAGGGCTGCCGAGGCGTGTTATTAGCTAACTCGTGGATTCTACAATCGTCGCAAAGGGGCGGTTCGAGGTCCGCGGGGGCACGCTCGTAGTAGCCAGGGGCAAGGGGACAAAACCCAAGCTCGAAATTGGGCCCGAGACGAATGTAGTTGGGCGCAATGAAGCGTGCGACCTCGTGCTGGACGACCGCAAAGTCAGCGCAGTGCACATGGAGCTCGTCGCCACCGAACGTGGTGTGCGCGTGCGTGACCTCGGGTCCCGCAACGGCACCTTCGTCGGCGACACCCGGATAGGGGAGGTCTACCTCCTCAAGCCGACGAGCATCATCTGTGGGGACACTGTCCTGGAGTTCGCTCCAACCCTGCCCGAGCAGGTCGACGTCCCGGACGTCGCCGAGTTCGGGCCGCTGGTCGGGACGAGCGCCGGGATGCGCGCCGTGTTCGAGCGTCTGCGCAAGACCTCGCCGACCGAGCTCACCGTGCTCATCACGGGGGAGACGGGCACCGGCAAGGAGCTCGTCGCGCAGGCGATCCACGAGGCGAGCCCCCGGGCGAACAAGCCCTTCGTCGTCGTCGACTGCGGCGCCATCCCCGCGTCCCTGGCGGAGAGCGCGCTCTTCGGTCACGAGCGAGGCTCGTTCACCGGCGCCGTCGACAAGCGGATCTCCCCCTTCGTCGAAGCCGACGGCGGGACGATCTTCCTCGACGAGCTCGGCGAGCTCCCGATCGACGTGCAGCCGAAGCTGCTGCGCGCCCTGGCCGAGCAGCGCGTGAAGAGCGTCGGCTCGAACGCGTACCGCGCGGTCAACGTGCGTGTCATCGCGGCGACCCGCCGCGACCTCGTCCGCGAGGTCAACGACGGCACGTTCCGGAGCGACCTTTTCTTCCGCGTCGCCCAGCTCAAGGTCGAGCTGCCGGCGCTGCGCCAGCGCCTCGAGGACATCCCCGCCCTCGTCCGCCGTATGATGGTCGATCTGGGTGATCCCCACGCCTACGACCGCATCATGAACGACTCGCTCGAGCGTCTCATGCGGCACGACTGGCCGGGCAACGTCCGCGAGCTGCGCAACGTCGTGGCCGTCGCGCTCGCCTTCGGAAAAGAGGGGCCGCTCGATCTCGCTCAGCACCTCGCTCCCCTGGCGCAGGCCTCCGCCGAGTCGACGCCGACCCGCGGCCGCACCTTCCAGGATGCCAAGCGTGATGTCCTCGCTCGTTTCGAGCGGGAGTACTTCACCGCGCTCTACGCGGAGTGCAACGGCAACGTCAGCGAGATCGGTCGCCGGGCGGCCATGGAGCGCGCGCACGTGCGTGGCTACCTGCGTCGCCACGGCATCGGCGACTCGAACCGCGACAAAAACGACCGCGACAGCTCGAAGCCGTAGTGGTTTTCGCCGATGGCGGCGCCTGACGTTAGAAGCGGGCCGTCGTCAGGCTCCTCACAGGAGTACGGCTCCTCGCCTTCCTAGCCATCGCTTGCCCTCGGCGAAGACCACCAGCCTTGGAGATCGAGGGATAGGGGGGGTGTGTGGGTGGGTGGCGGATGGGGCGGGGCGGTCTTAAGGTAGGGCGTGCCAATGTCATCGTCTCAACGTTTTCGCCCTCTCACCTACCTGCCCATCCTCGTCAGCGCGCTCTGCGCTGTGATCGTGGGGCAGATGGCGTGGCACGAGCCGCGCTACCTCGTGCCGTTCGCCGCGATCGCGCTGGTGACGACGGTGCCGCGCCTGCTGGCCAGGAACCGGATGAAGCGGCTCCTCATGTCGGGCGACGTGAAGCAGGTGCTGGGGACGTGGGAAGGCTCGATAGAGCGGGTGATGTACCCCGAGACGATGGCGCCCCTCATGGCCGCGACCGCCTATGCGTCCTACGGCTGGATCGAGGCCGCTCGCAACGCCCTCGAGCGCGCGGTCAAGGGGCCGGCGTGGGAGGCCGCCCTCGAGCAGCGCCTCTTCGTGGAGGCCCTCCTCGACACGTTCGAGGGCGACCAGGCTCACGCGCTGGCGAAGGCCGAGGCCCTCGAGCGCATGCCGATGCCCCGCTCGGGCCCCATCGCCCGCGCGCGGATCGCTCGCCTGCGCCGGGGGGTGTCCGCCATGGCCCGCGCCTTCGCCCACACCGCCAAGCAAGCGGACGAGAAGGTCCTCAAGGCGGCCGCCGTGGCATCTCCGCTGATCCACTGGGCCATGCGCTACGCGCTCGCCATCGTCGCCGTCGACCGCGGGGACAAGGACGAGGCGCAGAAGCTCCTGGTGGGCGCACCCGAATGGCCGAAGCAGAGCGCCTTCCGCAGCTTCCACGAGGAGCTCGCCGGGCGGCTGGCCTGAAGGAGCCACGGCGCGGGAAGCGAAGCGAAGACGGGGGATGGGCAGAAGAGAGAGTTCACTTTTCTGACGTCAACGTCTCCCGCCGATCTTCGCGTCTTCCTGTGAATCTCTCCCCTCCTCTTGCGTGATAAAGTCGCGAGGAATGGCGTCCTTCCCCCCTCCGACCCCGTCGCGGCCGTCGCCCGCCGACCGCTCGGGCCCCCACGCCATCGTCGCTCCGCCTCCACGGATTCGCGTGCTCTACGCGGACGACGAGGACGACGTCCGGGAGGTGTTCCAGGCGGTGTTCGAGGGGGACTTCGACGTCACGTGCGTGGCAGGCGGACGGCAGGCCCTCGAGGCGATGTCGCGCGAGTCGTTCGACGTCCTCGTGAGCGACATGCGCATGGAGCCGATGCGCGGCTCGCAGCTGCTGGCCCGCGCGTACGCCGAGCACGCCGACGTCCAGCGCATCCTGCTGACCGGCTTCAGCGACCACAACGACCTCGCGGACGCCGTGAACCTCGGTCACGTGTTCGCGTACGTCCAGAAGCCCTGGGAGGCGGAGCAGCTGAAGTTGACGATGCGGCGGGCCGCCGAGCAGCGTCGGCTGGCGCTCGAGAACCGCCGCCTCGTCCAGGAGCTCGCCGCGGCCAACCTCCGGCTGAAGGACGACGTCGAGGTCGTGCAGCGCATGGTCCCGCGGCCGAAGCTGCAGGTGAGCTCGCCCGCGATGGCCAGGGTCCTCGACCAGGTCGTCGCCGTCGCGGGGACGGACGCCAGCGTGCTCCTGCACGGGGACACCGGGGTCGGCAAGGAGCTCGTCGCGGCTGCCATCCACGAGCGCAGCGCTCGCAAGAAGGGGCGCTTCGTCGCCCAGAACCTCGCCGCCTTGCCGCCCGAGCTCATGACGAGCGAGCTGTTCGGGCACGTCCGCGGCGCCTTCACGGGAGCGCAGCAGGCGCGGCGCGGGCTCTTCGAGCTCGCGGACGGCGGGACGCTCTTCCTCGACGAGATCGGCGAGGCGCCTCCCTCGCTCCAGGCGATGCTCCTGCGCGCCCTCGAGTCGCGCGAGATCTGGCCCGTCGGCAGCAGCGAGCCGCGGTACGTCGATCTCCGCATCGTCGCCGCGACCAACCGCGATCTCCTCGCGGAGGCCCAGGCGGGCGTCTTCCGCCTCGACCTCTACTACCGCCTGGCGGTCTGCCCCATCGAGATCCCGAGGCTGAGCAGCCGCCCCGAGGACGTCCGGGGGCTCGGCGCGCCGATGCTCGAGGCCGCGGCGCGCCGGATGAATCGCGCGCTGCCTCGCGTGACGGACGCGGCGTGGCGCGCCCTCGAGCAGCACGCGTGGCCCGGCAACGTCCGCGAGCTCTCGAACCTGATGGAGCGGCTCGTCATCTACCACGCCGGCAAGGACGTCACGGTCGCGGACCTCGCCCTGCCCGCGCCCGTCGCCCCGCCCGTGAGCCGCGACCCCGGCGCGTCGGGAGGGTACCCCCAGCAGAGCGCGCACCCCTCCTCACGCCCCTCGGCCCCCCCTCCGCCCTCCGCCCAGACGGGCGCGGGCGGAAGCCACCACACCCCGGCGGACGGGGTACCCATCGTCCTCCAGGTGCCCGAGGCGGGGACGACGTTCGATGATCTGGAGCGGGAAATCCTCGTCCAGGTCCTCTCGCGGGCCGACGGCAACCAATCGAAGGCCGCCCGCTCGCTCGGCCTGAGCGAGAGCACGCTCCGCAGTCGCCTGAAGCGCCTGGGGCTCAAGGACTGACCCAGGTGATTCCTCTGCCTGGGCCCTCGAGCGAGGGTACACTGGAGGCAGATGACGGTCAGCGCCGCGCCGCGGTCGGGACGATTCCCAACGTTGGCGAAATACGACGTGCTCGACGAGCTGGGGCACGGCGGCATGGCGACGGTGTACCGCGCGCGCGACCGGCGGCTCGGTCGGGACGTCGCGGTCAAGGTCATCCATCCCCACCTGCGCGACTCGCGCGAGATCGCCCACCGCTTCGCCGTGGAGGCGAAGGCCGTCGCCAAGCTGCGGCACCCGAACATCGTCGAGGTCTTCGACGTGTCGTCGGAGGACGAGCCCGAGCAGTACCTCGTCGTCGAGCTTCTCCGCGGGCTCACGCTGCGCAAGCTCCTCCAGGTGAACGGCGCCATCCCCCCGGAGGTCGCCGCGGTGATCGGGGTGGAGCTCCTCGGCGCCGTGGCGCACGCCCATTCGGCAGGGGTCGTCCACCGCGACATCAAGCCCGAGAACGTCATGATCGAGCACCGCGCGGTGCCCAACATGGGGCCGGACGCGGGGGTGTCGGGCGTCGGCAGGGCATCCCCGGCCGACCAGCCGGGCGACCGCGCGCTCGTCAAGCTGACCGACTTCGGGATCGCGAAGCTCCTCGACGGCAACGGCATGACGTCGACCGGCCAGGTGCTCGGCAGCCCCGCCCACATGGCGCCCGAGCAGATCGAGGGCGCTGAGGTCGATGGGCGCGCGGACATCTTCGGGATCGGCGTCCTGCTCTACGAATGTATGGTGGGGCACCTGCCGTTCGAGGGGAACAACCCGGCGCAGGTGCTCCGTCGCGTCCTCGAGGGAAGCTACCCGAGCGCCGAGCGCGAGCGCCCGTCGGTGGGCAAGACGTGGAGCGCGCTCCTCGACCGCGCGCTGGCGCACAAGCCGGAGGACCGCTACCCGGACGCCGCGACGATGCGAGAGGCGCTGCAGGTCGAGCTCCGGAGGCTCGGCGTCGTCTCGCCGCGGAGCGAGCTCGAGAGCTGGTGCGACGATCCGGAGGGCTTCGGCGCGCAGCACACCAAGCGGATGATCCCGGTGCTCTGCGACCTCGCCGGCGCCGCCCGCAAGCGAGGCGACGCGCTCTCCTCCGCGGCCGACTACAACCGCGCGCTGGCCTACGCCCCGGACGACCCGGCGCTCCTCCGGATCGTCACGAGCCTGCACCGCTCCGAGAACAGCCGAAGGCTCGCCAAGCGCATCGCGCCGATCGTCGCGGGGGCCATTGCGCTGGGCGCGCTCGCCTTCTTCGTCACGCGCGCGCTGCGCGCGCACCCCGCCACGGACCCCACCCCGAAGCCGCCGGTGAGCGTCGCGACCGGGCCCACCGCCTCCGCGCCGCTCCTCGTCGCGAGCGCCGGCGCGGGCGGGGCGACCGGCGTCGACGCGGGGCAGGTCAAGCCGCCGCCCACGACGCTGGTCATCTCACCGACGACCACGGCCCGGTCGATGAACCCGCCGAAGGTGGCGACGCGGGACGTCGTCCTCACGCGGATCAACCCGCCGCGCGCTCTCGTGAGCGTCGACGAGGCGCCACCCGTCGACGTCGAGGCGGGAAGGACCTTCACGTTCGACGTGAGCCCCCACAGCCTGGTCTTCAGCTGTCCGAAGGACCTGGAGGGCAACTCCCTCTGCGAGCCGAGGACGGTCAGGGTCCCGCCCGGACCGGTCGCCCCGGACCCGCTCATCATCCGGCTGAACATCAAGGACGCCTTCCTCCAGGTCGAAGGCGATCCCAACAAGCACTACGTCATCAAGGAGGACTCCAAGCACGTCATCGTGGGCGAGGACACGCCCGTGAAGATGGTCGAGAGCGCGTCGCGCATCGTCCACGTCACGGAGCTGGAGACGGACCGTAACCAGACCGTCCAGCTTCGCGCGGGTAAGCACGCCACCGCGAGCTTCCTCGGGCCGTGACCCAGCTCGCAGTACCGACCTGTGCCGAGCGACATCCATCATCGGGCCTAAATTCGCGAAGCGGCGCGGAAAAGCGTTGCTCTCTGGCTCCGGGCCGTGGATCGTTTCCATGGGGCGTGCCGTGCCCCCCGCATGCACCGCCGCCTTCTCCCGTCCGCCGTGATCGCCCTCGCGCTCCTCTCTAGGAGCGGGACCGCGTTCGCCCAGGTGGATGAGCAGAGCGAGCTCGACAAGGCGCGCAACGCGTACCTGGCCCACCAGTACGAGGAGGCGGACGTCCGTTTCCGGGCGCTCCTGGACGCCAGAAACCCCGTGCTCCACGACCGCGTGCTCGTCAACCAGGCCCACATGTACTGGGGCGCGGTGATGCAGGCGAGGAAGCACGCGGAGCAGGCGAACGCGCAGTTCGAGGAGCTCCTCCTCAGCGATCCCACCTACGAGCCGGACCCGCTCGCCTTTCCGACGGACGTGGTCAACGCCTTCATCGACACGCGATCGCGGTTACGGGAAAGGCTGACCCGCATCGCCCACGACAAGGCCGTCACCGCCGCCATCAAGCAGAAGCAGGACGAGCAGAACCGCCTGGCGCAGGAGACGCGCCTCAAGCTGCTCGAGAAGCTCGCGACCCAGGAGAAGACCGTCGCCCGGCACTCGCGGTGGATTGCGCTGCTTCCGTTCGGGGCCGGGCAGTTCCAGAACGGACAGAAGCCGCTCGGCTGGGCGTTCCTCGGGACCGAGGCCGCCCTCGTCGCGGCGGCCGTGATCACCCTGCCCGTCTACCTCGTGGCCCTCGAGAACGAGTCCAACGCGTACTCGCAGGGCGACTCGTTTCGCTCCGGCGAGTACCACGATCGCGCCGTCGAGATCCGGTACGCGAACATCGGGCTGAACATCGCGCTGGCGGGCGTCGCGGCCGTCGGGATCATCCAGGCGCAGGCGGCGTTCGTGCCGGAGGAGGCTGAGCTCATCAAGCGCCCCGTCCCGGAGATCGTGCCCGCCTCGCACCTGTCGTTCGATCTGTCCCCCATCCGTCCGGCGGAGGGCAAGGGCGGCGGCATGACGTTCGGGATCCGCGGCCGGTTCTGAGCCGGTCTATAGAGCCCTCCGCACGAACAGGTCCTCCAGGGTCTCCCGCTTGGGCGTCATGCTCTCGATGGTGGCACCTGCCGCGAGGGAACAGGCAAGGGCATCGCGGACCGCGTCCTCTCCCTCGAGGTCGAGCGCGAGGCTCGTCCCGATGGGCCGCATCGTGGCGCCGAGCTTCGCGAGCTCCTGCTTGAGGGCGTCTGTGACCCCCGAGATGTGCAGCTCGCTCCGGCGCGATCCTCCGTCGAGCAGGTTCCGGAGCACACCCGACACGACCACCTCGCCCTTCCGCAGGATGCATACGCGATCGCAGAGCAGCTCGACGTCCGTGAGGATGTGGCTGGAGAAGCATATGGTCCGGCCCGACCGCTTCTCGTCGAGAATGAGGTCGCGCACCTCCTTGCGGCCGACCGGGTCCAGCCCGCTCATGGGCTCGTCCAGGATGAGCAGCTCCGGATCGTGGACGAGCGCGGCGGCGAGCCCGCACCGCTGCAGCATTCCCTTCGAGAGGGCGCGCGCCTGCCGGTCGATCGCCTCGGTGATGCCGACACGCGCGATGACCGCCTCCACCCGCGCGCCGAGCGTGCGGCCCTTCATGCCGCTCAGGCGGCCGCAGAGCGTCACGAACTCGCGCGGCGTCAGGTACGGATAGATGTAGGGGTTCTCGGGGAGGAAGCCGACCTTCGCCATCGCGTGGGGCGAGGGGATGGGGACGCCGAAGATCGTCGCGCTCCCCTTGGTCGCCGCGATGAGCCCGGTCAGCATCTTGAGCGTGGTGGTCTTGCCGGCGCCGTTGGGGCCGAGGAAGCCGAAGATCTCGCCGCGCGCGACCTCGAAGGAAATCCCCTTCACGGCCGCAACGCTCTTGCCGACGAGGCCGAACGCCTCCTCGAACGAGCCGCGGGCGAGCAGGCGCAGGAACGACGGCCAGTCGCTCTCGAGCACCGGCTTCTGGAAGGTCTTCGCGAGCCCGTCGACCTGCAGGACCACGTCGGTCACGGTCGCTCCCTGGGCGACGGCTCCTCGGTGCTCGAGGTGCTGGAGGTCGGGGCGGCCTCCGCGACGGGCCCCGGAGGCTTGCCCGACTCGTTGCCGGTTGGCATCGCGCCGTACTCGTGGAGCTTGTACTGGATCTTCCGTGTGGAGATCCCGAGGAGCATCGCCGCCTTCGACGTCGAGCCGCCGCACGCCTCGAGCGTGGTCATGATGGCGTACTTCTCCAGGTCCGCGATGGTGGAGCCGGGGATCGGAGGCGGGCCGGGCTGCTCGTCCTGCGGCGTCATCGTGCTCGGCAGGTGCTTGGCCTCCACGAGAGGGCCGTCGCACAGGACGACCGCGCGCTCGACGACGTTCTCGAGCTCGCGAACGTTGCCGGGCCAACCGTAGGCCCCCAGGATGGTGATGGCGTCGTCGGAGAAGCCCTCGATCGCGCGTCCATTCTCGGCCGCGTAGCGGCGCAGGAAGAAGCTCGCGAGCGGCACCACGTCGCCGTGGCGCTGGCGCAGCGGCGGCAGCTCCACGGTCACCACGTTGAGCCGGTAGAAGAGATCCTCCCGGAAGGCGCCCTTCTTGATCTCGGCCTTGAGGTCGCGGTTCGTCGCGGCCAGGATCCGCACGTCGACCTTCAACGTTTCGTTGCCGCCGACACGCTCGAACGTCTTGTCCTGGAGGAAGCGCAGGAGCTTCACCTGCGTCCCGGGAGGGATCTCGCCGATCTCGTCGAGGAAGAGCGTCCCGCCGTCGGCCTGCTTGAAGCGCCCCTCCCGCCGCGCCACGGCTCCCGTGAACGCGCCGCGCTCGTGGCCGAACAACTCGCTTTCGAGGAGCGACTCGGCGAGCGCGGCGCAGTGCAGCCGCACGAACGGCATCTTCGCCCGCGGCGACGCCGCATGGATGGCCTCGGCGATGAGCTCCTTGCCCGTTCCGCTCTCTCCCGTGACGAGCACGCTCGCCTTGCTCGGCCCCACCTGCGCGACGAGCTCGAGGACAGCGCTCATCTTCGGGTCGTCGGTCACGATGTGGCCGAAGGCGTTTCGCTCCCGCAGCCGGTCGCGGAGGTGACGCGCCTCCTGCATCAGGCGCGCCTTTTCCATCGCCCGCTCGATGACGGCCGACAGGGCCTCGTATTCCAGGGGCTTCGTGAGGTAGTTCTCGGCGCCCTTCTTCACGGCGGCCACGGCGCTGCCGATGGTGCCGAACGCGGTCATCACGACGAAGACGGCGCCTGGAGCCGCCGCCTTGGCCTTCTCCATGAAGGCTATGCCGTCGAGCCCCGGCATCTTCAGATCGGTCAGGATGACGTCTGGGCTGAACTCCTCGAGCTTGCCGAGTGCCTTGAATCCGTCGGCTGCCGTCTCGGTGGCGTACCCCTCGTCTCGTAAAATCTCGCTCAACGCGGCCCGGGCGTTGGCCTCGTCGTCGACGATGAGGATGCGTCCGCGGGGGGGCATGATGCCGTCCAACATAGACGGAGGGCCCCCCCCTCGGAAAGCGGGGAGGCTCTCGTCATTGCTATCTTTCTTTCGTCGTTCTTCGGGCCGGGGTGATCCGTCTGGGCGGCCGGCGCCCACCAAGCTCGGTGGACCGAAGACCGCCTCACGGGACGGATGAACAGCCCAGGGCTCTCGACGGACATGCGACGAACAACTTCCGAGCCCGCCTCATCCAATGTTACAAGGCGTTTGCCGGTTTGGCAGCGCCCCTTTTCCCCCGCGGAGAGTGATGGACAACAAGGCTTTCGCGACGCTCGCGCGCCGCGCGCTCGCAGTAGCAACGCTTCCCCTGTGCTTGCTCGCAGCCGAGTCCGCGGCCCACGCGCAGAACGTCACCTTCGGCGGGGGCGCAGAGCCCCCCGCGCCCCCACCGCCGGCTCCCGCGCCTGCGCCCGCGGACGCGTCGAAGCCCGCGCCGCCCGCTCCTGCCGGGGGTCCCGCGGCCGCCCCAGCAGCGGAGGCGCCCCCTCCCGCCGCCGGCGAGGACGACGGAGGTTGGTCCGAAAGGGAGCGGCAGCTCGGCGAGAGTAACTCGCTCGCCGGTGGCACCGGTCTGCTCCACATGCAGCACGCCCAGAGCGGCGAGCCTGGTCAGTTCCGGCTCGGCTTCACGACCGAGTACTTCTCGGCCGGCTTCCTCTGCACGTCGACGTACCCGTGCCCGAACCCGCAGACGGGGGCCGCGCTCACGAGCGACAACATGACGCACATCGGCGGCACGATCTCCGCCAGCGCGACGATCACCAAGTGGCTCGAAGGCTACGCCGCCACGAGCGCCCAGGCGAACTCGGACTCGGCCAACCGGCCCTCGCTCCTACAGGTCCTCGGCGACACCGACCTCGGTCTGAAGGGGTACGGGAAGATCAACAACGTGTTCTGGGCCGCCGGCGAAGCCGAGCTCTGGCTCATCAACGGCACCGGATCGGTCGGCCTCGACGGCAGCGGCACCAGCGCCAAGTTCCGCGCCCTCGGCACCGCGGACCTTCGCGGGATGGAGAGCCACACGCCCCTCCGTTTCAGCTTGAACACCACCTACTCGCTCGACAACAGCGGGCAGGTGCTCCAGTCGACCGAGGCTCCCGTCAACCAGGGCGGCCGCGGGACGTCGGTCACGCGCATCGAGCGCTTCGGCCTGGACGTGAACCGCGTCGACCACTTCGACATCAACATCGGCGGCGAGTTCTTCGCCGTCGACGAGAAGATCCGGCCCTTCATCGAGTACTCGATGCTGATCCCGATCAACCGCCAGAACTACGAGTGCAAGCTGAACAACGTGAGCCACGACAACTGCCTCGCGACCGACTCGGTCGTCCCGCAGAAGCTCACGATCGGCAGCCGGTTCTTCCCGTGGAAGCGCGGCTTCAGCGTCATGGCCGCTCTCGATATCGGCATCACCGGCGTCGCCAACTTCATCGAGGAGCTCGCCCCCACGCCCCCCTGGACGCTCTACATCGGCGCCGGCTGGGCGGTCGACACGCAGGACCGCCCGCCGACCGTCGTGACGAAGGTGGAGAAGGTCGCCGCCCGGCCCGTGGGTAGCCACATCCACGGCCTTGTCCACGAGAAGGACAAGACGGACGGCATCCCGAACGCCATCGTCGCGTTCGACAACCACCCCGACCTGACGTCGCTCGCGACGGGCACCGACGGTCGCTTCAACACGGGTGAGCTGCTCGCGGGCGACTACAAGTTCGTCATTCACGCCGACGGCTACAAGGACGGCGCGTGCGACACGTCCCTCACGAAGGCCGCCACCGACGTGCAGCTCGACTGCGCGCTCGAGGCGCTCCCCCGCGTCGGAACCATCGTGGGCCACGTGCGCGACGCGGCCAGCCAGGCGCCCGTGCCGAACGCGACGATCACCATCGTCGACTCCGCCAACCACGAGCTCCGCGTGAGCTCGGACGCCGACGGCGCGTTCAAGGTGGAGAACGTCCCCCCGGGCGCCTTCACGATGAAGGTCATCGCGGACAACTACCTGACCGGCGTACAGACCGGCGCGGTCAGGGTCCGTCAGGACAACCCGTCGGAGATCGGCATCATGCCGAAGCCGAAGAACGCCCTCGTCCAGGTCGGCGCGAAGGAGATCACGATCAAGCAGCAGGTCCAGTTCGCCGTCGACTCGGCGGTCATCCTGCCCGAGTCGTTCGGCCTGATGACCGAGATCGCCGACACGCTCATTCGCACGCCGCGCATCCTCAAGGTCGAGGTCCAGGGCCACACGGACAACACCGGCACGCCCGAGCACAACAGGATCCTGAGCGACCAGCGCGCGAACGCGGTTCGTGACTGGCTGACGGCGCACGGCGTACAGCCCGACCGCCTCGTTGCGCGCGGCTACGGGCAGGAGAAGCCCATCGTCCCGAACGTGACGGCGGCGATGAAGGCGAAGAACCGCCGCGTGCAGTTCATCATCGTCGAGCAGGAGAAGGCGCCCGCGGGGAAATCGCCGTTCTGAGCTCGGGGAGTCTCTGACGGAGGGGGCACTCGTGCGGCCCCCTCCCGGCCTCCCCACGACAATCCGGCGGGAGGAGCCGCGCGAGCAGCGGCATTGCGAGGGAGCCGGTGACTCCTCGCCCCGTCGTTACGCCCCACGCTGCTCGATCGATCTGGGGGGAGGCGAGGAGGGGGGTTACGCGATGAAAGCCCGGCCGAAATGGGGGGCTGAGCTATGCCTCCACACAGCCCTTGCGGTCCTGCAATTTAGGCGCTAGGGTTCGCCGCCCAGTTGGTGGTTGTTCCTGTTGCGCGGACCCCAATCCGGGGCCTGCGCTTTTTTTTGCCCTTTGCTTCCAGTCTCTCTCGGCAGTCTCTCTCGGCAGTCTCTCTCGGCAGCCTCGCTCCCAGATTCACCAGTTATTTCAGTCTCGTACCTCAACACTCTCCCCATGCCACCGATGCCCCAGTCCTCACCGAACTCAGCTCGAGGGTTACCCCCTGGAATCGATCGCGCGCGCGTCGACGCCATCGTCGAGCCCATCGTGCGAGCGCACGGTGCAGAAGTGGTGGATCTGGAGTTCAAGAGCGAGGGCAACGGTTGGATCCTGCGGGTGTTCGTGGAGAAGCTCGGCAGCGCAGAGATCAACGCCTCGACCGAGCAGGCCGCCGTCGACCTCGATCTCTGCGGCGCAGTCGCGCGCGAGCTGTCCCCCGCGCTGGACGTGGCGGATCTGATTCCCCATAGATACCACCTGGAGATCAGCTCTCCGGGGGTGGAGCGCCCGCTCAGGACCAAGCGGGACTTCGTCCGCTTCGCCGGCAAGAAGGCGAAGCTCAAGCTCCACAACGCCGTCCGGGGCCAGAAGGTGCTCACGGGCATCCTCGGCCCGTTCGAGGGCGACGCCTTCGAGGTCAAGGATGGGGGCCAGACCTACTCCATCCTTCTCGACAATATCGCCGGGGCACGACTCGTGTTCGAGTTCGGTCCCGCACCCAAGCCAGGCAAGAAGAAGAAGTAGTCAGCGAGCTCTCCAGTATCGATTCATCACGAGCGTTCAGAGGATCATGACCATGGCCATACAGCACAGCAGCCCCCCCGCCTCCGACGTCAGCTTGATGCAAGCCATCGAGATGGTGGCGAAGGACAAGGGCATCGACAAGGCCCGCCTCATCAAGACCGTGGAAGAGGCGATCTTGAAGGCCGCGCAGAGCGCGTTCGGCCCGATGCGTGAGCTCGAGGCTCGCTTCAACGAGGAGAGCGGCCAGGTCGACCTCTTTCAGTACATGACCGTGGTGGACGACGTGTCGGACGACGACCGCGAGATCGCGCTCGAGGACGCCCAGAAGGCGGGCCTCTCGGCGGAGCTCGGCGAGGAGCTCGGCTTCCAGATCTTCTGGCACCCCGTGGACGCGAAGAAGGCGGCCGAGCAGGACCGCGAGTTCGGAGACCTCCTGCGTGTGAAGCAGGCGCGCACGGCCTTCGGGCGCATCGCCGCGCAGACGGCCAAGCAGGTCCTCATCCAGCGTGTCCGCGACGAAGAGCGCGATCTCATCTTCAACGAGTTCAAGGACAGGAAGGGCGAGCTCATCAAGGGCGTCGTCCGCCGCTTCGAGAAGGGCAACAACCTCATCGTCGACCTCGGACGCACCGAGGGCATCCTCCCGTTCCGCGAGCAGACGCCGCGCGAGACGTACCGCCCGGGCGACCGCATCGTCGCGTGGGTGAAGGAGATCGACCGCGAGGCCCGCGGCCCGCAAGTCATCCTCTCGCGGAGCGATCCGAAGCTCGTCGAGAAGCTCTTCGAGGCCGAGGTGCCCGAGATCTACGAGGGCATCGTGCGCGTCGTCGCGTGCGCCCGCGAGCCCGGCGCACGTTCCAAGATCGCCGTCACGAGCCGTGACGCGGACGTCGACCCGGTGGGCGCGTGCGTCGGCATGAAGGGCTCGCGCGTGCAGGCCGTCGTGCAGGAGCTTCGCGGCGAGAAGATCGACATCGTCCCCTACGACCGCGATCCCGCGCGCTTCGTCTGTGCGGCCATCCAGCCCGCCGAGGTCAACAAGGTCATCGTCGACGAGGCAGACGGTCGCATGGAGCTCGTCGTCCCCGACGAGAAGCTCTCGCTCGCCATCGGTCGCAAGGGACAGAACGTGCGCCTCGCCGCCCAGCTCACCGGCTGGAAGCTCGACATCATCAGCGAGAGCAAGTTCAAGCAGATGGAGGAGGAGGCGATCAGCGCCCTCCAGCAGATCGAGGGCGTCAACGAGGCCATCGCGCGCAGCATGTACCGCCTGGGCTTCCGCGCCCTGGAGGAGCTCGCCGAGGCGACCGAGGCGGAGCTCGGGGCCATCCCGGGTCTCGGCGGCGAGCCGGGCGCGCAGAAGATCAAGGAGAGCGCCGAGGCGACGATGGAGCGGCTGCGCCAGCAGCGGATCCAGGCAGCCTCGAACCGCATCGAGCCGCTGACCGAGCGCGAGCGGCTCCTGTTCGTCCGTGGCGTCGGCGAGCGGACGATCACCCTCCTCGAGGAGGCGGGCTACAAGACGGTCGAGGATTTGAACCGCGAGGACGAGGATAAGCTCGCGATCAAGACCGGCCTCGGCATCAAGAAGGCGCGCGCCATCAAGCAGGGCGCCGAGCACTTCATGACGAGCGAGTCGAAGGTCATCGAGGCGGCCCGCAAGGTTGCTGCCAGGGCCGCGAAGGAGCGCGAGGCGCACGCCGCCGCGCACCCCGAGGCCGTCCTCGAAGCGAAGCAGGACTGACACGAAGAGCGACTAGAGAAGGAAGAAGAGACGAACGTGGAACCGATGCACGACACCGAACAGAGACCGAAGGGGCCGACGCGTACCTGCGCCGGCTGCCAGAAGCGCGGAGACGCGTCCGAGGTGCTCGTGCGCGTCGTGCTCGGCTCTCCGGCCTCGTCGGGCGCCTCAGGCGCGACGAGCGGCGAGAAGACCGGCGCGCGGCCCGTCGTGGTCGACATGGCGAGCAGCGCGTTCGGGCGCGGGGCGCACGTCCACCCCGACGTCTCGTGCCTGAAGAAGGCGTGCGCCAGCGGCTTCGCGCGCGCCTTCAAGTGCGCCATCCTTGCGGACGTCGAGACGCTGCAGCGCGAGATCGTCCAGGGATGCGACAGGCGGCTCGAGGGCCTCCTCGTCGGGGCACGGCGCGGCAAGAAGGTCGCCATCGGCGAAGAGGCAGGCTCGGCCATGGCTGCGGGGGCGCCTCTCGCGGTCCTCGCGTCGGACGCGGGCGCCAACGTGCTGAAGCAGTTCGCCTGGGGCATCGAGGACGGGCGCGCCGTCGCCTGGAAGGACAAGGCTG
>Ga0302279_10003762_pt1 | contig 18553 bp, 18 predicted proteins | sample III_Bog_N3_3_FD_194541 | JGI IMG/M metagenome (GOLD analysis project Ga0302279, IMG submission 194541) | Peat permafrost microbial communities from Stordalen Mire near Abisko, Sweden - III_Bog_N3_3 | ecosystem: Environmental > Terrestrial > Soil > Wetlands > Peat | place: Sweden: Abisko...
CGCCCCGGTGCTGCTGCTGGCCGCGGTCGCGCTGCCGTTCTCCGGCTCACGCTACTACGTCGATCTCGGCACCCTCGTCCTGACCTACGTCATGCTCGGATGGGGGCTGAACATCGTGGTCGGGCTGGCCGGGTTGCTCGACCTCGGCTACGTCGCGTTCTACGCCGTCGGTGCCTACTCCTACGCGATCCTGGCGACCACGTTCGACCTGGGCTTCTGGACCTGCCTGCCGCTGGCCGGGATCCTCGCCGCGTTGTGGGGCGTGATGCTGGGCTTCCCGGTGCTGCGGCTGCGCGGCGACTACCTCGCCATCGTCACTTTGGCCTTCGGCGAGATCATCCGCATCGTCATCACCAACTGGGTGTCGCTGACCAACGGCCCGAACGGCATCTCCGGCATCCCGCGCCCGACCCTGTTCGGCCTGACCTTCAGCATGGAGGGCGGTGAGGGCACCGTCTCCGGCCTGCTGGGCATCGAGCCCGCCACCATCCAACGCGTCATCTTTCTGTATTACATCATCCTGGGCCTCGCCTTGCTGACCAACTGGGTCGCGCTGCGCCTGCGCCGCCTGCCGCTGGGACGAGCCTGGGAAGCGCTGAGGGAGGACGAGGTCGCCTGCCGGTCACTGGGCATCAACGTCACCAACACCAAGCTGACCGCCTTCGCCATCGGTGCGATGTTCGGCGGCTTCGCGGGCGCCTTCTTCGCCACCCGCCAGGCCTTCATCAGCCCCGAGAGTTTCACCTTCATCGAAAGCGCCACGGTGCTGGCAATCGTCGTGCTGGGCGGCCTCGGCAGCCAGTTGGGCGTGGCGCTCGCGGCGGTGGTGATGGTCGGCGGGCTGGAGATGCTGCGCGACCTTCTCAGCACCCTGGGCGAGCAGTTGAACAGCCCGTTCTTCGCCGGGGTCGCCGGCGAACTGCCGCTGTACCGCATGCTGATCTTCGGCCTCGCGCTGGTGGTGATGATGGTGCTGCGCCCGCGCGGCCTGATCTCCGGCCGCACGCCCAGCGCGTCGCTGGGACCGTCGCGGGAGATCGCGGCGGAGCTGGTGGCGGAGGGGCGGGGGTGATGCTGACCGTCAGCAGCCTGACCATGACCTTCGGTGGCCTGAAAGCCGTCGAGGACCTCTCCTTCGAGGCAAGCCGCGGCGAAATCACCGCCGTCATCGGCCCGAACGGCGCCGGCAAAACCACCGTCTTCAACTGTGTCACCGGCTTCTACCGCCCTGGGGAGGGCGGCATCACCCTCCTCCACCCCGACGGCAAACGCTTCGAACTGCAACGCATGCCCGGCCACCGCATCGCCGCGCGCGCCAAGGTGGCCCGCACCTTCCAGAACATCCGCCTGTTCGCCGGGATGACAGTGCTGGAGAACCTGCTGGTCGCGCAACACAACACCCTGATGCGCGCGACCGGCTTCGGCGTGCTCGCGGTGCTGGGGCTCGGCCACTACCGCGCCGCCGAACACGTCGCGATGGACAAGGCTCGGCACTGGCTGGACCTGATGGATCTGACCGGGCGCGCCGACGACCCGGCCGGCGCCCTGCCCTACGGCGCCCAGCGCCGGCTGGAGATCGCCCGCGCCATGTGCATCGATCCGGTGCTGCTGTGCCTGGACGAACCCGCCGCCGGCCTCAACCCGCGGGAAACCGAGGAACTGAACCAGCTTCTGCTGCGCATTCGCGACGGCGGCTGCTCCCTGTTGCTGATCGAGCACGACATGGGTGTGGTGATGCGCATCTCCGACCACATCATCGTGCTCGACCACGGCCGCAAGATCAGCGACGGCACCCCGGCCGAGGTCCGCGCCGACCCCGCCGTGATCGCCGCCTATCTCGGCGAAACCGAGGACGCCTGAGGCCGCGCCCATCCCGGCCGCCAGTTCACCAGCCAGCAGCCGACCGACGATACCAGCAAGCCGAGGACCGCGAGCGGCGCCAGCGATTCGCCCAGCAGCATCCAGGCAAGCAGCGCGGCGACGCCCGGCACCAGATAGAAATTCGCCGCTGCCCGCGCCGCCGACCCGCGCGACAGCATTACGAAATACAGCACCATGCCGCCCAGGGACACGGCGCCGGCATTCCAGGCGACCGACAGGACGGCCGGCAGGATCCAATCGGCGTGCGGCACCTCGAACAGCCAGGCCGACAGGCCGCAGACCACGGTGCAGGCGAGGAACTGGACCGTCGCACCCTCCAGCATCGGCACGGTGCGGCAGAATCGGCCGTAATACAGTGTGCCGCCGCACAGGGCGACAACGCCGGCCATGGTCAGCAGCAAGCCGTTCAATGCGGCGTGGCTCCTGGCCGCGGCCAACCCGACGACCAGCACCACGCCCGAGGCCCCCAGTGCCAGGCCGGCCCATTGCCGGCCACGCAGCGGCTCGTGCAGCAGCGGCCAGGCCAGGACCGCGGTCAGCAGTGGATTGAGGGTCTGGACCAGCGCGATCGGCGCCGCGCCGACCGTCACCATGGCGTAATGCGCGGTCATCAGCAGCACGCCGTTCAGCAGCACCCCGGCCACGCAGGCGTGCAGCCAGACCCCGGGTGGCAGCCGCCAGGACCGCCGCAACAGCAGCATGACCAGCACCAGCACGGCGGCACAGACGGCCATGCGCACCGCCACGAACAGCAGCGGCGACAGATGTCGCAACCCAACCCGAGCCGCGATGAAGGAGCTGCTCCAGAGCAGCACGAACCCGAAGGGTGCGACCCGGTTCAGCACGTGGAACGCCCTCCTGTTGCGGGAGAAGGCTCAGCCGCGCGTGCCTCCGAACCCCATCAAGCCACGGGTGTGTAGCGCCAGACGCTGGCCGGGGGGAAATTCAGCGGCGTCCAGGCCTCCCGCCGAGCCGTCAGGTTGTGCTTGCGGGCTGGCAGCGGGGAGGAGGCGCAGTAGCTGAAGTGGAGAAAGCCCCGGTGCGGGGCCACCGCGGCAATGGCGTCGATGAAGCGGCGCTGCTCCTCGCGCGGCAGCAGGACCAGCGGGATGCCGCAGACCACGGTGCCGATTCGGCCGTGCCATCGCGGCGGCACAAGGTCGGGCAAGGACCGCGCATCGCCCTCGATCACCATGACACCCGGCAGGACCCGGCGGAGGTGGGACGCCATATCCGGGACGATCTCCACCACGATCAGCCGTTCGGCCGGAACGCCGCTGGCGAGCAGCGCGCGCGACACCACACCGGTGCCGGCCCCGAGCTCCAGCACGGCCTCGTGCGCCGCGCACCGCGTGTGACGGACAATTCGGGTGCACAATGCCTGGGATGATGGCACCACGGACCCCATTTGCAAAGGATTGGCCAGCCAGCGGCGAAAAAACATGGCGGGATTTGCGGTACTGTGCCGCCTTTTGACTGACGCCAATGTCAGGTGGTTGTCAGAAGACTGCATTATTTCTGTCATCTGTCTGTCATCATTCCGCTTGTTACTGTCAACGTCCTGCTTACAGGAACGATTATTCTGCGCAAGTCCCGGTATGACAACGCGGACGCGGGCATGTTCGAAATCCGCCTTCGCGCTTTCACGCGGGGCTGTCGTAGGTTAGGATGGCGCGACCGATCGGCACGGCATGCCGGCGATACCGGAGACAAGACTACGACCGAATGACCGCACGCATCCTGATCGTTGACGATGTTCCAGCCAATACCCGCCTGCTGGAAGCCAAGCTCTCCGCCGAGTATTATCAGGTCGCGAGCGCCCGCGACGGGTTCGAGGGCCTGCGCATGGCGCGTGCGTGGCAGCCGGACCTGATCCTGCTCGACGTGATGATGCCCGTCATGGACGGGTTCGAATGCTGCCGGAAGCTCAAGGACGACCCGGCCACATTGCACATACCGGTCGTGATGGTGACCGCCCTGGGCGAGCCCGGCGAACGGTTGCGTGGCCTCGAAGCCGGCGCTGACGATTTCCTGACCAAGCCGGTCGAATACGATACCCTGATGGCCCGCACGCGCAGCCTGGTCCGTCTCAAGCGCCTGCTCGACGAATGGCGTGCCCGCGGCGAAACCGCTCGGGCTCTGGGGCTGACCACCGAACGGGGCGGTGTGCTGTCGGTCAAGGGCGCGCGCGCGCTGGTGGTGGACGATTGGGACCTGGGGGCGCAGACCATCCAGGACGCCCTTGCGCGCGAAGGCGTGGTCTCCGGCCGGGCGCACACCGGCGCCGAGGCCTTCGAGCTGACGGCCGCCGTTGCCTTCGACCTGATCGTGGTCAGCCTGTCCCTGGTTGACGAGGATGCGTTGAAGCTGGTGTCCGGCCTGCGCGCGGCCGACCCCACGCACGAAACCCCGCTGCTGCTGGTCGCCGAACCCGAGGAACGCGAACAGGTGCTGCGCGGCTTCGAACTGGGCGCGAATGACTGGCTGATGCTGCCGGTCGACGAAAATGAACTGCGCGCCCGGGCCCGGAACCAGATCCGGCGGAAATTTTATCAGGACCGGCTGCGGTCAGACCTGGGATCCGCGCTGGAGATGGCGCTGACCGATCCGCTGACCGGCCTCTACAACCGGCGCTATCTGCGGCGGCACCTCGGCGGGCTGATGGAGAACGGCCAGGGGCGGCAGCTTGCCGTGCTGATGGTCGATGTCGACCACTTCAAATCGGTGAACGATCGCTTTGGCCATGCCGCCGGCGACCAGGCGCTGCGGCTGATCGCCGACACGTTGCGCAGCAACACGCGGGTGTTCGACTCCCTCGCGCGTTATGGCGGTGAGGAATTCGCGGTCGTTATGCCCGGCACCGGGCCGGAAGATGCGACTATCGCCGGTGAACGGCTGCGCACGGCGGTGGAGGCCCTGGCCTTCGACCCCGGCCAAGGCGAACTGGCCGCCCTGACGATCAGCGTCGGCATCGCCTGCGCCGGTGACGATCCCGTTGTCCCGGACAGCCTGCTGCACGCCGCCGACCTCGCGTTGTACGAGGCGAAGCGGTCGGGCCGCAACCGGGTGGAGATGGCGCCGTCGGTTCCGGCTACTTGATCTTGGCTTCCTTGAACGCGACGTGCTTGCGCGCGACCGGGTCGTACTTCTTCAGCTCCAGCTTGCTGGTCTGGGCGCGGGCGTTCTTCTTGGTCACGTAGAAAAACCCGGTGTCAGCCGTGGAGACCAGCTTGATCTGCACGGTGTTGCTCTTGGCCATGGCCTGATCCTTCGAATACCGGTGCGGCGGCACCTGTGAGGCGGAGGAAGATGCGCATCCCGAGGCCGCGGGTCAAGTCTGGAGGCGCATCCGTCCGCCGGACCCGGCGTCGTTGACCTCGGCCCGATTGCATGGCGGTCAACACCGATGCTACCCGATGGGCGGTATTGGAGGTGAGGGGTGTGTTGGTGGGCATAGGGGTGACCAACGGCGCGGACCGCGACGGATGCCGTTTGCGCAGTGCGGCCAACCTCCGGTCCGGGAAGCTGCCATCGGACAGGGCTTCGTGGATTTGACCTCACCAGCCCCGGCTGGTGTCTGGGCACCGGCCGTGCCTGCCGCCGCGCCGCGCGGCCTGTGCACCGATTGCGGCGTCTCCCGCACCAACGACCCCAAGCGCTGCGGACGTGCCTGCCAGTTCATCAAACCCGACTACCCCGGTTTGGAGACCCGCGTGCATGGCCGGCCGCGCGACCCCGACAGGCCCGACGAATTGTTTTTTGGCCCGTTCCGCCGGATGGTACGCGCCGCGATGGTGACGCCGCGGCAGGGGGCGCAATGGACCGGCATCGCCACCGGCATCGCCCAGCGGCTGCTCGAAACCGGCGCGGTCGATGCTGTGCTGACGATGGCGCCCGACCCCGACGACCATTGGCGGCCGGTCCCGGTCCTGGTGACCGATCCCGCCGGCATGGCGCACTGCCGCGGCATGCGGATGGGTTACGCGCCCCTGCTGGCTCTGCTGGAGCCCGCGCGTGAGAGGGGCTTCAAGCGGCTGGCCGTGATCGGCATCCCCTGCCAGGTCTATGCTTTGCGGGCGCTGGAGCAGGAACTCGGCTTCGAGCGGCTGTACGTGATCGGCACGCCCTGCTCCGACAACACGACGACGGAACGGTTCCACCAGTTCCTTTCCTTGCTGGCGGAGGATCCCGCCACCATCACCTATCTGGAATTCCGCGCCGACTATCACGTGGAACTGCGCTTCACCGATGGGCGGGTGAAAACCATTCCGTTCCTGCTGCTGCCGATTTCCAAGCTGCCGCCGGACTTCTTTCCGATGACCTGCCGCACCTGCGTCGATTACACCAACGTGCTGGCCGACATCACCGTGGGGTACATGGGCGGGCAAGGCGAGCAGTGGCTGCTGGTCCGCAACGAACGCGGCGAGGAACTGCTGGCGACCCTGGGCGATGAGGTCCGTCTGAGTGAGCCGGGCAGCGCCGGCAAGCGCAAAAGCGCGGTCACCGGCTTCATGAAAAACACCGAACGCGCCGCGGGCGGGTTGCCGTTGCGCGGCATGCCGAACTGGTTGCGTCCGATCGTCGGCTGGCTGATGCCGCGCATCGGTCCGCGCGGGCTGGAATTCGCCCGCACCCGGGTCGAAATGAAAGCGATCGAGACCGTGATCCACTTACGCCGATCGTATCCGAAACGATTGCGCAGCATGGTGCCGGAGCATGTGTGGGCGCTGGTGAAGCCGTACGGACTGACGAAGGAATGACAATCCTGACGGTGCTTCTGGTTGCGGCAGCCGCTTGTCTGGTGGGTGCCGGCATCGGGCTTTACACGCCCGACAAGTCCCGCACGGGTCTGGAGGCAAAATACGGGGTTTCGCCCGCGGACTATGTGACGGCGGCCGGGTTGCGGCTGCATGTCCGCGACACCGGTCCGAAAGACGCGCCGGCGGTGATCATGCTGCACGGGCTCGGCTCCAGCCTGCTGACCTGGGAACCCTGGGCGCAGGCATTGTCGGCCACGCACCGGGTGATCCGGTTCGATTTGCCCGGCTTTGGCCTGACCGGTGCGGATCCGACCGGCGATTATACCGACAGCCGCAGCGTTCAGGTCGTTATTGCGCTGATGGATGCGATGGCGGTCCCGCGCGCGTCGCTGATCGGCAATTCGTTGGGCGGCAAGATCGCCTGGATGCTGGCCGCCGCGCATCCCGAACGCGTGGCGCGGTTGGTGCTGATCTCACCGGACGGTTTTGCCAGCCCCGGGTTCGATTATGACAAGACGCCCGATCTTCCCGCAATCGCGAAACTGCTGCCTTACATCCTGCCGACCTGGATGCTGCGGATGAACGTGGCGGCGGCGTACGGCGACCGGTCGCTGCTGACCGCCGACGTGGTGGCGCGCTATCGCGACATGATGCTCGCCCCCGGGGTCAGGCGCGCCATGCTCGCTCGGGTGGCGCAAGTCAGGCTGGAGCCGCCGGAACAATTGCTTGCCCGGGTCGAGGCGCCAACCCTGCTGCTGTGGGGTGAAAAGGATGGGTTGATCGCCTACAGCAACGCTCAGGATTATCTGCGGGCGATGCGGGACTGCAGGCTGGTGTCGTTTCCCGATCTGGGCCACGTGCCGCAGGAAGAAGCGCCGGCTCGGAGTCTGGTGCCGGTCACGACGTTTCTCGGTCGGCACTAAGCCGGCGCGGCCTGTCGAGGGCATTTTTGCTGACAAACAACAGCCGCCGCCGGAAGGCCGCGGGACTCTCCACGGTCAGGATCGCCTTCAGCGACTCCAGCCCCCCGGCGAAAAACGCCCGCTTCAAAGGCCGGCCGTGGCCCTCCGCCCAGTCCGGCGCCGCAAGCCGATAGGTCATCGCCAGATGTTCGGCGACGGCCGCGAGATAGGCGTCCTTCACGTCATCGATCGTGTCCGGTTCGTCGCGCAACGCTGCGTCGCGGTGCGACGGATTGGTGTAGAATTCGTCGAGAAATTCCAGCACCGCCGGATCGAACGGCTGCCAGCCCCCGATCACCCGCAACGAAACCTCGCGCAACGTCTTCGGTCGTCCCGATCGGTCCATCATGCCGGTTTCTCCGATTCATCCGGATCAGCGGCCTGTCCCGGGACGCACGAAAATATCTCCTCCAGCCCGAACTGGACCTTTGGTTGAAGATGCAGCCGCGGGTAGAAAGATGATACCAGGGCAATGGCATCGTCTGCCGTATTGATGCCGATCGAAGCGGCCAGATGACGGATGTCCTCGATATCCCGATTCTCATCCACCCCACCGAGACGCATAGCCCGGCACTTCATTGCGAACAGATATTCCAGCCTCGGCACAAAGACCCGCAGGCCCGGCTCGTCCGTGGATGGAAACTCCCCTGTCAAGTGCTTCATCCCTGCCTCGCCATCGCGGGTACTCAGGAAACCCTTCACACCATCATTCAGCCAATCGGACGGCCATCCCCGCTCCGCGGCCACGTCAGCGGCAAGTCTTCGAACAATCGCGCGGTCGTTTTCGAAGACGCCGTCAACGTCCTTCGTGGCCGCGCGCCAGTCGAAGACCAACATCAGGGCAGATCCGCCATAGACCGCGATTTCAATCGACGCGCCCTCGGCCCAAGCCCTGCGGCCCAGGTCTGCAAAGGCATCCAGCAGAGCAGCCCGGTCGAACGTCATCGTCTCAACCTGCTCCCGCCTCGGCGGCCATCGCCCGATGCACCCCCGCCAGCAACGCAAAGGACCGTTTCCGCGCCTCATGATCGAAAATCTGCGCCGTCACCATCAGCTCATCGGCACCGGTCGCGGCAATGAAGGCGGCCAGCCCGCGCCGCACCGTATCCGGCGCGCCGACCACCGAACACGCCAGCGCATCGGCCAGCATCGCTCTGCCATGCCCATCAAGCCGGGAGTCCATATCGTCCACCGGCGGCGGCAGTTGCCCGGGACGGCCGCGACGCGAATTGAGAAACGCCTGCTGCAATGACGTGAACAGACGCGCCGCCTCGGCATCGGTGTCCGCCACGAACACGTTCACCCCCAACATGACATGCGGCGCCGCCAGTCGTTCCGACGGCCGGAACCGTTCGCGATAGATCGCCAGCGCATCGTGCATCTGCTCCGGCGCGAAATGCGACGCAAACGCATAGGGCAACCCCAGCGCCGCGGCCAGTTGCGCGCCATAAGTGCTGGACCCGAGGATCCAGACTTCCACCGCCTCCCCCGCGCCCGGCACCGCGCGCAGCGCCTGGCCGGGTTCGACAGGGCGGAAATAGTCCATCAGCTCGATCACGTCGCGCGGGAACTGGTTCACATCCGCGGTCAGGTTCCGCCGCATCGCTCGGGCTGCAATCTGGTCCGACCCCGGGGCGCGCCCCAGGCCCAGGTCGACCCGTCCGGGGTGCAACGCCGCCAACGTGCCAAACTGTTCGGCGATGATCAGCGGCGCGTGGTTCGGCAGCATGATGCCGCCCGCGCCGATCCGGATGCGGCTGGTCCCGGCCGCGACATGCGCCAGCGCGACCGCCGTTGCCGCGCTGGCGATGCCGGGCATGTTGTGGTGCTCCGCCATCCAATAGCGGGCGAAGCCCAGCGACTCGGCGTGACGGGCAAGGTCCGCCGAGTTGCGCAACGCCTGGCCGGGGTTGCTGCCTTCGGGAACGGGGGAGAGGTCGAGAACGGAAAGTGGGATCATGAGTGCTATATGGGGCGGTATGCGGCCATGCGAAACACCAGCCGCCCGTCAGGGCTCAATCAAGCTCGGGGCCAGGAGTCTGGCTGATTTTCTCGACGATTTCCTCAAGCTGCTCCAGCGAGGCAAAACGGATCGACACCTGCCCGGCACCGCTTTTGTTGGCGGTAATCGTCACGTGATAGCCGATGCGATCGCTCAGGTCGCGTTCCCACGCCTCGGCGTCGATCTGGCGTGGCGTGATCCCCGGGGTCTTCTGCTTGCCGGGTTGTTTCGCGACCAGTGCCTCGGTTTCGCGCACCGACATTTCGTCCAGGACAACCTTGTTCAGCAGCGACTCGGGATCAGGATGGCCCAGCAGCGCCCGCGCATGGCCGAAGGACAGGGCGCCCTTGCGCACTTCCTCCTGCACCCGCGGTGGCAGGCGCAGCAGGCGGATCATGTTGCCGACATGCGCGCGCGACTTGCTGACGGCGAAACCCAACGCCTCATGCGTCAGGCCGAATTCCTCGACCAGGCGGTTGAAGCCTTCGGCTTCCTCCATCGGGTTGAGGTCGGCGCGCTGCAGGTTCTCCACCAGCGCGGTCGCGGCCACGTCGGTGTCGGTCATGTCGCGCTGCACCGCGGGGACTTCGTGCAGCCCGGCCAGAGCGGCCGCGCGCCAGCGCCGTTCCCCGGCGATGATCTGGAAGCGGTCCGATTCGGTGGGGTGGGCGCGCACCAGGATCGGTTGCAGGATTCCCTGCGCCCGGATCGAGCTGGCCAGGCTGTCCAGTGCCTCCGGGTCCATGGTGGTTCGCGGCTGGTACGGGTTGGGGTCCAGCAAATCGAGCGCGATGTGGCGCAAATCGGCCGACTGCGCGCCCTTGGCCGGCGCCGCCAGATCGCCGAGAAGCGCCGCCAGTCCGCGGCCGAGACGGGGGGAGCCGGGCCTGGCGCTCATGGGTTCACCTTGTCGCGGACCGGGGTGGCGCGCGGCACTTTCGCCAGCACTTCGGTGGCGAGGTCGAGATAGGCCTGCGCGCCGGACGATTTGATATCGTATTGCAGGATCGACTGACCGTGGCTGGGCGCCTCCGACAGGCGGATATTTCGCGGAATGACGGTGTCGAACACCCAGTCGCCGAAGAAGCCGCGCGCATCGGTCGCCACCAGGCCGGAGATGCTGTTGCGGCGGTCGAACATGGTCAGGATGATCCCGTAAAGTTTGATCGGCGGATTGAGCTGACGGCGCACCGCTTCGATGGTGCGCATCAGCGCGGTGATCCCCTCCAGCGCGTAGAACTCGCACTGCAAGGGCACCAGCACACCGTCGGCGGCGACCAGCGCGTTCAGGGTGAGCAAGCCGAGACTCGGCGGGCAGTCGATCAGGATGAAGTCGAACCGGGCGGCTTCGCGCAGTTGCGCCAGGGCCTCGCGCAGGCGGAATTCCCGCCTTGTATATTCAACCAGTTCCACTTCGGCGCCGACCAGGTCAGCCTCGGCCGGGATGAGCGACAAATTCTCCACTGCGGTGGGGCGAATGGTCTCCGCCTGCGGTTCACCATCGATCAGCAGGCGATAGGACCCGGTGCGCCGGCTGGCCTGGGCAAGACCGAGGCCGGTGGAGGCGTTGCCTTGCGGATCGAGGTCGATCAACAGCACCTGTTCGCCGCGCATGGCGAGCGCGGAGGCGAGGTTCACCGCGGTTGTGGTCTTCCCGACACCGCCCTTTTGATTGGCGATCGCCAACACCCGGGGCACGCCGGGCTCCGGCTTAGGGTCGGGCACGGGGCACCTCTGTTGAAAACCGGATCAGGCCGAACCAGCCGGTGCGGGTTTGTGCCACCGCCCAACAGCGGGCGTCAACTCGGGTCACAGTTCCTCGGGGATCGCGGCCAGCCGATGGCGTTGCAACCAGCGGCCGAGACGCGGATCGGCGGTCAGCACGCAGAACGGGATCGCGGTCAGCAGTCCGCCGGCGAAGGGTGCGGCCCACAGGACCGCCGCCCATCCCGCCGTCGCGAAGGCGGCGAACACCACGACGCCCAGAAGCGTGTGCGGCCAGAACAGCCGGACGGCCTCGCGCCAGGAAACGCCCCGATCCGATCGGTTCTGCGGCAGCCACGGGGTGGGCTGACCGAGGGCCAGGCGGATGGTGGCCAGCGTCTTGCTCACCACCGACACCGCGTCGAGTTGCAGGGTGAACAGGGTCTCCAGCGCGATTCCAGCCAGAATCCGAGCGGTTCCGCCATAGCGGCGGCGTTCGCTGGGGCGCAGCAACACCTCCAGATAGCCCAGCAGCTTCGGCGCATACAGCGCGCCGGCCCAGCCGAGGGTCAGCGCCAGCGCCGGGCCGGCGGGAAAGCCGGACGCAGGATCGGTCGCGGCGGCGAGCGCAGCGGCGAGCAGGAACAGCAGGTAGAACGGGGTCGAAGCGAACATCAGGATCGCCTGCACCAATTGCCAGCGCCCCATCGGCCGCAGGCCGGGCAGGCCCAGCAGATGCCAATATTCGAAATTCCCAGCCAGCCAGCGCAACTCGCGCCGCTGGAAGTCGGGCAAGGTCGGGGGGTTCGATTCGGCGGAGCCATCTTCCCGCGGCAGCAGACGGACACCCCAGCCGGCGCCGCGCAACAGCGCCGCCTCGACCTGGTCGTGCGACAGGATGGGACGACCGTTCGGCAGAAGCGGCAGGCGGGCATGGGTGCGGAAGGGCGCGATCCGCAGCACGGCGTTGTGGCCCCAATAGACCGAGTCGTTGCCCTGCCACCAGGCCATCGCGGTGGCCCAGGTGCGCATGCCCGCGCGCATGCCGAACTGGAACAGCCGGGGAAAGGCGGAGGCCGCCGGCAGCCCGACCGCCAGATGCTGGACGATACCGAGGGTCGGATCGGCCTGCATCGCGCGCACCAGCCGCAGGACGGCGGCCGGAGTCATCCGCGAATCGGCGTCCAGCACGAGCGCCAGGTCGAAGCCCGCCGCGTGGTGGTCCATGAAGTCCATGATGTTGCCCGCCTTGAACCCCGCGTTCTCCGTCCGGCGGCGGTAGCGAACCTGGCCGGGGATGGCGGCCGCCGCGGCTTCCTCGGCCGCGGCAAGGCGGGGGTCGTTGGTGTCGGACAGGATGAACAAGGTGGCGGGCACGCCGGCCGCCGTCAGTCCGCGCAGCAAGCCGGCGGCAGCGGGCAGCACCGAGGCGGTGTCCTCGTTACGGATCGTCAGCGCGATGGCCAACGGCGGCGGGTTCGGTCCGGGTGGCGATTCCGCTTGGCGGGGTGTGGTCATCAGCACCAGGACGCCGGTCAGGCCATTGGCCAGGCACAGCCCGACCCACGGCGCCGCGCCGGCATATCCCACGAGCATCAGCAGCTTGGCAATGGTCCACCCACCGGGCGCCAGGACTTGCAGCAGAAGATCGCCAAGACCCGCGGCGGTGGCAGCGGCGATCGCGGCAATCAGCAGCCGCCGAAGCCCCATGGCCGCGGTCAGGCCGCGCTACGACTGCTCCAGGTCCCACGCCTCGGCCGATGCCCCCGCGAGCGACTGGATCAGAGCCTCGTCCGCCGCCAGTTCCGCCGCCGGCCCGTGATGCACGACGACGCCGTGATCCAGCACATAGGCGGTATCGGCGATCTCCAGGCTCATGCGGATGTTCTGCTCCACCAACAGCACCGTCATGCCTTCCGCCTTCATGCTGGCGACGATCCGGAACACGTCCTTCACGATCAGCGGCGCGAGGCCTTGCGACGGCTCATCCAGGATCAGAACTTTCGGATTCAGTAACAGAGCTCGGGCGATCGACAGCATTTCCTGCTCGCCGCCGGATAATTGCCGGCCGCGGTTCATGCGCCGCTGGGCCAGCCGCGGGAACAATTCGTAGATCCGCGGAATGGTGAAGGGACCATCGACACCCTGCGGCACTTTCAGGTTGTCCTCCACCGACAGATTCGCGAACACCCGCCGTCCTTCCGGCACATAGCCCACCCGCAGACGCGCGACCCGGAACGGCGGCATTTTCGTGCTGTCGGTGCCGAACACCCGGATCGTTCCGGACCGAGCGGGTGTGAGGCCCATAATGCTGCGCATTGTTGTGGTCTTGCCGGCGCCATTGCGTCCCAGCAAGGTTGTGATGCTGCCTTCCACCGCCGTCATGTTCACGTCGTGCAGGATATGGCTCTTGCCGTAGTACGTGTTGAGCCCGCTGACCTCGATCGCGTTCATTCGGGATTTCCCAGATAGGCGTTCTGCACATGGACGTTCGCGGCGATCTCCGGGGGCGTGCCTTCGGCCAGCAGCCTGCCCTCGGCCAGGACCGAGATGCGGTCGGCCAGATGGAACACGACGCGCATGTCATGCTCGATCAGCACGATCGTGTATTTGGAATCCCGGTGCAGCCGGCGGATCAGGCCGGTCACCTGATAGGTCTCCTCATCGCCCATGCCGGCGGTGGGTTCGTCCAGCAGCAGCAGGCTGGGTTTCAACGCCAGAGCCATGGCGATTTCCGCCGAACGCTGATCCCCGTGCGAGAGTTCGCCGACCAGGCGGTCGGCTTTCGCGGTCAGGTTGGCGAGAGTCATGACGGCATCGCAGGCATCGGCGACGTGTCGTTGATCCGCGGCGCCAAGCCAGGCCCGCAAGCTGAACCCGAGACCCGTTTCGACCGCGATGCGCGCGTTTTCACGGACCGTGAGTTCGGGAAATATCTCGGTGATCTGGAAGGTGCGGGCCATGCCCAGCTTCACCCGCCCCGCGGCGGGGATGCGGTTGATGTTGCGCCCATCCAGCATAATGTCGCCTGACGTGGGCGGGAAGAACCCGGTGATCAGATTGAAAAAGGTGGTCTTGCCCGCGCCGTTCGGGCCGATCACCGCGCGCAACTCCCCTGCCTCCACCCACATCGACACATCGGACACTGCGGTCAGACTGCCGAAGTTCTTCGTTGCGTGCCGCACTTCCAGCTTAGGCACCCCGCTCATGTGCCCGCCCTCTTTTGCAGCATGCCCATCAGGCCGCGGGGGAAGAACAGCACGACGAGAACAAACGTCAGGCCGACGAAGAACATCCAGTTGGTGGTCATCGAGGAAACATAGTCCTGCAGCATCACGAACAGCACCGCGCCGACCAGGGGGCCCCAGAAGGTGCGCATACCGCCCATGACGGTAATCATCACGATATTGCCTGACATGATGTAATTCAGGCCCAGCGGATCGGCGAAGTTGTTCAGCAACGCATACAGGCTGCCGGCCAGCGCGGTGAAGAAGCAGGAGATCGAAAACGACAGCCAGATATGCCGCTCGACCGGGATGCCCAGGAAGCGGGCTCGGCGTTCGTTTTCCCGGATGGCGAGCAGGGTACGTCCGAAGGGCGAGCGCAACACCAGCGCCTGCAAGCCGACGGCGAGGCCGAAGACCACGAGGACAAAATAGTAAAACGCGTCGTTGCTGCTGGCGATGTCGAACTTGAACAGGCCGAAGTCCAGCGGCACGCGGGCGAAGCCGCGCAGCCCGTCGTAGCCGCCGGTGAAACTGTCCCACTTGTAGGCGACGTAGAAGCACACCTGGCCGAACGCGATGGTCACCATCGCGAAATAGACGCCACGCCGGCGCACCAGCAACAGACCGAACAGGGTGCCGGCGATCCCGCCCAGCAAGGTGCCGGCCACCATTGCCAAGGGGGTCGAGGACGCGACGTATTTCAGGAACAACCCGCAGCCATAGGCGCCGAGACCGAAATAGGCCGCGTGGCCGAAGCTCATGATTCCGGTGAAGCCCAGCAGCAGGTTGAAGCTCATGGCGGCCAGCGCGAAGACCAGGACGCGTCCGGCAAGTGCGGTATAGCCGCCGAGCATCGGCAGCCAGAGGGGGACTGTCGCGAGCAAGGCCCAGATGATCAGCAGTTGCAGGTGGCGGAAGCGCAAGATGGCGCTGCTCATGACAGCATCCCCTCCTCGCCCAGGAGTCCGCGGGGTCGGATCAGCAGCACCAGGCCCATGATGACGTAGATCACCGCCTCGGCCCCGGCGGGGTAGAATACGGTGGTCAGCGCGGCGGCGACACCGATCAGCAGCCCGCCCAGCAGGGTGCCGGTCAGGCTGCCGACACCGCCCACGATGATGGCGATGAAGCTGGGCATGATCAGGTCATCGCCCATGTTCGGATTGAGCCCGATCTGGCCCGCCGCCAGCACGCCCGCGAGGCCGGCGAGGAAACTGCCGACGGCGAAATTATACGACCGCAGCGCCGCCACGTTCACCCCCAGCGCCGAGACCGTATCCAGATCCAATGTGCCCGCTCTGATGCGCATCCCAACGCGGGTGTAGCGCAGGAAGGCGAACAACCCGCTGACCGCGATCACGACCACCGCCACCATGAACACCCGGTACCAGGTGATGAAGAACAGGTCGGGCGTGACCGGCAAGGACAGGATGTCGGGAATGCCCAGTGGCAGCGGCGCCGGTCCCCAGATGAATCGGCACGCGTCCTGCAGGATGAACGCGAGTCCAAACGTCAGCAGCAGGCTGTAGATGTGGTTGCGCGCATAGACGTGGCGGATCAGTACCTGCTCGATCACATAGCCGAACACGGCGGTCAGCAGCGGCGAAACCAGCAAGGCGCCCCAGAAGCCGATATAAGGTGTGAGCATGTAGGCAAGGTAACCGCCGATGGCCAGAAAATTGCCATGCGCGAAATTCACCACGTTGCTGAGATTGATGATCAGCGACAGCCCGAGTGCCATCAACACATAGAAGGCGCCGACGATCAGCCCGTTGGTGACGTTGAACAGGACGAGTTGCAGCATGGGCCTGATCCGGAGCGGGTTGGTGAAGGGCAGGCGCCGCACCGGAGGACCCGGTTCGGCGCCGCCGGATCAGGTGGGATAGACCATTTTGCAGCCGGTGGATTCGGCGGTGCCGGCGGCCTGCTCGCCGGTGACCGTGGCTTCGATCTTGAACAGATCGTCGGCACCGGCGGGTCCCGGCGGATGCACCTCGCCGACGAAGATATTGCTCATGAGTTGATGATCGCCGGCCCGGAAGCGGATATCGCCCGACATCAGCGAGACGTCCGGCGGCAGCACCAGATCGCTGAGGGCGTGGGCCATTTTCAGACCGTCGGTCGATTTGGCTTTTTCCGCGGCCAACCGCACGGCATGGACGGACACATAAGCCATCCAGTGGCGAGCGGTCGGCTTCTTGCCGATGGCCGGAGAGATCGCGTCGACGAAGGTCTTGACCGCCGGCACGCCGGGCTGGTTCCAGTACCACTCCATGCACCACCAGCCGGCCTGGGCTTCCTTCGGCACCGACTTCACGCTCTCGATCTCGAACAGCGCGCCGCCCAGAGCGATATCCTTGCTCATGCCGAACTGGACGAACTGCTTCATGCAGTTGATCTGCGCGGTGCCGCCCATGTTGTTCAGCAGCACGTCCGGCTTGTACGCCTTGGCTTTGATCAGGGTGGCGGAGAAGTCGGAGTTGGCGATCGGCAGCATATCGCCCTGGTATTCGCCACCCAGCGCCTGCAGGTTCTTGACGAAGTTGGCCTGCAGGGTTTTGCCATAGGCATAGTCGGGGGTGATGAAGAACCAGCGCTTGCCGAAGCGCTTGACCAGTTCACCGGTCACCGCGGCGGCGTCCATCGCGGTGGTGTTGCAGGTGCGGAAGGTGTTCCACTTGCAGTCGGTGCCGGTGATCGGGTCGGTGTGACCGCCGGGCACGATATGCAGCACGCCCTTTTCGGCGGTTACCCCCATGATCGCATAGGCGATGCCGGAGTTCACGTCGCCCATGATGGCATCGACGTTGTCGCGCTCGATCAGCTTATGGGCCTTCTGGACGCCGGTGCCGGTGTCGTTGGCGCTGTCCTCGACCAGGAGTTCGACCGGACGGCCAAGGATACCGCCGGTCTTGTTGATCTCCGCGACGGTCCATTTCGCGCCTTCGACCTCGCTGACCGCCAGAGCGGACAGACTGCCGGTGATCGGGTCGATGAAGCCGATCTTGAATGGGGTTTCGCCCCGCGCCTTGATGATGAAGGGACTTGCGAGTTGCAGTCCGCCCAGGGCCGCGCCGGCCCGCAGGAGCCGCCGCCGTCCCGGGTGCATGATCCCGTTGGTTTCGTTCATTCCAAGTCCTCCCTGGTCGGTGCAATCCGGGGTTTTCACGGTCTGACTGCTGCCATCGCCCCGCCGCCGGGCGGACCTAGGCGATCCGGGCGGGTTAGGCAAGCGGGGGCCGAATGGCTGGCGCCGGAATTTTTGCGAGAAAATGACGGCGGAATCGCGCTGCATACGATGGCGGAGCCGGTTGGCGCGCGGTGTTTGTGACCGGTGGTAGCGGCGGGCGGATTTGAACCACCGACCAAGGGATTATGATTCCCATAATCAGCCAGACTCCCACCGTCCCCTTGCATCTCAGGCCGTCCCATTTGGATCAGTAACCTACGGTTTCTCTTGCGTTTTCCCTGAAGCCCCGTCAGGATCACGTCCCAGGGTGTCGCTGAAAATCCCAGGGTGTTGAAGCCCCGGTGAAGCCCGAGTGAAGCCCCGCGGGAGGGTGTGATGCCGATACGATTGACCGAGACAGCGATCAACAAGGCGATCCGAGACGTGGCGGATGGCAGTCGCCGCGATCTGGCCGACGTAACCTGCCCCGGGTTGCGGCTCCGACTGACGCCTGCCGGAACGGCAAGCTGGGTACTGGCGTGCCGTGATCGACTCGGACGCATGCGCCGCTTTCCTTTGGGTGCCTACCCAAACATGGGTATCAGTGAAGCCCGCGGTGAAGCCCGGGCGCTCCATGCCCGAGTGAAGAAGGAAGGTGCCGATCCTGTCGCGGACCGCCGGCGCGATCTGGCTATTGGTGCGGCGGCCAAGGCTGGCCTCGGGACGTTGGCGGCCGTTCTGGACATCTACGCTGCGCATCAGGGTAAAACCCTCAAAAGCTGGCCACACAGCCGCAAGCGGGTAGAACTGGTTTTCAAGCCCCTGCTCCCCAGAGCCGTAGCCGACCT
>Ga0302279_10003764_pt1 | contig 18548 bp, 21 predicted proteins | sample III_Bog_N3_3_FD_194541 | JGI IMG/M metagenome (GOLD analysis project Ga0302279, IMG submission 194541) | Peat permafrost microbial communities from Stordalen Mire near Abisko, Sweden - III_Bog_N3_3 | ecosystem: Environmental > Terrestrial > Soil > Wetlands > Peat | place: Sweden: Abisko...
TCTTGGAGACCATGACGTGCGAAGGGGGATTGGACGCGGTGGGTCTGGACGCGGACCCCGTGACCCGGGTTGCCCGGAACGGGTCTCGCTTCTGGGTCAGCCGCGAGGAGCTAGAGGCGGAGCTCACCCGCGCCGGTTTCGTGATCGCGGCCATCGAGCTGCGGATTCGCGGTGGGCACACCCTCGTCGTGTGGGCGCGCTGAGCGAGCCGGACGCGTCATCGGCGACGGAGGCATCGACGCCGCAAAGGACGCGACCGTGAACGACGGCTGGCGACGCGCGCCCACACCCCGGGGGCGTGCGCGTCGCTTACCAGCTGGCATCCGGCTGGAACGGGATCGGCGTCGCCTGCGGGGCGACGGACGGGATCATCCGCGGGTCCCCGTTCGGATTCACGCGCGTCGTCCCCTGGTTCGCCGCCGCGAGCGCCTGCGTGAGCTCGGGTTGAAGCGCGCCCGAGTCGCCTGCCCCCTCGGTCAACGACGGGAGCACGTACTGCGTCATCAGGGTCGACAGGTCCGTCACTTCGTCCCCCGTCTCGATGTCCGCCGTCATGGAGAAGACCGCGTCGTACTCCGGCATGTCTACGATGAACTGACCACGCCACCCGTTGGTCCAGTGCACTTCGGTTCCCCAGTCGGATCGATGCCACCAGAACCAGCCGTAGTTGTCGTAACCCGGAGTCACGCCCGCGCCGGTGTTCATATACGCGGTCCAGCTCGTGTCGACCCAGCTCTGCGACAGGATCTGTTGCCCTCCCCACATGCCGTGATTGAGAAACAAGACACCGAATTTCTGCATGTCCATCGGCCGCAGGCGTAGCCCGTACGCGGCCAGGTCGATGCCGGTCGGGTCTTCTTCGATCCACTCGGAGCTCTGGAAGCCCATCGGACCGAACAGCGTCTCGACGCCGAAGTCGTAGAGCCGCTTGCCGGTGGCGTACTGGACCGCGCCGCCCGCCAGCATCGGCGTGATGTCGTTGTACTGGTACGATGTGCCAGGCGTCGGGAGCAGCGCCTGCGTCAGCGCGAACACGACGCGATTCGGGGCCGAAGCGAACGCGATTCCGCGCGCGACGGCCGCGCCCGAATCATCGTGGGGCGGCTCATTCGCGTTGAGCGCCGACATGCCCATGACGTCCCGGAGCGTGACCCCTTCGAACCGGCCCGGCCCGCCGTCGGAGGGGAACAATCCCGCCGGGAGCAGGCTCGCGACCGAGGCGTCGGTGCTCGGAAGGATTCCGCGGTCGAGCGCGGCGCCCACGATGGCCGACGTGACCGACTTGCTCGTCGACATCATGAACTCCGCCTCGGCGCGCTGGATGCCGGGCGTGTAGAGCTCGTAGACGAGCGTTCCGTGGCGCGAGAGCAGCAGTGAGAAAATGGCGACGTCCGGGTGCTGGGTGACCCACGCCGTCATGCCGAGCAGAGGCTGTACGTTGAGCCCCTGGTCGGACGGGTTCCCGGTCGGCAAATCGGGCGGCACGACCGCCGCGTCGGATGTCGGGGGAGCCTTGGCGTCCGGCGTGACCGCGGTCCTGGCGTCAGGCGCGATGCCATCGGCCTTCGTCCTGTCGGCGCGTGCGTCGATCGGGGCTGTGCCGCCGTCCGGGATCGTCGACGCGCTTGGGGTCGAGCACGCGAGCAGAAGGCTCGCGCCGACGTAGAGCGGGAGGGCGCGGCGACCGTGCGGCGGAGAGAAGGTCGGCATCGTAGAAATCGTACCACCGCGTGGCGAACGCGCCGAGACCTTCGACCCGGGCAGGCGGACAGGCGCTCCGCGTGCTTGTGCGTGGAGGCGGTGCGCAGAAGGCGAACGCTGCGTCTCTCACTTTGATGGAGCACGGGTTCGGAGCCGTTGATGGAATGGCGACCGGCTCGGCGTAGCGGTGTACGTCGGCCGTCTTCAGGAACCATCAAGACACCCATGACCTGATGCACAGCAAGCTCATCCCATAGGCGCAGAACGTTCGCTTGAGCACTCCGGTCACCGTCACCGAGCACGAGGTGCTCGTCGCGTGAATCCTCGTCCACTGCCAGAACGGGCGTTTCCCGGTGCGGATTTCCCTGCGCGTGCCATACCTCTGCGACGATGCTCCGGACGGCGCTTGAAGCGTTCTTTCACTCGAGACTGGGCGCGCGGATCGTGCGTGTCCGGTGGATAGTGGTCATTGCAATGGTTCTGTTGACTACGTCCTCGAAAGCGAAGGCCGAGGACTCTCACCCGACGAGTAACCCGTTCGCATGGAATCCGGCGTGGTCGCACGCAGACACCTGGGACTATGCCTTCACCGGCGTCGCCCTCGCCGACTTGGCCGTCTACCTGCCGCTGTTTCAGTCCAAGCAACCTCCGCTCGAGTGGACCGGTCCAATTCTGTTCGACACGGCAGCGCGGAACCTGCTCCGCGGCTCGTCGGCTGTCCGCAGCGGCGCAGCGACGTCGAGCTGGGTGCTGCTCGGGGCCGTCGTCGCGTACCCCTTCGTCGATATCCCGTATGCGTTGAAGCGCGACGGTCCACGCGTCGCGTGGGACCTCTTCTGGCAGGACGCCACGGCGCTGTCGCTTGCGACTGCCGTCGATCTCAATCTGCGCGACCTCATCGGGCGCGCGCGTCCGCCGGTGAGCGAGTGCCTGATGAATCACGGAAGCCAGAGTCAGTGCCTCGGCGACGATACGGAAGCGACGCGCTCTTTCCCTGGTGGCCACCAGCTCATCGTGACCACCGCCGCGTCGCTTACCTGCACCCAACACCTCGAGATGCACCTTTACGGTGGCCCGTGGGACGCGGTGGCCTGCGCCGCCGCCGCGTCGTCCGCGTTTGGCGTCGGTGTGCTCCGGATCGTTGCGGACGCACACTGGGCCTCGGATATCCTCGTCGGCGATCTGCTCGGCGTCGGCTTCGGTTGGGGCATCCCGACGCTCATGCATCTCCATGGGCACGCGCCGGCGATCGTCATCGACGGAGCGTACCTGACGCCGATGCCGGTGGCCGTGCGCGGAGGTGGAGGCCTGGGCGTGGTCGGTCTGTTCTGATTGTCGTCCGGAAGGATGTTCGCCGCGAGCGCTCATCCTGGCACCGCGCGCCCACGGTCCGATGACGACGTCCGGGACCGCGACGGTGAACAGAAGGAGCGCGAGGATTGCAGGCGAAGTGCTGCCTCCGTTTTGGAGCACAGCGACACGCCGAGGTCAGGGAGCCGGCGGGCCGTCTTTCTTCGCCTCGTGGCGAGCGGCAAGCGTGACCTTCCCGCGCGTCGCATCGAAACGAAGGTCGAACCGCGACAGGAAGCTAAGACCCAGAAGTCCGATGTCTCCAGGCAGGTCGGGGGCGATGGCGCAGGGCACTTGCCGGGCGCGAAGCGCCTGGACGTCGATCTCGTCGAGCGTACCCCTCCGAACCGCGCGAAGGCCCCCCGCGGTGCTCACCACGGTCTCTGGCCACGCCGACGGATCGAGCGAGAGCTTGCGGGCCAAGGCCTGGGTGAGCACAACCACACTCGCGCCGGTATCGAGCAGGAACGTCGCGTCGAGTTGGCCATTGATCCGCACATGAACCGGAACGGCGGCCGCGCCAGCTGTAAAGGGAATCGTCGCCTGACCTGTCCCGACGAACGCCGAGCAGGCGGGGTTCGCGTAGAGCGTCGATAGACGCTTGTTCGCCGGGTTTGCGGCTCGGGGATAAAAGTAGGCGAACTGCGTCAGCGGGAAGATCCCGTCGCACGGTCGCCCGAGGCGCTCGTACACGCTCGCGAGGTTGAAAGGGATGTTCGTGACCTTCGGCTCGATGACGATGGACTGATCGTAGTCACGCGCAGCAAGCTCCAGCTGGCCCTTGTGCTCGTAGAGCTGTCCGCGCCACCATCTGTAGTCCTTGTCATGTGGCTGCAGCTCGATGAGCTTCGATACATCGGCGATCGCGGGGTCCCACTCGCTGAGATCGCGGTGCGCCGCGTACGTTAGAGGCAATAGCTCGGTGAAATCGTCGCATTGACGTACGAAAGCCTCGGCGCGCAACAGCGTGAGGCGCGGTTCGCTTGCGTGGTAAAGGCCGTCGATCAGCTTGTAGGCGCGTTGACGGTCGCAGGGCTCGCGCGCCAGCTCCGCGTCGAGCGCCGCAAATTGGGCCGGCACCTGCGGCGCGTCCGCGCTGCTCGAGCCCGCCGGCCCCTGGCCCGTGGGCGCAGGACCGGTGCCCGACGCTCGAGCGAGCCACAAGCTAACGCCGACCGCGACCACGGCCAACGCCCCGACCGAGGCGACAATGCCGTTCCGCATCGCGCGACGGTCGCGTCGGGCCCGCGCGCATGGGGTACAAATTTGCTCGAGCGAGACCGCAGTGCAGACAGCGCATATCTCCTTTAGGCAGTCGATGCAGCTTCCCGTCGCCGGTACGCCGCGGTGATTCACGCAGGCCGGCGCAGCGGCGTCCGCCTTCCGCGTTGGCGCGGGATGCTCGGGATCGTTCATGGCAGGCTCCGCGGTACTGCTCCAGCCGGCTAGCGCGTGGCTGCTCGTCGCCCGCGCTCGGACGCTCGTTCGCCGGCGCTCGTTTGGATGCCAACGTCGTATCCTCGGCAAGAGGGGGGACGAATCACGGTATCATCACGCTGCTTATGGCCATCCAGAACTGGCGGGGGCATGGAGAGTAGATTGGCTGATACGTCACGGTATCCGCTCCCGTTCGGATCTGGAGATATGTCGCGCCATCATAGAACAGTGATTCGTAGGTGCCCTGGTAGGCGAACCCCGCCCCCCGCTCCGGGTCCCCCGACGGTCCAGCCACGAGGTAGTACAGGCTACCGGCGGACGTATCGAACTCGATCCCGATCGCGTTCGCGGGGCCAATGCCGAGGCTCCCCGAGCAGATGCGCCAGCTGCCAACGAGCTCCGTGTCGGGCGCGTCCAAAGTCCCGAATTGCACCGCCATCCCGGCGACGGCAGAGCAAGACTGGACACAGCTCGCCCCCGCATCGTCTTGCCCGACGTCCAGCGAAGCGAGGATGGCCCCACCACCGCCGTCGCCGGGCAGTTGCGAAGCATCCGGGCCACTGGCAGAGTCACGATGACCCACGTCGCCGCCGTCGCCGATCGACGGCGCGGAGTCTGATATGCGGCCCGCTTCGCGTGCGACATGTCCCGAGTCAGTGCCCCCGTCCGTGCTCGACGGCGCGCCGCCTTCGTCGCTTCCGAGCTGAAGGCTGCTGTCGCAGCCGGAGACGAAGCCCAGCAGCGCCGCGAGGGCCATCGTGGGCACCAGACTCTGTTCGATGACTCGTGAATGCATGGTCTCCTTGGAAGGCATCGGGCCACGAAAGCGGCCCGCAACCAATCTGGGTGCGCTCGGGCCGCATTCCGTCACGAAATCGACGGGGACGAAAACGTAGCGTGATCGCCACCGACCCGGTACGACGGAGGTCGTTGGGCTTTGCCCGACGGCCTCCTAGCCCACAAGATCAGCAGGCGATTGCGTGAGCGCACTCCGGGCGCACCGCTGTCGGGACGCGAGTGCGCGGTCAGGACCCCTTGTACGGAGGGCGGTGCGGGCAGCTGGGAGGCGGTTCTGTACGCGGCGGTCGCGGTCACACCTGCGAGGGGCCGATAGCTTTGCAGCGTTCTGCAATCCGTCCAACAAGACGTACCGATGAGAGAAGGGTTCGGCCCGAGGGGATGCCTGGAAGGAGGAGCATTACCTCGCCACCGCGGATGCAGGTTGCCGCGGCCACGAGACCTACGAGCTCCTTACGCGTCTCCGCATCGAGCAGCTCGACGGCGCCACGTGGTGACGCGAAGACGGCAAACCTTGCATCGAAGACCTCGTCCCCGGTCGTGAGCTCTCTGCCCAAACCTTCGGTGACGTCGTCGGGTGGCTCACGCGGCCACGCGACCAGACGGATATCCGACGAGCAGGATGCGCTCAGCACCACATCGCCATCGAAGAGCATCCCGCGCGTTCCGGCCTCGGCGCGAAACGCGACGCCCTCGAGCTCACCTGAGGCAACGTCACCTGCAACATGAAGAGCATGGGTGGCGGCCAAGCGAAGGAGTGCGGCGTGCTGTCGGTCGCGCCGCGACAGGTCAACAGAAGCGTCGGCGCGGCGGCGAAGTACAATCCAACCGAGCACGGCGACGATGAAAATGGCGGCCGCAAGCATCAACCGCTTCTATCACGCGGTCCCGTCAACGTGACGGGCCCGATGCTCGTATCGGAGCCTCCAGATCGACGTACTTAGGAGCGTGGTCGGGCAGATCGACGCGGGCGGACATGCGGGACGAGGCCCGGTACGATGGCGGCGGTGAAGGCGACGAGGACGACGAACAGCCCCAAACGCTCGGCGAAGGTAGATCCCGAGATCGTCTCCTTCGCGGATGCCGAGGCGTGGTCGACCTGGCTGACCGGGCATCACGCATCGTCCCGTGGCGTCTGGTTGAAGATCGCGAAGAAGGGCTCGAAGTCGCGGTCGGTCACCTACGCGGAGGCGCTGGAGGTCGCGCTTGCCTGGGGCTGGATCGATGGCCAGAAGGGCAAGCTCGACGAGACCGCGTGGCTCCAGAGGTTCACTCCTAGAGGGCCGAAGAGCATCTGGTCGAAGATCAACCGCGAGAAGGCGGTCGCGCTCATCGAGGCAGGACGGATGAAGGCGGCGGGGCTCGCGGAGGTCGAGCGCGCGAAGAAGGACGGACGGTGGGAGGCCGCGTACGACTCCCAGAGCCGGGCCGCCGTCCCGCCCGATTTGGCAGAAGCGTTGGCCGCGAATCCTCGCGCCGCCGCGTTCTTCGAGACGCTCGAATCGTACAACCGTTACGCGATCCTGTTCCGTGTCCACACGGCGAGGAAGCCCGAGACACGGGCGGCACGCATCGAGACGTTCATCGCCATGCTGGCCAGGCGCGAGAGGGTGCATCCCTGATCGGATCTCGTCCGCATCCTCGACGGGCGTTAGGTCGGGGCGGCAGCGGGACCCACACACGAGACGCGTGTCGGTGGGCGGACGGTCGGTGCGATCGTGCAGAGCCGACCTCTGACATCCCAAGCTCGCTCCGCTACCCTGCCTGCGTGCGCATCCTCGCCATCTGCGGCAGCCTCCAGGTCTAGTCGGCCAACCTCGACCTCTTACAGACAGCCGTCGCCGTGGCGCCCGATGGTGTCGACGTCGTGATCTTCGACGGCCTTCGCGATCTTCCTCTGTTCAACCCCGACCTCGAAGTTGCCGGTCCCGTGCCACCCGCCGTGCAGACCTGGCGACGCGCGCTCGCCGGGAGCGACGCCGTGCTCATCGCCACGCCCGAGTATGGGCACAGCCTGCCTGGCGCGCTGAAGAACGGCATCGACTGGGCGATCGGCTCCGGCGAGCTTGAGAGGAAGGTCGTCGCCATCACGGCATCGACCAAGCATCCTGAGCGTGGGCTCCGGGGCCTCGCGGCTCTCCGGGACACGCTCCTCGCCGTGAGCGCGACGATTGTCGGCGGCGAACCCATCGTACGCGGAGCGACCTTCGAGGCCGACGTGAGGGCGCTCCTGGCAAATCTTGTCGACGCGGCGCACGCAGCAGCGCGCTAGGCCGATCCTGGCGCCCTACGTCGCCTGATCCGCACCGGCCTTGGCGATGCACTCGGCCAGAGCAGGCTCGCGTGAAACGTTGGCTCGGTCAGGAGGCAGCTCGTTGCCGGCGTCGTCGTAGAACGTGTCGTCGTGCACCTGGAAGATTCCGTGAAGCCGGGCACCATGCGGACATGCTCGACTCCGGTCAGGACGAAGGCCTCCCACAACACGTCGAGGCGTTGCGTCGCGAGCAAGAGCACCCACGGAGGGATCGACGGTCGAGCGCGATGAAGCGCGAGCGCGGGCGCTTAGTGTCCAATCAGCATGGCGGGCTCAGGCGACTGACGCGTTGGACAGGATGTTGAGTGCGCCGATGAGATGGCAACAAGTGCCGCCGCGAGGTCTGGGGGACCAAAGCCGCGGGATCGAGCCCGAGCGGACGCCAGTCGGCATGGTGGGCGGGCGCCTTGCCAACCTGGGCTTGCACGAGCGCGACCATCTCGTCGGGCGTTTCCGTGATCCTGAGGTTCGCCGCGCCTCGGCGAGACTGCACGCCGAGGTGTCGATCATGGGTGCCGCGAAGAGCAAGACCAAGGCACGGAAGAAGGCTACCCCGCGCCGGGTCCCCAAAAAGTCCAACCGGGTCGAGCCGGGACGAGCGACGAAAAAGCTGGCGTCGAAGAAGGTGCCGTCGAAGAAGGTCGCCGAGAGGCCAGGGGACTCTGCGTGCGGCGGCAGTGATCGGAGACGGTACGACCATCGAGGCCAAGGAAATCGTCTCGCCAACCGTCTACTGCTCAAACTCGATCAAGTCGGGCGGCCAGGAGGTACCGCGTTCCAAGGACGGGGCTGCGCGAGACATTCTCGTGGGCTCCTGCCGCGAGGGGCGGCGCGCCCTTCTTCCACCTCGACGTTCCTCGGGGTGGGCACCGTACTCCTCGGTTACTTGCAGACCCCGGACGTGCAGCTCTGACCGGTCTGACACGTCGTCGTCGCAGTACAGGACTCCGCCGTGAAGTGGGCGCGGTTCGCAGCAAACTGCAGGTAGGCCGAGTATGCCTCCGTCCCCGCGGCTGCCGGCACCGTGACCTTGTGGCCCGTCCCAGCCGTGAGAGCCTGGACCGTGGTGCTGCCTGAAGGGGGGACGTCGGGTTGCGTCGCGTTCACCGCGGTGATGAAGCCGCCGATCGAGCAGCCGCCAACGAGGACGTCGAGCAGAGAATTGCAGCTGGCTCCGACCGGCATGCTCGCGCCGCAGTACGTATATCCCTGGCTACACTTCGTCGTTCCGGTCGTGAGGGCCGAGGGGACGGGGATCTGCGCCAGCGACTGTACGGTGATGTCGCCGCAGAGGCCCTGACCGGTGCCGGTGGCCACGAGAGTCTGGAAGGTGACGAGACCCGCGGCCACGGCGGTCGGAGGGGGGGCCGGCGTGTTGGGTGCCGGGGTGGTCGGGATATCGGCAACGATCTTCGCGTCCCGCATGGTGAGAGCCGCCGCGCTGCCCCCGAGCGTGAGGTCAACGTTCACCGTGCTCGGACCTGCCGAGAGCGCTCCATTCGCGAGGGCGCCACCCCCAAGAATACCCGTCGGGATCCCGTTCGATACAGCCGTCGGGTCCGCCGAGAACCACCAGTCCACAGGATTGCCGGAGGTCGGCCAGGTCCCCTTCGCCGGGTCGAGCGTTCCGTCGAGGACGCCAATCTCGAAGCTCGTGGAAGATACCCCCTCAAGCGAAGACAGCGAGAAGAACTGGGTGAAAACGTTCACCGTACCGTTGGTGACGTCAGTCTGAAGTGGTGGGTTGAGCTGGCCGAGTGCAAGCGTCGTGATCGCCTTCGTGCCGAGAGCGTTCTCCCCGTGGACGCAGAATGCGGGCCCTGCCGACGAGGAGATGGAGATGCTCGTCATCCGCGTGATCATCTCGTACCGACAGTGGGAGTCGCAGCCGTCGAGGTCGTCGTGGTTCCCGTCGTCACACTGTTCGCCGGGGTCGATCATGCCGTTGCCGCAAAGGCTACCGGCGTCGACCTGGGGGATGGACGCGTCCGGCATGAACGCGTCCGGAGGGGGGGCGTCGAGTACGGGGGGGCTCACGTCGGAGAGACCCGTGTCGCGCGTCGTCGCGGGGGCGTCGGTCGTCCCGGTGTCCCTCAGGGCCGCGTCGTGCAGGGCCGCGTCGTGGGAATTGGCGTCGGTCGTGCCCGTATCGGCGGTCGGCTTGACACCCGAATCGCCGTTCCCACCGCCGTCCGGCAGCCCGGTGCTCGCCGAGCCGCCGCAGCCTCCGAGAGGCAGCGCGAGCACGCCCACCCCCACAAACCCACACGCGACTCCAAGACTGCGTACGCTGCGCCCGTTTGGCATGGCCGGGGTGATACCACGGCGCCGGCGCGCGCGCCCGCCGACGCGTCACACCCGCGGGTCGGGCCACCAGGCGAGGCATGCAGCGCCGCGCAGCTGGCCAAGGGTTGGCTTCAGCGTGCGGCGTAGGTGCCGCTCACCCAGTGGAATGATGTGCCGTAGGCACGCCTGCTTGACCCAGTCGGGGAGCAGCGTCGCTGCCAAGCTAGCGTCGTCACCATGAGTTCGATCCCGCCCGTCTTCGGAGGTAGTCGGCCCGACTACTCGGGCTTGCTCAAGGACCGGTGGATCCCCGGGGTCCGGCTGGCATTGTACGCCTTGGGCACGGTCGTCTCGATCTTGATCGACGGCCAGATCGAGACCGTGACGTACCGCGTTCCAGGCGTGGGAGCCTGGTACTTCGTGCAGCAGGACTTCATCCAGGGCGCCTGCATGCTGGTGAGCCTGCTCGTCTCGGTTGCCATAGCAGCCGTATTCTGGCGTCGGTACCCCCTGATGGCGTTCACGTCGCTGGCGTTGCAGTTCTTCAACGTGCAGCCCGTCGCCACGGCGGCCGTCGGCGGAGGCAGACGATGGCATCGCCGACGCGACCGTGCCGAGAGACGCGACCACGCCGCCGGACGCCGGAGTCCCGGGTAGCGCCGCCGTGGATGCGCAGGTCGACGCGTCGTTCGGGTTCGACGCCGGCGACGCCGGGACAGGGGCAAACGGGTGCTCTTGCGAGGTGGCCGGTGCGCGCGGCGGACACGGGGAGAGCGCGCTCCCCGTCGGTCTTGGCTTCGTCGCGTGCATAGGCAGTCTCCGCACGCGACGCCTCGAAGTCGCGACGCCGCGCTGGTTCCGGGTACAGAGGCTGACGGGAGCGGGGGAAGAGTGCGTGAGTCAGATCGCCCCTTCGGGCACGCGAGTATCCCGGAGGCAGGTGGCGAGTACTAGACGGTGAACGTTCACTGCCTCGAGGGGGCCGACATCGCCGATGCGCGTCTCAAGTTCTTCGACGGACTGAACCACAACTGGTGGAACGAGGCGTCCCCGCTTCCGTGACGGGCGGTCCCGGGTTCACACTGGAGCGTGACAGACCGCCTCGATGTTGTTGCCGTCCGGATCGAGCACGAACGCGCCGTAGTAGTGAGGGTGGTAAAGCGCGCGAGGCCCCGGCGGCCCGTTGTCCGTCGCCCCCGCCGCGATGCCGGCCGCATAGAACGCGTCCACCGTCGCGCGGTCCTTTGCCGTGAACGCGATGTGCGTCGGGGATACACCTGCTTTGTGCACCGACGTCCAGAACTCGGGTGGCTTCCCGCCGATCCAGAAGAAAGGGGTCTTGACGCCGAACCCGGCGTAGGAACCGTATTCGGCGGTCATCGTGATTCCAAGGGGCGCAAGGGCCTTCTCATAGAACGATCGTGACCGGGCGTAGTCGGTGACGATCAGTGTGATGTGATCGAGCATGCGGTCACGTTACCATGACGAAGTCGGCGGAAGAGTCATGGACACGCGCGCGCGACAGGCTGCTGAAGCGTGCAGGACGCCGGTGGTATCGTCGTCCCCATGCTAGACCCTCGAGCCCATGCACGCGGAGCAGTCAGCGCACTCGCCGCGGCCTCCTTCGCGCTGGTGCTAGGCGTCGTCCTTTCTCCGAGCGACGTCGAGGCATGCGGAGGGTTCTTCTCGCGCACGCTCGAGGCAGGGCGCAAGCCGTCACTGGCGTACGAACAGGTGCTCATCGTCCATGACCCCTCGAAGGACAAGGAACACTTCGTGAGCGCATCGTGCGGCAGAATTACGGTCGCTTCCGCCTATGTTACGAGAACGGTCTTCGCATGAAACCGGAGCTCACGGGAAACATCGTCATCAACTTCGTAATCGATACGACGGGCTCCGCCGACCACGTGACGCCGCAACGTACCCCCTCCGAACTCCCCGACACCAATGTGGTGCAATGCGTGATGAGAGGCTTCAGCAACTTGAGCTTTCCCAGTCCGACAAACGGGGAAACCCACGTCTCCTATACGCTCCTCTTCGACCCGGCGGGTTGATCGGCATCAAAGGCGTCGCCGGCCGGATCCTGTGGCGAGTGCTCTCGAACTATTCGAAAGACCAAGGTTGTGCGCGTCGTCATGAGCGGGTCACTCTACTGGGACCACTGCATGGGTGCGGGTTGCGTTCGATCCTGGGCCCGCGACCGTGGGGCCCTAATGAATTCACTTCTTCCGTATGCGACGAAGGATCACCCCGGACCGCTCACGCTCCCATACGCCCGACGACGGTGAGAATATCAAGCGCGCGCGAGTACCCACGAGGGTCGCGAGAAGCCCACGGAGAGAGAGGAGCGCTCGCCGTCGTGGGCGCATGCGACGGATCCGTACGCCCGCGATCTTCTCTCACAGACCCGTGACGGCCATGGGCGTCAAACTTTGGCTCCCGGCCACCATCCCCCAGCACTCCACCGTGCCAGCCGAGAGTAGAGCGCACGCTCCCTCGCCTGCCTCCGACACGGAGATGGCCGTGACGCCCGTCAGGCCTGTCACTGCCACCGGCACGGCCGAACACGCATCGCCACCGCAGGTGTCGGGTCCGGTCTTCGTGCCGTCGCCGAGCTGGCCGAATTCGTTCCACCCCCAGCAGTCGACGGTGCCGTTCGTGAGCAGCGCACAGGCGGCTCTCACACCGGTGGAGACGGCGGTGACACCCGTCAGGCTCGTCGCCACGGGTGTCGTGGCACACGGGCCGAAGCCGCAGGTGGCGGCTCCAGTCGACGATCCGTTGCCGAGTTCGCCGTTTGTGTTGTCGCCCCAGCACTTGACCATACCGCCCGTGAGCAGCGCGCAAGCGGAATAGTCACCCGAGGAGACGGCGGTGACGCCCGTCAGGCCGCTGATGGCCGCCACCTTGGAACACGGCTCGCCGTCACACGTAAGGGGTCCGGTCGTTCCGTTCCCGAGCTGGCCACCGTAATTGTCCCCCCAGCACATGACGGTGCCGCCCGTGAGCACGGCACAGGCCGAAGCCCCGGCCCCCGCAGAGATGGCGGTGACGCCTGTCAGACCGCTGATCGCCACAGGCGTCGTGGAACAAGCATAGCCCGAGCACGTCTCGGGCCCAGTCGCCGCGCCGTTTCCGAGCTCGCCGTATTCGTTGTCCCCCCAGCACTCGACCGTGCCACCCATGAGCAGAGCGCAGGCGTCGTACTCACCCGCGGAGATGGCGATGACGCCCGTGAGGCCGCTGACAGCCACCGGCGTCGGCGAGTTGCTCGCCGTCGAGCCGTTGCCAAGCTCGCCGTATTCGTTGTCCCCCCAGCACTCGACTGTGCCGCCCGCAAGCAGAGCGCAGGCGAAGCCGGCGTCTCCTCCGACGGAGATAGCGGTGACGTCCGTGAGGCCAATGACGGGCATCGGCGTTCCGTTGCTGCCCGGGTTGCCGAGCTGGCCGTCGAAGTTGTCCCCCCAGCACTCGACCGTGCCGTTGATGAGCAGCGCGCAGGCGAACTCGCCGCTCACGGAGACGGCCGTAACGATCGCGTTCGTCGGACCGACGTCCGGAGACGCATCGCCAGGGGACGCATCGCCCCCCCCCGACGAACCGGAGCTCGACGACGCGCCTGCGTCTCCTCCGCTCGTCGAGCCCCCGTCCGAGGAACCGGAACCCGAGCCGGTCGAGGACGACGCGCCCGCGCCTCCGCTGCTCGTCGAGCCCCCGCCCGACGAACCGGAACCCGAGCCGCGTGACGACGCGCTTGCGCCTCCGCGGCTCGTCGAGCCCCCGTCCGACGAACCAGAACCCGGGCCGCTCGAGGACGACGCGCCTGCGCCTCCGCTGCTCGAACCACTGCATCCGACCAAGAGTGCCAACGATGCACAGACAGTCAGCACGGCACGAGTCTTTGCATGCATAGTAGAAGGCTATCTCATATTGTCGTGGGACACGAGGCAAGGAGCTCCTCGAAACGGGTCAACGTTCAAGCGCGAACGAATTGAGGACGCGCTCGCAGGAGTTCCACTGATCGGCCGCGGCCGCGCAGTCGAGCTTGAAGTAGCGACCGTGGACCCAGAGGATTCGAATCCAGTCGATCGTGTCGAACGGCGCCCTGTTGACCGTCGATCGGGCATCGAGCCGCAACCGGATCTCGTACCCGGCCGCCGCGCCGAGCGTGAAGGGCGCGGAGCTCTCCACGTGAAGGCCTGCTCGGCCCTCCCGTGTCCATCGTGCGGTGAGCGCTTCCGGGGTGGAGGCCGCCCTGGCCTCGGCGATATCTCGTTCGTCCTCGTTCTTCATCGCGCCGGATCATTCCGTCGTCCTCAGGGCCACCGAGGTTCGGCTGACGACGGCTTCCGACGACTGGTGGGTGATTGCAGACGAACCGGGCCGGCATCGAGAGGATGCCGTGCGAGGTCATTATGGTGCCCGAGACGGACGGATTCTGGGGGCTCCTTGGCGACGTGCTCTCCTTTTGCGCTGTGGTCGAGGCGCCAGCGGTCGTCATCGTGCTGTTCCTACGATGGACCGAGTGGACCGGGACACTGCCGCTCGCGCCATGGTTCGTCGCATGGGTCGGCTACATCCTCGTCGCCCTGGACATCATCGTGATCCTCACGCTGCCTGCGGCGGCGTTGGCCGATATGGGCCATGATGGCGGCGGGGCCTTCGTTTGCGAAGTGCCGTTGTGGACGGTCGCTCTCGTGGCGAGCGCCAGCGCCGTCATCGTCACGACGCTCTGGCTCATATTTGTGTCGCTTCGATGGCGTCGTGTGCGTTCGGATGGGTGACCCGAGAGCAGATCGTTCATCGGCGCTCGGTCACGACTCCGGCCTGCGCGCGAGACAGGGCAAACTGTCCCGCGAGAACCACGCGTCTCGCGCGAAGCGGGCACTCTGCCCCGCCCCGCACGCGAACCTCGGGAAATGCGCTGGATTTCGACTGGCATCGCCTATGCAAAACCCCTTGTCCAGAAGGCCGCCACACCACGACGACCTAAAGGATTGGCCATGAATATCCAGAGCTTCGCCTCGTTCGCTCGTCGTACTCTCGTCTCCGGCGTCCTCGCCGCCACCGCCCTCGCCGGCACCCTCGGCTACGCGTCGATCGCCTCCGCCGACGAGCGCGTCATCGTCACCGCGCCCCGCCCCGTCGTCGAAGTCGTCCGCCCCGCACCGGTCGTCGAAGAGGTCGTCGGTGGGCCGGTCGTCTACGGGCCGCGCGTCCGGTTCGAGCCGGGCTTCCGGTACGGCTACGGCTACGGCGTCTACGGCCGCCCCGGCTTCTACGGGTACCGAGGACCGGTCGTACGCGGCGGGTTCCGCCGGTGAAACGCGACCCGGTACGAAACTCGAAAAAAGTGTGAGCCATTGTCACGCGTCGAGGCTCGTACAGTAGAACCCGATGCCGTCTCCGTCCCCCCGAGCCAACCTGTCCCTCGTGCGCACGGCGCCCAGGCCGGCGGTCGAGAAGGAGGTGGAGACGGACAGCGTCCTCGTCGCCGGGGTCCTGGCAGGCGACCGACGGTGCAAGAAGGACCTCTACCTGAAGCATGTCGGATACATCGCCGGCATGTGCACGCGCCTCCTCCGGTCGGTCGACGCGAGCGAGGACGTGACGCAGGAAGCGTTCGCGCAGGGGTTCGCGAACGTGGGCTCGCTGCGGGAGCCCGAAGCGTTTCGCAGCTGGCTCGCCGCCATTGCGGTCAACCAGGTGCGCCGACGCCTTTCGCGCCAGCGGTGGCTGCATTTCTTCGGTCTCGATCGCAGCCTGGACGACGCGTCGCTCGATGACCTGGCGCGCGAGGATCTCTCGGTCGAGGCGCGGTCGGAGCTCGCTCTGCTCGACGCCGTTTTGCGGCAGCTGCCGGACCACCAGCGGGTCGCGTGGATGCTGCGCCACGTCGAGGGGGAGCCTCTCGAAGCAGTGGCAGCGACGTGCGAGTGCTCGCTGGCGACAGCCAAACGCTGGATTGCAGCCGCAGACAAGCGCATCCGGCTCGAGGTGAGCATCGCGCCGACCGAGGAGCCGTCATGAGCGAGCTACCCGTTCCGGTGAAGACCGCGCTGCGCGAGACGACGACGTCCACGTCGGTCGCTCGCATGTGGGGCCGCATCGAAGCGCGCGGGAGGATGCGGGCTCCGTCGAGCGGGGTCCGTCGATGGGTTCTGGTTCCGGCGATCGCTCTCGTTGCGTCGGCTGCGATCGCGTTCGTCTCCTCCATGCCGCGGCACGGCGCTCCAGGCAGCGGGTCGCACGCAATCCCGGCGCTGCCGGCGCTCACGCCTCGGAGCACGCCCTCGATCACGCCGCCCCCGGCGCCCATCACGCAGCCCACAGGTCCGCGCCCCATCCCGGTCCACGAGGCAGTCATCGATCCGGCGTCGCACATGGAACGCGCCCCCGCGCGCCCGAAAGCCGCTCCTCCGGTGCCGGCCCCCGCCGAAACGCACGAGACGTGGAGAGAGCTGGCCGCCCGAGGTCAAAACGACCAGGCGTACGCGGAGCTCGGACGCGACGGCATCGTATCGGCCGTATCCTCTGCCTCGGTCGACGACCTGTTCGCGCTCGCGGACGTGGCTCGGCTCTCCGGGCACGCGGCCGAGGCCGTGCCCCCGTTGCAGCGGATTGTCTCCGAGCACCGGACCGACGTGCGCACGCCTCTGGCCGCGCTCACGCTCGGGCGCGTGCAGCTGCGATCGCTCGGAGTGCCCGGGGACGCCGTCCGGTCGCTCGATACGGCCATCGCGCTCGGTCTCCCTGCCGGGCTTGCCGAGGACGCAGACGCGCTGCTGGTCGAGGCGTGCTCGAGGGCGGGGCAACGCGAGCGGGCGCGCACCGCCTACGAGACCTATGTGAGGGCGTTCCCTGCGGGGTCGAAACGCACGAATCTCGAGCGCTGGGTCGCGCAGCCTTGAGGACGAGGTTCGCGTTCGTAGTGGCCATTGCGACCGCGGTGTCCCCGATGCGCGCCGCGTATGCGGGGGATGCGGGCACCAGGGAGACGACGGTTTCCGTGGTCCCTTCGGCATGCGCGGCGCCCCCCTGGGAGCCCGGGCCGTGGCTCGACTTGCTACGGGTCGAGCTCGCCGCCGATGGCGTGACGGTGCGCGCCGCCTCGGAGCCTGACCGCGCGGGCGCGTCGGTCACGCTGGACGCGACGACGTGCGACGATCCCGCGAGCTCGGCGACGCTGTCGTTCGTCTCGGGAGCGATCCGTCAGACCCGCACCCTGGACCTCCGAGACATCGCCCCCGTGGCCCGCGCGCGCGTGGTCGCGATCGCGATGGCCGACCTCGTCCGCTCAGGGCTCGCCGCGCCCGACGTGAAGACCCCCGCGCCGCAGCCCCGCTCCGCAGAGCTCGTCGTTCGTGTGGAGCTCGTGGCACCCGAGACCACGGAGCCCCATACCCCCGAGCGCACAAGGCTCTTCGCCGCAGGCGAGTCGCGCGTTTTCGGACAGGGGGCCACGCTCTTCGGCGGACGCGTGGGGGTCGCCATTCCCATGGAGCCGCACGTGGGGCTTGTCCTCGATGGAGGCGGTCTTGCCGATACGTCGTACGACCCACTTGGCGCCATCGACACGACGGTCGCGACGCTCGCGGCCAGCGTTCTCTTGACGGGAGGAGCCTACGGCGCGTCATTTGGCGTCGGCCCACGGCTCGACGGGGGGCTCGGTTGGTTTCACGCGAGCGCCACGACCCCGTCGACGCGCGCCTCGGAGGCCACCTCGGGGCTCGCGTTCCTGTCGCTATCGGCCATCGCGTCCTTTCCGGTGGCCGGCTGGTTTTCGGGATTCGCGTCGATCGACGCGGGGACGACGCTCTACGGGTTCAGCGCGCGGGCCGATGACCGCCACGTGTCCGACATTTCAGGCGCGACGCCTGCGCTGCGCATCGGGGTCGTCCTGGCCCGTCCCGTCGCGACCCACAATTCGCAATTTCAATGAGCCACTTTCGCGCAACGGGACTCTTACCCATATGAATAAGTGGATTTGGCTTGGATGGGTGGCGGTCGTGGGGTGTGGAGGGTCGGCCAACTTGCTGGTCTCGGTCGACGGAGGGGCGGCGGACGTGGGCGTACGAGGGGTGGTCGCGGACGCGGGCATGGATAGTCGGCACGACAGCAGCGCGGACACCGAGAACGCGGACGCCGGAAACGTACCGAGTGATGCCGGCGCCGACGCGCGGCGCGATGCAGAGCACGACGCCGGAGAGGAGCTCGCAGCCGACGCGGGGCTCTGCGCGACGAAGGACGCGACCCCTGCGTGGGTGACGCGCTCGTGCCCTGAAGCGGGCTGCCCCGCGGGGACGGTCTGCGTCGAGTCCTTCGGGCCGTTCTACAACGATATGGGGTGCGCCCCGATTCCGTCGTCGTGCGACGGGACCTGCTCCTGCATGTCGTGCGTCTGCGGCGGCACGATGCTCGGGAGCGGGGGGTGCTTCCCGACCGACGGCGGGATCGCGTGCTCGACCGGGCTGCCCTGAGCGTGAAAGGGGGAACGTTCGGCCGACGTAGGCAGGAAGGACAGCTCGCTCGGGCGGGTGCATGGGCGAGGGCGAGCGTGTACCGGTTGGCGCTCAGGTTGGAGAGAACAACGAGGCAAACGATGGAAACACGGACCACGCACGTGGGAAGCCCTCAGCTCTCCTTGGCGGCCGAGAGGCGC
>Ga0302279_10003769_pt1 | contig 18522 bp, 12 predicted proteins | sample III_Bog_N3_3_FD_194541 | JGI IMG/M metagenome (GOLD analysis project Ga0302279, IMG submission 194541) | Peat permafrost microbial communities from Stordalen Mire near Abisko, Sweden - III_Bog_N3_3 | ecosystem: Environmental > Terrestrial > Soil > Wetlands > Peat | place: Sweden: Abisko...
TCGCGACGATCACCGAGGTCGCCCAGTACCTCCGGCTGCTCTACGCCCGGCTCGGGATCCAGCACCACCCCGACACGGGCCGGCCGGTGATCCCCCTCTCGGCCCCCGAGCTCAGGAGGCTGCTGGCCCGCGTGATTGCCCGGCCGCCGGCCGCCCGCGCCCGGCACCTCTACCTGTGCGCCCCCCTGATCCGGGGCCGCAAGGGCCACCACCAGCCGATCGCGACCTGGATCGCGGCCCAGGGCCACGCGCTCATGCGCGTCGACGGGAAGATGGTCCGGGTTGACGCCTTCAGGAAGCTCGACCGCTACAAGGAGCACGACATCGAGGTGGTCGTCGCCGACCTGAAGGCGGAAGGGGCCCCGCCCGCCGCGAAGGCCCTGGAAGCGGCCCTGCGCCTGGGCAACGGCTCCTGCTTCCTTGCCGGGCCCGCGGGGGCGGTCATCTCGTGGTTCTCGAGCACGCGCACGGACGCGGAGACCGGCGAGTCCTTCCCGGAGCTCGATCCGAAGCACTTCTCGTTCAACTCGCCGCGCGGCTGGTGCCCGGCGTGCCGGGGCTACGGGCGGATATTCGACTGGATGCTCGAGCCGGATCCCGACGAGGAGTTGCCCCCGGAGATCGCGGACCTCGACAAGGACATCCTTTCCACGGTCCGCGAGCGCCACTCGAGCCCCTGCCCGAGCTGCCAGGGCACCCGGCTCAACCGGATGGCGCGGGCCGTGAAACTCCCGTTTCGCACCGGGGCCCCGCTTTCCCTCCCCGAACTGCTCGGCCTGCCGCCCGCCTCCATTTCGGAGCGCCTGCGGCGGCTCGCCCTGGACGCGCGGGGACGCCTTGTCGCCCGCGACGTGCTGCCGCAGATCGAGGAGCGCCTGCGCTTCCTCAAGCGGGTCGGACTGGGCTATCTCTCACTCGACCGCCCCACGGAGACGCTGTCCGGGGGGGAGGCCCAGCGGATCCGGCTTGCCGCCCAGCTCGGGTCGAACCTTTCCGGCGTCCTCTACGTCCTCGACGAGCCGAGCATCGGCCTGCATGCGCGGGACAATGAGCGCCTGATCGAGACGCTCCTGGAGCTGCGCTCGCGGGGGAACACGCTGCTGGTGGTCGAGCACGACGAGGAGGTCATGGCCGCGGCCGACCGGATCATCGACCTCGGTCCGGGGGCCGGGATCCATGGCGGGGAGGTGCTCGCCGACGGCACGCCCGCCGAGATCCGGCGAAACGCGCGCTCCCTGACCGGCCTCTTCATGGAAAGGGGAATCCCGCACCCGCTGCGGGGAAGCTACCGGCCGCTTTCCGCTGCCGGCGGGAGCAAGGGCCGCGCCGCGCCCGCGCTGGAGCTGAAGGGAGCCTCCTTCCGCAACCTGCGCGGATTTGACCTGACGCTGCCGATCGGACGACTGGTGATGGTCGCCGGCCCGAGCGGGGCGGGAAAGTCGACGCTGTTCCGCGACCTCCTGGTCCCGGCGGTCGCCTGCGCCGCGAAGCGACGCAAGACCCGGCTCACGGGCGCGGAGTTTGTCCGCCTTGCCGATTTTGCATCGGACGAACTTGCGCCGCCCGGGGGCCGCCCCCGGCCCCCGTTCTCGGAACTGCGGCTCGGCGCCCGCTTTGGCTCCGTGATCGAGGTGGACCAGTCCCCGATCGGCAAGACGCCCCGCTCGACGCCGGCAACCTACCTCGGGATCTTCAACCTGATCCGGGACTTCTTCGCCGCGCTGCCCGAGGCGCGGCTCCGCGGCTACACCGCCTCCCGGTTTTCGTTCAACGTCGCCGGCGGCCGCTGCCCGACCTGCGAAGGCGGCGGAAGGATCCGGCTGGAGATGGCGTTCATGCCGGACACCTACCTGCCCTGCGACGACTGCCGGGGCCGCCGCTACGCCCCGGAGCTCGACGACGTGGTCTGGAAGGGAAAGTCCGTTGGCGAGGTGCTGCAGCTCACCTTTGAGGAGGCGGCGGAGTTCTTCGACTTTCATTCGCGGCTGGCGGCCGTGTGCAAGCTGATGGTCGACTGCGGGCTCGGCTACCTCGCCCTTGGCCAGAGCTCCCCCACCCTTTCCGGCGGCGAGGCCCAGAGGCTGAAGCTGGTCACGGAGCTGTCCCGCGGCATCGCAGCGCCGGGCGGCAGGCCCGGCGGCGAATCCCCGCGGAACCTCTACCTGCTCGAGGAGCCGACGATCGGCCTGCACCTGAGCGACTGCGAAAAGCTGATCCGGGTCCTGCACTCGCTGGTGGACCAGGGCCACACCGTCGTCGTGATCGAGCACCACCTCGACCTGCTCGCCGAGGCCGACGCGATCATCGAGCTGGGGCCCGGGGGCGGCCCTGATGGCGGCAGGCTGCTCTACTCGGGGGATCTGGCCGGCCTGCTTCGGACCAAGGGTAGCCCCACCGCCCCCTATCTTAGAAAGAGGCTCAAAGGGCCGCCACGCTCAGATCATGCGCCTTGACCGCGTCCTGCACGACCTTGATCAGCTCCGCGATCGCGACGGGCTTGAGCAGGTAGCGGAAAAGCGCGGCCTCGTTGACGCTGCGCAGGAGCATCTCCGGCTTCATGTACCCGGTCACGAGGATGCGCTGCATGTGCGGGTATTCCTCGCGGGCGCGGACCAGGAAATTCATCCCGTTGCCGCCGGGCATGAGGTGGTCGGCGACCACCACGTGAAACTGCCTGCCCTGAAGGATCGCCTCCGCGTCGCGGGTGGACGTGGCCGTCGTGACCTCGAAATAGGGTTCGAGCGCGGCCTGAAAAACGTCCAGCAGCGTCTGCTCGTCATCGACGAGCAGGATGGGCCACCTTGCCTGGCTCGCGGCGCCCTCGCGCTTGGGATCGGCTGCACTCATGCTGAGCAGGATGTTTGAGAGGTGCGGAATGGCAATGAAAACCGTATCGCCGCGGGCCGGGTTTTGCCTGGGGTGAATACCCGAGGCCCCCGTTTTGGGTTGCCTCCCCGCCGGGCCCGGGGGATTCTAGAAACTGCTCTCCAGCAATGTCCAAACCAGACCTGCATGCAGCGGCCTCCGCCGGAACCCTGGGTCACCTGCCGCGGAATATCCTGACGGTTGAGAACCTCACCGCGCCGAACGCGACGGGGTACACCGCCCTCCATGCCGCCGCAAAATACGGCGGATTGCGCGACCTCCCCCCGGAGGCACTGACGGCGGAGCTTCTGACGCTCAAGAATGCGGTGGGCTACACGCCCCTGCACCACGCGGCCATGGGCGGGCACATTGACCAGGTTCCAGCCACCGTCCTCACGCTCGAGAACCTCTCCCAGCGCAGCAACGCCGGCTATACCGCCTTCCACTTGGCGGCGGCCTACGGCCACCTCGGCCAGCTGCCCGCCGCCCTCCTCACCCAGGAGGTGTTCCTGCGGAAGACGGATGTCGGCAACACGCTGCTCCACGAGGCCGCGGAAAACGGGACGCTCGACGGCATCCCGCCCGGGTTCGTCACCGCGGAGTCGCTCGCCCAGAAGAACCTCGGCGGCGAGACCGTCCTGCACATCGCCGCGTTCAACGGCCACCTCGACCAGGTTCCGCCCGCGCTGCTGACGGCGGCGGCCCTTCGGGAGGCCACCAGCGCCGGCGACACGGTCTTTCACGCCGCGGCGATCTCCGGCCACCTCGGCCAGATCCCCGCCGCGCTTCTCACCCACGACAACCTGGTGATCGCCAGCAAGACGGGGTTCACGGCCATCCACGCGGCGGCGGAAACCGGCCAGCTCGACCGGATCCCCACCGACCAGATGACGCCCGATCTCCTCCTCACGCGAAACGACGACGGCGACACCCCGCTGCACGCCGCCGCGTACGAGGGGCACCTCAACCAGGTGCCCGACCACCTTCTCACCCGCGAGCGGCTCGCCACCCGCAATTACGAGGGCCTATCCGTCGGGCAGACCGCGATGGACCGGGGCCACATGGACCAGATTCCCCTCCATGCCCGGCCCAAGCCGGTCGGCGCGATTCGCGGCTTTTTCCAGAGGCTGGGCGGGGTGCGCCCCTCGTATTAGTCGCCCGCCTGCCCCGGTGCCGCCGGGATGCTAATCGCGGCATTTCGGTTTTTTCTCTTTCCGCGTCGGCGATTCCGCTCTTTTCTGCATCCATGTCCACCCGCATCACCGCCATCACCGCCCGAGAGATCCTGGACTCGCGGGGAAACCCGACCATCGAGGTCGACGTAACGCTCGCCGGGGGCGCCCTGGGGCGCGCCGCCGTGCCCTCGGGGGCCAGCACCGGCGAACACGAGGCCATCGAGCTTCGCGACGGCGACAAGCGCCGGTTCGGCGGCAAGGGCGTCCTGAAGGCGGTCGCAAACGTGAAGTCGAAGATCGCCCCGGCGCTCATCGGGTTCGACGCCTGCGACCAGGTCGGCGTGGACCGCGCGATGATCGCGCTCGACGGCTCCGCGACCAAGTCCGTCCTTGGGGCCAATGCCATCCTCGGCGTATCGCTCGCCACCGCGAAGGCCGCGGCCTCCGCCCTCGGGCTGCCCCTCTACCGCTACATCGGCGGCTCGAACGCCAAGGTCCTTCCGGTCCCGATGATGAATATCATGAACGGCGGCGCCCACTCGGACGCGCCCATCGACTTCCAGGAATTCATGATCATGCCGATCGGGGCGCCCACCTTCGCGGAGGCCCTCCGCTACGGGGCCGAGGTTTTCCATTCGCTGAAGAAGGTCCTGAAGGACAAGGGGCTTTCCACCGCCGTCGGCGACGAGGGCGGCTTCGCCCCCAACCTCGGCTCGATCGAGGAGGCCCTCGACGCGATCGCGCTCGCCGTCAAGAACGCCGGATACAAGTTTGGCAAGGACGTCGCCGTCGCGCTCGACCCGGCCGCCTCCGAGTTCTACGTCGCGGAGAAGAAGAGGTATGTCTTCAAGAAGTCGGGCGGCCGCGCCCTCTCGGGCGATGAGATGGTCGATTTTTACGCCAAGCTGGCTGCCAAGTACCCGATCGTCTCGATCGAGGACGGCTGCGCGGAAAACGACTGGGACACGTGGAAGAAGCTGACCGACAGGATCGGCGACCGGGTGCAACTGGTCGGCGACGACGTGTTCGTCACCAACACCGAGTTCCTCAAGAGGGGCATCACCACGGGCACCGCCAATTCGATCCTGATCAAGGTCAACCAGATCGGGACCCTCACCGAGACGCTCGACGCCGTCGAGATGGCGAAGGCCGCGGATTACACCGCGGTCATCTCCCATCGCTCCGGGGAGACGGAGGACACCACCATCGCCGACATCGCCGTGGCGACCAACGCGGGCCAGATCAAGACCGGGTCGCTCTGCCGCACCGACCGGGTGGCCAAGTACAACCAGCTCCTCCGGATCGAGGAGGAATTGGGCAAGAACGCGATCTTCGGCGGCGGCGCGCTCGCCCGGCTGCGCTAGCAGGCCGCCGTGTTCGCGTTCCGCCCAAGGCCGATCGACACGCTTCGGGCCTGCGGTGCGCGCCAAATTCGAGCGGACCTCCTGCCGGGCCCGGCGGTCGGGCCCGTCCGCGTGCCTGAGGATCAACCCGGCAGCGCAGTCGCCGCTCCTTTTGACCTTTGGTCATGAATGTCGCTCCGCTGTTGATCATCTCCGGGCTGGGACTGGTGATCGCAATGGTCGGCGGCCGCGCGGCGCCGCGGCTGTGGCTGGCCGCCACCCTCTTGGGCATGGGTTCCGCGCTGGGCGCCGCCGTCCGCGTCCTGCTCGGCGCCGGGGACTGGGACTGGCGGGGAAACATGGTCTTGGGCGGCGAACGCCTTCACTTCCGCCTGGACAGCATCAGCGCATTGTTTGTCGCCTTGCTTGGGGTGGTGGGCGGTCTGGCGACGGTCTACTCCCGCGAGTATTGGGGCGACCGTGCGCATCCGCGCTCCGCCCGCTCGGGCCGGGTGTGGTGGAGCGCCTTGCTGGCGGCGATCGGCTTGGTGCTGATTTCATCCAATGGGCTCCATTTTCTGATCGCCTGGGAGATTTTTGCCGTCGCCAGCTATTTTCTCATCACGCTTGATCGCCAGCAGAGCGAGGCCCGGGCGGCAGGCTGGCTGTATCTCGGCGTTTCCCATGCCGCCACGCTCTGCCTCTTTGCCTATTTCGCCATTCTGGCGGCGCACACGGGAAGCTGGGACCTCGGTCCCATGCGCGGACAAACGCAGCTGGCGCCGCTTTTCTGGCTCGCGCTCGCCGCCTTTGGCACGAAGGCCGGCCTGTTTCCGCTGCACATCTGGCTCCCATCGGCGCACGCCAGCGCCCCCAGCCACGTGTCGGCCCTCATGTCCGGCGTGACGATCAAGCTGGGCATCTACGGGCTCGTGCGTTTCACCGGCTGGCTCCCGGTTCCCGCGGAGGCGGGCTGGGTCGTCGCCTCGCTCGGAGTCGCCAGCGCCGTCCTGGGCGTGGCGTTTGCCCTCGGCCAGCATGACTTGAAACGGCTGCTCGCCTACCACAGCGTCGAGAACATCGGGATCATCCTCATTGGATTCGGATTTGCCCTGATCGCCCGGGAGCACGGCAACGCCGCCTGGGGCTGGATCGCCCTGGCCGGCGGCCTGCTGCACGTTTGGAATCACGGGCTTTTCAAGTCACTGCTTTTCCTCGGCGCCGGCTCGGTGCTGCACGCCACCCACACCCGGGAAATGAGCCGGCTGGGCGGCCTGTGGCGGCACATGCCCTGGACTGCGGGGCTGTTCGCCCTGGGTGCGGCGGCCATCTCCGGACTGCCGCCGCTCAATGGCTTCGTCAGCGAGTGGCTCGTCTATCTCGGCCTGTTCGGCGCGGTGGGCTCCCGCGGCAATCCGGCGCTCGTGGCAGTTGCCGCCACGGTGCTGCTGGCGGCGACGGGCGCGCTGGCCCTGGCCTGTTTCGTCAAGGCCTGCGGAGTCGTCTTCCTCGGCGCCCCGCGCACACCGGCCGCCGAGCGGGCCCGCGAAAGCGGCCCGTTGATGCGCACTCCGATGCTCGTGCTGGCGGTGGCGTGCCTCATGATCGGATTGATGCCCGGCTTGTTCTGGCCGGCCGTGGCTCGCGCGGCATCGGCGTGGAATCCGGCCTGGGGCGCCCTGGGTGCGCCGCCATCCCTGGGCATCCTCGGCGCCTGCAATGCGGTCCTGGCGGTGGCGGCGGTGACGGCGGTATTCCTGCTTTGGCGGCGGACCCGGCAGACGGGAGTGCGTCGCGCGTTGACCTGGGACTGCGGCTACGCCGCGCCGACGGCCCGGATGCAGTACACGGCGGGCTCCTTCGCGGGCATCATCACCGACTGGTTCGCGTGGATTCTGCGCCCGCAGCGGCAGGGACGCCGGCCCGTGGAAACCTTCCCCGCCCGCGCCGACTTCGAGGAGGAAATGCCGGAAACGGTGCTGGAGTGCCTGTTCGTGCCGGCCGGCAAAGCCACTCTGAAAGCGGCCGATGGCGCGCGCCGCCTGCAGCATGGGCGGGTGCAGGCCTACCTTCTTTACGTCGTCGCCGGCCTCATGGTCCTGGGCGGCTTGGCTCTGTGGGGCGGCGCGCCATGAGCCGGCGGAAGGAAACCCGGACACCATGTATCTAAATCTAACTCAGATAGCCGAGTCGTTCGGAGTCTCGGAGCGGATGGTGGAGGACTGGACGCGCAACGAAAGTCTGCCCCATACGAGCGACCGCGGCCGGCTTTTGTTTGATCGGGCCCAGGTGGCCCATTGGGCCGAAGGCAGGGGGCTGGCGGCGAAAGTGGGGTTTCTCTCCCCCGAGTCCGCGGTCTTCGCCACCGGCTGGCACCTGGAGCCTCTCCTGCGCACCGGCGGCATCTGGCGCGACGTGCCCGCCGCCGGAGTCCTGGCGGTGCTCGGGCCAATGGTCGCCTCCCTGCCGGGCGCCACGCCTGCGATCCGGCAACTGCTGGCCGGGCGGCTGAACGGCCGCGATGGCCTGACCTTCGCACCCATTGGCGGCGGTTTCGCCCTGCCGCATCTTCGGGCCCGCGTCGCGCTGGGACGCGACTCCGGCACGCTTGGCCTCCTGCTTTTGAGCGAGGCGCTGGCCGTGGCCGAGCCCATGCCGGATGCCGTTCCGATCCGGCAGCTGTTTTTCTTCGTGGCGCCCTCGCCCCGGGCGCATCTCGACCTGGAGGGCCGCATCTGCCGCCTTCTCGCCCGCGGGCCCCTGCGGGAGCTGATCATCGGCCGGGCTCCCGACGAGGACATTTATCGGGCGATAGCGGCGGCCGACAAACTGGGCACTGGCGGCGTCGCCGGAGATAAACCCGCGTGAGCATCGCCTCCCTTCTGCTTTTTGCCCTGGTCACACTGGCCGGGGGCATCGCGCTCGGACGGCAGTCCCGCGTGTGGCTGGCGCTTACCGTGGCCGGAGCCGGTGCGACCGTCGCCGCGGCGCTGGTCGGCCTGGCCGGCGGGGTCGACTGGGAGTGGCGGAGCGCATTTCCGGTCGGCGGCGAGGCCCTGCACCTGCGGCTGGACGGAGTCAGCGCCCTCTTTTTGGCCCTGCTGGGCACGGTGGGCGGGCTGGGCGCAATTTACTCCCGCGGCTATTGGTCCGACGAGCAGCAGGCCGCATCCGCTCCCCGGGGCCGGCGGTGGTGGTGCGCAATCATCCTGAGCATGGGGGGCGTGCTCCTGTCCTCCAATGGACTGCACTTTCTCATCGCCTGGGAGCTTTTTGCCGTCAGCGGCTATTTCCTGATCACCCTGGACCGGGCGCGGCGCGACGTGCGCGCGGCCGGCTGGCTCTACCTGGCGGCTTCCCACGCGGGCACGCTCTGCCTCTTCGCATTTTTCGCGGGGCTCGCGAGCCGCACCGGGAGCTGGGAGCTCGGTCCCATGCGCGATCACGCGAATCTGGGGCCGCTGTTCTGGCTGGCGTTCGCCGGGTTTGCCGTGAAGGCCGGCTTGTTTCCCCTGCACATCTGGCTGCCATCGGCTCACGCCAGCGCCCCGAGCCACGTATCCGCCCTGATGTCGGGGGTGGCCATCAAGATGGGGGTCTATGGGCTGATCCGCTTTGGCGGCTGGCTGCCGGTACCGGCCGCCGCGGGCTGGGCGATGATGGGCGTCGGGGCCCTCACCGCCCTGCTCGGCATCGCATTTGCCTTCGCGCAAAACGATCTCAAGCGGCTGCTGGCCTACTGCTCCGTCGAGAACGTCGGGATCATCGCGATCGGCGTCGGCGGGGCGCTGCTCGCCGCAGCCCAGGGCAACGCGCTCTGGGGCCGGCTCCTGCTCGCGGGCGCGTTGCTCCATGTTTGGAATCACGGTTGGTTCAAGTCGCTGCTGTTTTTCGGGGCCGGCTCGGTGCTGCACGCCACGGGGACGCGGGAAATGAGCCGGCTCGGCGGGCTCTGGCGGGCGATGCCCTGGACGGCGGCGATGTTTGTCGTGGGGGCGGCGGCGATTTCCGGACTGCCACCGCTCAATGGATTTGTCAGCGAATGGCTGATCTATCTCGGTTTGATCCGGACCGCGACGAGCCACAGCCCGTCCGCCTGGATCGCACTGCCCGCGGTCATCGCGCTGGCGGTGGCCGGTGCCCTGGCGCTGGCGAGCTTTCTCAAGGCGGGCGCAGTCATCTTCCTCGGCGCCCCGCGCACCCAGGCGGCGGAGGCGGCCCATGAATCGGGCTGGCTCATGCGCGCACCCATGGGCGTGCTGGCCGGCGGTTGCCTGGCGATCGGGCTTTTGCCCGGCCTCGCGTGGCCCCTGCTGGCCCGCGCCGTCGGCTCCTGGAATCCCGCGTGGGCCGGCGCGGAACCGCCGGCGCCCCTCCTGACGCTGGGCCTGGCACACTGTGCCCTCGCCGCGCTCTTCCTGGCCGCCAGCATCCTGCTCTGGCGCCGGGTGCACGCCACAGGGTTGCGCCGCGCGCTGACCTGGGACGGCGGCTACTCAACTCCGACGCCGCGGATGCAATACACCGGGGGCTCCTTCGCGGCCACCGCGACGGGTTGGCTTGCGTGGATCATGCTGCCGGAGCGGACGCAACGCCGGCCGCGCGGGCCGTTCCCGGAGCGGGCCAGCCGGATCGAACGGGTGCCGGAGACGGTGCTGGAGCGGATCATCGCTCCGGCCGGCGGCACCGTGCTGCGCCTGTCGCGATTGGCGCGCCAGCTGCAGCACGGCCGGCTGCAATTCTACATCGTGTACATTGCCGCCGGCCTCGCCGGCCTGGCGATTCTCGTGATGTTGGAGGGGGTGAAATGATCTCGATCCTGGAATTCGTTCCCCGCCTGGCCCTTTGGCTCCTGCTGGCCCCGCTGCTGCCGGGAGTCATCAACCGGGTGAAGGCGTGGGTGGCGGGGCGCCGCGGACCGCCGGTGCTCCAGCTTTACTTCGACCTCGGCCGCCTCTGGCGGAAAAGCGTGGTGCTGAGCACGCTGGCCTCCCCCGGCTTTGTCGCCGGCCCGGCCGTTGCCTGGGTTGCCGTGGTGGGCGCAGTCCTGCTGGTGCCCCTCGGTCCGGCTCGCGGCGCCCTGAGTTTCGACGGGGACATGCTGTTGCTCATCTACCTGCTGGCCGTCGCGCGCTTTGCCACGACGTGGGCGGCGTTGGAAACCGGGTCCGCCTTCGAGGGCATGGGCGCCGCCCGCGAAGTGAGTTATGCGGTGTTGAGCGAGGCCGCCCTGATCACCGCGATCCTGTCCCTCAGCGTGCAGAGCAGCAGCGTGGTCCTTGACACGATGCTGCTGCATTCCTCGGGCGCGGGCGCGGTGCTGCTCGGGGCCGGCCTTTTCACGGTGCTGCTGGCGGAAAACTGCCGGGTTCCCTTTGACGATCCGAACACCCACCTGGAGTTGACCATGATTCACGAGGCCATGGTGCTCGATCACAGCGGTCCGCCGCTCGCGGTGGTGCTGCACGGCGCGGCGGTGAAGTTTCTGCTCTTTGCCGTGCTGCTCAGCGAAGCGGTGCTGCCGATGAGCCGGTTGTCGCCGGTGGCGTCAACCGCCGCGCTGATCGGTGCGGTCGGAGCCGTCACGGTCGGCGTCGGGCTCGTCGAGTCGCTGCTGGCGCGCCTCGCCTTCCGCCGCGTCCCGCTGCTGCTCACCACGGCATTCCTGCTTTGCCTGTTTGCCCTGCTGCTGGCGTGGAAGGGCGGCGCGCAATGAACCAGACCTTGAACCTCCTGATTGGGCTGGCCATGGGGCTGAATCTGCTGGCGCTGGGCAGCAGCCGGCTGCCCTCGATCATCCGCACGATGGCGGCGCAGGGCGTGATTCTCGGCCTGCTTCCCCTGGTGATCGAGCCGGCATTCGGCTGGCGGGTCGGCCTGGTCGCGCTCGCGACGGTGGTGATGAAGGGCTTGGCGATTCCGACGCTGCTTCGCCGCGCCATGCGCACGGCCAATATCGACCGCGAAGTCGAGCCCTTCATCGGCTTCGTGCCCTCGTTGCTGCTGGGCGCCTTCGGGACGATCGCGGCGGTGGCGGCCGCCCGGTCGCTGCCCCTGCTCCCCGCCCACGCCAGCACACTCGTGGTTCCCGGCGCCCTGGCCTCGATCCTCACCGGATTCATCCTGCTGGTCGGCCGGGTGAAGGCGATCTCCCAGGTCTGCGGGTTTCTCATCATGGAGAACGGCATCTACCTTTTTGGCATGCTGCTCATCACCTCGACGCCGCTGCTGGTCGAGTCGGGCATTCTGCTCGACCTCGTCGGGGCGGTGTTCGTCATCGGCATCATCGTTGACCGCATTCAGCGCGCGTTCGATTCGCTCGACACCCGCAAACTCACCGTGCTCCGCGAATGAAGGAACTTCTCCTAGTCTTCGCGCCGCTGGCGGGAGCGCTGCTGGCGGTGATCTGGCCGAGCGAACGAACGCGACCCTGGCTCCTGCCGGTGTTCGCCGCCGGTCACACCTTCCTGGTCTTTTGGATGCTGGTGGACCCGCCCGCGGTCTCGCCGACCGCCTGGCTCGCCTTCGACCCCCTCGCCCGATCCGTCCTTCCGGCGGTGTCGTTGCTGTTTCTGGCCTGCTCGGTTTACGGCGTGTCCTACCTCCGCATCCGGACGGAGCGCCCCAACCGGGTGTTCGTTGCGGCGCTGCTGGCGATACTCGGCCTATTGAGCGCCGGTCACCAGGCCCGGCATCTCGGGCTCCTGTGGATCACGACGGAAGCCGTGACGCTGGCCGCCGTGCCCCTGCTGCATTTCAACGGCACGCCGCGCGCCTTCGAGGCAACCTGGAAGTACCTGCTTATCGGCGGGACGGGGATTGGCCTGTCCCTGCTGGGCTCCTTCTGCCTGGGCTACGCCTCGCTCCGCGGCGGGGGCTCGGGCGACCTGACGTTCGCGGCGCTGGCGGCGCAGGGGGTGGCGCTCTCCCGTCCCTGGGTCCTGATTGCGTGGGTGCTCCTGCTCGTCGGTTACGGCACCAAGATGGGCCTCGCCCCGATGCACACCTGGAAGCCCGACGCCTACGGCGAGGCGCCGGGAATCGTGGGCGCCATCCTGGCGGGGGGGGTGACCACCGTGGCCTTCACCGCAATCCTCAGGGTTCGAGCCGTGGTCGACGCCGCCGGCGCGGGAGCCATGGCGGGCCGCACGCTGCTCGCCATCGGTTTGTTTTCCATGATCGTGGCGGCGCTGCTCCTCCTCGCCACGAGGGACTTCAAGCGGATGCTCGCCTATTCGAGCGTCGAGCACATGGGCATCCTGGTCATCGGCGCGGGTTTTGGCCCCGCCGGGACCTGGGCCGCCCTGTTTCACGTATGGAGCAACAGCCTGACCAAGGGGTCCCTGTTTCTGAGCGCCGGCAATATTCGCCGGGCGGCCGGGGCGCGGACCGTCGATGAGGTAAGCGGGATGACGGCGGTGACACCCCGCTCCGCGACGATCTTTGTGGCCGGCATGTTCGCCGTCACCGCCTGCCCCCCGTTTGGACCGTTCTTCAGCGAACTGCGCATCCTGCGGGCGGCGATCGGGACGGGGCACGGAGTCGCCGCCACCCTGCTGCTTGGCGGCCTCCTCCTGGTGTTTTTCGGGCTGACCCGCCTCGTGTTTGCCATCGTGGACGGCCGGCCGCGCCCGGGGGCGGCCCGGCTCGAGGGGAAGCGGGTGCGCGAAACCGCCGGGGTCATCCTGCCGCCGCTGATTTTGCTGGGATTTTCACTCTGGCTCGGACTGGCGACGCCGCCCGTGCTGCGCGACGCGTGGACGGCGGCCGTCCGGCAGCTCTTCCCCGCCTCATGAGCTCGGACTCACCCTTTGCCCTGCTCGCCAATGCCACCAGCGTCCGCTGGGCGGACGTGCCCGAGTGGCCGCTGGCGGAATTCGTGCGCCGGACGGCGGCGGAATTGGATCGGGGCGCGCGGCTTTGCGCGTGGTTCGGGGTTCCGGAGGGAGGGGACACCCGGGTCGTCGCGGTGATCGCGTTCGACGCCGACAACACCCTGGCCGTGGGGCGCAGCACCCCGGCCCGGGGGGCCTATCCCTCGCTCACGGCGACCCACGCCCAGGCGCACCTGTTTGAGCGTGAGCTCTGGGAGCAGCACGCGCTGCGCCCGGAGGGGCATCCCTGGCTCAAGCCCGTCCGCCAGTCCCTCGGCGGCGCCCCGGCGCTGCGGGATTTCTTCCGCGTCGACGGTCGCGAAGTCCACGAGGTTGCCGTCGGGCCGGTGCACGCCGGGATCATCGAGCCGGGACATTTCCGCTTTCAGTGCGCCGGCGAGGAGGTGATTCACCTCGAGATCGGGCTCGGCTACCAGCATCGCGGCATCGAGGCGGCCCTGGTCGGCGGACCCCACCGTGTCACCGCGAGTCAGATGGAAACCGTGGCGGGCGACACCACCATCGGCCACGCGACGGCGCACGCGGCCGTGCGGGAAGCGCTCGCCGGCACGGAGGCGCCGCTCAGGGCGCAGTGGCTGCGGGTCATCGCCCTTGAGCTTGAGCGCCTGGCCAATCACACGGGCGACCTGGGTGCGCTGGCCAACGACGTGGCGTTTCTGCCCACCGCCTCCGCCTGCGGAAAAATCCGGGGCGATTTCCTCAACCTCACGGCCCTCCTGTGCGGGAACCGGTTTGGCCGGGGGCTGGTCCGACCCGGCGGGTGCCGCTTTGACCTCGAGCCGGAGCGCCTGGCCTGGATGACAAGCCGGTTGGAGACCGCGCTGGCCGAGGTGGAACAGGCGACGGCTTGGCTGTGGGATGCCGCCTCCGTTCGCGCGCGTTTTGAAGGCACCGGCACCGTTTTTGCCCAGCAGGCCACGGAACTCGGCCTGGTGGGGCCGGCCGCGCGGGCGTGCGGACTGGTGCGGGACGTGCGCTACGACCATCCGGCCGGATGGTATCGGCTCGCGCCCATGCCGGTCGCGGTATGGCCCGGTGGCGATGTCTTCGCCCGGGCGCGGGTGCGCTGGCTGGAAGTGCAGCGTGCGGGTCAGCTGCTGCGCGAGCAGCTGCCGGCGGCGCCGGACGGCGCGATGCACGGCAGCGCGGCGGACGCTCAGCCGGACACGCTCGCGGTGGCGCTGGTCGAGGGATGGCGGGGAGAGGTGTGCCATGTGGCGCTCAGCGACGCGGCCGGCCGCTTCCGTCGCTACAAGGTCGTGGATCCCTCGTTCCACAACTGGATCGGAGTCGCCCTCGCGCTGCGCGGGCAGGCCATTTCGGATTTTCCGATCTGCAACAAGAGCTTTAACCTGTCCTACTGCGGCTTCGATCTCTGACCCGCCATGTTTGTTCTCGATACCATTGTCCATCGTCTCAAGCGCGGCCGGGAAACGATGGCCTATCCCCGTGGCCCGGCGCCGGCCCTGCCGGACCGGCATGGGGGCGCCTTGCGCGTCGAATCCGGCAAATGCCCGGACGATTGCCACGCCTGCGTCGCCGTGTGCCCGACGCAGGCGATAACGCCGCGGGCCGGGCAGGGCATCACGCTCGATCTCGGGCGATGCCTGTTTTGTGCGGAGTGCGTGGCCGCGTGTCCCCACGACGCCATCACCCAGACCGGCGACCATCGCATGGCGGTCCGCCGCCGGGAGGACCTGATCCTCGGTGAACCGGGCAAGGAGGAGGTCCGGCTGGCCGAGCCGCTCGATGCGGGCCTGCGCCAGCTCCTTGGCCGATCCCTAAAGTTGCGCCAGGTCAGCGCCGGCGGGGACGGCTCGGACGAGGCTGAGCTGAACGTGCTCAGCACCATCGGCTGGGACCTGGGGCGTTTCGGAATCCAATTTGTGGCGTCGCCCCGCCATGCCGATGGCCTCGTCATCACCGGTCCGGTGACGCAAAACATGGAACTGGCATTGCGGAAGACCTGGGAGGCCATGCCGGAGCCAAAGATTGTCATCGCGGTCGGCGCCGGGGCGATCTCCGGCGGGCCGTTTGCCGGCCACCCCGAGGTGAAGGATGGCGTGCCATCAACGCTGCCCGTCGATCTGTTCATCCCGGGCTGGCCCCCCCACCCGCTCACTATTCTCGACGGACTGCTCCGGCTTTTGGGCCGGCTGAAGGAAAAGGCAAAACCTGCAGAAACCTGAAACCTGAGACCTGAAACCTGAGTCGATCGTTCAATCCCCGGGATCGGCCAATTGCATGCAAAATCTCGAATGCAGGGCGCGAAGCGCATCCGGCAAGCTATCACTTGCCAATTACTACTTTCCGATTCCCCGACCCATTTCGGCGCGCTCGCGCGGGCGAGGGAACCGGGCGCGCGGGTCCACGTTCCTGGGTGGAGCGCGATCTCCGAGCGCGCTGAGCGACTCCAGCCCAACGCGCTCGGAGATCGCGTTCCACCTCGGAAGCCAACGATCCCGAACGTTTTCTATTCCGCCTGCAGGATATACCCCCTGAGGTACTCGCTCTCCGGCATGCCGATGAGGACCGGGTGATCCGGCGGCTGGTGGGACCACTCAAGGACGCGCACCTTGCGGCGGGCGTCGGTGGCGGCGGCGGCCAGGACGCCGCGAAGGTCGGCGTCCTGCATGTGGTGGGAGCAGCTGTAGGTCGCGAGCACCCCGCCCGGCGCGAGGCGCTGGAGCGCCCTCAGGTTGATCTCCTTGTAGCCGCGCAGCGCCCCCTCGAGGGCGCTGCGGGACTTGGCGAAGGGCGGAGGGTCGAGGATGATGACGTCCCAAGGCTCCTCCGCCTTGCGCTCGGCCGCGTTGAACCAGTCGAAGACATTGGCCACGGAAAATTCCACGGTGACCTTGTTTCGCTCCGCGTTTTGTCGCGCCGCGGCGATTGCGTCCTCGGCGCTGTCCAGCCCGAGCAAACGCGCGGCCCCCGCCTTGGCCGCGTGCAGTGCGAACGGCCCCTGGTTGCAGAATGCGTCGAGCACGCGCCTTCCCGCGCAATGCCTCGCGACCGCGGAATGCTGCGGCCTCTGGTCGAGGTAAAAGCCGGTCTTCTGCCCCCCCTGGAGGTCGAGCCAGTAGTCGATCCCGTCAATGGCGAGCCACGACGGCGCCCACGGCTTGCCGGACAGCGTGTGCGTCTCGAGCGGCAGTCCCTCCAGGCGGCGGATCGGGGCGTCGTTGCGAAAGATCACCTCGGCCGGCTTCAGGAGCTCGGCCAGCAGCTCGCCGATCAGCGCGGAGCGCTTCTCCATGGCCATGGTCTGGATTTGGACAACCAACGCGTCCCCGAACTGGTCGACGACAATGCCCGGGAGATCATCCGACTCGCTCCAAACCAGCCGCCGGCACGCCCCCGGAGCGACGGGTCCGCGCCGGGCGATTGCGCGCTCCAGCCGGGCGAGAAGGTCGGCGCGGTCGAGCGGCGAGCGCTCGCGGCCCAGGCGCCGCCAGACGATCTGCGACTTGCCGTTGTAGATGCCCGCGCCGAGGAACCGCCCCGTCCGGTCGCGGCACTCGACGATTTCACCGTCCTGCTCGGACGGAAGCAGCGCCTCCACCTCATTGGCAAAGACCCAGGGATGCCCATCGAGCACACGGGCGCGGACGTTGGGCTTGAGCTTCAGGGAGGGCATGGGCATCGGGGATATGACCTATAGGTCCTATAGGCCATATACGACCTATAATAGGTCCTATAGGACCTATACGACCTATAATAGGACCCATAGGTCCTATACGACCTATAGGTCCTATCATTGTCTTGAACGCCCCGCGTCCCCCGGCGAAGCTCAACCCTCCCGCATGTCTCCCGCCGCAGAAATCGCCCGCCGACGCACCTTTGCGATCATCTCGCACCCGGACGCGGGCAAGACCACGCTCACCGAGAAATTCCTCCTCTACGGCAACGCCATCCACCTCGCCGGCGCCGTCAAGGACCGCAAAAACCAGCGCGCAACCACCTCGGACTGGATGGAGCTGGAGCGCCAGCGCGGCATCTCAATCAGCTCCACGGTGCTCCAGTTCGACTATGCGGGCTTCGCGGTCAACCTCCTCGACACCCCCGGCCACAAGGACTTTTCCGAGGACACCTACCGCGTCCTGACGGCGGTCGACGCCGTCCTCATGGTGATCGACGCGGCCAAGGGCGTGGAGGCGCAGACCCGGAAGCTCTTCGAGGTCTGCCGGCGCCGCGGCGTGCCCATCTTCACGTTCATGAACAAGTGCGACCGGCCGACGCGGAACCCGATCGACCTTCTCGATGAGCTCGAGGGCGTGCTCAATCTTCAGGCCTCGCCGGTCATCTGGCCGCTGGGCAACGGGCCGGGGTTTCGCGGGGTCTTCGATCGGCGCAACCGCCAGGTCCACCTTTTCGAGCGGGTCCCCGGAGGCGCCTATCAGGCCCCGGTGCGGGTCACCTCGCTGGAGGACCCGGTCGTCCGCGCCAAGCTGGACGACGACACGCATCGCGAACTCACCGAGCAGCTCGCCATGCTCGACGGCGCCGGGCATCCCTTCGACCTGGCCGCGGTCCGGGCCGGAAAGCAGACGCCCGTCTACTTCGGCAGCGCCGTGAACAATTTCGGCATCCAGCTTCTCCTGGACGGGTTTTTGAGCGATTCGATCCCGCCTCAGCCGCGGCGCAATGCCGCGGCTGCGCAGAGATCGAATCGCTCAACCCGCCGAAGTCCCGCAATGCGGGACGAAGGAGGGTCCTCACTCAGTCCGCCTTCGGATCCCGCAATGCGGGACGAAGGAGGGTCCTCACTCAGTCCGCCTTCGGATCCCGTTGCGCGGGACGACGGAGGGCCGCCCGCTCCGGACCCCATCGACCCATTAGTCCCCGTCGATTCGCCGAAATTCTCCGGCTTCATCTTCAAGATCCAAGCCAACATGGACCCCAGGCACCGGGACCGGATCGCCTTCCTCCGCGTGTGCTCCGGCAAGTTCGAGCGCGACATGGCGGTCATCCACCAGGCCAGCGGAAAGACCGTCCGGCTCTCGTCGTCCCACAAGCTCTTCGGCCAGGAGCGGGCCACCGTGGACGAAGCGTGGCCGGGGGATGTGATCGGGCTGGTCGGGCATGACGCTTTCGGGATCGGCGACACGCTGACCACCGACAGGGGAATCGTCTACGACGAGATCCCCCGGTTCGCCCCCGAGGTGTTCACCTACATCTCCAACCCCTCCCCGGCGGACGCCAAGAAGTTCAGGGCCGGGCTCGACCAGCTTCTGAAGGAAG
>Ga0302279_10003771_pt1 | contig 18516 bp, 20 predicted proteins | sample III_Bog_N3_3_FD_194541 | JGI IMG/M metagenome (GOLD analysis project Ga0302279, IMG submission 194541) | Peat permafrost microbial communities from Stordalen Mire near Abisko, Sweden - III_Bog_N3_3 | ecosystem: Environmental > Terrestrial > Soil > Wetlands > Peat | place: Sweden: Abisko...
TCACGTAGGCCTCCGCCTTGACGTTGAGGGCATCGCGCAGTCGCTTCACCGACGGGATCAGGCGATCAGTGATCTCGACCACCGCGGCGATGTGCATGGCCGTGGGAAACGTGTCGTTGGATGACTGGGACATATTGACGTCGTCATTGGGGTGCACCGGCGCCTTGGAGCCCATGACGCCTCCGGCCATTTCGATGGCGCGGTTCGAGATGACCTCGTTGACGTTCATGTTCGACTGGGTGCCCGAACCGGTCTGCCAGATGCGCAGCGGGAACTCCGCGGCGAGGGTGCCGTCGATGACCTCCAGGGCCGCGCGCTCGATGAGCCCCGCCTTGTCGACGTCGAGCTTTCCCAGCTCGTGATTGACCATCGCCGACGCCAACTTCAAGATACCGAAGGCCTTGATCAACGCCGAGGGCATCGTCTCGTGGCTGATGGCGAAGTGGTGCAAGCTCCGCTCGGTCTGCGCCCCCCAGTAATGCTCGGCGGGTACTTCGATCTCACCCATGGTGTCGGACTCAATGCGCACGGCCATGTCATGTCTCTTTCTACGCGGAACGGTCTCAATCCCCGAGGATTTTCGTCCGAGAGTACGTTAGCGCTCCCCCGTCGTCGCCCGGGGCGTCGCGCACTGACCTTCGTCCTTGATCTCGACGGTGCACGACTACCTCGTCGGCAAATCTCATTACAGTGGAGTCGACTCGACTTTTCCCCGTCCCGCCCCCAGAGGAGTTCACATGACCGCCACCTTCACCCCCGCTGCCCGAGCCATCTTCGACAAGCAAGTCCTGGCCCACGTCGCCTGCCTCGATCTCAATGGTGCTCCCCACGTGACGCCCGTCTGGGTTCGACTCGATGGCGAGGACGTCATCATCAACACGGCACTCGGCCGCGCCAAGGCCCGCTTCCTCGCCAATGACCCGCGCGTCGCGGTCTCGTTGACGGACCCCGATAACATCTACGCCTGCGTCGCCCTGCGCGGTATGGTCACCGGCTTCACGACCGAGGGCGCCGATGAGGACATCGACAACTTCGCCAAGAAGTACCTGGGTGTTGATTCCTACCCCATGCGTCGTGAGGGCGAAGTGCGCGTGACCGTTCGCATCACCCCCGACCACATCAGTGTGCAGCCCCAGTAGAGCAACCTGGCTGCGGTGTCAACGCGCGGTCGTGCCGCAGTCGACCACGACCAATCACCAATCGATCGTCGCGAGTGGGGCCGCCGGTTCAGTCTGTGAAGTAGGTGACGGCGCCGCGAACGTCGCCGCGCGTGAGGATTCGCTCAGCGTGACGAAGGGTATCGCCCGCGACGCTCCATACAGTGATCGGTCGGGGCGGCGCCGGGCGATTGTAGGCGGCGGAGATGTTCGCCACTTCGTTGTGCAGCGTCACCGAATCGTCGCTCAGGAGCGCAACGACGACATCGGCGTGGGCGTCGGCGTTCTCTGCCGCGTCGACCACCACGTGATCGATCTCGAGGAGTCGAGCCAACGTCTTGACGTCACGCGCGATGAGTCCGGCGCTGTAGTCCTCGCTGGCGACTAGCCAGACCCCCCACGAGCCCGACCATTCGGCGCTGACGCCCGCGAGGACCGTTACGGTATCGGCGTCGGTCACCCGGATCACCAGCGGGCGGTCGTCCTCCGAGACGAGGACGGGCAGATTCTCTAGATCCTCGGAGGTGACGTCGAGTCGTGCGAGTTGCATAGCGAAGACCCTTAGGGCTGCAGGTCTTCCTTGGGTAACTTCTCGACGTTCACGTCACGAAAGGTCAGGACGCGCACGTGTGGCACGAAGCGGGCGGAACGATACATGTCCCACACCCAGGCATCGGTGAGGGTCACCTCGACCATGACGGGTGACGTGGACTTGACGTCGAGTTCCACGTGGTTCGCAAGGTAGAAACGCCGATCAGTCTCTACCGCGTAGTCGAACATGCCGACCACCGCTTTGTACTCCTGGACCAGGGCCAGTTCTAGGGTCGACTCGTAGTCGTCGAGTTCTTCTTCGCCCACGGGCGACTACGGACGCTCGGTGACGCGGAGCTCCTTGATCTTCGCGGCCTTTCCACGCAGATCACGGAGGTAGTACAACTTGGCGCGGCGCACGTCGCCGTAAGAGTCAACCTCGATCTTGGCGATGGTCGGTGCGTGCACCGGGAAAGTGCGCTCCACCCCGACGCCGAAACTGACTTTTCGCACGGTGAAGGTCTCTTGCAGACCCGCACCCTGACGACGAATCACGGCGCCCTGGAAGACCTGAACACGCTCACGGGTGCCCTCAACCACTCGCACGTGCACCTTCACGGTGTCGCCGGTACGGAAATTGGGGATGTCGTCGCGCAACGAGTCGCGGTCAATGAGGTCAGTCGGATTCATGAGAGCGGTCCCTTTCGGATCACTTGGGATTTACCACTTTAGCCGTTTTCCACCGGGGGTTCCACCACACCCAGTTCGCCCAGCATTTGGCGCTCCTCGGGACTGAGTCCTCCCCGGCTCGCCATCAGGTCCGGACGTCGCTCGAGGGTCAGGCGCAGGGCTTGTGCCCGTCGCCAGCGCGCGATGGCCGCGTGGTTGCCCGAGCGCAATATTTCGGGCACCTCACGACCGCGCCATTCAGCTGGCTTGGTGTAGTGGGGGTACTCGAGCAGGCCGTCGCCGAAGGACTCTTCGAGACTGGAGGCGTCATTGCCCAGTCCCCCCGGCACCAGGCGGACGACCGCCTCGATGACGCACAAGGCCGCAAGTTCGCCTCCGGCGAGGACGAAATCGCCCAAGGAGATCTCCTCGTCCACCACCGTGTCCAAGATGCGCTGGTCGAAACCCTCGTAGCGCCCGCACAGCAGAGTGAATCCCTCCAGCGTGGCCAGCCGCGCCGCCGTCGCGTGCGTGAATGGTTGGCCCGAGGGAGTGAGCGCAATGACCGGGTGACGAAGTCCCGGCGTCTCTTCGATGGTGCGCGCGATGGGCTCGGGGCTCAACACCATGCCGGCCCCGCCGCCGTAAGGGGTGTCATCCACACTGCGGTGCGCATCGACGGTGGCGCCACGAAAGTCGTGCACCACGAGTTCCCAGACGCCGCGCTCGCGGGCCCGGCCCAACACCGAAGTGTCGGCGTAACCAGAGACGGCGTCGGGAAAGAGGGTCAGGACATCAACGCGCAACGTCATTCGAAGAGCCCCTCGGGGACGTCAACCTCGATGCGAGAATTCGCCTCGACCGACGTCACGAAGGTCAAAGGGACGAGTGCGCCCGAATCCAGGACGAGCAGGTCACTAGCGGGATTAGCCTCGACATCGACCACCGTACCGCGCACGGTCCCCGCCGAGTCCACCACGGTCGCACCGAAGAGCTCGTCGATCCAAATGAGGTCCTCATCGGACGCCTCGAGTTTCGGTGCCGACAAAATTGTTCCGCGCCAGGCGTCGGCGTCCTCGCGCGACGCGATCTCATCGAACCACACGAGGAATCGGTTCTGGTGAGCGCTCGACGAGCGCACCGTCAGTGTCCCGCGGGGGGTGAGAAGTTGCGTGTCGGGGGCCAGACGTTCCGTGCGGTCCGTCCAGAGGTCGACGATGACCTGTCCCTTAAGACCGTGGGCCTTGATGATCCGCCCGACTTCGAGCGTGGGGCGCTCGGTGGCGCTCACGACTAGTCGACGATGTCGACGGTGGCGTTGACGCCGTCTCGAGCGCCCGCGGCGGCCACCAGCGAACGGATTGCCTGCGCGGTGCGACCGCGTCGCCCGATCACGCGACCCATGTCGTCGGGACCGACCTGCAAGGACAGGACCACCTTGCCCTGTCGCTCGCTCACCTCGACCGAGACGGCTGAGGGGTCGTCCGCGAGGGACGTCGCAATGAACTCGAGAGCGGCCTTGGCGGTGACGGCCTGGGCACCGGCGTCAGAATAACCGTCGGCGCCGACGTCGTTGTCGTTGTCGTCGATCGTGTTGACGTCGCCGTCCACGTAGTCGTCGTGCACGTCGCTCACTTGGCGGCCTTCGCCGCCTCGAAAGCGTCCAGCGCACCGCTGGCCTTGAGCAACTTGGCCACACGCTCCGTGGGTTGCGCACCCTGGCTCAACCACGCGATCGCGCGGTCGTTGTCAATCGAGATAATGGTCTCGGGCTCAGCAGCGGAGAGGCCGCGAGGCTGGTAGGTGCCCACGATCTCGAGGAACGCGCCCGAGCGGGCACGGCGCGCGTCCGTCGCGACGACGCGATACGTCGGTTGCTTCTTCTTGCCCATCCGCACCAAACGAAGTTTCACAGCCACGTCGTAATTCCCTTCAGACCTTTTGTTCTTGAGTAAACAGAACTGGGCAATATACCCGAGCGCACTAGTTTAGCGCTGTTTGGGAGGGGTGACCCTCCCGCCCTTCTTCTTCTTGCCCTTGGGCCCGCCGGTCGAGGCATTGGCGGGTGCCGCACTCTTCATTCCACTGGCCAGCGCTTCGAAGCCCGGTGGCACCGCGTCGCCGCGCGCCGCTGCGCCACGGGCAGCCATTTGGGCCATTTTCCCCATGCCCCCTGGTAGCTGGGGCATCCCGCCGCCGCCCATCTGGCGCATCATCTTCTTCATCTGATCGAACTGCTTCAAGAGTTGATTGACTGCCGTCACGCTCGATCCCGAGCCCTTGGCGATTCGCGAGCGCCGCGAGCCATCGATGAGGTTGGGGTCGCGCCTCTCGCGCGGCGTCATCGAATGGATGATGGCTTCGATCTTGTTGAGTTCGCCATCGTCGACGTTGGCCGCCGCCGTGCGCATCTCCTTGGTCATGCCCGGCATGAGGCGCATCAGACCGCCCAGGGAGCCCATCTTGCGGATCTGGTTGAGTTGCGCCATGAAATCGTCGAGCGTGAATGCCCCGCTCATCATCTTCTGGGCCGACGCGGCCATGGTCTCGGGGTCCATGGTGCGCTCGGCCTGTTCAATCAGGGACATGATGTCGCCCATGCCCAAGATGCGCGAGGCCATGCGATCAGGGTGGAAGAGGTCGAAATCTGCGAGCTTCTCGCCCGTCGAAGCGAAGACCACCGGTCGACCCACTACGCCGCGCGCCGACAGGACCGCACCGCCGCGCGCGTCGTAGTCGAGCTTGGTGACGATGATGCCCGAGAGTTCCAGCGAGTCGTGGAAGGCGCGTGCGGTGTGCACGGCGTCTTGGCCGGTGACGGCGTCAATGACCAAGAAGGTGTAATGCGGCGCCGTCTCGGCGCTGATCGATCGCACCTCAGCCATCAACGCTTCGTCGATCGCCAAGCGACCCGCCGTGTCGATGATCACCACGTCGCGACCAAGTCGCTGCGCCTCGGCGACACCGGCGCGCGCGACCGACACGGGATCGGTGGTGTCGGAGTAGACCTCGACGCCGATCTGGGAGGCCAACACGCGCAACTGCTCGACGGCCGCCGGGCGCTGCAGGTCGGTACCGACCAAGTACGGTTGGCGACCCTGTTGTTTGAACCACTGCGCCAGCTTGGCCGCCGTGGTCGTCTTGCCCGCTCCTTGTAGACCCGCCAGCAGCACGACGGTGGGCGGCTTGGAGGCGTAGGTGACTTTGAGCGCGGAGCCACCCAGCACCTCGACGAGTTGATCGTGCACGGCCTTGATGACGTGCTGGCCCGGCGTCAGGCTTTGTGCCACGTTCTCGCCGCGCACACGCTCGCGCACCGCGTCGAGGAACGCGCGCACCACCGTCAGCTCGACGTCCGCTTCCAACAACGCCGCACGGACCTCGGCGAGGGCCTCTTCGAGATCGGCGTCACTGAGGCGTCCGCGCGAGCGCAGGGACGTGCTGAGCCGTTCGAGTCGGCCGCTCAGTGAGTCGAACATGAAGGAAAGGCTACCGTCAGGCGCTCAGCAATGAATCGACGAAGGCGACGGGCTCGAAGGCCAGCAGGTCTTTGGCGCGCTCGCCCACCCCGACGAACTTCACCGGGATGCCCAATTCTCGTTCGATGGCCACGACGATGCCGCCACGGGCCGTGCCGTCCAACTTGGTCAAGACGATGCCGGTCACATTGGCGGCCGCGAGGAACTCTTGTGCTTGCGAGAGTGCATTCTGACCGGTCGTCGCGTCGAGCACCATGAAAGTCTCGACCACCTGACCGGGATCTCGGTCGGCGACGCGACGGATCTTGGCCAGTTCGTCGAGCAAGTTGGTGTTATTGGCGCGGCGTCCGGCCGTGTCGGCGAGCACCAAGTCGGCACTGCGGGCCCGAGCTCGGCCCAGGGCGTCGTGGATGACCGATCCGGGGTCGGCGCCCTCATCGGCGCGAACGATGTCAGCTCCGGTGCGGTCGGCCCAGAGTTGTAACTGATCGCTCGCCGCAGCTCGGAACGTGTCGCCGGCCGCCAGCACCACGGACCTGCCGGCTTGGGTCTCTCGCCACGCCAACTTGCCAATCGTGGTGGTCTTGCCCACGCCGTTGACCCCCACGAAGAGCCACACCGGCACGCGGCCGTCGTCGGCACTGGTGCGCACGGATCGATCGGCGCTCAAGGAGTCGAGTAACGCGGTGCGAATCGCGGTCGCCACACCGTCGGGGGCGCCGTTGGTGCGCAGTTCCTCCAGCAGTGCCGTGGTGGTGGCGACGCCGACGTCCGAGCGCAGCAGGACCTCTTCGACGACGTCGAGTTGCTCGGGTGACAGGGAGCCAGCACTGGTGATGGAACGCACCCGATCGAAGATCGAGCGAGACGACGCTAAGCGCCGGTCCAGCCCCGGACCGTCGTCGAGTTCGGGACGCGGGGCCGCCTGAGTGACGAGCACCTCGGGCATCGCCTCTCTCTCGGGCGCGACGATGATGCGAGAACGTCGGCGCCGTGAGCGCACCGCCAGCGCGAGTCCGACCACGACCATTAGAGCCAGGACGATCCACAGGACAATCACGCTGACACCTCCTCAGGTGACTTCTTGACACGTTGTGAGACGACCTTCGACGAAGCGCCCGGCACCATGGTGACACCATAAAGTGCGTCGGCCGCCTCCATCGTGCGCTTCTGGTGTGTAACGATCAATAGTTGCGCCTCGTCACGGAACTCGTCGACCAAACTGAGGAAGCGTTGCAGGTTCACGTCGTCGAGCGCGGCCTCCACCTCGTCCATCATGTAGAAGGGCGACGGCCGCGAACGGAACACCGCGAAGAGGAAGGCCAACGCGGCCATCGAGCGTTCGCCGCCCGACAGCAACGAGATGCGACGAACGTTGCGGCCCATGGGGCGCACCTCGATCTCCACGCCAGTGTTCAAAGGGTCGTCGGGCTCGGTCAGTATCAGACGGCCCTGTCCACCCGGAAACAACATCGAGATCAGCGTCGAGAAGTGTTCGTTGACGTCGGCGACGGCGAGCGAGAAGGTCTGCATGATCTCCTCGTCGAGTGCGCGCACGACCTCTTGGAGCTCGCGGCGCGCGTGACGCACGTCGGCGACCTGCGTGTCGAGCTCCTGGTAGCGCTCCTCCAGCACCGCGAGCTCCTCCAACGCCAATGGGTTGATGGGGCCCAGCGACGTAATGCGCGCTTCGAGGTCGCCCACGTGGCTCTCGAGACTGACGCCGTCGCCGAGCGCTGGCGGCTCGACCGCTTCAAGCTCGTGGGGCTCGACGCCCAAGTCACGGCGGATCGACTCGTGCAGGTTCTCGACCTTGACGGCGAGTTCGGCCAGCTCGATCTGGCCCCGGTGCGCGCGATCGGCCACGGCGGCCAGGCGCTCATCGGCGCTCTGGCGAGCGTGGCGCACCGACTCGAGGCGTTCCGCGCCGGCGCGCGAGGCCTCGAGCTGTTCCCGGTAGGAAGAATCCATGGCCTCCTGGGACAATCGGATATCCTCTGCGGCGTTGGTGACGATTCTGGTGAGCCGACCGAGCACCTGCAGATCGAACTCGAGGGATTCACGCCGCTCGGCGGCCTCGGCGCGCTCCAGCGAGCGGCCCTCGAGACGCGACTCAATCTCCCCTCGGCGCTGCTCAATGAGGCGACGGCGCTCGGCGAACTCCGCCTCGCGACGGCCGAGCACGGCGGCCGCGGCCTGGGCCTCCTCGCGAAGGACCTCGACGCGCGCCAGGCTCTCGTCGGCCTGCGTCTGGCGAGCCGCCGCGTCGGTGACGGCCCGCTCGAGAACTGGCAAGGTGGCACTCAATTCGTGAAGTTCCGACTCCAGCAGCAGTCGCTCGGCGGTGGCGGCCTGCACTTCGTCACTCAGAGCCGCGACGCGCGACGTGGCGTCGTTCACCTGTTGCTCCAGCCGAGCGATCTCTCGATCACGGCGCTCGAGTTCGGCCTCGGCCTTGGTCAGTGCGGTGGCGACGGTGGCGACGCGCTGACGTAATGAAGTAACGGTGGCCGCCGCCGCGGCACGAAGTGCGCGACTGGGTTCGAGCGCAGTCGCGGCCTCGAGGGCGGCGCGCTCGGCGTCTTCAACGGCCACGCGCGTCACCAGTGCGCGTCCAGAAGCCACGCGCCAACCCGAGGCGGCGAAACGGTCCCCTTCACGCGTCACGACCACCAGGTCGGGGTGGGCCACGGCCACGTCGATGCCCGCTTGCCAGGTGTCGGCCACGAAGGCTCTCGAGAAGAGGGCGTCGAGCACTCGCGTCACGTGGGCCGGGGCGCCGCGGCGCGCGCGCACGAGCGATCGCAGGGCGACGCAACCCATCGGAGCGGCGACGGGGGCGATCTGGTTCTCAGCGACGGGCAGGATGAGTCCCACTCCCCCTTCGCGGCGAAGTGCCTCGAGCGCGGCTTGCGCGGACCGGCGACCATCGACGACCATCGCGCCCACCGACGCGCCAGCGGCCGACTCGACGGCGCGCTCCCAGCCCTCGTCGACCTCGATGAGGTCGAGGAACGTGCCTAAGACGCCCTCGAGCTCTCCGATAATCGCGCGGCCACCCGAACCCGAGAGTTCCTCGAGCGCACGCGCCAGGGCCTCGGCGCGTGCCTGCGTGCGAGCAGCGGTGTCGACGCACTGCGCCAGCGCCGCCTCGGCACGCTCACCTTCGGCCTCCTCGACGACCAACTCGGCGTTGGCGTCAGCGAGTTCTGACTTCGCCACAGCGACCAGAGCGGCCGCCTCCTCGCGCGCGGAACTAGTGAGCGCCAACGACGCGCTCGAATCGCCCACGCTGGACTCGAGGGCAACGAGACGTGCGACGGATCGACGTTCATTCTCGCTGGCCGCGGCCAGTGATCTCTCAAGGAGCGCCGCACGCTCCTTGGCCGTGCGCCAGGCGTTCTGATCACTCTCCAGCGACACCGTTCCCCACTGCTGTTCATGAGCACTGTGGCTCCCGACGAAGGTCGCTTCGGCGTCGCGCAGGGCGTCACGGAACTCGCGCAGCGACGCCTCGTCGGCCTCGACGAGCACCAAGTCGGCGGCCAGTTTGGCCGCATCCGCCTCGAGAGTGGCGATGACGTTCTCATCCGCCGAGGCCACGAGCGCGGCCCGTAGCGACCGCTCGCGTTCGGCGATCACTGACAAAGTCCCTCGGGCTCGTTCAGCGAGTCCCTGGAGCGTGCCCAGGGTCGAGGCCAACATCTCTTCTCGACGCGACGCCATCTCCGCGGCGGCCGTCGTTGCCTGTGCGTCGAGCGTGACGAGTTCGTTGCGCAACTCGCGTTCGAGTTCAGCCGACGAGTGGATCACCTCTTCGAGTTCGTGCTTGCGTTGCGCGAAGGCGTCGAGGCGGTGGTGGAAGAGGGACTGACGCGCCACGCGCAACTCGCGCTCGACGTCGGCGTAACTACGTGCGGAGACGGCTTGACGCTCGAGGGGGCGCATCTGGCGGCGCACCTCACGAACGAGGTCGCCCAGTCGTTCGAGGTTCTCCTGGGTTGCCGCGAGACGTCGCTCGGCGCGCTCCTTGCGGCGTCGGTGCTTCAAGACACCGGCCGCCTCCTCGATGACCGAGCGACGATTCTCCGAGGAGGAATTAAGGATGGAGTCGAGCTGGCCCTGGCCGATGATCATGTGCTGTTGACGCCCGACACCGGAGTCGCTCAAGAGCTCCTGGACGTCGAGCAGGCGACAGGTGGTGCCATTGATGGCGTATTCGGAGTCACCGTTTCGAAAGAGCGTTCGCGAGATCGTGACCTCGGCGCCGTCGATCCCGAGTTTTCCCGAGGTGTTGTCCAGCGTGAGCGCCACCTCAGCGCGCCCCAGCGCCGCCTTGTGCGCCGTACCGGCGAAGATGACGTCGTCCATCTTGGCGCTGCGCAGGGCTCGGGTGCTCTGCGCGCCCAAGACCCAGGTGACCGCGTCGACGACGTTGGACTTACCCGACCCGTTGGGTCCCACCACTGCGGTGACGCCGGGTTCGAATTCGAGCACGGTGTTGTCGGCGAAGGACTTGAAGCCCTTCATGGTCAATCGCTTAAGAAACACGGGTAGACGCTAGCAACCTTCTCGGGTGGGTCTGGGTCGCTGGGGGGCGGGATCGCCGCACACTTCGCCGCTAACCCTGGCACTTGGCGCAGAAGTAGGTGGCGCGCTGGTGGAAGACGACTTTGGAGACGGGCGTACGGCACTGGTAGCAGGGCAGCCCCTCTCGAGTGTGCACCTGCAGGAGATTCTGATAGGAGCCGGCCTCGCCGTCGGGATTGATGAACATCTCGTCCGACAGCGTCGTACCGCCGTGCTTGACGGCTTCGGTCAGTACCTCAGGGATGGTGCGGTGCAGGCGACGGATCTCGATGGTGGAGAGGGATTCGGACACCCGGTCGTACATCAGACCAGCGGTGAAGAGGATCTCGTCGGAATAGATGTTACCGATGCCCGCCATGATGTCCTGATCGGTGAGCAGAGTCTTGAGGCCCAGGGTGCGCGAGCGCAGCACTGCCGCAAAGCGGTCCCAACCGACCTGGTCCTCGAAGGGGTCGATACCCAGGTGCGCGAGTTCGGGCACCTGGCGACGCACACTGAGACCGTCACCGCCGATCGATAGTCGAGCGAATTTCGAGATCTCGACCTCCTCGCCCTCGGCGGGGGGCGTCGAGACGTAGAGTTCGCCGAAGGTGCGCTGGTCCACGTAGCGCAGTTCGTCGCCCGTGGTGAAGGCGATCACCACGTGGGTGTGCTTGGGCTTGAGTTCCTTGGCGTTCTTGGCCCGCAGGACCTGACCGGTCATGCCGAGGTGAATCACCAGGTGGTGGGCGTTGTCGAGGGCCACGACGATGTTCTTGCCCAGACGTTCCACCGACTTGATGGTGCGACCTTCGAGCTGGTCGCGAAAATCCTTGGCGGTCTTGTGGCGACGCACGGCACGGCCGTCGGTCACGTGGACGAGCTTGACTTTCTTGGCGATGATCTCGCGCGCCAGGACGCTGCGCACGGTCTCGACTTCGGGCAACTCAGGCATCAGACACTTCCTCCCAGGCAGCGGCCGCCGCGTTGATCTCGGCGCGCTTCTTCGACGGACCCGACGCGCTCGCCAACGTCGTCCCGACACTCACCGTCGCCACGAAGGTGACATCGTGCGGGGGCCCGGTCGCCACGACTTCGTAGTCGGGCGCACCGAGTCCTCGACTCTCGGCCCAGCGCTTGAGTCGGGTCTTGGGGTCCAGGGTGTCGTCGTGACTCGCCGCGACGATGGCCGACTCCAAGTGATGGACCACGACGCCGCGCGCGGCGTCGTATCCGGCTTCGAGGTAGACCGCTGCCACCACCGCTTCGAAGGCGTCGGCCAGCAATGATGGGCGCTCGTGGCCCTTCTCCTTCAGCACGCCGCGACCCAGTCGCAAGAGGTCGCCCAGGTGCAACCGACGCGCGACATCGGCCAGCGAGTCCTCATTGACCACGCGACTGCGCAACACCGATGCCGCACCCTCGTTGAGTAGGGGGAAACGACCGACGATGTAGTCGGCGACCGCGAGGTCCACCACGGCATCGCCGAGGAATTCCAATCGTTCGTTCGATTCACCATCGTGCTCGGCCACGTAGCTCGAGTGAGTCAGCGCTTGACGCAGCGCGTGAGAACCCGGTGAGAGTCCGAGTTGCACCGCGAGGGCGGCGACGTCAGGCACTCGGCCGAACCTCGCTAGGCCAGTTGTAATTTGGCGACGACGTAGTCGACCGCGTCGCGAACCGAACTGAGTCCTTCGAGATCCTCGTCATCGATGTGAAAACCCTGGACCTGCGTCGCCAACGATTCCTCGAGGGCCTCCACCAATTCGATCAGGGCCAACGAGTCGGCACCCATGACGTCGAAGGGGATGTCCTCGTCGATGTCGGTCGGGGTCACTTCAAGGATCTGCGCGAGTTGATCACTGACGAGAGCGAGAATCGCCGCCCGGTCCAGTGACGAGGTACTGCCCACGTCTGAGGTCATGCCAACTCCTTTATCGGACGAGTCAAGAGTACTCATCCATCGAGCGACCCGTGGGAACGATTAGCCCTGATCAGGTCGAATAGCAGTGCGCATCTTCTCGACCACTCCGGCGGCGTCCATCTCGGCCGCGACGCGCAGGGCGTTCATGATCGCGGTGTCGTTGGACGCACCATGGCTGATCACGCAAATGCCGTTGAGTCCGAGCAACATCGCCCCGCCCTGGTACTCCGGCGTCAGCGTCGTGACCGTCGGCATCAGGTATGGCGCGAGCGCGTGGCCCGCCGCGCGCGTCTCGTCATTGGTGTCGATGGCCGCGAGCACCGTCGTGAAGACGAACTGGAGCGCGCCCTCGAGGGTCTTCAACGCCACGTTGCCGGTGAAGCCGTCGGTCACGATGACGTCGACTGGTGAGGGGATCAGGTCGCGCCCCTCAACGTTGCCGAAGAAGTTGACACCCGCGTCCGCGCTCAAGAGTTCGTGCGTCTCCTTCACCAACGGCGTCCCCTTGGTGGACTCCTCGCCGATCGAGAGCAGCCCGACCGTCGGGGCGGGGATGGCGAAGCGCGCCGACGCGAACGCGGCGGCGAGCTTGGCGAACTGCACCAGCATCTCGGGGCTGCATTCGGCGTTGGCGCCGGCGTCCACCATGGTGCAGGGTGGTCGTCCCACGTTCGGGATGGGGGTGGCGATGCATGGTCGCAGTACGCCCGGTAGACGACCCATACGCAGGAGGGCCGAGGCCATCGTGGCGCCGGTATTGCCGGCCGAGACGAAGGCTGACGCCTTGCCGTCACGCACGAGTTCAGCGGCGCGCACCAGGGAAGAATCCTTCTTCTTGCGAACCGACGAGCCGGGTTCGTCGTCCATCTCGATCACCTCGGAGCAGGCAACGACCTCGAGGCCGAGGGGGTCGCCCATTCGTTCGGGCACGCCGACGAGGGTGACTTGCAGACCCAATTCATCCACGGCGCGCCGGGCACCCTTGATGATCTCTTGAGGAGCGAAGTCACCACCCATCGCGTCTAAGGCGATGGGCAGGGTCAACTTACTTGACCTCGACCGCTACGCGTCCCTTGTACCAACCACACGTCGGGCACACGATGTGCGGGAGCTTTGACGTGGCGCACTGGGGGCAGACGCTGCGCGAGGGGCGGGCCAACTTCCAGTTCGCCGCACGGCGGCTACGGGTCTTGGCCTTACTAGTCTTCCGCTTCGGAACTGCCATCGATCTTCTCTTTCACCAGAACGGGAGAACCCGTCACGCTTCGTTGGATTCAGCGGACGTCTCATCCGCAAATCTAAGTCCGTCCAGTGTAGCCCAGCGCGGGTCAACGGGCGCCTCACAGTCGCACGTCGCCTCGTTACGGTCGATTCCGCAGTACGGACACAGTCCACGGCAGTCCTCACGGCATAGCGGCGCCAGCGGCAATTCGAGCAATATAGCGTCGTGTACCAGGGGCGCCAGGTCCGCGAAGTCGTTCTCGATGAGGTAGGCCTCCTCGTCGCCTGGTCCGGGGTGGTCGACGAATCGCTCGTCGACGGCCACACTGGCGACCCCCACCACCTCGACCGAGCAACGCCGACAGACGCCAAACCACGGTGCCGCGACTCGTCCCTTGATCCGCAGTCCCCCACTGAAACTCTGAAGCATGACGGCGACGTCGACCACAGCATCAGACTCCACATCAGTTTCGGCGGGCCCGCGCGCAGCGAACTCGTGATCAGCGTCAAAGCGCGCCGAGAACACCACCTCGCTCGTCGAGGGCACGTCGCGCATCAGTTGCGCCACGGGAACGAGGTAGGACGAGTCCATCCCTAGTTGACGTCCTGGTCGAAGAAGAAGTCGCGCGGCTCCTCGTCGGTCGCCTCGGCGGCGTAGTCCTCGACGGGGGTCGCGTTCTCGAGGAGGGCACTGGGCAGGCTCTGTGAACTCAGGCGTTCGCGACCCGAGTGAGTGGTCTTGATCAGGCGCTCGAGCACGATCTCGAAACCGGCGAGTTTGCCGTCAATGAAGTCCTCGGACTGATTGATGATCTGGCGGGCCTTGGTCTGGGCTTCGGCGATGATCTGGTCGGCGCGCAAGCGCGACTGACGCACGATCTCGGTCTTGTCAACCATTCGCGCGGCCTCGGCGCGAACCTGGTCCATCAATTGCATCGCCTTGATCTGCTCGGCCTCCATCAACGCCTCACGGTCGCGCAGGGCCCATCGCGCCTCACGGATCTCGTCGGGCACGTTGTGCACTGCCTGCTCGAGCAGACCCAACACGTCGTCACGCGGGATCAACGCGGACGCCGATAGCGGCATTTGCTTGGCGTTGGTGATGATCTCGATCAGGTCACGTAGGTCCTGTTCGATGTCGCGGCGCGCATGACGACCCGCCTCGGGCTCCTCCTCGTAGGCGAACTCTTGCTCGAACGGCTGGTTGGGGTCGAAATCGTCGTAACCGTCAAACACGCTCATGAGGCACCTCCGGGATACATTTTCGCCAGGCGCGACGCGACTGGCGGTGGGACAAAGGGCGTGACGTCGCCACCGAAGCGCGCCACTTCGCGCAGGAGGCGCGAGGCGATGAAGGAGTGGTCCGAGCTCGAGGGGATGAACAAGGTCTCCACGCCCGAGAGCGACCGATTCATCTGAGCCATCTGCAGCTCACTTTCGAAGTCGGACACGGCACGCAGTCCCTTCACGATGGCGGTCGCGTTCACGTCGCGCGCCACATTCACCAGCAAGGTCGAGATCGACACGATGCGCACGCTCGGTATGTGCGCGCAACTCTCGGCGATCATCTCACGACGGTCCTCGAGGTCGAAGAGGGGTTCGGACTTTTGGGGATTGCGGATCGCCGCCACGACGATTTCGTCGAAGATGTGCGAGGCGCGCTCGACGACCTCCAAATGGCCGTTATGGAAAGGATCGAATGATCCGGGGATGAGGCCGATGGTCACGAATCCCCCTCGTCAGGTTCCAACATCGTTACGAGCGTAGTGCCGTATCGCTTGGTTTTCGTGACTTGCCATCCTTCGGGGGCGTCCATGTGTCGGTCGTTCTCGACGACGACGCGCTTCGCCATCACGCCTTTTAGCAGGGAGGCGAGGTCGAGCGGACCATACGGTGGGTCGCACAGCACCAGGTCGATGTCGCTCGGAGGGCTCCACACCGGCAAGGTGGCGCGCATGAAAACCGCCTCGCCGTGAAGTTGCAAGGGCTCGAAATTGGCCTTGGCGGCGGCTAGGCAGGCGGCATCGGAGTCGAAGAAGTACGACTTGGCGGCACCGCGTGAGAGCGCCTCGATGCCCATGGCACCTGATCCGCAGTACAAATCAGCCACCACCAGGTCCGTCAACCCGCCGCGGCTCTCCAACATCGAAAAGATCGCCTCGCGGGCGTAGTCGGTCGTGGGTCGCACCGTCGTGGGCAGTTTGGCCTTGAGCGGCCGGCCTCGGGCACTGCCACCAATAACTCGCACGACTCAAGGGTAGGCGCTCGGAGGAGTGTCCGGATACCTACCCGCTTCGCCGCGGAGCGACCACCTAGCGTGGGATGACGATGACGTCGTCGATCCCCTCTCCGGACTTGCCCCCCGTCGTACTGCGCCCACCCCACGACACTGACGACGATTTGCTCACTGTCCTCGCCTCTCGCGACGTCAGCGGCGAATGGGATAGCTTCGACGACCCCGTCGACGAATTGCTCTCCGCCGAGAGCTACGGCGGTGGACGGATGATCGTGGCACTACCCGACGGCCAGGCGATCGGTGTCGTCTCGTGGATCCAGATGCCCTACGGTCCTAACGCCCGCAGTCTCGCCTGGAACATCGGCATCACCATCCTGCCCGAGTTCCGCGGACGTCGACTCGGTGCCGGCGCACAGCGGCAACTCGCCACGTATCTCTTTGCGTCGTCCGAGGCGAATCGAGTACAGGCCGACACCGACGTGGCCAACATTCCCGAACAGCGTTCCCTTTCGCGTGCCGGCTTCACCCGCGAGGGAGTTGCGCGTCAGGCCCAATGGCGCCGTGGGAGTTGGCACGACCGCGTCACCTACAGCATCTTGCGGTCCGAGGCGGGAGATCGGTCATCGCTGTGGTAGCGGTGGCGCAATCTTGATCACTCAGGATCGAAATAAGTACTGCGCCTCGTCCTCGTCGACGAAGAGTCGCAGTTCGTCGACCAGATCCGCATTCGACGCCAGTCCGTCGACGGCCACCAGCGCCAACGCCACCTCACGCGCCTCGTGGAGGATCTCCTCGTCGCGTCGCAAACTGGCGAGTCGCAGGTCGGAGCGTCCGCGCTGTCGAGCCCCCAACAAGGTGCCCTCGCCACGAATGTCGAGGTCGACCTCCGCGAGGGCGAAACCGTCGTGGGATTCCACCAACGCCTGAAGACGCTGACTCCCTTCGTCGTTGGGCGCTTCGCCCAGGAGGTAGCAGTAGCTCTGCGCGTCCCCTCGTCCCACTCGACCTCGCAATTGGTGCAGTTGCGCGAGACCGAAGCGCCACGCGTCTTCGATGACGATGACGGATGCTTCGGCGACGTCCACGCCGACTTCGATCACTACGGTCGCGACCAGCACCTGGATCTCACCGGCACGGAACTGCGCCATGACCTCGTCCTTCTCCGCACTCTTCATCTGCCCGTGCAAGAGGCCGACACTGAGTCCCTTGAGCTCGTGCGTGGCCAGTCGCGTGCGCTCGGCGACGGCACTCGTCGCCTCGACCCGTTCGGATTCTTCGACGAGTGGGCAGATGACGTACGCGCGACGTCCGGCGGCCACCTCGTCGCGAACCTTCTGCCAGGCAATCTCGACGTCGAGAGGCATCTTCGCCCATGACGTCGCAATCGTGCGCCGTCCCGCGGGCAACTCATCGAGCACGCTGCGATCGAGGTCACCGAACACCACCATCGCCGCAGTGCGCGGAATCGGCGTGGCCGTCATGACCAACAGGTCCGGGTCGAGGGACTCCAGGGAGTGTTCGCGCCCCTTGTCGCGCAAGAGCGCACGCTGATGCACTCCGAAGCGGTGCTGCTCGTCGATGATCACCGCGCCGAGGGACTTGAAGCGAACGTCGTCGGTCAACAGCGCGTGCGTGCCCACCACGATGTCGACCCCACCCGCGACGAGACCCTCGAGAATGGCTTGACGCTCCTTACCCTTGACGCGCCCGGTGAGCAACTGCACCACCAATTCGCGCTCACCACCGAGGACCGCGTCGTCGCGCACCCGCAGTCCCGACAGGTCGACGCGTAACGCCGCGACATGCTGTTCGGCGAGCACTTCGGTGGGTGCCATGAAGGCCCCCTGGCGCCCGCCATCGATCGCCATCAGCAGCGTGGCCAGGGCCACCACTGTCTTGCCTGAACCGACGTCACCCTGGAGCAGACGATGCATTGGCAGGCCCGAGGACATGTCACGCCCGATCTCGCGCAGGACCCGTCGTTGGGCGCCGGTCAAGGCGAAGCGGTGCGCCGCCAGGAACTGACGAACCAGCGACGTACTGTCGTCGGCGAGCGAACCTGGTGAGACGTCGAGGTCGTGTTCGTCGAAGGGATGGCGCACCCCGGCCGAACTCTCCTCGAGTCGTCGACGACGCAGTGCCAGCAGCAACTGCAGTCGCAAGAATTCGTCGAAGACCAATCGACGACGCGCGCGAGGGACGTCGGCCATCTCGGCGGGGACGTGGATGCCCCAGTACGCCGCGGTGCGGTCAATCAGCGAATGGTCGCGCCGCAAGTCCTCGTTCAGGGGATCGAGCAAGGGACCCGCGCGCTTCAGGGACTCCTCGATGAAACCACCCATCTCCCAACTGGTCACCCCGGCCTTGCCCGAGGCTGGATACAGTGCGACGATGCCCCCGACGCGACTCACGTCGCGCTCCTCACCCGTGGTGCCGACGATGACGTCGACCACCGGATTGGTCATCTGGCGCGTTCCGCGGAATTCGCTGACCTTGCCGAAGAAAATGGCCTGCACGCCGGCGACGAGTTGCCCGGCGCGCCAGGGCTGGTTGAAGAAGGCGATCTTCATGGTCTCACCGTGGTCGACGATCCCCACGTCGACCAGCGATTTACCTTGGCGGGTACGCCGCGACGACGAGGACGTGACTTCGCCGAACACCGCCGCCTCCTCGCCCACCATCAGGTCCGAGAGGTCCACCCGGCGAGTGCGATCAATGTAGCGGCGCGGA
>Ga0302279_10003772_pt1 | contig 18512 bp, 15 predicted proteins | sample III_Bog_N3_3_FD_194541 | JGI IMG/M metagenome (GOLD analysis project Ga0302279, IMG submission 194541) | Peat permafrost microbial communities from Stordalen Mire near Abisko, Sweden - III_Bog_N3_3 | ecosystem: Environmental > Terrestrial > Soil > Wetlands > Peat | place: Sweden: Abisko...
CGTGCTGGTCGGAGCGCGGATGCCGAGCGTGCTCTTCGAGACGAGCTACATCTCGAACCCCGCGGAGGAAGCGCGACTGGCCAGCGACGCGTACAAACAGAGGCTGGCCGACGCTATCGTGAACGCGGTGAGGGCGTATCGCGACGGAAAGTGAGCGCGACCGCCTCCGACCCCGGACTCGTTATCGATTTAGGTGGTCGGGTTCGGGGTCGACCCCGGACTCGTTACCCATTTAGGTGGTCGGGTTCGGGTCTGACCCCGGACTCGTTACCCATTTAGGGTGGTCCGTTCGGGGTCGACCCCGGACTCGTTACCGATTCAGGTGGATGGGTTCGGGGTCGACCCCGGTCTCGACGTCAAACCCCCTGCTTGAGACAGGTCCCGACCGGCTGGCTCGTATCGATATGCAGGTGCGCACCCCCTGCTTTCTCGTCGTACACGAAGGTGAAGCCGACGGCGCACGCCCCGTTGATGTACGGCTGCTTCAGATACTGCGAGCCGATGTCGAAGGCCTTGCCGAACATGTGCCGCGAGGTCTTGGCGCACGTGACGAGGCAGTTCCCCTTCTGCGGATACGCATTCGGCGGCGTGCCGCAGCAGGAGATGGCGCCGCAGAAGCTGTTGCACGTGTCGGTCTGGTGCTGCGGACCGCGGAAACCGCTCGTGACGGCTGCCTTTCCGTACTTGGTATCGAAGGCTTCCAGGTAGCGCACGGCCTGGTTGTCGAGGATGACGAAGTGGTCCGGTGTCGTCCCCGACTGCGTGAGGTCCGACAGCGAGTAGTGCTCGGAGACCATCACGTTCTTGCCGAGCGTCGCCCCGGTGACCCCGTCGACGACGTTCGTCATGTCGATGAAGCAGCTCGGGACGTTGTTGGGCGGGAAGCCAGCGGGGAGGTGAGGCTTGTAGGAGGCGGTGGTCGTCGCGTCGGCGACGGTCTTGATGGTGGCGAAGACCTTCTCGCTCGTCCCGCCCGCGTTGAACGACTCGAAGACGGCGGGCACGCATGCGCCGTTCTGCGTGAGAAAGACGGCGGCCCCCGACGGCGTGAGGCTCGTGCCGGGCTTGCAGGCCGGCTGGGTCGACTTGAACGTGCTCATCTTCGAGCTGAAGCCGCAGAGGGGGTTCACCGTGAGGGTCGACGGAGTGCCCGACGTGAGGCTGCCCCCCGAGCCGGTGAGCCCGCCGCCGCCGAGCAGGTGAAAGACGTCCCCCTGGAACGTGACCGAGCCACCGGGGCTCACGTCGCCGGCTGTGAACGGGAGGGTCTCGGTGTCGCCCGTGTCCGAGTCGGTCAGCGCGAGGGTGGCGTTGGCGATGTCGAGGACGTACGTGCCCGCTTCGAGCCACTGATCCTCCGAGCCGGTCGTGCGCTCGAGCGAGTAATGGGTGGCGTCGACGAAGTCTACCGACTCGATGTCGCCGACGTTCTGGAGATCACCCGACGCGTAGTACGTCTCGTAGACCCCGACGGGTGCGTCGCCCCCATCGCCCGCATCCGCGCTCGAGTCGGACTGCGAGCTGCACGCGGCGACCAGAGCGAGCGCGGCGGCGCCCGCGACGGTGAAGGCGCCAAGGGTGTGCCTGACGGTGTGGCGAGAGGTCATCGAGTCGGCTCCGGGACGGGAAGGGCATGCCCCCACCGGGAGCTAAGCAACGAGCGAGCCATGACGAAAGCCCGAGAAAGCACAGTGTGACACGGCGTCTGCGGAACGCGTCGTTCCATCTGCGGCACCGGCCGATCCGCGCCGGTCGCCGGGCGGTCTCACTTGAAGCGGGCGTGGCACTCCTTGCACGTCGCCTTCATCGCCGTGAGCGCCGAGGCCGCGCCCGTCTCGTTGCGGGCAGAGAAGGCGGCTTGAAGCTCCTCGGCGTGCGTGTGCAGACGCAGCGCGAAGTCGTCGAACATCGGACCCTTGGAGTATTCCTTCGCCTTCGCGCTCGTCGCCTGGATGCGGAGCGCCATGTCCTGCAAAGCCGCCCAGTCCGCGTCGGTGTAGCCGGTCTGCGAGATCTTCGACCACTGGCGGTCCGCGACGGTCGCCTGCACGTCCATGAGCTCCGACAGGTTCGCGACGCCGCCGATCTGGGCGACTGTTAGATCACGATGTGGGACGCAGGCGCCGGCGCCTGGGATAGCGAGAGCGATTGCGAGGCAGAGCGAGGTCGAACGCATGGCCCGAGGATGCCCGAAAGGGGGCTCTCGTGGAAGGGTACGAGCGCCATACATGGTCAACACTGTCCGACCGATTTTGAGCCCGAACGCGCCGAAGCATTGACGTGCCGGCGCTGGACCGGATGATGGAGTCGTCGCGCACGGCTCTCCCTCCGAGAGCATGGCGCGTCCGGTGAGGTTTCATGCGCAGATGGTCTCGATGGATTCTCGGCGCCGCGATGGCGTCGGCGGTCACGGTGGGCGGTGCGCCGCGCGCATACGCAAGGCCGGGGGACCCGACGCCGGTCGTGCATGGGGGAGCGCTCGTTCGGTTGACGGAGACGGGGGATTTCGCGCCTGCCAGCGAGGGGGCTGCCGTGGCCGCGGGTGCCGTCATCCGCGCAGGCGCTTCGAGGGCCGTGCGTCTCGATGTGGGGAACGGCGTGTCGGTGCGTCTCGCGCCAGGAGCGGCGCTCGTCGTGCGGTCGATGACGTGGCTCCCCGCCGAGCACCCAGGCGCCACGCCTGTGCGCGCGCTCCAGGTGAACTTGACGACGGGCGAGGTCGACGTGGTCGTGCACGACCCGAAGGGGGCGACAGGCGTCACGGTGCTCTTGCCAGGGGGCGGAAGCATGGCGCTCTGGCGTGGCTCGGCGAACGTGGCGCTCGACGGTGAGCAGGCGGCCATCGCGCTCTACGAAGGGATGGCCATCGCGGGCTCGGCGTCCAAGTGGCAACCGCTGACGGCGGGGAAGGGGCTCGTGCTCACGCCGAAGGGGGGGCCGGTGACGCACGCGATTCCAGGGCCGGTCGAGTGGTCGCACGATGCCGGCGCGCCTTCGGCCTTTGCGCTTGCCCGAGGCGACGAAGGCGGGGTCGTGGGGGCATCGTGGTCTGCCGCACGAGGCGCGAGCCGGTACCGCGTGGAGCTTGCGCGGGATGCGGCCATGATAGGCGACGTGACGGTTTCGAGCGCGACAGCTCCCGTCTTTCGCAGCGAGCCGCTGACGACCGGCGGCTACACCTTGAGCGTGCGTGCGGTATCGCCCGACGGCATCCTCGGCCCTGTCTCGGACCCGATGGCGTTGCGCGTCGCGCACGTCACGGTGCCGCGGGGCGGGTTCGTCGCACGCGATGGGAACGTCGTCGTCCCGCCGTCGGGGGCGCTTATCCTCGATGACCCGCGCGACCTCGAAGTGGCGACGGTGCTGCACCGCGGGATGACGGACGATTCGCTCTTCTGGGCCCCCGCGACCTCACGCATCACGCTCGGGACGGCCGCGCGGCGCGACGTCCGCATCCGCCACGTGTCCTCGCACACGGTCACCTCGTTCTCGCTGGTCCCGCGTACGCTGCGGGCTCGCGTGACGTTCGGCCCAAGGCACGCGCACTGGCCCGAGAACCCCGTCGACATCGTCGTGAAGGTCGACGATCCGAGCGGCTACCTCGACGGGGCAGCGGAGGCGGTCGACATCGACACGCGCCTCGGTATCGCGGCCATGCCGGTGAATTGGCAGCGCGCAGGCGACACGTTCACGGCGCGCGTCTCGCCCCAGATGGGGCCTGGGCCGTGGGTCGTTCGGGTCGATGTGAAAGACAGCACCGGGGCGTCCATCGGCGCTTCGTGGCTCGACGTCGACGGACCCGCCGGCGACCCGAGTCGTCAGCTGCAGCGCGCGAGCTACAGGCAGTAGCGGTAGAGGCTCGAGCGGCGACGCGGACGCTACTTGGTCGCGTGAGGGAAGAACGCGCCGAGCAGCTTTCGCTCGAACTGTTCGAAGGCGGTCGCTCGCATCGCGTTGTAGATAGCCTCCTCGGGCTTGTCGGCGTCCTTTGCGGCCAGGAGCCCGGGCATGAACCAGCCATCGGTTCGTATCTTCACGGGGCTCGCTTCGTCCGGCATGCGGAAGAGCGCGTCGAACGACAGCTCGAGGCCGATGAACACGCCACGCGGCTTCAGGCTCGCCTGGATCGCGCCGGCCCAGGCAGACCCGTGATCGATGAACAACGTCGGCAGCGCGACGCGGGGCGGCAGGGGGGCTTCGGTGTCGGCGAGCGGAGCGCCTAGCTCGATCGAGAGCAGCTCCTTGGGGAGCGCCTCGGCGAAGCGTGCGGAGATGCCCGCCGCGAACGCGTCCATGTCCCCCTTCTCGGCGACGTCGTCGAAGTACCGAGACGGGAGCGAGATCACCCCTTTGAACTGACGGCTCTGCCCTGCCGACCGGTCCGCCTTGTCCATGCTCCGGGACCGTCGACCACGAAAGCGCATCTCGACCTTGGGGCCATGCGCTTCGGACCATGCGAGCAGGCGCTGGACGAAAGAAGCAGCGGCTTTGTCGGGCGCCGTCGCGGCGTAGCGGTCGAACGCGGTCTGGTAGATGTGGTGACGAGCGGCGGCCACCTCGGCGTCGACGCCTGCTTTGGGATGTCGTTGAGAGAAGGCATCGAGCGGGGCAAGGTCCCCCGCCTTCACGGCGACGTCGAGCTCGTGGAGCAACGCCGTCTTGCGAGCAAGGGCGGCTGCGCGCGCCACCTCCGGCTGCGGATGCTCCTGGATGAACTGCTCGATGGCTTCGACCGTCCCGACGCTCTCGGCGTCGCGGAGCAGCGCGCGCGGCAGGAGACGCGTGGAGACCTCGTCCGAATGGCGAGTGCCGCGGTCGAGGTAGGCGCGGAAGGTCGCCGTATCGTTCGCGGCCTGGGCGCGCGCGAACATCGCGTTGTCGCTGGTCAGGTTTCGAATCCCCCAGAGGCCACCCCCCACGACGACGCCAAGGGCGATCGCGATAGGGATCGTGAGCGCGGCCCAGCTCTGCGTGCTCGGCGCGAGCTGGTTCGGGGACGAGAGCGGGTTCGCATACCCCTGGAGTGGGTCGAGCGGGGCCAGGGCCTTCGGGCGAACGCTCTCGCGAGCCGCCCCTGCCGTGCTCATCGCGGTGCCGCCGCGTTCGAGCTCCTCCTTCACGGACGCGACGCGGGTCGCGTCGTGCACCGGAAACGAGAACGACTTGGCGCCGAAGGCGAGCGTCAGGCCGCGCACGTCCGGGCCGAAGACGCCACTCAGATCCTCGATGGGATACACGCCCAAGAGGGGAGTGCGCGCATCGATGAGACCAACGGGGAAGACGTAAACTCCGGGACGAAACGGGCTCCTCGCGTGCCCGTGTCGCTTGCTCGATGCGCGGAGGAGGGCGAGAACGACGAGCGAGGCGAGGAGGACATCGGCGACGAGAAACGGCGCCCCTTCGCGCCCTAAGTGACTCTCGAGGCTGCCGTAACCGACCCCGAGGAGCGCGAGCAGCACCAGGAACGCGACGCCGGACACACCCACCCACGCGGTGGGCGCGAGCGGCTTCGTGAGCGCGTATACGATGGGCTTGGGTAGCCCGGCACCCGTTACCGAGCCGACGAAGCGCTCCTGGGACGATCGCGGGAGCTTGTAGAAGTCGATCGACTGCATGGGCGCGAGTGGAAGCCTACCGCCCGCGCGGCGCCCCGTCCCCTGGATAGACCCGGGTTGCCACCCCGGCGATCATGATTCCGGGTCGTGGCTTGCACGGCAGGCATCGAGTACAAGCACGGGCGATGGTTGCCCAGCCACCTTCCTTCCAGTCCACGAGTGCCGAGCTTGCGGAAGAGCCGAACGCGGAATCGGCCGCCGGGTCCTCGCCGCCGTCGCCGTCCACCATCGCGCCGCCTCGAAAGGCATGGCTCAGCGCCCTCATCGAGCATGGCCCGATCGTCGTGCTCCTGATCGTCGCCGCGGGGCTCCGACTGTTCCGGCTCGGCGAGGTGCCCGGTCACCTGATCGGGGACGAGGTCTGGTACGTCCAGGCGTCGCGCGTCCTCGCGGGCGTACCGGTGTTGATGCATCACCTCACGGGCAGCGCCCTGAGTGGCTTCGACCCGAACTCCGAGCATCCTCCGCTGGCGAAGGTGGTGATGGCGGCGTTGATTCGCCAGTTTGGCGACCGCGAGGTGGTCTGGCGCGCGCCGAGCGTGGTCCTGGGGGTGGCCTCGATCTGGCTCGTCTACCGGATCATCCTGCTGCTCAACGGTACCCGATGGCAGGCGTTGTTCGGGGCGTTCATTCTCGTCTTCGACAACCTGTTCCTCATCCACGGGCGCATCGCGACCCTCGACATCTACCTGGTCACGTTCATCCTGTTCGGGACTTGGCTATACCTGCTGTCGTACCTCGAGCTCGCGGCCGTCGCGTTCGCCATCTCGGCCCTCTGCAAGACCAACGGAGTCCTCGGCCTGCTCGCGATGTTTCTCTACGAAGCCATCATGCAGCGGAGCCAGTGGCGGCATCCGTCCTTTCGCGCCATCGGTCGTCGCGCGGTGGTGGTCGGGCTATTCGTCGGGATCTTCCTTCTGGGCCTAGGCGCTCTCGACTGCTTCTTTACCGAGTACCGGAGCCCCTTCGCGCACCTCCAGCACATGCTCCACTTTCATTCTGGGCTCAAGCACACGGGTCCGTCGTCCGGTACGGAGAGCACGCCATTCCAGTGGTGGCTCAACGCCGGGACGTTCGACTACTTCTTCTGGAACGGGCCGCAACACGGCGTGGAGCAGCACTATCTATTTCGAGCCGTCATGAACGGCTACGTCATCTTCGTCGCCCCTCTCGCGCTGCTGTATGCCACCGAGCAGATATGGACCGCGCGATCTCCGCTGGCGACCTTCGCCGTGGCCTCCCTGGTGGCGAACTTCGGCCCGATCTTCCTCGTCTGGGCCATCATGTCGAGGACCTCGTATATCTACTACATGGTCCCCTCCCTCCCGGCGATCGCGTGTGCGCTGGCGTTGGCTGCGTTCGCGCTCCCCCCGTTCATGCGATGGGGGTTCCTCGTCCTCGTCCTCTATGCGTTCGGCTTCTCCTTCCCCGTTCGACTTCTCTGATAGCTGGCATGGATGGCACTTGCGATGATGCGTAGGCACTTCTGGGTAGTGATGGTGGGGCTCGCGTTCGCGGGCTCGCCGCGGTCGGCGATGGCCATCGACGTCCCCGCCATCAACGGGCACATGACCGACCCGAACCGCATGCTGAGCACTGCGGACAAGAACTCCATCGAGGACAAACTCAGCAAGATTCAGCAAGACACCCGCGTCGATGTCGCGGGCTGGATCGTCGACGCGCCCGAGAGCTCGCTCGAGGACCTCGGCAACCAAGCGTACAAGAAGTGGAACATCGGCGGCGACTGGGACAACGGCGTCTTCCTTGTCGTCCCGAAGTCGGGACGCGTCCGGGTCGTGCAGCCGCACGTACCCACCGAGCTCACCCTGGCGGAGGTCGGGCGAGTCGTCGCTGCCGACAACCCGAATCAGGCGATGATGCAGAGGCTCGATTCGATTGCCGACATGGTTGGGATCATCATCCGTGCGAGAGCGCTTCACGCGCGGCCGCCGGGGAAGAACGACCCTGCCCGCGGACTTCGATACACCGCCGGCCTGCTCGCCCTTCTCGTGGCGGCCGTGGCTTTGACCTTTCGGGCGCGACGACGACTCGTCGTGGGCTGAAAGCGGGCAGCCGGGAAAGGCAATTGCCTTATCGGTCGCGGTGCTGTTCGTGATTGTGGCGTGTCATCCGGTTGCCAGGTAGGCTGCCGCGCAATGACTAACCCACTCCAATCTACGATCCAGCAACTTGCGTCCACCTTCGCCGCGTCCGTCGCCACGGCAATCCGTAGCGCGAGCCTAGAGGACATCTTTGCTCTCGCCGGGAGGACCGCCGCTCCCGCCTCCGCCGCCCGGCCGACCGCGGGCCCTCGTCAGGCATCTCCTCAGGCGCCTCGCCCCGCGGCTCGTCCGGCGGCCCCCCAGACGGCTCCCCGCGTGATTGGCTCGCGCCCGCGCGAGACTGCGGCTCTCTCCGCAGCCTCGGCACCCCGCGCGTCCAAGGGGCGGCTTCGTCGCCGTTCGTCCGCAGAGATCGCGAAGGCGCTTGCGCAGGTCGTAGCCCTCGTGAAGTCGAAGAAGGGTGGCCTCCGCGCAGAGCAGATTCGCGCCGCGTTGAAGATGGAAGCGAAGGAGATGCCGCGCGTCCTCAAGGAAGGGCTCACGACGAAAGCACTGAAGAGCAAGGGGCAGAAGCGCTCGACGACGTATACCGCCTCCTGAGAGTCCAGATGACCGCTCTCTGCCATGGCAGCTATTCCTGCCAGCGCTGCCAGAGCAAAGCGCGGTCTATCTGCCTATTGCCCGAATCGCTTTTCGCGATCGCGCGGCGTCGGCTCGTCAACATGGCCGGGGCGTTCGGCACCCTTGAGGAGACAGCGGCGATGACCGGTGTCCCCGGGCTCCGGAGCCACTCCCGACGCCGCCTGCACGAGCGCGATCTTGCAACTCGAGCTGTCGTGGGCGACATCGACCGTGACCTCGCCCGCCTCGTCGACGGACTCGATGAGATCGAACGCGGCCTCCACGATGGGGTCTGACGACCCGCCACTCGGTCGAGGGTGGGTCGGTGCCTCCGCAGCTTCTGTTCTGGCCGTGATTGGCTCGGGGCGGCGGCTCGCGGTGATCAAGCGCGACCCCAGGCTCGTCCGGTCCCGGAGCTCGCGATAGAGGTCCGAAACCGCCTGCTCGCGCGAGCGCACGCCGCCTGGGCTCGAGCCGAACGACACACGGTAGCTTCCTGCCAGGTCGCCAGGCCTCGCCACCTCGGCGCACGCGGTTGGTGCGAGCGAGCAGCGAAGGACTGTCATGATGTGATAGGCGGTGGGCGCGCCTCCGGAATCCACGATTGCGCCGGCGTCGGGGGCTTTCGTTGCTCCTGCGCTCGTCGGCTGCGTGGCGAACTCCGCGGCTTGGGCGCCCGGGAGCGGCCCGCCGCACGCGGAGACCACGAGAGCGAGCCCGATAGGGCAATGGCGAAGTTGTTGGAGCCTCATGGGTCAGCGTTCATTGCGGGCTTTCGCGAGCGCGCCCACCTGCGCGTCGACGGCGATCAGAACGGGCGCGTGGAGGCTCACGGGCAGACCCAGGAAGTCCAGCGCGCGCCGTCGGTCCTCGTAGCCGAATCCCGTGATGTTGGTCGTCGAGAGCCAACCCAGGGCGACGGTAATTCCTCGCGCGAGGGGAGAGCTCGTACACACCGCCGTCTTGAGCGCTCGAACGTCCCAGTTGAGAGGTGGCCGGAGGCTGGTGACGAGCTGCTTTCGCTGGGCCGCGTTGGGGCCGCCGCCCTGGCTTACGACAAGGAGCTTCCGCACGTCATGCTCGGTCACCGCCCGCACGAGCTCGCGCACGTAGAATCCCCATTCGTCCGACGTTGGCTCGCGCTCGTCGTGAACGAGACACATGAGGGCGTCGACTCGGAAGCAGCGCAGTGTGTAGGTCTTCATGGGGATACGAGACGCTGCCGCCGCGCGTCGTTGACGCTACCGTAGCCGCAGTGGTCGCCGGTGTCCTGGTCCGCGTCGAATGCGCTCGAGCTAGTCGTCCTCATCCTTGCGGGTGTGCGAGTCGAGAACGGCGGCATCGCACGCGGGCGCTACGTGGAGGCCGCACGCGAGCAGGTGATTGAACGCCTCGGTCGGCACCGCGTCCTCGCGCGAGAAGTCGAACCCCGCCGTCTTCTCGCTCCAGTATTCTCGAGTCCCGCGAGGGGTCGCGGTCGTCTCGTTCCCTTTCGGCGGCGGGAGCGGCAGGCGCGACGAACGAAGCACGCCGGGGACAACGGCGTCGAACGGACTCACGTTCGCGTTCGCTTCGAGCACGTCGGACATCGGCGTCGCGACGCTGTCGTGCTGCCCGAGCGACGGCATGCCGAGCAGCAGCTCGATCGTCTTGAGGACACTGACGGTCGTGTACGGCGTCGAAACGACCCCGCCACGCTTGATGTGCCCGCCGGCGAAGAGAGCGAGGCTACGGTGCGCGTCCACGTGGTCAGACCCATTCTGCGCGTCGTCCTCGAGCGCGACGATGACTGTGCTCTCCCAGTAACGACTATGACTCACTCTCTCGACGATGAGGCCCAAGGCGTAATCGTGATCGGCGATCTGCGCGTCCGGCGTGGATAGGCCGTCCTCGGCGGTCGCGAAGCTTCCTAGGTGGTCATGCGGCAAGCGAATCGTCTCGAGCGACGGGAGGGAGTCGTCCTTGACGAACGCGTCGAATTCGCGCGCCCACTCCTGAAACCTCCAGTAGTCGGCAAAGGCCATGTCGAAGCCGCGGTAGTACGGGTCGGTCGTCGTCTGCAGCGATGCCCGTGTCGGGAACGCGACCCGCGTCTTCGTCGCCTCCGGGAGCCGAATCGGCGCGACGTGGACTGGGTCTTCGCGCGGAAGCCCGTAGCGGAAGTCGTCCACGAAGCAGCCATAGTTGCGGTACGTCAGACCATTGCCGATCGCGACGTCCCAGAGGAAGCCACGCCCCCCTTCGGCCGGTCCGTCCACGGCTCCCACGTCGCCGCTGCCCGGTAGCAGGTCGATGGATCGCGGAGTCTTGGGATTGTATTCGAGCCTCTCTTCGAGCGTCGCGCGGCCGACGTTGATGTTGCGGTTCGTCCCCTCCCAGTCGTAGCTGTGGTGCCCACGCTCGCCGTACTCGACCGGGATGGCTTTCTCGGCGACGTCCGTCGTGCGACCGCTCACCGTCCATTGCCATCCGTCGCCGGAGACGCCTCCGGAGTCGAAGAAGCGGTCGAGCGTAACGAAGTCGCGGGCGAGCGCATGTTGATTGGGGGTAATCGCATCACCCCAGTGCACGAGGGAAGGGTCGCCGTCCGCACCTTGCACGTCGCCGAGGATCTGATCATACGAGCGATTCTCGCTGATCACGTAGATTACATGCTTCACGCGACCGCGCAGCGCCGTGAAGATCGCGGGCGTCTTCGCCGATGCACCGCGGTTGTTCTGCAACGACTGGGCCGTGAGCTTGGCGAGCACGGTAGGCTCCGGGATCGGAAATGCGAGAACCCCACCGTGGGTGAGCTGGAGCGAGAAATGATTGCCCAGTCCTGGCGCGTACGGGCTCTCGCGACTGCGCTCGACGTTGCTCCACGGTCCAAGTGGGTTCGGGCCGGTCGGACTCTTGCCATACGCGACGTAGGCGCGACGTCCGTCTCTGGAGACGGAGATGGCGTTCGGATAGAAGCCGGTGGGAATCAGCCCGAGGACTGTGCTCTCCGTGACCTCGTCCTCACGATCTCGGCCTCCCTCCGACGGTGCCAGGCCGACGACGGCGACCGTGTTATTTCCGCCGTTGGTCACATAGAGCGTCTTCTCGTCGGTCGACAGGGCGAGCGCGTTGGGATTCGAGCCTCGCTCGGTCCGAAGCGCTTCGGTGCCGATTCCCTTCGGAGCTGACGTGGCGATCTCGCCGAGAGAGACTCCTCGCACCGTATCGATGACGCTCACGCTGTCCGAGTTGGCATTCGCAACGTAAATGCGGGTCGCCGCACGATTGCCGACGAGCTTCGTCGGTTGCCCACCGACGCGAATACGCCTCGCGACCTTGCGGTTTCGGAGATCGACCTCGACGACCTCACGATCGCGCTGGCACGTGATGAACGCGCGCCCGTCGCCGACGACGAGGACGCCGGCTGGGAACTCTCCGCCGGCGACCCCACCGCCCGGCGCGAGAGCGACGTCGACGAGGACGCCGCGCGTCGCGGTGTCGACCATCGTGACCGAATCGTTCTCGTGATTCGCGACGACGAGGGTCTCGCCCGACGCGCTCACGCCAAGGCCTGCCGCGAAAGGGCTCACATTGAGCCCAAGCCCACCTAGCTTCTGCTTGTCGAGATGCCCGAGCACGATGGGCGGTCCGTCCTCGTGCCATCGTCGCGAGCCACCCATCGCGAAGACGTGCACGTTGTCGTCGGAGCCGCCGCTCACGTAGAAGCGAGCAGCGGGACCGATGCCGACAGGATCGAACGCGAGCCCGCCGAAGCTATTGGGCACCGATACGACTTGCGTTTCGCGAGGTGCTCCTTCGGAGACGTCGTACACGAATACGTACTCGCTCGATCCAGGATCCGCGAGCCGGCCGCGTGCGTCATAGGTGCGATTGTAACCGGACGTCAGGACGAGGAGTGTCGATCCATCGGGCGAGAGTGCCGTAGCTACGGCGTTGCCGGCTCGGAGCCCCGGGGCGGAGGAGATATGCGGGTCGAGCTCCAGCAGAGACGAGCCCGGCGCGGCGTCCGGGGTCATCGCGAGTCCGTTGGGCAGCCCAAAGACGTCCGTTCCAAACAGCGATGCCCCGCGGAGCCTTGCTCCCGGGGCGACGTCGAAGCGTGCGGTGGGCACCGGCACCTTCGTTGCGCCGCGTCCGCCGCATGCCGCGACTGCGCACGACGTCGCGAGGGCGAGGAAGACCGAGCCGGATCGCATGACCGGCGCAGTCTATCGTTCAAGGCGTCGCGCGTCCGCCAGCGCGGTCACCACCCTCGAGTCCAGCTCTCAGGTGGTGAGCGCGTTCCCCGCCTCTCGAACCCGGGAGAGGCGCCATGCGCCGTACGATCCGCATACGGCCGCGAGAGTGATGAAGAGCAGCGCGAACGCGATGTTGTTCAGCGACTCGCCGAACCCGGTGACCGCGATCCGCATCCCTTGGTTGAGGTCGAAGCGCTCGTTGCTTGCGGCGCCGCAAGTCAGGATGAGCCCCGTGGCGAAGCCGAGCGAGCCGCTCGCGAGCGTGAGCACGCCGAGCCCTGTGAGCAGGGGCACGAACCTCTTCTCGGGAGCCACGGCGTACCGAACCGCCACGCCGAGCATCAGAATCCCGCACACCAGCGTCGGGAACATGATGAATCCACCGTCATGAAAATGATCTGCGAACCAGCTCATAGTGAACCTCCTTGGCCGCACGGACTGACCGCACGTGATTCGATAGGTTCCCAGAAATCGTCGCCGTGTTGCGGGCGCGGTAGTAGTCACCCATCGCATGCGATACCGAGCGACGGCGCCCATCCTCTCCGGCCTCATTCTTTGCATCGGGTGCGGCAGCTCGTCGAACGGACCGACGAAGGGGGACGCCGTGGTCGCCGATGCCCATGCGGACCATGTGTCGGTCGACGCACACCCGCATGACGGCGCGTCCGCCGAATCTTCCTCGCCCGCGGATGCAGACCTCGCTCCGGCTGGCGACGCGTCCTCGTGCCACGGCACGCAAGGCGCGGCGGACCGAATTCGGAGAGTCGTAGTGTCCCATCCGTTCGATCAGTCGCAGAACGCCGCGAGCGACTTCGAGGTCTTCGCCATCGACACGTCGGGCGCGATTACGCAGCCTAACGTTCACTTAAAATTGGGCCCGACGACGGATGGGCAGATCGCTTTCACCCCCGACGGAGCGATCGGCATCGTCGCGGAGGACGACGGAACTCTCGGCGTCTTCCGGCTCGACGCGACCGGTGCGCCCACGGTAGTCGTCGCCACTCTCTCTGGCAGCTACTACGCCACCAGCGTCGTCATGGACCCGTCCGGCGCACGCGCCTACATCCTGGACGACCAGACGGTGAACAACGGGGGCGGGGTGTACACCGTCAGCATCGCCTGCGACGGGACCCTTACGGACAACGGCCTCCTTGCCGGCGCGGAGCTGCCCGCCACCGTCATCCCCGTCTCCGGTGGCAATGCCGTAGTCGCCGCGAAGAACTTCCTCGGCACTCCCCCCATCGTCGATGCGGGACCGCAGAACCCTGCTCCTGACGGCGGCTTCGATGGTGGACCGGACGCGGGCGCCGGTCGCATCGGCAACGATGCAGTCCTCGTGCAGTGGCCGAGCGCGTCGAAGGTGGTCGCCACGGCAAACCCGTTCGGCGACGACCTCGCGATCGTTTCGGCCGCCGCGCTGACCCAGGATGGGCGCTACGTGCTCCTCGGCGACAACAGCCAGTTCTCGGGCGTTCCGAACCGCGTCGGAATCGTTCGAGTCGGCGCCGCGGGGATCTCCGCCGCCGGCGTCGTCGAGAACGTGAACGATCCCGAGGCGCTCGTGGCCTCTCCGTTCGACGACACGGTGCTCGTCACGAGCGCCTTCGGCAACGCGCTCTTCGTGCTCGGTGCGTCACCCGACGGCGGATCCGTCCCGTTCACCCTCGTCGGTCCAGTCGCCTATAGCGGAGGGGCACCGCAGCTTCCGGGCCCCGCGGTGATGATCAACCGAGGCGGGCTGCTCGGGCGGGTGCTGGTCGCCGAGAATCAAGCGATCAGGCAGGTGCAGTTCGCGAAGGCTGGCGTCGTCACGGATCTCGGTCCCACCGCGACGGGTGACCCAAACGACCTCACCTCGATCGTCGGCGCAATCGGCGTCCAGCCGTAGAGCGCGCTCGACTCGATTCGCGCGCGCCCTCGACGACGAACCGGATACGGTTCATCGAGTGAAGATTCGCTCACGGCTCATTCGCGCGTCCGTCCTGTTGCCTGTCGGTGCAACTCTCGCGCTGCTCTCGGCGTGCGGCGCGTCGCCCTCTGCCTCGACACCGGACGCCGCGCACGGGCACGACGCCACCGTCGTCACTGGTCAGGGCGATTCCGGCAAGCCTTCGCTACCGGATGCCTCGTCCGGCTCGGACCGTGCACCTCCGTCCGACGCAACCACCGGTGCGGACGCCTCCACCACGCTCGATGGCTCGACCCAGCCCGAGACCGGACACGACGCGGCGACCGAAGCCGGCGATGGCGCCTTGCAGGCCGATGCGAACGACGGAGGGGCCACGCACGATGCGTCCTTGGAGGCTGGGGACGGTAGCGTGCCCCGGGACGCCACCAAGTCGGACGGTGGGGTGTTTGCGGAGGACGCGAGCGATGTAGCCATACGCGACGCTGCGGAGGACGCGAGCCACGGCGTGAGCTCGTCCCCTCCCACCGACGCCGGGGGGACCGACGGTGCGCCCCACGACGCCCACTACGACTCGGACGCACATGGCGATGCGGGCGTCGACTCGGGCTTCGACGCGGGACCACCCGCACTCGGATACGTGGGTCGCATCGACCTGAGCCAGGCGGCCGGACCCCGCTTCGAATGGTCGGGGACGCAGGTAATCGCGCGATTCGTCGGGACGGGCATCAACATCCAGATGGCCGACTACGGGAACTACTTCGACGTCTACCTCGACGGCGTACTCCAGCCGACGCAGATCATGGGGGTCGGCGGCAACGGAACCACCGACTACCCGCTCGCGTCGGGGCTCACGAACGGCACGCACGAGGTCATCCTCTACCGCCGCACGGAGGCTCAGGTCTCGCTCACGCAGATCCTTGGCGTGACATTTCCGCCCGGCGGCTCGCTCCTCCCGCCGCCCCAGCGCCCCAATCGACGCATCGAGATCGTCGGCGACTCGATCTCCTGCGGGCTCGGCGTCCTTGGTGTCGGCCCCACATGCACCCCCACGAACGCCAACGAAGACCACGACGACTCCTACGGCGCCCTCACCGCCCGCGCTTTGAACGCGGACCTCATCACCATCGCGTGGTCGGGAAAGGGAATGTACGAGGACTACGGCGGCGCGACGACGTCGACGATGCCGGACCTCTACCCGTATTCGATGCCGACCCAGCCGGCGACCGCCACACTGTGGAACTTCAGCGAATGGACTCCCGACGCCGTCGTCATCAATCTCGGCACGAACGACTTCTGGAACGGCGATCCGGGGGCTCAGTTCGAGTCGACCTACCTCTCGTTCGTCCAGACGGTCCGCGGACACTATCCAAACGCGTACATCGTGTGCGCCAACGGGCCTCTCCTTGTAAGCCCCGACTTCACGACGGCCGAGACGTATATCACCGGCGTGGTGAGCCAGATGAAGGCGGCAGGGGATACTCGCATCGAATACCTCTCGTTCGGTATGCAAGGGGCGGGCAATGGGTACGGCTGCGACTATCACCCGAGCGCCGCCACGCACGCGATCATGGCCACGACGCTTGAAGCCGCGCTCTCGAGCGCTCTCGGCTGGTAGTCGCGGCGAGGTCCGTGCCACCTAGCGAGAGCCCGTAGGCTCGTGACAGCGTGATAGCGCGTGGTTAGAGTCGGTGGATGGCTGCTCGTACGTATGCCTGCAATGCTTGCGGTGGCCACGTGGACGAGCAGGCGCGGCGCTGTCGCTACTGCGCGGCACCCGTAGCGACGGTCCGGTGTGCAGGTTGCTTCCATATGAACGTCCCGGAGTCGGCGTTCTGCTCGGGGTGTGGGCGCCAGCTCGGGCTCGAGCCGGTCGGCGAAGCAGGCAACCTCCCTTGTCCCATCTGCAAGCAGGCGATGCAGCTGTACCGGGACGACGCGGGCGTGCTCTTCGACTGCAACACGTGCGGCGGGCAGTTCGTCGAGCACCCGCTCTTTCGCGAGATGCTTCATCGGCACGATCCGGTGCCCGTACCGGACGGCGTCATTACGCTCGCCCGTCGACCGGACGGCCGCAGCAACTACATCCCGTGCCCTGAGTGCGCCGCCCTCATGAACCGAAAGAACTTCGGAGGCACGAGCGGTGTCGTCGTCGACGTGTGCAAGAAGCACGGGACCTGGTTCGACGAAGGAGAGCTACCGCGCGTTCTCGCGTTCGTCGCCGGAGGCGGTCTCGACCGAGCCAAGCAACGTGACGCGGACGAGGCCGTGCGGCTGCGGCACGACGCGGCGGCTGCTTCTGCCCGGGGCGAGGCGTTCGCGTCGTCGCACGAGGCGCGCCTGAGCTGGTCGGGTGGCACGACCCGCGCGGAGACCGTGGTCGGGCTCTTCCTGGAGCTCCTTCGCTGACGTGTCTCAGTAGTCTCCACAGGACGGCGCGGTGAACGTGCCGGTCACCTCTACCGGCGTGCTGCCCGGTGACGACGCCTGCACCATCTGCGCGTCGATCGTGCCGGTGAGGTCGCTCGACGAATCGCCGAACTTCACCGTCCCCGAGACCGCCACGAGACCCTCCGTAGCTCCGCCGGCATCGACGTCGGTGGCCGAACCGTCCGTGGATGCGTCCGCCGACGCGGTCGCGCTCAGGCTCAGGATGGGGTTCGGCGAAGAGCCGAAGGTGAACGTCTTCCCGGCGAGCGTGGACGGGTCCGCGGTGATCGCGAGGCTCCCTGCGAGCGCGATGCTCGAAGCATCGAGCGCCGCGCACGAGGCCCCCGGCGCGTTGCTGAAGAACTGAATGTACGTGGTCGATGTACCCAGGCCAGCTTCCGTGATGGTGCCGCTCTCGATCAGAGCCGCCGACTTCACGACCACGACGGACCCTCCTGCGAGGCTCGCGGCGGCCGTGGTCGGCGCGCGGGCGGCGCTCGAGCACGCGGCGGCGCCCATCACGATGAGAGTGCTCAGGGTCCGCAGGTACGAGCGATGGAAAGCGAAGCGCGCAAGAGTCATCTGCGTGGCTTACCACGCAGCCGAGGGGGCTGCAGCGCGGTGCCCCGCGAACGCGGTGCGGCTACGAGAACGACTTTTCGAGCTTCCGGAGAATGCCGTCGGGCTCGCGCAGGCTCTCCGCAACGATTTCATCGGCGCGCGCCTGCGTGTCCGTATTCGCGTAGATGCGCAGCTGTGGGGCGTTGCCGGACGGCCTCACGTGCGCGACGTCGCCGTTGGTGAAGTACACGCGCACGCCGTCGAGGACGTTGATGCGTGCGACCGGTCCGAAGCCGAACGCATCCGAGAAGAACTGCCTCAATGTGGCTGCGCACTCTCGCCACGTCGTCGCCTGCGGCTCGAGCACCGACGATTCTGGGCTTCCTGCCACCGGCCCGCTTCGGACGTCGCTCGAGTCCGGTGCAAACGCGACCTCCATAGGTCCGCCCTGCGGCGCGAGCTTATCGACGATGGCTCGACTGACCGCGACCGGGAAGTTGTCGAGCAGCCCTGCCTTGCCGAAGCGCGCGGGGAGACGGCTCCAGAGCGCCGACAGCGTCACGTTTTGGCCTCTCGCGGCGTAGAGGTTGGTGAGGATGGGGAGGAGCGCGTCGCGGGTCGGGAGCGCGCTGATGCGTTCGCCCCCAAGCGAGACCTGACTGCCCAGTAGAAAGCCACCGTTCGCTTCCCAACCGACGACGCGGGCAACGCCGGCCTGCCGCGTGAGGCGTTCGATGGCGGCGACGACGTACGGGGACCCGATCTTCGTCTTCTCGAACCACACCTTTCGCGCTGCCATGCGCCGCTCGACCGCGTCGTTCGCGCTGATGGGGACCGCGACCGCGTCCGCGCCGAGGTGCTCGGCCACGACGATGCCGAGGAGATCGCCCGACATGAATTGCACGCGCCGCGCGTGCGAAGCTCCGGTCACGACCGTGCCCGGCGCCGTGCGTGGCAGCACCGCCGCGACGAGGGGTCGATCGGAGTCTCCGTCGGTCGACACGATGACGTCGGGCGACTTGCCCGCGGCTTCGGCCGCGAGGACCAGCCCTTCGAGCCGTCCCAGGAGCTCGTC
>Ga0302279_10003776_pt1 | contig 18507 bp, 15 predicted proteins | sample III_Bog_N3_3_FD_194541 | JGI IMG/M metagenome (GOLD analysis project Ga0302279, IMG submission 194541) | Peat permafrost microbial communities from Stordalen Mire near Abisko, Sweden - III_Bog_N3_3 | ecosystem: Environmental > Terrestrial > Soil > Wetlands > Peat | place: Sweden: Abisko...
GCCGCCGCGACCGTCTTGCCGAGCAGGGCCTGCGCGGCGGGCGACGATCCGGCCTCGACGACGGTACCGGCGCCCTCGTTGCCGACGGCGATCGCCTGCCCGATCCGGCCCGCCAGGCTGGCCGTCGAGGGGACCTTGCCGGTGAGCACCGGACGATCGGCCGTCCCGCCCACCGCGAGCTTGGCCGCGTCGGCGCCGGCGAGCAGCAGGAGGAGATCCGAGGGGTTGATGGGAGCGGCGTCGACGCGCAGCACCACCTCGTCCGGGCCGGGCCGCGGGACGGCGACGCGGGCCAGCGAGACCTCGAGGTCCCCGCTGGCCTCGACGAGCGAGATGAGCTGAAGACCGGTGCGATCGGAGTCGGTGAGCATGGGGCCAGGCATAGCGCGGCTGCGGTCGTCCCGGGTGACCATCCGCCGCGAGTGAGGACGAGAGGCTCCCGGCGCGGCTACGGGCCCGCGAGGTACACCGTGCCCACGTACGAGGGCATCGGCACCAGCACCGACTGCCCCGTGGGGGTGAGCGTCCCCGCGGCGGTGTCGACGCGGAACGACACGACGTTGCCGGAGCCCTGGTTCGCCACCAGGAGCAGCTCCCCGCTGGCCTCGATCTGGAAGTGGCGCGGAGTCTGGCCCAGGGTCGGCGTATCGGCGACGAGCGTGAGGGTGCCGTCCCCCTCGACGTGGAAGACCACGATGCTGTCGTGGCCGCGGTTGGACCCGTAGACGAAGTTGCCGGAGGGCGCGACCTGCACCTCGGCGCCGGTGCTGGTGCCGGTGTAGCCGGCGGGAAGCGTCGACAGGGTCTGGAGCTTGGTGAGCGTGCCGGTGGCGGCGTCGTAGGCGAGCGCGCTCATCGTGCTGTCGATCTCGTCGATGAGGTAGGCGTAAGGCCGGGTCGGGTGCCAGTCGAAGTGGCGCGGCCCGCCCCCGGGCGCGGTGGCGAGCGTGTGGGCGCCTGAGAGCTTGCCGGTCGCCGCGTCGAAGGCGTACTGCGAGACCGTGGAGAGGCCCTTGTTGGGGACGATGGCGAAGCGGTTCGCCGCGTCGGTGCGCATCTCGTGGGGGTTGGCGGTGGTCCCGCCCTGGTCCTGGACGTCGACGGCGGCGCCGAGCACGCCTCCGGCGCCGACGGGGAGCACCGCCACGGTGCCCCCGTCGTAGTTGGCGACGAGCGCGAACGCGCCGGTCCGATCGGTGGAGACGTAGGCAGGCCCGTCCCCTTGCGAGCTGACGCGGCTGAGAAAGGCGAGCGCGCCCGTGTGCGCGTCGATGCTGAAGGAGGCCACCGCCCCGTTGCCACCGGAGACCTCGTTGACGGCGAAGAGCGTGCGGTGAAGCGGGTCGACCGCGAGGAAGCTGGGGCTGGTGCCCGCCGCGACGGGAGCGCCGACGGGCGTGAGCGAGCCGTCCGCGCGGTTCAACTGGAAGACGTAGATGCTGTCGCTGTACCCGCCCACGTAGACGTAGGGCACGCCGAGCGACGCCGCGCCCCCGGTCCCGCTCGCGCCCCCGGAGCCGGCCGCGCTGCTGCCCGTGGCGACGGCACCCCCGGTCCCGGCGGAGCTGGTTGCACCGCTGGTGCTCGAGACGGCGCTCGCGCTCGAGGCGCCGCTCGCGGCGCCGGTCCCGCCGAGCTTCCCGCGGCCACAGGCGGCGAGCGCGGCGATCGAGAACAGCAGCGTCGGACCCTTCATGAGGCGCATGCGGGCATGGTAGGCCACCTACGCGTCGTACCCGACGCCGGGCGCGCGCTCCGCCGAGCCCGGCTCGAAGATGGCGCGCGCCAGCAGGGGACCGAGCTTGCTCGGCTCCCGGGTGGTGACCTTGAGGCGCCCGCTCCTCCCGGCGACCGTGATGGCGACGGTGCGCTTCCAGTAGCCCGGGGTCATCTTGGAGTTCTTCTCCGCCATGCTGTTCGCCACCGCCGCGACCGCAACGCTGATGACGACGCCGAGCAAGCCGCCGCCGTAGGCGCCCTGCTGCCGCTCGGCGATGACGTCGACCGCGTCGGCGAGCGGGATCCAGGAGGGCACGCCCTTGCCGCTGATCTCGATGACCCGCAGGGTCGTGACGATCTGCGCTCTGGGCCGGAACCGCTCCATGAGCAGGGCGTACGCGATGAAGCCGATGCCGATGAGGATCAGCAGCGTGAGCAGGCCGACGACCCAGCAGACCACCTTGTCGACGGTGTAGCTGGGCTTGAAGTAGTAGAGGACGCGCTCCCCCGGCTGCAACGCCACGCCCAGCACCGTGGGCGGGCCACCGGCGACGGCCAGGGCTGCGCCCCCCGGCCAACCCATCTGTGCTCCGCCCTGCGGCACCATCGCCTGCTGCGGCGGCGGCCCGTATCCCTGCTGCGGCGGCGGGCCGTATCCCTGCTGCGGCGGTGGACCGTATCCCTGCTGCGGCGGTGGACCGTATCCCTGCTGCGCCTGCTGGGGCGGCGGACCGTAGCCCTGCTGCGCTTGCTGCGGCGGCGGACCGTAGCCCTGTTGCCCCTGCGGGGGCGGCGGACCGTAGCCCTGCTGCGGCTGCTGCGGCTGGCCCCAGCCCTGTTGCGGCGGCCCCGATCCCGGCGGCGGCCCGCCCGGGGGGCCCCCTCCCTGCCAGTTGCTCATGCGATGCGCCTCCGAGCGAGGACGCTAACACCATCACGACGAGCGCGCGCGCCTGTTCCCCGGGACGGTTCCCGCCGCTCCGTCAGAGGGGCGCGAGCAGCTCGGAGACGCCGGCGAGGCGCTGCAGATCGTAGATGTCGAAGGGGAACGCAGGCACGCGCACGGCGATGCTGCCGCCGTTGGTCTCGTCCTCGAGGGCGCCCTCGAGGGCGAGGAGGTGGAGCTGGTCCATCCTCCCCAGCCGGGTCTCTTCCTCGGTGACGCGGCAGAGGCGCTCGGCCGCGCCCGGGCCGAGCGCGAGCCCGCGGGCGGCGAGGAGGGCTTCGACGTCGGCGACGGCGGGCGCCTCGCCGTAGACCGGGTGCACGCGGTTCACCACGAAGGCGTCGCGGCGCATGCTCTGCTCGCGCAGGCGGTCGGCGAAGTAGAGCACCTCGCGGACGCTGAGCGGGTCGGGGGTGGTGACGAGCACGTAGGCGACGTCGGGGCCGCGCAGGGCGCCGGCCACCTGCTGGGCGCGGTCCTTCCAGCTCCCGAAGATCTCGTTGATCTCGGTGATGAACGAGGCCACCTGCTCGAGGAAGCCGCCGCCGGTGAGCCGGCCGATGCCGCGGAGGATGGCCGCGGTCGATCGGGCCAGCAGGTTGAACGAGAGCTTGCCCGAGCTCTGGAAGGCCTGCACGAACCAGCGGGTCGCCGCGCTGTCGAGCGCGCCGATGAGCCGCTCGGGCGCGTCGAGGAAATCGAGCGCGTTGGTGGTGGGGGGCGTGTCGAGGAGGATGATGTCGTACGCCGGGTCGCTCTTGACCGCGTAGAGCTTCTCCATCGCCATGTACTCCTGGGTGCCGGCCAGGGAGGTGGAGATGTACTTGTAGAGGACGTTGTTGAGGATGGAGTCGCGCTTCTCGGGCGTCGGGGCGAGCGACTCGATGAGGGCGTCGAAGGTGGTCTTGGTGTCCAGCATCATCACCGTCATCGAGCCGGCCACGGCCACGCCGGCGCGCGCGAACAGCGCCGGGTCGACCTGCTGCGCGGTGGTGGTCATCTGCTCGAGCCCGAGGCTCTGCGAGAGGCGGCGGGCCGGGTCGATGGTGAGGCAGAGGACGCGCTTGCCGCGCCGCGCGGCGGCGAGGCCGAGCGCTGCCGTGGTGGTCGTCTTGCCGACGCCCCCGCAACCGACGACGAGGATCACCCGCCGGGTATCGAGGAGGCGGCCGAGGCCAGGATCCGAAGGGGGCACAGCGTCGGCTTCTAGCACGGGGGGCGAGGCGGCTCACCTCCCTCTGCGCGCCCCCCTCCCGCGGGCTCAGTACTTGTGCCGCCGGCCGTGGTGCGCGTGGCCGCCGCCGTGATGGCGGCCCCCGGCCCTCACGCCGCTGTGGGTGCGAGCGCCGCCCTTGAACGCCCCCTTCACCGCGTGGCCGCCGTCCTTGAAGGCGTGGCCGACCTCCCTGGCGCCGTCCTTCACGGCGTGGCCGAAGTCCTTGAAGGGGTTGGCGTGCGCGCTCGGCAGGGCCGCGAGGAAGACGGCGAAGGCCGCAGCGAGCGCGAAGGGGAGCTCGAGGTGGGCGCGGAGCATGATCGAGAGCCTAGCAGGGAAAGTCCGCCCGGTAGGGGCGTGCAGGCGCGTGGTAGCGTGTGGCTCTCTCCTCCCGGCCGCCATGGGCACCTCCCACCGCCTCCGTACGCTCGGTGCCTGCCTCTTTCTCGGGCTCGCGATCCCCGCGGCATGCGGCGGGCCTCCTCCCCTGCCCCCGCAGCCCTCGCCCGTGCCGGCCCACGCGGCGCCGGGCCCCGCCGACGCGGGGTCGCCCGACGCCGACCGCGCCGACGCCGCCGACGCCGCCGGCGAGCCCGATGCCGCCGCAGCTCCGGTCGCGGCCGAGCCGGAGCCCGCGGACGCCGACGCCGGCCCTCCGCCCTTCGAGGACCGCACCCTCGTCTGCGGGAACAAGCTCTGCCGCGTCGACCACGAGGTCTGCTGCGGGAACCGCTGGCAGGGCACCTGCGGCCCGCGGGTGGTCAAGCCCACGGGCAGCACTCCCCAGGAGCTCGGGCCCCAGTTCGAGGCGTGCCGGGGCGAGACCCCCACGTTCTGCGACGACTCCTCCGACTGCGGGCCCCGCGAGCGCTGCTGCGAGGAGTGGTTCACCAGCGATCGCGACGTCACCGTCTGCAAGGCCGGCGGCTGCGAGCTTCACGAGCTCTGCGTCCCCGAGCGCCCCTGCCGCACCCCCCGCACCTCCTGCGTCAGCGGCGTCTGCCGCGGCACCGGCGCCCGGATCCCCTGCGGCGCGGTGACCTGCCAGGGCAAGACCCCGCTCTGCTGCGTCGACGAGGTCCACGGGACGCGCGCGTGCGGCGCCCGGTGCGAGACCGGCAACGCGATCGCGTGCGCTCGTCGCGCCGACTGCCCCCCCGGCAACTGGTGCCAGGGCTACGGAGGCCGCACCTGGTGCACGGGCATGGTCGACATCGCCAACGCCAGCGTGCTCTGCGCCGCCGACTCCGACTGCCCCGAGGGCCTCTGCACCTGGTCGGGAGGAGGGAAGCCGCGGTGCCCCCGGGGCAAGGGGCAGGATCTGCGCACCTGCTCGTGCCAGTAGCGACGCCCGTCGATCTCCCTCGCAGGGGTGCGGGTCGGCCGATCTCGTAACACTTCTTCACGATCCTCTCCTCGGGGCAGGTAGCGCCCATTTCACGGTCGCTCCGGCGCCGCGGGACTGCGGGGGTCCAGGCGCTGCTTGCCAAAGTCACCGGGCGAGCCCAAGAGGCCCCGCGTGGTGAAACAACCGGGTACCGGGCGCAGCTTCGATGATCTCACCTCCATGGCGGTGTTCGTGCAGGTGGTGGAGTCGCGCTCGTTCACGGCCGCCGCGCGCTCCTGCGAGACCACCACGTCGTCGGTGAGCAAGCGGGTGGCGCGCCTCGAGGAGCGGCTCGGCGTGCGGCTGGTGGAGCGCACCACGCGGGCCTTCGCCCCGACCGAGGCGGGCCGGGCCTACTACGAGCGGGCCGAGCGCATCCTCCGCGACATCGACGAGGCGGAGCTCGCCGTCACCCAGCTCGGCAGCACGCCGCGCGGCACGCTCCGGGTCACCGCGGGGACCATCCTCGGCGAGGGGCCGCTCGGCGCGGTGCTGGGGGCGTTCACCGAGGCCTATCCGGACCTGCGGGTCGACGTGGATCTCAGCGACCGGCGCGTCAACCTCGTCGAGGAGGGCGTGGACGTGGGCATCCGCGCCATGGAGCTCGCGGCCAGGCCCGACTCGTCGCTGATCGCCCGGAAGATCGCCACCGTGCGCGGCGTGGTCTGCGCGGCGCCGAGCTACCTGGCCCGCCGCGGCGTGCCCCAGCGCATCGAGGACCTCGCCGACCACGACTGTCTCCACCACTCCACGATCCCGCTCCACCGCGAGTGGTCGTTCCAGACCCCCGAGGGCGTGCGCGCCGCCCCGGTCAACGTGCGCCTCCAGATCAACGGCGCGGCCGCGCTCCGCGCCGCGGCCATCGCCGGCCACGGCCTGGTCCGCAGCTCCCGGGCGGCGCTGGCCGTGGCCATCCGCGCCGGCACGCTGGTGCCCGTGCTGGAGGACTTCGCGCAGGTCGACTTCGGCCTCTTCGCGGTCTACCCCTCCGGCAAGCAGGCGCTGCCCAAGGTGAGCGCCTTCGTCGACTTCATCCTCCGCGAGCTCCCGCTCCAGCTCGAGTGACCCCGCGCAGCCCCTCCTCGCCGTTCCCGTCTGCCATGGACGAGCGGCGAATCCACCCTTCGGTCGCCGACCGCGTAGAGTGCGCCGCGCTCGCTCGCGCTCGAGGAGAAGGTCCCATGTCGATCCAGGAACGGTTCAAATCCAGCGGCCCCCGCGGGGACGCGGCGACGGTGGCGTCGTGAAGGCCATCGTCTACCGCGCCTACGGCGGGCCCGAGGTGCTGCAGACCGCCGACCTCCCCATCCCCGAGCCCGGCCCGGGCCAGATCCTGGTGCGCGTCTGCACCTCCAGCGTCAACCCCGTGGACGTGAAGATCGCCAGCGGGAAGTTCCGGCCCATCATGCGGGCGCGCTTTCCCCAGGTGCCCGGCTTCGACATCGCCGGCGAGGTCGTCCGCTGCGGCGCCGGCGTGAGCGGCTTCGACCCCGGGGCCCGCGTCCACGCCCGCCTCGTCGACGGCGCCGCGGGCGCGGCTGCCGAGTACACCCTCGCCACGCCGGACGTGACCGTGACCATGCCCGCCGACATGGACTTCGCCACCGCCGCCGGCTTGCCCCTGGCCGGCATGACCGCCCTGCAGGGCCTGCGCGACCAGTGCGACATGCCGCTGCACGGGGCCAGCCAGCGGGTGCTGGTGATCGGCGCCTCGGGCGGGGTCGGCCACCTCGCCGTGCAGATCGCCCGCGCCGCGGGCGCCACCGTGATCGGTGTGTGCAGCGGCAAGAACCGCGAGCTGGTCGAGAGCCTCGGTGCCCACGAGGTCATCGACTACCGCGCCGCCGACCCCTACCGGGATCTCGCCCCTTGCGACATCATCCTCGACTGCGTCGGCGAGGCGCCGGGGCCCTGGCTGCCGCGCCTCCTGCCCGGCGGACGCTTCGCCTCCATGGCGCCCGTGGCGGCGGTGTTCCTGCGCAGCGTGCTCAACCCGATCACCCGCAAGAAGGTGCGCGCCATCTTCCTCAGGTCCACCGCCGCGGACCTGAGGTTCCTCGACGAGCTGGCCAGCGCCGGCAAGCTGCGCGTGGTGAGAGACCAGCGCTTCCCGCTGGACCAGCTGCGCACCGCCTGGGAGCGGTCCCACGCGGGCCGCGCGGTGGGCAAGATCATCGTCGATGTCGCCACGCCGACGTGACCGGGGAGGGACGGAAGCGGCGTGACCGCGCTCGTGGTCCTCGAGCGCCCCGCCTCCGCCTCAGCCCTTGGCGTGGCCGTCGGTGACGATCGGGATCAGGCTCGACACCGGCTTCTGGCGCTCGCCCGCGACGCGGCCGGGGAGCACGCGCACCGGCACCGGCGGCTCGAGCTCGTAGAGGTAGCCGCGGGTGGGGACGTCGAGCTCGACGGACTGCTCGTTCATGGTGAGGCTGCGGTGGTAACCGACGTTGACGGTCCCCCGCCGGACGTGGGCGCGGTGGTCGAGGAGGAAGCCGCTCAGGCGCAGCGCGAGCTGGTTCTCGAGCCGGTGGCAGCCGTGGCTCTCGCCGCGCCCGATGGAGCGGTAGTCGACCGAGCCGTGGGTGCGGATCCCGTGGTCGAGATACCGCGTCTCCCCCCCATGCACGACCGCCTCGTGGTGGATGATCATGACCAGCCCGTAGGCGTTGCGGTACCCGGGCTGGATCAGGTCGCGCTTCACCGCGAGGCTGCCGTCCTTCGCCTCGTTGACGAGATCGCCCTCCGGGGTCGAGTCCGGCGGGAGCCACGCCGGCGCCGCCAGGATCTGGCGCCACACGCGGTCGCCGACGTCGCTCTCCTTGTACTTCATCGCGACCTCGCCCTCCTCGGTGCGCTCCCGCTTCCAGCCGCCGATGGTGGTGGACCAGCGGACCAGCGCGAGGTCGTGATCGCCGTCCTTCGCATAGAGCACCATGGTGGGGCGGCGCACGTCGCCGAGCCGCTTGCGCGCCGCCGCGGCCTGCCCGGGCATCTCGTAGAACACGTCGCCGCGATCGATCTCCACGCGCAGCTCCATCGCCTTCGCGTGGTACGCGGGCGCCGCCGGCAGCGCCACGGCGACGCGCAGCCCGTGCACGCCCGCCTTCCCCTGCGCGGCGAGGAACGCGCGCGCCGCGTCGGGGCTGGTCCAGCCGAGCTCCCGGGCCGCGCGGTCGGTGGCCTCGCCGACCAGGTCGCCCGCGCCGCCCTCGAGCGCGGCGCCCTCGGGCGCCGCGAAGGACGAGAGGTCGAGCTCGCGGTCGGCGACGAGAGCGTGCCCGCCGGAGGCCGAGCCGTCCTCGATCAGCCCCGCCGCGGTGGCGACGCGCTCGCGCAGGCCCCGCAGGAGGGCGCGCAGCTCGAGCTCGTCGCCGCCGAGCGCGAGCGCGCCCAGCGTGGCGTCGTCGAAGCCGGCGCCGACGATGAAGTGGCGACGGCGCAACGCCTCGAGCGCGCCCTCCGTCGACCCGCCCATCACGCCGCTCGCGGCGCCCTTCCGGAGGAGCCCCGCGCAGGTCAGCTCGGCCTGCGCCACGGCGATGGCCGCCCGGCCCTCCGGGCCCTTCGGGGCGGAGCTGGCACGCGCCTCGGGCGCGGCGGCGCGGGCGGCGCGGAGCTCGGCGAGCGGGGCGCGATCGATCGCGGCGTGGCAGGCGCGGCGGGTCTCGTCCGCGAGGCGAGCCGCGACGACCGAGAGGCTCGGCGCGATGCCGTAGAGCCCGAGGTCCGCGCTGGCCTGGCGGGCCAGCTCGAGGTACTTGGCGCGGTACTCGGGGGCGGCGTGCGTCTCCGGGTCGGGCGCGAACACCCGCGGCGTCCAGGCGTCGGAGAGGTCGACCACCGTCAGGCCGCTCGCGGCCGCGTCGTCGGCACAGACGCCGCCGTTCGACTCGCCGCCGGAGAACACCGGCACGGTCTCGCAGCCCGCGCGCCTCGGCGCGAAGGGCACCCGGGCCGGAGCGGTCTCGGGCACGGGCGCGACGGAGGCGACGGCGGTCGCGCTGGCGACGGCCGCGGCGCCGTCGGCGTGGCCGCCCTGACAGCCGCCGAGCGTCAGCGCTGCGAGGCCGAGCACGCCGAGGTGAAGGCGAACGGAGGAAGAGCGATCGCGGACGGGAACGGGGACGGGTCGACGAGCGTGCATGCAGGCTCGCTGTGCAGCGCGCATGCCCCCCCGGAACCACCGCTTTTCGGCGCTCCCGGCCAGGCACGCGTGGGTCCCGCCACCACGGGCGTGGTGCGGCGCCCACATGACGGCCTCGACGGGAGTCGATCCGCTGGCGCCGGCGTGAGCAAGCCCACCTTGTGGTTGTCGTCGGGGCGCAGTGGTATCTCTCTATCTCGTGAACCCCAAGGACCTCGCCACCACCTCGCTCCGCCTCGCCGGCTGGCAATTCGAAGGCGGCGTGCCCGCGGAGAAGAAGTACGTCTGCCTCGCCGTCCCCCACACCAGCAACTGGGACGGCCTCCTCCTGGTGACGCTCCTCCAGAGCCTCCACCTCGACATGGAGTGGATGATCAAGGACTCGTGGGTCAAGAGCCCGCTCGGCCCGGTGCTGCGGCGCCTCGGGGCGGTCGCCATCAACCGGGGCCGGTCGACCAACGTCGTCGATCAGATGATCGAGCAGTTCCGGACCCGCGACCGCTTCGTGCTCGGCATCCCGCCCGAGGGCACCCGCTCCCGCGCCGAGCACTGGAGGTCCGGCTTCTATCACATCGCGCTCGGCGCCCAGGTCCCCGTGGTGCCCGGCTACCTCGACTTCGGGCGCAAGCGGGCCGGGCTGGGCGCGCCCATCCACCTCACCGGCGACGTCCGCGCCGACATGGACCGGGTCCGCGCCTTCTACGCCGAGAAGAAGCCGGTCGCGTTCGATCCCGCCGGCTTCGGCCCCATCCGACTGCGCGAGGAGGTCGCCGCGGGGTCGGGGAACGCGCTCCGGCATTCCTCGGGATGAGACCCGTCGCACCCTCGCTTCGCTCGCGTCAGCCGGTCACCGCGGGCTCGCCGCTCGGCCGCGCCGGCGACGGCCCCGCCGAACGAGGATCCCCACCGCCGCGAGCGCGCCCACACCGATCACGGGCCACCACGGCGCCGTGCCGCCGGTGCTGACCGCGCACCCGCCGGGACCGCCCTCCGGAGTGGCAGGGCTCCCGCCGCCGACATCGCCGCCGAGGCCCGGCGCGGCCTCGGGCGTGCCGCACTGGAGTGCCGCCACCGGCCCGAGGTTGAACACCTCGTCGTAGGCGGCGATGGCCACGGTGTACGCGGTCCCGTTCACGAGGGGCTGACCGTTGACGGAGGTGATCGGGTACTGCGTGGTCGTCGCCGCGATCTGAGAGCCGCAGAGGAACTTCGACGCGAGGCTGGGCACCTCTGGCAAGGTCGTCCCCGCCGGGCACTCACTCGCGCCCGCGTCCCCGTCCCGGCGTCCCCCGTCCCGGCGTCCGCCTCCGGGTAGCAGAAGGCATAGTACCCCAGGGTATTCGAGTCCGTGGGCGTCAGCGGGAGGTGGAGGACAAGCCCCTCGTCCCCGGAGACCAGGCTGACCGGCGCCGGGGGGAGAGGCCCCACCAGCGTGATCTCCTCGGTCACGGGGCCGGTCTGACCGGCGCCACCGGGCCAGACGGTGAAGTCCGTCGAGGCGGCATCGGCGACAGGGACGTAGAAATAGAACGAGATCGGCGCGGGCCAGGTGAACGACGCGCCGGTCGGGATCGCGGTGCTCACGCGGCAGTCCACTCCGAGCGTGCCCTTGACGAGATCGTGGGCACGCACGTAGACGATCGAGCCACTGGGGAAATTGCTCCCGATGGAGTAGCAGAGCTGGTCGGGGGTGGTCCCGGTGGTCGTCGTGGTCAGGGTGCCATCCGAGCAATCCAGCGACACCGACGCGGCGACGCTCACCGCGGCGTCGCTCGCCACCGTGAACTGGAGGATGGTGTCCTGGATGCAGTCTTCGTAGCTGATCCAGTAGTGCGCGGCCGTCGGGCGGGTCGGCCCGGCACCGGCGTCGCCGTCGATGACGTTGACGCTGGTCACCGCGACGGTGGCCGCGGCCTCCCCGCCGGCGAGCAGGCTGGCGCCCGCGAGCAGGAAGGGTATTCCGCGGGCAAGCAAGGATCGGGATTTCTTCGAGCAGTTCATGTGGACTCCATGGCCGGTCGCCTGAGCAGGGACCGTGCCATGGCGGGAATGCCCGCGAACGCGGGGAAGACGGGGTCACTGGGGGTGGATCCGTGACGAGGTGACCTGGCGCCCGAGAGGAACATGCCAGGTTGTCAGCGGGGGGGAGGGGGAGACGGGGGATCGCCGCAGGGAGCGACGGGCGGCGCCGCGCGCAGCGCCGCCCGTCACGTCAGCGGTGGGGGATCACGGGATGATGACCATCATCGGCGCGCACCAGGCGCTCTGCAGCCCCCAGCGCAGCGTGGCGAAGTGGACCCACAGCTTGGTCCCGCTCGCGTAGCCGGTGAGGCGGCGCTCCTTGCCGGTGCCGGGGAGCGACGTCCACACGCCGATGGGGTCGGTCGAGACCTCGGCGGCGAAGTGGCCCAGGTAGCCGGTGCCCTGGACCATGACCCGCGCCTTGCCGTGCACCCTGCCGGGGACGACGACCAGCGCCGCGGGCGGGTCCGGAGGCGCCTTGCTCGACCGGGTGATGGAGAGGAGGGTGAGGCCCATCCCCGTGATGTCCGCCGCGCTCGTGGCGTTGTTCTCCGTGAGCGCGCGGAACGTGCTCAGCTCGCGGTCGAGCGTCTCGCGGAGGAGATCCGCCGCGGCGACGCTCGCCTTGAACTGCTTCTCGGTCGCCGCCGCGAGCGCGATGCCGGCCGCGAACGCGGCCCCCTTGCTCTCGAGCGCGGCGAGGCTCGCAGCGAGGACGGGGATGGTGATGAGCGGGCTCGTCGGCGCCACCTTCTCGATGCCGGCGAGCAGGCTGCTGCGCTCGGAGTCGGTGATGGTGCTGAGGGTCAACGCGGCCCTCCAGGGGGCGGTGGATTTCATGAGAGGCTCCTTGTCTCGACGGGAGACGCGCCCGGGCTCCACCACGGAGTCCGGGGGGACGAGGGGACCGCCCCACCGTGGGGCGGCCGCCTGCGCGTTCGCTGTCCTTCCTGTGGAGAGAGAGTCCGGATCAGGGGGGTGGTTCCCACCGGGGAATCGGCGGAATCGTCCGGGGTCCGGGGAGAGTGCTGGCGGGGTGCCGGGGGGTCGGAAGGGGCTCGCGGCACAGCGGATGCGAGAGGCGATGCCAGCGCCCGTGCCGAGGAGCGCGGATGCTCGGAGGAAGGGCGAGAGGCTGCTCGGGTCGCCCCCCGGTCTCCCCGGCGAGCGAGGTCGATATTTTCGTGGGCTGCAACGGCTCCGGTACCCCGACGAGCCGGGTGTCCTCGGGGCCCTGCCAGCTCGCCCTTCCGGCGGTGCAAAGCTGCTCGCTTTTGCTCACGACCCGCCGGGCGAGGGGGAAGCCCGACCGATCTCGAGGCGCCAAGCCCCGGGAGGGCTTCGCCACCCTGGACAGTCGCAGGCGCTCCCAGCATAATGGGTCCCCCCGCAGTCCGCGCATTTTCACGCAGGAGGCCATGCATGGGTCAGGTGCCCGACATCGATCTTCCGGCTCAGCTCCAGCTTCTGACGACCCTTCTCGACCAGATGCCGGTGGGCGTCGTGGTGCTCGACGCCGTTGGCACGGTGGTCCACTTCAATCGCTACGAGGAGCAGCTCGCCAGGCGGGACCGGGCGGAGGTGCTGGGAACTCGTTTCTTCGTCGACGTCGCGCCGTGCATGAACATCAAGGCCCTGGGCGGCCACTTCTTCGAGCGCATCGGGCGCGAGCCGCTCCAGGCGGCCACCGAGTTCAACTTCCCGTTCCCGTTCCTCGAGACTCCCCGCGAGGTGATGGTGAGAATGACGGACTTTCGCGTCGACGGCCGCCCTTATGGCATGCTGCTCGTGGAGGATGTATCGGCCCGCCGAGCGGTCGACCGGATGAAGGAGACGCTCACCAGCCTCCTGGTCCACGACCTCAAGAACCCCCTCGCCGTGATCCTGGCCAACCTGACCTACGTGCAATCCACGCCACAAGTGAGCGCTCATCCCGACCTGGTGGAGGCGCTCACCGATGGCATCGACGGTGGGATTCGACTCCAGCAGATGATCGTGAACCTGCTCGACATCACCCGCCTCGAAGCGGGCACGATGCCCCTCCAGCGCGCCGTGATCAACGTCGGCGACCTGGTGAGCAAGGTGGTCGGCGACACGCAGGGCTCCGCGCGCGAGCGAAGGGCGACGCTGGTGGCCGAGCGGCCGAACGAGCCGCTGTTCGCGTTGCTGGACGCCGACGTTCTCCGCCGCGCGCTCGACAACCTCGTCAACAACGCCCTGCGCTATTGCCGCTCGGGTGGGCGGATCATCGTCGGCGTACAGACCGCTTCCACCGGCATCGAGATCCTCGTCAGCGACAACGGCCCCGGGATCCCGGAGGCGGCGCGCGCCAGCATCTTCGAGAAATACACGCAGGCAGGGGCGGCCACGCCGGGAAGCCTCAACCGGGGCCTCGGACTGACCTTCGTCAAGCTCGCCGTGGAGGCCCATGGCGGGGATGTCACCGTCGAATGTCCCGCCACGGGCGGCACGACCTTCCGGCTCAAGCTCCCGATCGAAGCCGAACACCACTCCCGGAGAAGCTCGCGAGCGCCGGCAACCTGAATCGTCTGAATCAGGAATCTGGAAGCGTGTTCCCGAGACGGGGTTGCCGCAAGGGGTCCGCCTGGAGGAAAGCGGATGCAGCGCGCGTGACCGACTCCTCCACCCTCTGGTGAAGCTGTCCTGCGACCATCGAGGACACCCTCGGCGCCCGCGGATCCGCTATCACCAGCGGGCATGCCCATACTTGCGCCCGGCCTCTACGACCTCCTCCTCACCGCCTCTCGGGCCAGCGCCCTCGCCTCCCTCGGCGACAGCGCGCGCTGCGATACGCCCGACGGCCCGCTCGCGGCGCACCACCTCGCGCGCCTCGTCCACGACCGCCTCCTCCAGACGCTCAAAGGGCTGGCCGGCGACGAGGACGCCGACCGCGTCGCGGCGCAGGTCGAGCTCAGCAACCGGGTGCTCGGACTCATCGACGGGGCCAACCGCGATCCAGCGGGCGACCCGGTGGGGGAGCCGGCGCGGCGCCTCTTCGCGGTCGTCGACGCCGCCGGCACCCTGGCGGCGACCGAGCCTCCGATCGCGCCGACGATCCCGCTCACCCTCAGCGATCTGCTCGTCAACGGGCGCCACGATCTCCGCCTCGGCTCCGAGGTCGCGCGCGAGCTCGCCTCCGCCGACTCCGTCGATCTCCTCTGCTCGTTCCTGAAGTGGAGCGGGCTCGTCAAGGTCGAGGCGCCGCTGAGGGCCGTCCTGGCTCGTCGCCGGGGCAAGGTGCGCGTCCTCACGACCGCCTACATGGGCGCCACCGAGCGCCGCGCGCTCGACGCGCTCGCCGACATGGGCGCCGAGGTCCATGTCTCCTATGACACCGAGCGCACCCGCCTCCACGCCAAGGCCTGGCTCTTTCACCGCGACAGCGGCTTCTCCACCGGCTTCATCGGCTCGTCCAACCTCTCGGCCGCCGCCATGCACGACGGCGTCGAGTGGAACGTTCGCGTCGCGCGCGCCGACAACGGCGGCATCCTCGAGAAGTTTGGCGCCGTCTTCGACCAGTACTGGGCCGACGAGCGCACCTTCGAGCCGTACCTCCCGGCGCGCGACAAGGACCGTTTCGACCGGGCGGTCCAGGCCGAGCGCGCCGGCACCGTGCCCACCTCGTTCGCCCTCCTCGAGGTCGCCGCCCGCCCGCACCAGCAGGAGATCCTCGATCGCCTCGAGGCCGAGCGCCAGAAGGGTCACACCAGGAACCTCGTGGTGGCCGCCACCGGCACCGGCAAGACCGTGATCGCTGCGCTCGACTACGAGCGGCTCCAGGACACCCTCGGCCGGCGCCCGCGGCTCCTGTTCGTGGCGCACCGCCACGAGATCCTCGAGCAGAGCCGGGCGATCTACCGCGCCGTGCTCCGCGACCGAGACTTCGGCGAGCGCCTCGGCGGAGGCGCGGAGCCCATCACCGGCGCCCACGTCTTCGCCAACGTGCAGTCCCTGACTCCCGCGCGCATCGCCGCGCTCGACCCCACCACCTACGATGTGATCGTCGTCGACGAATTTCACCATGCCGCCGCGGACACCTACGAGCGGGTCCTCGAGCACTTGCGCCCCAAGATCCTCCTCGGCCTCACCGCCACGCCGGAGCGCGCAGACGGGCTGAGCGTCCTCGGCTGGTTCGACGACCGCATCGCTGCCGAGCTGCGCCTGTGGAAGGCGCTCGATCAGGACCTCCTCTGCCCCTTTCAATACTTCGGGGTCCGCGACGGCACCAACCTCGCCCAGGTCACCTGGACGCCGCGCGGCTACGCCGTCGAGGAGCTGCGCCGCGTCTACACCGCGGGCGACGCCTGGCTCCGCTGCGTCCTCGCGGCGGTGCGCCACTACGTCACCGACCCGACGGCGATGCGCGCTCTCGGCTTCTGCGTCGACATCGATCATGCCGAGTTCATGGCCATGCGGTTCACCGAGGCCGGCCTCCCCAGCGTCGCCGTCAGCCAGCGCACCGCCCCAGCCGATCGCGCCCAGGCCCTCGCCGATCTCAGCGGGGGGCGCGTGCGCGCGCTCTTCAGCGTCGACCTCTTCAACGAGGGCGTCGACCTGCCCGACGTCGACACGCTCCTCTTCCTCCGCCCCACGGAAAGCGCCACCGTCTTCATCCAGCAGCTCGGCCGCGGGCTCCGGCGGGCGCGCGGCAAGGCCTGCGTCACGGTGCTCGACTTCATCGGTCTACCGCACCGGCGCTTCCGCTTCGACGCCCGCTTCCGCGCGCTCCTCGGCGGCACGCGCCGTCAGATCGAGCGCGACATCGAGGCGGGCTTCCCGCACCTGCCGAGCGGCTGCTCCATCCAGCTCGACCGGGAGGCCCAGGAGGTCGTCCTCACCAACGTGCGCGCCGCCGTCGGCAAGGGCGATGAGGCGCTGGTCGAGGACCTGGCGGCGCTGGGTCCGGACGCCACGCTGGCCGAGTATCTCCGCGCGTCGCGGCGCGACCTCGACGAGGTCTACCGCAAGCCCGGGTGGACCTGGGCCAGCCTTCGTCGTCACGCCGGTAGGCTCGGCCCGTCGGCGTCGAGCGACGAGACGGCGCTGGCGCGAGCGCTCGCGCGGTGTCTCCACGTGGATGATCCACTCCGCATCTCCGCCTTCAAGCGCCTCCTCGACGTGCCGGAAGCGCCCGCGGCCGATGCCACCGATCCCGCCCAACGGATGCTCTTCGTCCTGCTCGGCTGGGGACGCGAGCCCCTCGGCAGGCTCTCGGAGGCCTGGCGCGCGCTCTGGAGCGCCCCCTTGGTGCGGGACGAGCTCCGGCAGCTCCTGGCGATCCTCGACGATCGCCGAGGTCTGACCCATCCCCTGAGCGGTCGGTTGGGCCACGTCCCCCTGGCCGTACACGGCACCTACGCGCTCGACGAGATCATGGCGGCGCTCGGCGAGGTGGACAAGCACGGCGGGGTGAGACGGCTCCGTGAAGGCGTCTTCTTCAGCGAGAAGCACCAGGTCGATCTCCTCTTCGTCACGCTGGAGAAGCGCGAGGAAGACTACTCCCCGACCACGCTCTACCGTGATTACCCGATCTCGCCCACGCGCTTCCACTGGGAGTCACAGAGCACCGTTCACGAGGCGATGAAGACGGGGCTTCGCTACGTGAACCATGTCGCCGGGGGCACCGATGTGTGGCTCTTCGTGCGACGGAACAAGAGCTCGCGGCCCGAGATCACGGCGCCGTATACCTTCGTTGGGCCCAGCACCTACCGGAGTCACCAGGGAGGGCGCCCGATGGCCATCGAGTGGCAGCTCGCGAGGCCGCTGCCGGCGGGGCTGTACCAGGAGACCAAGCTCGCGGCGGGGTGAGTGGGGGCGATCGCGGACGGCGCGCCGCACCCCGCTGCGAAGACGAGCGCCAGCGTGACCATGCGGGGAGCGGGGAGTGAGCTCCCTCTCCGCCACGTGCCGTAACCTCGGTTCTTCGGCTCTACTTCTTTTCTTCCGGCGCATCCTGGGCCTGAGCAGGCCAAGGCGGCATGGCCTTGCGGATCGTGGCCGCCATGGCCCTGAGCATCAGGACGCCTCCCTCCAGAATCTGCGCTGCGTGGTCGTACGAGTTGGCGACGGAGATGAGCCACATGCGCACCGATCGCAGGTCGGTCCAGTCAGGCGTCCATTTGTTCGTCGGGTCGCGCCAGAGGACGTCGGAAATGTCGAATTTCTTGTCGTCCGGGTTCTTGTCGTCGGTCGCCACGGATGCACCTTGTCAGTCCGTCCTAAGGCAACGGAGGAGGATATAGTGAGCAGCGAGCAGGCATGCCCTCCGTCCTTCGAGGTCCGGGTCCCTCAAACAGCCAGCTTCCATGGCCCGCCATTCCGCATAGCACTCCGCTGCCGTGTCGGGCTGCTGTGCCTGCGCCGTCCGGTCAGCCTGCGTGGAGTCGTCAGCCGGGGTGCAGTTGAGCTCTCCCGGTATCGGCGATGCGATGCAACTGGCGACGAAGGCGAGAACGGAGACCAGACCCACGCGCCCGAGCGCTCTCAGCCACCCGCAGCCATCACGCACCACCGAACGAGCATGCACCATGGTTCCTCCCCCTGGTCTGCGGCCAAGCTTGGCAAGAACGACGCCGGACAAGTCGGCACTTGCGCCCCTCCGTTGCGGGCGCATTCCGTGGGAGTACGCCTCACATCGCGTAGAGTGGTGCACCACCCCAGCCCACGTTCCGGGCTCGCTGGCTGACTTCGTCAGTGCTGAACGCGACTTCACGTGGGCAGCTCCGCCCTCCTCGAAGGGTTGCGGCGCGTATGGTCGACACACGCCCTTCACCTTCTCCCCCCTGTCGCGCTCCCCCACACCCACCGTCACCTCTCCGCTCTCCGTCGTGCTCGCCGCGCGCCCAGCTTCACTCGGCCGCATCCGTCGTCTTCGCCGCACGCCCAGCTTCACTCCGCCAAAATCCGTCGTCTTCGCCGCACGCCCAGCTTCACTCCGCCAAAATCCGTCATCCCCCCTGTGCCAACGTCGAGTGAGACAGCTGCCTCTCGAAATCTGTGTAGCGAGGGCGGAGGATGGACCTAACCCGTGCCCAAGCCCTCCCGTCTCC